>ERZ773077.417-NODE-417-length-32162-cov-5.993428_pt1 | contig 32162 bp, 30 predicted proteins | sample MGYA00580612_ERZ773077 | MGnify/ENA primary metagenome ERZ773077 (study PRJEB29015, sample SAMEA2737971) | human oral metagenome | biome: human oral; feature: human-associated habitat; material: dental | place: China | collected 2021 ...
TGTAATCAGGTTGTTTTTCTTTTGTAAATTGATTGATGAGTGTGAAAGCGTTAAATGTTTTACGGTTGGAGAAAAACGCTTGTCGCTGATGATAAGTGGCAACATTGAACAGGTTTTTGCAAAGAAAAGCGTACTCATCCAGCAAGGCATACAGAGGATGTGTTGGTTTGACATGAATACTGGCGGTTAGGTACATGATTGCAATTCTTTAATTAATTGTTCTGTTCTTTTTTCTCTTTTTAAGTCGTAATCCGTAAATTTTAGCGTAAGCGGAAATGTTTTCTAAATTATACTATCGATACTCGTGATTCACCAACATAACATGGCAAACCGTTATTCAAATCTTCAACAAGGTTTTACCGATACACGTGGTTTAGAGGAATACATCCGCCGCAACCCTAAAAGTTTTCTGGAAATGCTGGACAGCAATCCTGAGTTCCGCCTGAATGTACAACAAATCGCACGCAATTGGGATGACGCAACCATTGTTCGTGTTTCCCATTTGTTCGAGCCGAACGATTACCGCGAGCCTTTGTCAGACCGTAAAATGCTGGTTACACCGTTTGCCAAAATGATGTCTGGGTATTTCAGTAGCGCAGTAGCGGAAATGCAATACAACCCGCATTTCCGTATGCAGCCGTTTTCAACCTACCAAAATGAAAATAAAGACGTGCTGAAACGTTTTGAAGAGGAATACGAGGAAGACAAGGCGAAAAAACAGAAAGCCGAAAAACGCATGTGGGAAGGTGTGACAAAAAATAACGTGGAAACCTTGAAACACGCTATTGAAGATACATTGAAACACGCGAATGCAGAGCGCCAGTTGCAACAAGTGTTGACCTTATTGTTGTTGGGGGACGAGAAGTTCCGTCGTGAAGCAAATGAAGTTTTCGGCAATATGGAGCGCAATGCAGATGAAAATGTAGACAGTGAATTATTGGAGATGCGTTATGCGGCAATTAGACGTATGCCGCCGGAATTACAGAAACAATTTAACGATTTGATTCCTAAACTTAGACATGAGTACGAACCATTATTTCAAAGGTACAACATTTCTGAAGAACAAAAACAAAGTTTTGCAATTCAAGGCGCGGCACTAGAAATTGCATACAAATCAAGAGAGGGGCGAGAGTTAATTGATAAACAATTACAACAGATATTGAGTCCGGAAAAATATCAACAGTTTAAAAATGACATGTCGCAAAAACCGCCCAAGAACTTTGGTATTTCGTTGTTTTTGGCAGCAGGTCCTGACAAAGTAATGCAATTGCTTACACAGTCAGCACATAATGGTATCGAACTCAAAGAGTATCGAAACAACCCAATTGGTGCGCAGTACGCGATTATTTTATCTCCTGATTTGGAGCTTTCAAGAAGAGCATTGGCACATGAAAGCCAATTAACCGGTATGCCATTATCCAATGAACAAATGGTAAACACCACAGCACTTGATATGAGTGCAGCACAACAAAATGCACAAGAACAAAATGTTGGTCAACAAAACAACACTAACCGACCAACAATGATTTGACATTTTAACAAAATCGTGCATAGCATGAAAAACTAGGTATAATAATCGCATTGGAAATGAATTTTGGAGAAAATCATGTTGAAGAAAGTTTTCGTTCTTGCTGTTTGTGTGTTGGCTGCATCTCCTGTATTTGCCAAATCCAATCATCAAAGACAAGCAGAACCGCAATATAAAGAGTTCCACTTGTGGATTGACAGAGCAAACAATTATGTAACCCGCCAAGATGGAAAATGGGTCTACTGCACAAAAGGTATTGGTTGTGTGTCTGAACAAACAGTAGCAAGTGGTTATCAACCGAACGGTGAGCCTTACATTGCGTCGCCAGTTAAAAACAATCTGATGCGCCAACGCATCAGAGAACTTGAACGATTTTTTAAACACTAATTTTAAACCGCCTATTAAAGGCGGTTTTTGCTTTCATTTCAATTTAAAAAGAGACCCATCATAGGTCTCCTTTCCGTACCAAATCAATTAGTGTTCTTGAATATCCTCAACTGCACGTTCACGCAGTTTTTGGAAATCGTCTTCCACCAACAATTTGCCATCCTTAAAGATAGTCTGCATCACGTCATCAGAGTAATCACTGTCCGAATACAGGTTATCCACATAGCTATCGCCATTGTTTACCACTTTCACACGTCCGCGCTGGCTTTTCTTTTTACTGTCGGTTTTCGGTGCTTTAAACACGATGTGCTCATCACCACCAATCGTAACCGCAGTGCATTTCACAGCAAAGCCAAGTACATCTCTGGTGACATATTGATATGTGTAACTGCCAATTCCGAACACCACGTTTGATGAAGCAAAACCTTTGCGTTCCAAACGTTCAAAGATTTCCATCATGCGCTGATATGTAATGCTGTCGCCATAAATCGCGCCAATATGGCTATCCAGAACTTTGTAACCCTTGCTGTTCACTACACCACCAAAAGTGTCCCACAAACACTGAATTAAGCCTTTCTCTTGTTCGGTCGGCTCAAAGTATTCCAAGCGATAGGGGTGGTCTTGCCCTGCCGGAATTTCATCATCAGCGTAGAGGAAAACTTTGGCGTAATGGTTGCCAATCAGGACAACTTCGCCATTACCAAGAAAATCATACTCCTCATTATCCCAGTCAGGTACAAACGTATCCTTGTGGAATTGTGCCTCATCAAAATAAGCAGCATCAACCTGTACGCCGCACAGGATTTCCACAGGGTCACCACTGTCGGGACGTACCACAAACCGCCCGTCGCGTTGCATGATGATGTCTTTTAAGCGCGGGAACACGTCTTTTACGTTGTGCCAGAAATCATAAGTGTCACTTACAATGGACACGAAACCATTCGGATATACATCTTGCAACAGGTAACGATAGGTTTCATATTCGTCGGCAATCTTTTCGGCATCGCCTTTGGTGTGGGCAGACATTACTGAGTGTTCGGTAGCAGGAATACTTGCACCAAACAGGTAATCCTGTGGCAAATCTTTGCCATAGAAATGCTTTGCCGCCATCATGGCTGGGATGTTGTCCGTGCCGGTGAAGTACAACAAGTGACCCATCCCGCTCAACTCGGCGGTTTCCAGACTAGACATGCCACGCATGGAGAAATCGTGCGCTTGGAACGGGATATGACTGACATCATCGCAAGTCTTGTCGGCATACTCGTTGGCAAGTTGATACATTGCCCGCGCAATCGAAGCGGAAGTCATGGGTTGCCATGTTTGACAAGACAAAAGTGTTTCAAAATAATTGGTGAGCCAGAAAAACTCGGGTTTTGTATTGACGATGGTCAGCACCGGTACAGATACGGCAACCGTTTTCCCTTCCGGTACGGCACGAATTTCCAATGGCAAATAGCCAATCCGGTGTAAAGCACGGATATGGCTTGAATCAGGTGCAGCGCCTAATGCCACACGCAACAGGTCTTCATATTCGGCAACTACTTCATTTTCATTTCGAGCAAAGAAATGCTCGTTAAAGAAGTCAATCAAATAGTTTTTCACAAATGATTGGAAGCCAAAGCTCACAATGCGCGGATGACGAATGCGCCCACCCAAGAAATACTTGGTGTTGCGTGGAGTCAGCGTCGAATAGACATACTCAGTGCCTTGCGGATACTGTGCGGCATGCGAGACCTTGTAAAAGTCACACAACAGGCTGGGAATACGATAGTTCTTCATTTTTTTGTCCTTTTGGTCGAGTTTTAATCAATCAACAAGTTCCATCAGCAGATTCATGCTATCAAGTACGACCAGATTTTTGATGAGTGGCGATGTTAGGTTTTGCAATGTAAATTGGTAAGCAATGTCTTCATAATTACCATCAAAAACATCGGTATCACCATTGAATTTCTGCCAACCATAGTGTTGCATTTCAGGCAATGTCCATTGGTGGAACAGCGAGTTGGTACACACCACAAAATCAAAGTCCAGCTTACCACGCATAACTGTGCTTTCCAAGTGCGGAACACACAAAGCGTAGTAATGTTTTCCTTGTATCGGATACATTTGTTCCAGTTCTGCTTTTGTGTACATGAATGTGCCACCGGCAGAACAGATGTCGTCCATCATAATGAAAAACTTGTTGCTATCTTGGCTATCGTCTTGCTGATTGGAATACAGTGTCAACGATTTGATTTTTCCGCTTTCAAAATCGCGTTCCTTGTGCCCAAATACATATTCAAGGCTGTCCAAATTGTAGCGGTTTTGAATGACCGGCAAGAATTTGGCATAACGTTTAAAAGCAGTGTAGTCAGGGAACACGGTGACTGGTATCAAATTGTGTTCACCCATGAAATTCAAGTCAGGCAGTTTATGCAACAGTTTTTCCATCACGGAAATATTGGTCATATGATTGAATAATGCCGGTGAAACATCAGAGTGTGCGTCAAACGTGTACACATGATGCAACTTTAAGCTGTTCACAAACTCGGCAAAGTATTTCAAGGTAAATACGTGTCCCGAACCGGCTTCCCGTCTATCCATGCGTGAGTAGGGCAGGTAAGGTATAAATAAATTGAGCTTCAAATTTGGATACCGCTCTTGTAACTCACGAATCAACAAATATTTATCCAGCATTTCTTCTTGATTTGCCGGAATAATCAGACTGCCACCGTTAGCAAAAGTGTTGGGTGCAATACGCCAATCAATTTCACCTGATGGAAACCGGCTTTCCTGAATAGGAGCACTATTTTCTTGTGTCATTGTCAGACTTTCTGGTTGATTGAATGGAAAGCCGGAGTATACACTGGTTTAAAGCGGTTATGACTCTTTTTTTTGTGATACAAAATTAAAAATTTCTCCATTGTGTAAATTGATTCACTATGAGAAAATATGAAACATTGAATTTCTTGATTAAAAATTATGCAGCCATATCTTAAAGCCCAGCCAAAAATTAACGTACCACAAATCAGTAAGACTGAACGACAATACGTACAACTACTCAAAGATTTATTGGACGCACCACTGGTACGCAATGAACGTACTGGCACGGCTTGCCATACCATCATCAACCCTCAGTCATTCACCTATACAGCAGATGACTTTCCTGCCCTAACTATCCGACGTTCTTACTGGAAATCCGCAGTGGCGGAAATGCTGGGCTATATTCGCGGCTATACATCTGCCAAAGATTTCCGTGAATTGGGTACAAAAACATGGGATGCCAATGCCAACCAGAATCCTGCTTGGTTAGCCAATCCACACCGAGCTGGAGTGGATGATATGGGCTTAGTGTATGGAGCGGTAGGGAACAGCTTTACCGGTTTGTCATTTACAGACATTATGCGTGCCATTCATGCACGGCAAGACAATCGTGGACTGATTTGGTCATTTTGGAATCCGAATGTGTTTGACAAGGGTTGTCTGAGACCTTGTATGTATTCCCATCAGTTTTCCATTGTGGATGACACGCTATACCTGACTTCAACACAAAGAAGCTGTGATGTACCACTCGGTTTGACGTTCAACATGATTCAGTGTTGGTTTTTGTTATACTTGGTCTGCACTTTAACCGGTTTGAAATTCGGTCATGCGCGGCACAACATTGTCAATGCACATATTTATGAAAATCAGGTTGATGCAGTACGTGAAATGATTGCCAATCCGTTATTGCCACGCAATATCAAATTTCAACACGTTGACCAGATTGCCGGACGTGTGAGAATGAGTGTCGAAGATATTGATAGTGCTCTACTTTTCATAAACAATTGTTATGTTGACGATTTTGAATTGCTTGGTTATGATGAACTGGATATTCCGGTGTTGAAAAACAAGATTCCGTTTAGTGTTTAAAGGCGAAAGATGAAAAACTTAGAACAGCAATGGGTGAATAGCAGGACAAAACTGAGAATTCGGACAGTCAGGTTTCTTATTTTTCAAGTTGTGGCGCTATTCATTTGTTCAATTTTAATGATTTTAATGAAAGAAAATATCGATACTGATTATCTATTATCGGTGTCATTAGTAATATTTATTTCATCGTTGGTTATGTTCATTTTTTACATTCGATGCTTGTTAAGATATGTAAGAATTTCTGATGACCTCAAAAGGCGAGAATTTCCATTTGGTAGGAGTAAATATCTATGAATTTGATTAAAAATTTTGACTATTTGTTGTTTTAAACAGCACTGGGTACACTCTAAAAATCAATCTTAATTTTTTAAAATGTGCTCAACGAATTTACAACTATGAAAAAGCAGACCTATTTAGGTCTGCTTTTTATTGGTGGGGGAGAACGGGCTTGAACCGCTGACCAACGGATTATGAGTCCGCTGCTCTTACCAACTGAGCTACACCCCCCTAAAATTTAGCTTTGGGGTGATGAATCGGATTTGAACCGACATCCAACGGAATCACAATCCGCGACTTTACCGTTAAGCTATCATCACCGTTGTTGGTCTGCGAGGCGAGAGTCGAACTCGCACGCCCTATGGGCAACGGATTTTAAGTCCGCTAGTGTCTACCAATTCCATCACTCGCAGAATGTATGACTTGGTGCTTAGAGTCAGAGTCGAACTGACAACCTACTGATTACAAATCAGTTGCACTGACAATTGTGCTATCCAAGCAAATATTTTGTGGTGGAATAGCTAGGGTTTGAACCTAGAACCTACCGGTTAAAAGCCAGTTACTCTACCAATTGAGTTACTATTCCATCATTTGGTGGAGAATGTCGGAATCGAACCGACGACCTCCTGCGTGCAAAGCAGGCGTTCTACCAACTGAACTAAATCCCCTAAAATGGTGCGCCCGGTGAGACTCGAACTCACAAAATTCGGCTTCTAAGGCCGACACGTATACCAATTCCATCACAAGCGCAATATAGTGGTCTGCGAGACTGGAATCGAACCAGTATATCCGTTAAGGATGGCGGGTTTTAAGCCCGCTGCGTATAACCATTTCCACCACTCGCAGATATTTTAGTGGTCCGCATGGTCAGAATTGAACTGACAAGGTTTTCACCAGTGGATTTTGAGTCCACCGCGTTTACCAATTTCGCCACACGCGGATAATGTTTTGGCGATGCTGGCGAGAATCGAACTCGCGTGTCCTCCTAGACAGGGAGGCATCCTAACCGCTGGATGACAGCACCGAATGGCGCAACCGGAAGGAATCGAACCCTCAACCTACGGGATAGAAGCCCGCTGTTCTATCCAATTGAACTACGGTTGCACATTTAATTATTTAAAATGGACTTCATTGGAATCGAACCAATATTACCTAGGAAATCGTCTCTACTACTCAATTAAGCCCCTTCGCTAAAAGAAGCCTTATGATGGCACGATAGCCCACGCCGAGTCACCAGACCAGCCCATGCTTTCTTGGCGGAAGATGGAGGACTTGAACCTCCGCTGCGCTTTTCACACACTCTCAGTTTAGCAAACTGGGGCATTAACCGACTCTGCCAATCTTCCTATATTCTGGTTGCCAATGGTGGATTTGAACCACCGACCTTCGCCGTGTTTTCATTTTAAGGGCGATGCTCTATCCAACTGAGCTAACTGGCAATTGTTCTGGTCGCAACAGGTGGACTTGAACCACCAACCTCGCCCGTATGAAGGGCTTGCTCTGACCAAATTGAGCTACGTTGCGATGGTCGGAACGGTAGGAATCGAACCTACGACCCACTGCATGTAAAGCAGTTGCTCTACCTATTGAGCTACATTCCGATTGTTTTATGGCAAGTCGACTTGGATTTGAACCAAGATTGCAAGGTTTTGGAGACCTGCCGAATACCGTTATCTTACCGACTTATATTCACTTTGTTTTGGAGACGACTGACGGTATCGCGCCGACCTTGCTCGGGTTGCAACCGAGTGCACATCTGTCTATGCCAAGTCGTCATCTGTGTGGCAGAGCGGGCTGGACTCGAACCGGCAACCCACGGAATCAAAATCCGTTGCACTACCTTTGTGCTACCGCTCAACTGTTTTGGTGGAGGAGGTTGGAGTCGAACCAACAATGTTTACCTTTCGGAACAGATTTACAGTCTGCCGCAACACCACCGTCGTTGCCGCCCCTCCAAAATGTTTGGTCAGTGATGCAAGACTCGAACTTGCGACTTCCTGCTCCCAAAGCAGGCGCTCTACCGGACTGAGCTAATCACTGATTGGTGGACTGGGATGGATTCGCACCACCGACACCGTGCTCTTCAGGCACGTGCTCTACTCACTGAGCTACCAGTCCAAAAATTTGCGTCTGTGGTCGGTCTCGAACCGACACCCCTTGCAATGTTTGCTCGCGCGTGCACACACGCGACACTGCAAGATACACTACCAATTGTGCTCACACAGACATTGAAATGGCGGAAGAGGTGAGACTCGAACTCACACGTCCATTGCTGAACCCTCGGTTTTCAAGACCGCTGCCGCTAGACCGACTCGGCTTACTCTTCCTTAAACATGGAGCGGGTATCGGTACTCGAAACCGAGTAAACAGCTTGGAAGGCTGCGTTGCCACCTCGGCGTACCCGCAAACAGATTTTTTAATCTGTCCAACTTGTTGCAAACTGGTTGCGGAGGCTGGACTCGAACCAGCGACCTCCAGCTTATGAGACTGGAAAGCTACCTCTGCTACACTCCGCTATTATAGGGTGCTGACGAACTTGGTTCTCGTTCGTCAGCGATTGACTGCCAAAATAAATGGCAACATAATCGCCAAAGCACAGTGGCTTAGGGCAGTCAAAATCAAACTGGCTCTGATGGCACGGCTCGAACGTGCGACCAACTGGTTAACAGCCAGTGGCTCTACCAACTGAGCTACATCAGAATTGGCACGCCCAGCCGGAGTCGAACCGACGTTGACAGGATGAAAACCTGTAGTCCTAACCGTTAGACGATGGGCGCGTATTTGCTGGGGTTTAAGGTCGCCAGCAAGACCCACACAATATCGTGTTGGTGAACCGCTGTTTGCATACAAACTGACAAAGAAAAACAGTAACTTCATCAGCAGTCCTGTGTGTTCAATCACAAGCAATTGGTTTGGCATGTCGCACACCAAACTGGCGATTATGGCTTACCGCATGCTGGTTGCCGCCACAAGGGCACTCAATTCTCGTATTAAGAAACGGGTATTTCTACTCACTTTTGCACAACTTACGAAACACCAACCTCCATTGTGCAGCAAAGCTGACCGTCCATTTTAAGTCTTGGCAGACTAAGTGTTGCTACTTCGACATGTATCGGACAGCATCACCGTACTGTTCGCAACACTGCAAGAAAGTCTTGTTAGCCGGACTTTCAGGCTGCAATTCATGAGTGTTAGCTTAACCACACCCACTATTGCAAAACTGGTTGCCGATGGTAGACTCGAACTACCGACCACTGCTTTATCGGAGCAGTGCTCTACCACTGAGCTAATCGGCAATGGGCGGCGGACAATTGGTCAAATCAAGATTGGCTCTATTGCGCCCCATGAACGCATGGCTTTTTTTGCCAGAGCCACTTGCCCGCCGTGGAAGTTGATATATTACCACGTTTTGAAACTTGTGCAACTTTTTTTGAAATAGCAACGCACGTTTTTTAATATCACATTGAATTTCAAGTAAATTTTATGTTGCGCCACTCAAACTTTCAGTTTTCCTTTTCGTTCGTCACGATATTGGGAAGACAACATGACTTCTGCAGCAAACGAGAACATCTCTGCCAACACAGGAAATTCCTTTTCCAATTGTTCAGACAGCGCAAAATAATTGAAGTGCTGTGCGCTTAAAACTGGCATTTCATCGACAGTGTGCCCATCAGAAACAAGTTTAGAGCTAATCATGAAACGGACGTAATCACGGAACACACTACAGGCACATACATCAAGCCGTTCAGAGTAACGGCAATCATTTTTAGGAATCGCTTGCACATCTATCAATTCTGTTTTGCCGGTAGATTCCCTTACAATAACATTCCAATTGCTGCCACACCCTAATGCTTCAGAATAACGCAAGACTTCCTTATATTGTTTATCTGTGAATAGCATTTTAATGATTATCCAAATCAAATCATCGCGCCAATCAAATTTTCCTTTGAAATACATTTTATGCGGAATTTTTGCCAGAAGGAATTTCAAAATTTTGTCTGAACAATCAAGTAATACACAAGGTGTGGCAAAGCAATCTGCATATTTCTTAATACGTTTATCTGACAACAACAAACAATTTTGTACTTGCCGCATGATATTTTGAACACAATACAATGGATTTTGGTATTTTTCATCCAACAAGCAGGCTTGTTGTGCCACAGGATGTTCAGATGTGAAAAAGTCGCCTATTTCTAAAATAGGGACGAGTGTACAATGTGTAGGATAAGACACTCCATCTTCAACGACATGTGACAAATTTTCCAAAAACTCCACGCCTTTAATATCTAATAACAATTCAGGACAACATGCAAAAACATGTTTTTCTATATCGTATCCGTGGTATCCGTGTTTGGTCAGTTTTTCTTTGCAAACGTTTAATTTGTCTTGAAATTCAACGCGTTCATTTTCATTTAAGTATAACCGGCAAGGATATTTGTCTACATTGCTCTTGCCTTCTCTAATGTAATACATATAATTGGAAGTATCAGAGCTTGCTTTTTGCAAAACAATTATAAAATCAATGAAATGCGTGTCTTTCAAGTGATGATATAGCGCTGTCTTGTCTGCATTGAGCAAGATGGGTAATACATATTCATCATTTATATCACACACGCCATCCTTAATTAAAGGAATAACTGCAGATAAAAGAGTAGATACGGCTTGCTTTTGATTTTTAGTGTGTTTCATTTTGTCCACTCGTTAATACAGGCTGGCTTTTCTATCGACCTGTTCCAATCACTACTTCAGTGACGTACTCACCGTCATTTAGGACGGGGTTTCCTCATGCGAGCGTTTCACGTCCGAAACGGAGAATGTTTTTCGCGGCATTGACATCACGGTCGTTTAACTGACCGCAGCAGTCGCAAATCCATTCCCTTGCATGTTGCAGCAGTTTAAGACAACAAACGCAACGCCTTATATCACCGCCATAAATGGTGGTTTCTTACGGCTTCATATATAAATAGATAGCAAGAAATTTTTTGCTAAAATCTCCAATAATTTTTGTTGTATTTCTTTTTCCATTTTGAATATCCTTAAAACAAAAGGAAAGACCTGCTGAATGCAGGTCTTTATTTTCACTCTGCTTCCAGCATCACAACATCGATACCATAGTCTTTTTTCAGTGCTTCTGTATCGAGCGAGAATGTTACCAAATATGGATAATATTCATCTTCATTGTTTTCAATTTTATCTATAGTGAGATATTTATCCATAATGAGTCCCCATGCCATATAGTCTCCACCTACAATATCAACGATTTCTTTGAACCCCTCTTCCCACAACTCATGGATATTGCACAATACATCACTCATATCAGACACATCATCAAGAAAACAGTTGTCATCCCAGTTCATTACAGCAACTCCGATTCCACTTTTATCAATGGAAGACTTGCGACCACCAGAGCGGTTTGCTTGCTGGATGTGTTGTTGAAAGTTAACAATTTCATCAAAAGAAAAATTATCAATCTCAATTTTTATTTTATGAATTTCCATGTTTTATCTCCCGATTAAAAGACTACATTTTAACAGAAAAAAGTTAAGAAACTTGACTTGCTTTTATTATGCGCCCGTTGCGCGACAGCAAGTGTTACTGCATAGTTTTGCAGCCAAAATCAATACCGATTTTCCCATCGGCAGATGTTAGATTGTCAACCGGCATGAATTTGCCAACTCGTTAATTTAGGCTGGCAAAAAGCCAGCCTGTTTTCAATCACCACTTTGATTCGTCGTTTTCCAATTTAACCAAAAGATAGTCTTCATCTGTCCAGTCAAACCAAATGTCTGCTACTTGTCTCTTGGCATCAATATGCAGGATGTTTCCTTCAACGAGTTCCAATCGGAAATTCTCGCCACTGGTTGCAATTGTGGCAAGCTCATCACGAGTCTCTTGGAGTTTCTTTTGAGCTTCCTTAAAACTCAATTCTTTATCATCGCTTGACTCACCATCTTTGCGATTATCATTGCTTAACTCGCACTCTTTCTGATATATGTCCAACAAAAACACCAACGCATCAAAATAGGTATCGAACGGGCGGAAAATATTTTCTCCGATTGAAACAACGGCAAACATGTTAAACCTCCTAAAATTTAAGTTGAGTACATCATAACACAAGCAAGATGCACACGAACGAAAACAGCAAGTGCACATAACAACTTGCTGTTTTTAAATAGAAATCAAGAATTAAACTTTCAAAGTCTTCCTGTTTTTCATCCCTGAACGCAATTCCGACAATGCGGTTTGCTCGACATCCATAATTAAATCAGTGATTTTGTCTTTCAATACCACATCATCAGACAAAACAGTGTCAATCTTTTCAATGATTTTTGGATGATTTACATGTTCAAAGCCATACTCCTCCGCATCCAGTTTTAATTGTGGTGCTTTTTTGACGACAAAACCGGCATCTTTAAACATTTTCGATAAAAGTAAATCATTGGCATAATCAGTAATGTCACTCAAATAATCTTTAAGCCCCAAAACCACATAACCATCACCGCTTTTTGTCTCTTTAATTTGCTTCCACACATTAAACTTGTTCGTATCCTTGTATATCTCCAACAATCCGTTTCCCATTGCAAGGTAATAATCACTCAATACCAATCTGGAACAAACGGAATCTCGCTTCTTTTCTAGTGAGAAAATCTTCCTCCAAACATCATTTTTTGGGAGACGGTTGTGTACTTGGTCAATCTTATGTCTGTTTTGCAATGGAAATGTAATATTGATTGGGTGTTTTATATTAGAGTTTAAATAGGAAATCAATTTATCGCAATCATTGAAATCCATGACAGGGGTTTTAAAGGAGTCAGAATATCGTTCTACACAATATCGTGATACTGCTATCTGTTGGATTGCGCCCATTAAGTCTTTCTCGCGCCCAATTTTCCTTACAGCAACAGCAAGTTTGTCTTTTGAAGTAAAATAATCGCCGACACCAAAAACACCATCGGTAAAACAATGATTTGCTGATGATGATGACCCGTAGATTATGTCGCGGATATAGTCCCACATTTCATCGGGTTGCAAAGATAACATCAACTCTGGGCAACAAGCATAGGCGTGACGTTTCCATGTTTTTATCTGTTCATTGTTGACATACTTATCACTACATAACTCATTCAGTTTTTCCGAAAACTCTTGTATTTCTGTTGATGACAAACGTATGTGACATGGGTATACATTTAATCCGTCATATGTCACAATGTCACCATAACTGGAACTGGCTTCTACCAAGATGTCCATAAAATCACGGAAAGAATCGTCTTTCATGTACAGGTACAACTTGGTTTTATCCGAGTCCAGCAAGATGGGCATTAAATATCTTGTTCGCCATCGTAACTTGTTGTTATTAAATGCATTAACTGCCACTTCAAACAGCTCTTGGAACACAGAGTGTTCCTGCTGTTCTGTTGATTTTCTTTTTGCCATATTCACTATTTCACGTATCAAAATATTTTAGTCAAACGAGTTAAAAACTAAGAGCCGGTGTAACACCGGCTTTCATTTTAAAATACAAATGTTTCCAATTTCGTTCCATCAGGTAATTCTGTCACGGTAGCATATTTGGCTTCTTGCCTAACCAAATCATAAAACTCAGTTAGATAAGTGTCGTATTGGGTTGTTGCACCAGCATTGATGTGGCTGATATAGCCGTGCGTCAAGTGCTTGCGCAAACGTGGTTCACGCATCATCAACAGATAAGTTGCCAAACCGCCACAAACAACCACGCTATCTTTACCGTCCTCAACGCGGGTCTCCATTTTTTCTATTGCTTGGCAAAGCTCATCCAAAGTATATTCGTTCCCATTTAGGGACAGCCCATCCTCACGATGCCGTAACACCATTACATAACGGTTTTTCAAGGACGGCAAGCCGATAGCAGTAGTATGACCGACTACAACATTCTTACCGCTTGTCTTGGCTTGAAAATGTTGCATGTCTTGTTCGCCCTCTTCCCGTGTCCAAGCCAGTTTACCCTCAAACCCCATGCCTTGCGTGTCGGCATCCATTGCAGCAATGAAAAACATGACAAACTCCTAAATTCAAGATTGCCCCACTATATCACAAGCAAAGCAAAGGCGCGAAAACTAACGAAAGTTTTCACGCCAATTTGCACTTTCTAACGATTATTCCTGCTCGTCGTTCACCGGCTCAACACTATCAATCGGAACACTTGCGGCAAACACCTCGTCCTCTTTGCCATCAAGAATATCCGCCACACTCATTTTCCCCATAGCAGAACGCATTTTTGCGACAAAGTAACCCAAATTCAACTGAGCATCGTTAAACTGGTCGTCAAAATTGAAAAACTCACGCATATTCTTACGTTCAGGCAATACATTGTAAGCAATGTTATCAAACAAGCCCATATTTACCAATTGGATAATTTCATTGTCAATCACCGCCCCCAGTTTTTCAGACACCAGATATTTTGCCAACTTAACAGCCTCAGCCTGAATGGTTTTCTTCACTTTTACGCTGATGTCCGGCACAACGAAACGCATGTTTTTCTTATCAAACATCTGGTAAGTCAAAGCCGTTTCGGCGAAATTTAAGTAAACACGCTCATGGTAAGTATTACCATCAAAATACGGCTTGCCATCTTTCAATGGTATATAAACCGGCATTCGCATAAACGGCTCAATTGCACGGTGTTCCAATAAGTTCAAATGCTCCGCCAGAGATGAAGAAAATCCAAGACGCGCGTCGCCGATAAAGATATTCAAATTAAACTTGGCATAAGCAAAACCAGTCACATCGCAATCTTGAAAAAAGTGTGGATAAGCATCAGCCATTGCTATACAGGACATCACACTCTCCGCTTCCATGCTCATATAAATAGCCGTGTAGTGCTTGTAATCGGCAAATAATTTGGCAAACTTCTTGTCGTTGTTAAATTTCATGTGTGCTCTCAATACATCAACCGATAATCTAAAATACTGATGGCATCATTCAAATCAGCTTCAAATATCAAGCAAAAGAAAAACCTGACTGTTTCATAGTCAGGTTTTCAACCACTGCTCCATCGCATCACTTGACACATTTAATCAAGCAACACTAGCGTGACGTACTCTCCGCCCTAAAGGGTGGAGCTTCCTCCAGCGAGCGTTTCACGTCCGAAACGGAGAATGTTTTACGCAGCATTGACATTACAGTCGTTTAACCGGCCGCAACAGCCGCAAATCCATTCCCTTATTCCAAGACCTGCTACTCCTTTCGGAGAACTGTTTGTGATTTGCAAACAGTTGGTGCAGGTCTGGGTTGAAAAATTCTCGTTTACTTTGACTAAAAGACAACCTGCGTTCTCGCATTTATATTCCAATTGTCTTTCGTTTTTCGACCAGTTAACTTTTCAATCTTGAAATTATACCAGTTAAAGACGACAACTGCAACGCCTTATATCCCCGCCCTAAAGGACGGGGGTTTACGGCTCTATTGATAAAAAGCAGAAGTCACTTTTTCATCAAACCCATCTTTTTCAACATGTCCACCTTGCGCCCATGTTCAGGATTGGTTTTCAACAATGTCAGATAGTTTTTATCAAATAATTCACTGTTGTTTTTCCCACTGCTGCGCTCGCCCACAATGTTAGCCACAATGTCAGCATCGACGAACTCGCTCTCAAACGCCGCAGCAAAATGAGCAAAGGATTCCTCATCCAATGTGTTTAACTTGTGTTCCAAATAAGCAATGGTATGCTGACGCGGCATGACCAAATTATCTCGCCCGAACATATTTGGATGGAAACGGTACACTACTTCTTTCAACGCATGCTTGTATTCCTTGTCATAATCGGTATTCTGGTCAAACAGGTATTCCACATCAGAAACAAACGGCTTCAAAATAATGTTGCGAGCATTGGTATGCGGATAACGGAACATCACTCCGATTTTGGAAAACAAAGACAAATTGATACGTTTCACAATCCGTTCGCGGATACCGGCATACTCCTGACGCTGCATTTGCACCGGAAAGCTCGACACATCCGAAATGGCACTCTTGATTTTTGTGGCAAACGCTTGGTAATCATAGGCATACACCACGTTTTTCTGCACACTTTCATACACATTGGAATCCATGCCTAACAATTTAAATACATCAAAGTAAGACTTATTCGTCTGATTGTTTTCCAAATGATTGAAATAACCGTCAAAGATAAACTTGTTGAGCTTTTTGTTGGGTATCGCCGCAATGTTATCCTGATAACTGCGATGAAACCCGCGCGGCAAGCCAAGCTCGGCAATGATTTTGTGTTGCAGGTCGATACGCTCGTTGCCATAAGGCATGTCAGCAAACACATAGGACAGAATGCGACTCTGTAATTGGGCATCAATATGTTTGTCTTTGTTTTTTGACGCACTAATTTTCGCCGCTAAGTAAAGCGGATTGTGCTCATGTTCGTCAATATAACTCTTTAAAACGTCTGTACTCATCAGTCTGACAATCTTTCATCCGAATAGTTTCGCACAATCACACATAGCACACACTGACCTCCCCATTTCACTCCGACCTGTGAGATAATAGGAGAACTGAAATATTGAATTGTTTACCAAATAAAGCCGTAAAGCCCTGTCCTTTAGGACGGGGAGGAAGTCAACACATTTCACATTCTAATCGATAGTTTCATATGAAATACGTTCCTTACCAACCGTTTACCCAAAAAGCAGGGCACCAAAGTGCCAACCGCATTCCTGAAAACATGAGTCACGCCCAACAAATTGGCTTTGGAAAACTTGCGCAGTTTCTTAAAGGAGAAACAAGCGATACTGATGCTGCAGCTTTTCTCACCAAACAATTGGGTTTCCCACAAAAGGAAGACTTGTTTGCCGTTTTAACCCCTGAGCAATGCGACAGTATCTTAATGGCGATTTACAACAGTGCCAAAGGCTCTGAGTGCATAGTAGGGGATGAGACAGGGATTGGAAAAGGGCGGATTCTTGCCGGTATCACACGTTACGCTTTGCAACACAACAAAAATGTCCTGTTCTTCACCGAGAACACCTCGCTGTTCTCGGCATTCTGGGGAGATATTAAAGATGTCGGTGTAGACAGCTTATTGGATGACAATGATGTCTTTATCCTGCATGGCGGTAGTGATGGTGTCATTTTTGACAATGGTGAGGTCGTGCACCGTTGCCCAAGCGCGGCAAAAATGAAAGACTTAATCGCCAATGGCGAATTTGAGCACTCACCACGTTTAATGATAACCACATATTCCCAGTTTTCCAGAATCACATCTGGCGAAAAGAAAATCGGCTTGATTGAACGTTTCTTTGCGGATTCTAAAAGCCAGCCTATCGTTATTTTTGATGAGTTTCACAATTCCACCGGAAATTCTACGACACGCGAATTTAAAGACAAAATTGTTTCTCTTGGCGCGTCTTGTGTGTATTCCTCCGCAACATTCCTAGATAAAAACAAACAGCTTGCCTCGTTTATGCACTTGTTGGAAATGAAGCCGACACTGGAAAACGAGCGTGTCATGTTGGCACTGGACAATGTTGCCAACCCGATACTGGATAACCAGATTGCCTTCTTCTTAGCCAAAGAAATGCGTCTATTGCGCCGTGAGCATGGCGCGGTGGAAAAAATGAATTACATTCAAATCGATGATGAGGATGAAGAAGAACTGGCGAAGTTCGTCGCACCGTACCGCGCCATTTTGCACGGTATGTTTGACTGTTATTTGAATATTGAGCAAATCGTCAAAAAAGACCCGAGCTTCGTACAACAAATTGTGACCGAACGACTAAACAAGAAGAAAATGCGTGTCGATGGCAAGGAAATGAAGAAGCTCGTCGACAAAGAATTAAAAAATTGGAAAAACAAATGGACGACATTTGGTTCGGTCATTAATCGCATGACACAAACTTTAATGCTTGCCTGTATGGTGACACCATTAGAGAAACGCATTCACAAACACTTGGCAGAAAACCGGAAGTGCGTAGTGATTCTGGAAAGTACGTTTGATGCACTGATTAACACTTGTATTGATTATCACGAAATGGGCGGTGACAAACTCAATGTGAAAGTCAGTGAGACTTATCATGGTTTGAACTTCAAGACCCTGTTGCACAACCTGTTGAAAAACATATTGGAAGAATACTCGTATTGCTCCACCGCTATGCGTGAGCAGTATCTGGCTTTACAAGCCGAAATTGATGAGTTTCCTTTGCTGGAACTGAATTTCATTGATGCCGTTCATGAACGTTTGGCACAAGCCGGTATTAAATCATTGGAAATCAGCGGGCGCAGCCACAAGGTTGTGAAAACAGGAGACGATGTATATCGTTTTCAAAGTATTACGGACAAAAAACCGTTGGTGAAAGACCAATTCAACAATGACCCTGAAGCACAAGTGATTATCCTAACCCGCGCAGGCTCTACCGGTATTTCTTTGCACGCTTCAGAAACCTTTAAAGACCAACGCCAGCGTGTAATGATTGAAGTTGAAATCTCACGCCGCGTGAAGACGCGCAAGCAATTCTATGGGCGCATTTCGCGTTACAAGGAAGTCGTAAAAGGCTTGTATGAGAATCTTCACACCTCTATGCCATTCCAAAAGCGCGTTATCGCTTTGGAAGAGTTAAAAATGCAGAAAATGCGGGCAATGGTTGGCTCTGACTATACGGTAGAATCGTTGGATTACGATTATTACAATCCGACTGTGAACGACATGGTTAAGGATTTTCTGACTGTAAACAAGGAACTGGCTCGCAAGCTCGGCATTTACATGCAGTCGCAAGAACCGTTGTACTTCATTGATACTTTGTTAAAGCGCTCCATCTTGTTGCAACAAGACGAACAAGATGTCGTGCTGGATTTCCTTGACGCTGGAGCGCAAGTATATGTGCAGATGAAAGAAGCGCATGATGCTGTGTTGAACAGCTTTACCAGAAATATTATGGTAGGACACATGCACACGGCGTTTGAAAAGATGAATAACACACAGAAAAACCAATTCGCCGCCTACAAACGACCACAACGGCTGGTGTGCGATTATCCGGTAGTACAACTGGTCAATGTTCACAATGAAATTCAGATGAAAAATAGCGAGTTCCCAAATCGGGAATTTGATGTAGAGCAATATCGCCACTGTTTAGCCAATGTGTACATTAATCCATATTTCCACAAGGATACTAAAGCTGTGCTTAATGCTAATCTGAATAAGATGGCATTGCTTGACAAGGATGTGCAGTTGTCCTTTATGCTGAACGGCAACATGTATTATGGCAAAGTAGAACATATTGATTTTTCAGAGAAATACAAACAATATCCAACGCACTATTGTTACCACATTAGACTGATTTCACCTGAATACCTGAAAGAAAACAATCGTATTTTGTGTGACAAGATTGTAGTGTCAGGGAAAGTATTACTGCAAAATGCTAATTTTACAGTATCTGACAAACCGGCGGATGAAGAAAAATACCGTTTGCCTGAACACCCTGTCAAACAAGGAATGCAGTTCTTGGTGGGCAATATGTTCTACCTGACATTCTTCTCACAACTGTTGGGTACTGGGGAAATCATTTCATTTGATAAGGCGTTACCGGCGAACAATGGTGATACACATACTTATCAGATTCTTGCTGTGCGCCTACCGAACCGCTTCGTGTTTGACGACCAGACTGTGCGCCCGATACTCAATCCGTATGAAATGTATGGCGCATTAGCCGGTTACGGTTTGAAAACCTTTGATGGCAGCATGACAATTCAAAAAATGAATACGGTAGACATTCGTTATGAAATCACGATTGACAAGGGCGCATACTTTGACAATCGTATTGTGGATTTCAAAACGTATGAGCGTTTGGGCGGATATAAGAAAGACTTGGGCAACGCTTTTGTGTTTGAACTGGATTACAATGATGTGAAGAGCTTGGTGATGAAGTTTTTCCATAATCCATTGTTGGTGTTCCATGAATTAATGATGTGAACCAACTCTAAAATAGTCGGCACAACATGAACGAAAAAGCGTGACAGAAGTCACGCTTTTGTTTGGTCTGACGTGTTATCAATTTTTAAGTCAGACGTTTTCCACAGATTTGTTTAATCTCCGCCGCCATCACAACTGCCTGAATCACCAGAAGACCCACCTGCGCAATGCGAGCTTGTGCCAGTATTGCCGACAGAATCATCGGTTACAGAGGCTGGTGTGATATGGCTTGCACTGCCCGAACCGGAATCCATCGCGCCTCGTTTGATATTACCGTTTGCAGCAGTCGTGTCATCAGCGTTTTTCACACCTTTTTCCAACAGCAAGTCAAACTTGGCATCCAAGCACATCAATCCAATATATGCAATCGGAGCAAACCACCAGCAAAACGGCAAGAGCAAAAGTAACACAATCATCAACATGCGGTTGTCAAGGATACGCCGCAACCACGCAAAGCCGGCCATTTTTTCAAATACGCCATTCAAGCGCGGCAGTTCCACACTGTTCTTAAAATCTTGCAAAAATGACTTGCTTGATTTTGTGAAATCTTGATTTTCCAGTCTCACATTAATTCCTTTCATTTTAGATTATTGCAATTCAATCGCCGTTTTCTGATTAAAAATGAAACGCATGAAACCACTTTTTTTGTTCGAGGTTCGGACACGCATCTCATCTACGATAGTCGAAGTATACCACATTCGTGCTGATGGGTATGACCTGAAATACGGTTTGGCTACTTTTTACCAAACGGTTATTGACCAAGACGAACACCGACAAAAAATTCCGATTGTCAGTCTACCACAAATTGAGGGTGTGCGCCTGCTTTCGTTAAAAGACGAGTACAACTCTATCCAGTTATTTAACACGCTTTACCTGCCACGACAGAATGAGGGAACTGAGAACATTGGCAGTGGAGCGGTGGAATCTGTTTATGCTGACAACAGTGCTATTGGTGATGTATTGAATGGTGGGTTTGCCGGTGAAACAAGTGACATTTTTGCCACAAACAATAACAGTTTGAACCCGAGCGAGCCAAGTTTCCAAGAACAGATGAACGCCTTGTACGACGATGATGTGTTCAACGATTCTTCCAACAACCATAATGAAGAGGATGACTTGCCTCAATTATCAAATATGGAAAACGGTCATTCGGATAACACAGATGATGAGTCAGAACAGGTTACTCATTCAGATGTCGGCAATTCCATCTTGCCGCCGGATATTTCTGAGGAAGAACGAGAGCAGGCGATGGACATCATTAAGAAACGTCTGTCCACTGATTACTCATCATCAGCCAACGAAAGACAAGTGAAAAGCGAGTTACAAAAAGAACTTGCGACCAATTTGACCGAATATTTGGCAAAAACACGTGAGAAATTCAATCTTGATAGTTTCTTCAAGTTTTTCAGTGAACGCATCAGTTCTACTTACGGCGCAACAAAAGAAATCATTGAGGTGGACATCTGCAACATGATTATGCGCAGGGAAGTACCGTATCAACGCTTTGAGCATCCTGAAAAGCTGACCATTTTGAACAAAAACAAGCAAACCATTCGCTTGCATGCCAATAGTTCGCCACAGGAAATCTATCAGTTTTTGTTGCGCTCGGGGGCGGGTGATATGACAAAAGTGAATACCATAGACATCTGTGTGTACTTGAAGAAAAACCTAAAACGCTAATCACATCATTGTTTTGTACGTTATTGACATTGTTTGAGTTGTTGCAATATGAGAAAAGCTGATGTTGTAGAAATCATTGCAGATAATGCCCAGTTGGATGCGGCAATTACCGAGCAGGTATTGGATGCCTTTATCAATTTTTTGGGTATTGAATTGAAGACACAAGGTTGTTTTACTTTGCGTGGACTTGGCACTTTCAAGGTGAACCAGCGTTCCAAGTATGTCATTCCAAAAACCGGAGAAACGATTATCCGACCGAAAAAGTATGTCTCGTTTTCCCAATCTGAACACTTGAACAAATTGCTCAACACAGCAAAAAAATGACTTTCCGCCGCTGTATCACTCACAGCGGTTTCTTTTGAGATTTTTCACACCTTTTAAGATTGCTAATTATGGAAAACAAATCAAATCATCAATTTATGCCTAATGTGCATACCAACAAAATGAAACCAAGCACATTATTCTTTGTTTCACTCGCTATTATGCTTGCCATGTTGTTTGGCGTGCTGCATTTTCACTTTGTGATTCTTTTTGTCAGTATTTTTATGACGTATTGCTTGATTGAAGGTATGAATGGACTGATTGGCAAGCTGTCCGGCGGTAGTCTTTCGCACAAGCACGCACATCTGGTTTCCACATTATCCATTGTACTTGCTGTGTGCGTTATGTTTGGATTGACTGGCTATATTGGTTATGTGAATATCAATCTGTCAGAATTTGAACAGATGTATCAACGTTTGCCGGAAATTCTTGCGCAATATGGTATTGACAGTCATCTACCGCAAGATTTTGATATTGGTGCGAAACTCGCCGAGTTCTTCAAATCGCACACCGCGAATGTGGTTTCCGCCGGTAAAGCTGGACTGACTGCTATTGTGTATATCATTGTCGGCATTGTGGCTGGCATCATGTTGAAAACGCATGTTGTTCACTCTACACAAAAGGAATACACCGGATTGCTTTCGCAACCCATGATTGAACGCTTGTCCAACTTTAAAACCGCATTCAAAAACGTTTTCATGGCACAAATCAAAATTTCTGCGGTGAACACATTGGTTACTGCGTTGTACCTGTTCTCCATTTTGCCTATTGCTGGTGTTTCACTGCCATTCAAGACTGCCTTAACTTGCTTGGTGTTCGTTGCCGGTTTGATTCCGGTGGTTGGCAATCTGATTTCTAACACGGCAGTCACGATTATCAGTCTCGGACATTCATTGACCGCTGGTGTTGCCTCACTGGCATTCTTGATGATTGTCCACAAAGCGGAATATTTCCTCAATGCAAAAATCATTGGCAACAAAATTAATGCAAAAGCATTTGAATTGCTGATTGTGATGCTAGTCTTTGAGCACTTGTTTGGTATCGGCGGTATTGTACTTGCGCCGGTGATATACGCTTATCTGAAGAAAGAACTGGTCGACCAAAAAATACTTGGTTAACATTAAGATGTGAAAAAGGAAGCCAACAACGGCTTCCTTTTCATTCATTAGTGTTCATCATCACAACGAATTTTTCAAATCATTGAAAGCAGACATGACTGGATTTTCACGTTTGTTCTCAATATTGTCGAGAATTAGAACACCCAATTTGTTCATAAAATCAAGTAAAAACAAGAAATTACAAACTTGTGGAGAATCACAATTAGCAAGATGCCCCTCGTCCCAAGCCAGATTGACTTGTGGAATATTGTCAATAACGGTCAGTTCAAGTCGTATTGCAGAAATATCATCAAACTTCATGTGCGGGAACAACATGGGTGGCAAACTACCACTCAGAATCTCTCCACTCATCCGAACGACTTCATCTTCCGTGAGACGTTTCATGTAATCCTTGTCAATCGCTTCAAGTGCATTCATTCCAACCCCTAAAAGTTTTCCGATTGTGCAATCATATCACGCATATTGATTTTCTGCATGAACTTGCGCTGGATTGGCGCATCATAACGCTTCACATTCTGTTCAGACAACATGCGTACCAACCGGTCATTAACATTTTCAGTCGGAATATCTTCATTCGCAATAGGTGCAGACAACACAAACAAGCGTTTCTTGTCTTTGCTCAATCGACAGATGAACACATCTACGTATTCTTTCGGATGAACGCCATTGGCGCACATTTGCGGTCTGACTGTTTTGCTGAAACTGCGTCTCGTGCGAATCATCAGGAAATACGGCTTTCTTGAACGCACATGGCTATCCACGAATCGTTCGGCATCAATATTGCTGCTTACCGAGTACACGCGACCGGAGCGGTATGAAAAACGCTGTCCAAGTGTCATTAGGTCTTCTTGTGTCATCCGCGAAGTCTTGAATGACAAAGTAGCAATATGATTTGACAGACAAGTCAGTTCACCTAAATTGAAAACGAAATGTTCCACAATCAGTAATCCTATTTATTTTAGACAAACGCAATTTTAACACTACACCGATTCTGTTTATGAAAACAAATGTTAAAATTTAACGCTGTTAAATTTACAAAATGTTTCTGCACACCTTTCTTCAATTTCGATATAATGTTGACGTTTTCTTGATAAAAAGGCGTTACTTATGAACAGACTGATTATTGTAGACTTTGATTCCATTGCGCACCTGAACCCGATGATTACCACGCAACGCGATGAGGATTACCTGATTGTGTTTTCCAACAAGCAACCGCTTGCCAATATCGGCAACGACACAGTGCAATTGCAAAAACTGGAAAATAGTTGGGAGCGTAACCGATTTATTGAAAATGCTGTCATTCAAGCCATTCGTGATGGTCAAAATGTAGAACTGGTGTCTTCACAGCGTATCTTTGGCGCACTGGCGCTGTTGAGCGAGTTTGGTGTGTTGTTTACTCGAGTTGTTGGCATCAACACGCGCGAAAAAGTCGTAGATTTTAACAAATTCGTGTTCAACCATTTCGGCATTGAATGGAATGTGGAAACCGTTTTCACAGATAAAGAAGAAGCAATCACCGCAATGCGGGAAGCACTATGCAAACTGCGTGAATATTTTTGGGTGCTGGATACTGTACCACGCTTTGGTGAGAAAACTGTAGTCAAGCTGTTTGAACAAGGTCGCAGCCTGCAACACATTGCAACACTGTATGACTTTGATGAAAAAGAAGAAATGGTAACATTGAAACCGGTGTTGCGCCGGTTTGTCAGCACCGTGCCAAAACAACAGTTGGAAAATTTTCTCAAACTGAACAATCAGCAATAGAATATTTGCTATTGCCGTTCAGTCACACCAGCGTCATTGCTATTTCTGTGTCTGTCAAAAACTCAAACCAATTAATAAGGAAAACCTAAACATGGAAATCAAAACCAAACCCAAACATGTTGTCAACGGATTTAGAACTCAAGAGCCGTTCTACTTCGAGACACACCGTGATTTGGTTGCCGCAATGGCGCAGGTGTTGCACAACATTTGCAACAAAAACCAACTGATTGCCCGAAGCAATGAACAATTGTTGCAAGCCGACCCAAACATTTTGGATGCTCTGCCCTTCCCAGCCATTGTCGTCCATTCCGATGTTGATAAATCTGAAGAACATCATGGGCAAAGTGCCATTCAGAACATCATGCAGATGATAGCCAATCAAGTGTGTGCTGAAGATGATTACTTGGTGTTTCTACCCTACACACAAAAAGAGATGTTCAATGAATTGAACAATCGTCAATTGCCAGATGCCTATCCGTCATTGCGCTACATTGAATCGCAAATACAAACTTTGTTGCAGTCTGTTTTACCGGCGCAACAATATATGGATGTGGACGCGAAAATGAAATTAAAGCCGTTCACTACTACAAGAATTGAAGAAAAGCGTCAAAGCACTACAAGTAAACCAACATTGGATTTGGCAGAAACACAGGAATTGTTTGAAAAACGTTATCTTGCCATGAACCGTGAAGAAAAGCTGTCCTATTTCATCACTTGCTTCGTGTCATTTGATTTCTACCATCTGTATCTGCTGATGAACGCAGATAACAAATCGTTCTATGCTATTTTGCAAACTTTGCACCCTGTAATGCTGGTTGTGGCGATGGATTACCAAATGCTGATGCTGCGATTGCTGATGCTGGTAAAACAATCCATTCGTGGCACACCATATTTTGATGAGACATTGTTGGATGACAATCCAACATGGAACACACAAGAATTGGTGGAAGACTTTTATATCAAACTGTCTTTCTACCCGCAATTTGTGAAAGTGCTGCAATACGTTTTATCACACGATAATTTGGTTGCGGAACAAGGCGTACAACTGAATGCTTACCGTGAAATGCTGGATAACTTTGTTCACATGCAGAGCATTGAAGACGAATCGGTTTCCGATAATTGATTGGTCGGGGGAATTAGGAAAGTTTCGGGTGAAGTGTGATTTGATTCCTTATCACCTATTGCTGATTAGACAAAAATACACAACTCACAACAACCGCCACGTTCTCCTATTCTCCCTCAAATCAAATACACATCAGTGAAACTATTATAAATAACAGAGAAGCCGGTCTTGCATTGAACCGGCTTCTCTACTGTCGTCTGCTGTCAACCACCAAGCAAAACAAATCCATCATCATACAATGGCTGTTCTGCTGTAATAATCTGTCCACGATGTTCTACATCAGTTTGGCAAATGTATGCCATACCGGAATTTACATCAATCAGGCTTAATCCTGTCGGGTGTGTGTTTTCCTGATGTTCAAAATACCCAAAGCATGCCCCAGTATCACAATAAATCTGTTGTCCGATATGGACAGGTCTTGAAACATAGCTGTGCCCGCAGAAAATCTTGATGGCATTACCAATCAGTCTGTTTTGTCTGACCATCTCCGCTGAGATTTGTTCATCTGGTGCATAATTTTGCATAAAAGTGCATAACAGGTCTCTACCCCACAACAGGCTTTCAATCGATACCGACGGAACGTAGAAATCCTTGTCAAACAACTCATGTAAACCGTGACTGTGGTCATCCATCAACAAGGAAGTCAGACGTTCCGGCGTTCTGTAATCACGTTGAAACAGTAAACTGTAATCCAGTTCGGCATGCAATACATAGTAAGCCTTGTATTGCGGATGCAGCACACGGTAAACATAAGGCAATTGTTCGATTTGTTTGCGATATTCAAAGTAATTCAATACTTCAACTTCTTCTTTGAAATACTTTTGACTTTCGATGTCATCATGGTTGCCGAGAACACTGTAGAACCACTTTTCATCAAGTAATTCCAAGCATTTTTCTGAATGTAAACCACGATGAATTAAATCACCGGTGGCAATCACACGGTCATATTGCGGGTCAAACTGAACAAAAGACAGTAAGGCTTGCAATTCGTCATAACAGCCATGCAAATCTCCGACAACAAAATCGTTGCCTTTTAGGTTCGCCGGTAACGTAATGATAGATGGATTCTGTGGGACAACGTTTAATTGATTCATTTGTTGATATTCTTTGGTTACATGATAAGCTACACGTTGTGTTGCGAGTGTTGTGTGGTATGAGCAGGTATCTGTGTTGTTCATCCTGCTCATAGCAGTGTTATTTTGGTGAAAGGTATAGACAAGTATCCGTGTTGTTCATCCTGTTCGTAGCAGGGTTGTTATGTACATGATACAAGTAGTGTCCGTGCTACACATCTTACTTATTTCATTGCAAATCCGACCATTCCCGATTTGAGAAGAATATTCCAACAATGCGCAGCAGGAGTGTCTTGTTATGCCATTGTTTTATATAAATATTTTCCACACCTTGTTTCATCAGGCGGCACATTTTTCATTTCATCGCAAATGAAAAGTCCTCCTCATCTGAGCAATGATTTCCACTCCATCGCACAGAACAATCTTGTTTTTCTTGTTATTCTTGTTGAACATCTCAGCTTCTTTAATCGCCGGTCTGGTGAACTCGGCTGTAGTGTAAATGTAGATGTTCTTATATCCGCGCAGTTGAGCAACCCCTATCATTTCACGCACGATTTTTACAGAAATGTTGTTGCCTGCGCTATAACGTTTACATTGTACAAAACCATGTCTGCTCAGTAACACATCCACACCACCATCTGCGCCATTGCCGCCAATACGCTTTGCTCGAAATCCTCGTGCGCGGAATAGGTCGGTAATCATCTGTTCAAACAACCCATCATCCATGCGTTGCATTTCTCGTAACTTGACGTATTTCCGATATTGGCCGTATTTCTTTAAGCCGTTACCGGCCATACACAATCTGACCAAGTAATATAGGGACAGTGCCAGCACAGATGCCAGTAAAACCTTATCACCAATGCTTCGGTAGTGACCGTTAAACAGAATAGGTATAGGCATGCCTATTTTGTTATAAAACAAAACAGCATAATTGCTAACATGGAATACCAGCAATAAATAAATGTAAACGACAAATGCCATTGAATAGGAATATCTAGCAGCGAACGCTGATAAGTTAAACAATTCGTTCTATCCGATAGGGTGCTTTGCACTCTACAGCGTCATTTTTTAGCTTAAATGTTATAGTTGCAATGAAAAGGATTCCTGTGCGAAAACTTCCTGTTATCTTCCTATCTTCTATGCTTGCCTTATGTGGCAACGTAGCCAAAGCCGACCCATCGGCTTTTGTCGTTTATGATTTTCGCAACAATCGGGTACTGGATGGGGTGAATCTGACGACTGTGCGCCCTATGGCTTCCATTACTAAATTGATGACCGCACATGTCTTTATGAAAATGTCACTCGCAGCAGGCAATCGCAGTGAGTGTACCAGTGTTATCCCTGAACATGACCCAAGCATCTCTACCGGCACACGCTTGCCGCGTGAAACCCCTATTCCGTGCAGTCAGTTGTTCTATGCCATGTTGGTAAGCTCGGATAACCATGCCGCACATGCGCTTGCACGCGCGATACCCGGTTTGACACAGGTTGAATTTGTGAATGAAATGAACCGACAGGCAAGACTTTGGGGCATGCACAATACACATTATGCCGACCCATCAGGCATTTCTTCTGCCAACGTGAGTACGGTGTCAGATTTGGCAATCTTGTCCAAACGTCTGATGAGTGACAATATTTCTCGGGCAGTGGTGCGAAAAGTGACCGCAACCGCCGGTATTACATTGAATGTGCATAACAACAGTGGCTTTATGAAAGTTGGGTTCAACAATACCAATCGTTTGATTCGTGAGGGACGACAGGTATTACTAAGCAAAACAGGGACAACTCGCGCAGCAGGGTACAATCTGCTACACGTTCAACCGTGTGGAGATGGGCGTATCATTGGTGTCATCAGCATGAATAACGCCAATGCCAATGAACGCATCGAGTTCACCCGCAGAAAACTATATCAAAATATGTGCTTCTAGTTTTGCTTGTGTGACACAAAAAAGATAGAGTAGTGGTGATTCACACTCTATCTTTTTTTTTTGATTGCTATGAACAACAAACTTCTTGAATTTTCCAACTTCATTATGCGCTCATTAGATGTCCAAACAGGATTATTGCTTGCCATCCCTATATTGTTGATACTGGTTTACTTCGGTAGATTGTTTGCACGTGATGTGCTGATGTGGAAAATTACAGTGAATATTTTGGTGTCGTTGTTTCTGCTGGTTGCTCATGTGCAGACCACCGCAGTTATGAATCCGAGCTTTGACTATTGGTCGGATATTCCGAAATGGATTGCTTTGACCAGCATTGCTTTAATAACACTGCAATGGGTGTTTGACCTGATTTCCCAAGCAAGAGTGGAAGTGAAACGCATCAAGCAGTGTTAAAAGTCAAACTTAAACAGAAAATGGAAACCGTGCTTTCTTAAACCGGTTTCCATTTTTCAGTTTGCTGGCTAACATTTTTAACCAGCCATACACGCTTTCTGTTGTTCAGCCATCCATGCACGTTCCCTGTTGTACTCAATCTCGGACTGCCAGTGTGCAATCTGCGACTCCAACACCATTAATCGTTCGGTTGCGGCATTCACCACTTCTGTTTCAGTCATGCGCATAATATCTGCAAATGGCATGGCGGACGTACTTAAAAACTTACGAATGAATGCCTCGGCTAATGGTTTGTCTAAGGATGGTGGTGCAACTTGCAGTACATGATTGCCCACATAATAGCTGTAGGTGTCAATCACTGTGGTGTCCACCGTCATGGCATTAAAGCTAGACAAATGGAAACTGTCTGCCTCATTAAGCAAACTTTTACCATATACACGAGTTAAGTGGTACGCCTCAATCACGGCAAGTTGTTTGTCCAGCATATCCACCAATGGCGGCATTTCGGCTTCCAACCCATACGCATTGCGGATTTGTACATCTACTTTGCCTTCCAACTCACGGATTTCAGATACCAGTTGTTTGAATGGGCGAATAATGTCGCCGGTTAATGCTTCGGAGAAGTCATGAATTAGCGCGTCTTTCGCCAGTTGGCGAGACCAAAGGTTAACAAAATCGTTGTAATACACATTACGCAATTCGCGTTGTGTTGCACAAAGTTCCAGATGGTCATGCAATTTGAATAGTTGTTCTTGCTGTGTAGCAGACAGGAGCTTCATCAACACAGCTTTTGCTTCATCCGCGTCTTTCTCATTAGTGAGGAAACGTTTTCCATAATAACCCAACGAACAACGAGCCAGTGTTTCAGTAATGAGAGACAACAGCAGAGAATGCTGTGCTACTGTCCAACCGGAATAGCCATTAAAACGAACGATACCAGAAAGACCTCGGAACATACGAGTGAAATCCATATCACCCGCTGTCAGTGCGAGCAGGTCGACAGTGCGTCCATTGATAATCATGGTGGTTTTGCTTGTAGACATTTTTTTAAGTAGTCCTTATTTTCAAAGTTGATTAGCTTGCTATTTTAATTGAAATGGATTGCTTGTGAATGTTTTAATTGAAAGGGATTGCTTGTGAATGTTTTGTGGAATATCTTTAACAGGCATTCTATGCTATCAAGTATTTCACACCAGCACGGCATCTATACTTAATTACCAGATGTTCGTCGCGGCTGAAATACATTTTCTTACAACAAAACAGAAATTCATTATGAAACATGATATTACCGGAATAGCTTTTTAGTGTCAAATTTGAATTTTTGCAGACAAAAAATGAGACCAAGTGCACAACAAAACCAAGAGAGAGTGGAAATCTGATTTCTGATTTCTCATTGACCATTAAACCAAAAATTTGCTGCTCAACCTCTTTGGCAAAAGAAAAATCCGACAGATGTTTTCATCCACCGGATTTCCATTCATCACCAATTGATTGTTAATCATCAGTTCGCAGTTTTACTTTGGATAACTCGTCTTCCATACCTTTAACCGCTTCTTCAACGAACATCTTAATTAATGGGCGGTTCATGGCAACCTCATATTGATAGTGGCTGTAAATGCCGCCATTCTCCACAAATGGTTTCTCACGTCCAATACAGTTGAGCATGTAGTACAGACGGCGGTCAGTGGCTTTCAACCAAATGAAGTAACGGGAAATGTTAATCCCTTTATCACCGGATTTGGCAAACAGGCGTGCAAGCGCAGTAGACACATAGGCATGCTTGTTCATCACCGCCAACACTTTCGGATTGTCTTTGTATTCTTCATAGAGTTTCAATCCGGCGGAAAAGTCGTGCTTCCCTTTTGCTGCTTCCCCAAACGATTCGGCAATTTCCATAAGTGCATAGTAACAGTCATCGTTCTGCTCCATGTACTGTGCTGCAAAACAACCAAATAAGGCTTTTTCATAGATATTCAGATGTTCCACACCACGATATAGCGGTCCTAACTGCATGGCGAAATATTTGAGTGCCTTGTCTTTGTTCAAGGAAGTCAGGTCTTTCGGGTTGTTGAGCAATTTGAGTTCAATAGCAACCTCTTGTGGTTTTTTGGCACTCGCCCACGGTCCTTTCGTAGGGTCTTGGTTTAGCAAGTCCAAATGTGCCACCGGTGCAAGAAATTTCCAAACCTTGATTTCCTGTTTGAACAGGTCAATCGGTTTCATTATCTTGTTGTAGCGACGAATGATGTACAGATGGTTCTTGACGTAGTACAGCACCGAATAGGCAAACAGGAAAATCAAGGGTAAGAAATAGTAGTTGACCACATAGCCTAGCTTGGCAGTCTCTAACATTGTCCAGCGGTAGGCTTCCTTATGCTTTAGCTGGTAAAGCAAATCCAAATGGGTTTGTGTAGGGATGGCGCGAGCAATGAGTTCCATTTGATAGAGCTTGATGGTAAGGAAGAACTCTTTTAATGTCGGCCAGAAAAGATAACCGCCGCCACCGATGAATATCAGTAGAAATATGGCAATAGCGATTTCGTTGTTGTTATCTTGTTGTGGTTGTTGAGCCATCTTGATGTACAGAAAAGATATACGCTTAATAAGATATACGTTTAATATCGTGACGTACTCCCCGTCCTACAGGACGGGGCTTCCTCCTGCGAGCGTTTCACGTCCGAAACGGAGAATGTTTTTCGCGGCATTGACATCACGGT
>ERZ773077.421-NODE-421-length-32058-cov-7.979471_pt1 | contig 32058 bp, 27 predicted proteins | sample MGYA00580612_ERZ773077 | MGnify/ENA primary metagenome ERZ773077 (study PRJEB29015, sample SAMEA2737971) | human oral metagenome | biome: human oral; feature: human-associated habitat; material: dental | place: China | collected 2021 ...
CCTTTAATTTTTGTTCTATATCACTCACCACACTCTGCACATCGCGCCCTTGCACGTTGAAGCCAATGACGATACGGCGCTTGCCTGCTTCACGGCTTACTTGTGCGGGGCCTAATTCATATTTGATAGTGGCCAATTGGCTCATCGGCACCTGCCCATTTTCGGTAGCTACCATCATATGCTGTACATCGTCAATTCCGGTACGATGGAGGCTATCGAGGCGTACCACAAGGTCGAACCTTCGTTCGTTCTCGAAGACAACCCCAGCCTTCTTACCAGCAAAGGCGGTACTGAGTACCTCATTGACCTCTTGCACCGAAAGTCCGTAGTTGGCCAAGCGTACCCGATCGTAAGTAACATTGATTTGCGGAAGTCCGCTTACTTTTTCGACCTGTGGGGCGGTAGCACCTTCTGTTTTCTGGATAAGTTGGCTTACTCTTTGGGCGTAGTGGGCGAGGGTATCCATGTTTTCTCCAAAGATTTTTATCGTTACATCCTGTCTGACACCTGTCATCAATTCGTTGAAATGCATTTGTATAGGCTGGCTTTTCTCAAAGAAGACCCCAGGAATATCCTTGAGCCGCTCAATGATGGCATCTCCTAATTCCTCATAGGAGCGACCACTTTTCCATTGGTCTTGGCTCTTGAGTACGATCACAATATCGGAGGCTTCCAGCGGCATAGGGTCGGTAGGTATTTCGGCAGAACCTGTTTTGCCTATCACCATTTTCACCTCGTCGAACTCACGAATCAGGCGAGAGGCCTGCATGGAAGTCTCCAAGCTCTGCTTCAGGGAAGTGCCCGGTGGCAGAATACATTCAAAAACAAAATCGCCTTCTTGTAGTTGTGGAATAAACTCACCTCCCATACGGCTGAAAATGCCTACCGCAAGAACGAACAGTACCACGGTACTGCCTATTATCCATCCCCTAAGGCGGATAGAACGGACAAAGAGCGGTTGGTAGTGACGGTAGAGCCAGCTTATCATTCGCTCGGCAAAACTGCGCTTGTCACTTACTGTTTTAGGTAGGAGCAAAGCGCTCATGGCAGGGATATAAGTCAGGGAAAGGATCAGGGCACCCAAAATAGCAAAGACGACGGTTTGTGCCATAGGGCGGAACATCTTGCCCTCTACTCCTACCAAGGTAAGAATGGGAATATACACCATCAGGATGATAATCTCTCCAAAGGCGGCACTACTGCGTATTTTGGAAGCGGAATGGAATACCTCCTCATCCATTTGTGCTTGGGTAAGTCGTTGGTGGTTCTTTCGGATCGCCAAGTGGTGCATCACTGCTTCTACCACGATAACCGATCCATCTACGATAATTCCGAAATCTATCGCTCCCAAGCTCATCAGGTTGGCACTTACTCCAAAGAGGTTCATCATTCCTAAGGCAAAGAGCAAGGAGAGCGGAATGGCCGTGGCAACAATCAGTCCGGCACGCAGGTTCCCTAAGAAAAGTACTAAGATGAAGATGACAATCAGCGCCCCCTCTAAGAGGTTTTTCTCTACTGTATGGATGGCGCGTTGTACCAAGTCCGTGCGGTCTAAGAATGGCTCTATCACTACATCTTCAGGTAGGGATTGCTGTATGGTGGGCAGTTTTTCTTTGATACGACTGACTACCTCGTGGCTGTTTTCGCCCTTGAGCATCATCACTACCCCACCTACGGCATCCACCTCGCCATTATAGCTAAGGGCACCATAGCGGAGGGCACTGCCCAAGCGTACCTCGGCTACATGCTTGATAAAGAGGGGAGGGGTGTGCTTGCCTACGGCTATATTGCCTATGTCTTCAAGGGAGCGAGCCATGCCTATTCCTCGGATAAAGTAGGCATTGGGGCGCTTGTCGATATAGGCACCTCCTGTATTTTGGTTGTTCTGCTCCAAAGCAGTGAAAATATCACTGACACTCACCCCCATGGCACGGAGGCGATCGGGGTCTATAACCACCTCATACTGCTTGAGTTCGCCTCCAAAGCTGTTGATTTCGGCTATTCCTTTGGTACCATAGAGTTGGCGAGCCACGATCCAGTCCTGCATGGTGCGGAGGTCTTTGGCGGAATATTTGTTTTTGCTCTGTTCCGTAGGGCGAATGATATACTGATATACCTCCCCCAGTCCGGTACTCACGGGTGAGAGTTCGGGCGAGCCTATGCCTTGAGGGATTTGCTCCTGTGCCTCCTTGAGCTTTTCATTGACTAGCTGGCGGGCAAAGTAGATGTCCATATCCTCGCTAAAGACGGCTGTGATGACCGAGAGGCCAAAGCGGGAAATACTGCGTGTTTCCTCCAGCCCAGGAATATTGGCGATGGCTTGCTCAATAGGAAAAGTAACCAGTTGCTCTACCTCTTGTGAGGCCAAAGTAGGGGTAGAGGTGATGATTTGTACTTGGTTGTTAGTAATATCTGGAACGGCATCAATGGGGAGCCTTGTAGCACTCCATACGCCCCAAAAAATAAGCATAAGGGTCATGAATCCTACAAATAGCTTATTTTTGATGCTAAATAGTATGATTTTGTCTAACATTTCTAATAAGAATTAATGATTAGTTAATGACTAATGATGGGTGAGATGACTAATGAACAATCACTTGAGATGAAGAAAGAAAAGACTATATCTTGGGAGGAGTCCAGATATTCCCATAGTAGTTCGAAGACCATACGGTCAGGGGATAGCTATAGGAGGGAATGGTTGCGGTGGCTTGAGCAATGGTTAAGGCCTCATAAGTAGTGGGCGTGCTGATTACCATTTGGCAGCAAGTGCAAATGCAGAAAGGTGAACAGCTATCCAAATGAAAATGAGAGTGTTCCCCAGTTGGGGCTGTTACAAATTCATAAGAAGCTGAAGACTCCTCACCTTCAAGCATATCCGTACAGGGCAGCCCAGTGAGTGCCAACAGATATAAGCTAAGTATGAAGGTGAAAAATCTCATATTGGGGGGCAAAGATAGTAAAATAATGACATATAGCAATCAATCAATGATAATTTTTTTGCTAATTCCCAAATTTGCTAATTACCTCATACGCCCTACCAATAGGAATTTCGGTCTCACCAATGAAAACAAGTTGGTGGGTGTACGAACTGATGTGCTGTACATTCACCACGCAACTCTTATTAACGCGTACAAATAACGCAGAGGGCAGCTGGCTATGTATATTCTTAAGGTTAATCCACGTAATGTATTTATCGGTAAAAGTGTGGATAATCACGTAGTCTTTCAGAGCCTCTATATAGAGGATATCACTGTGAGCGATGCGGTAATTCCGCCTGTTAGCACGAATGTTAATGTATTGTGTGTCAGTAGACTCAAAGTCTGTTTTCTGCTGGGTGAGCAATTGGTGGTAACTCTCAGCTTTGGCAACAGCTTTCTTAAAACGTTCAGGGGTGATAGGCTTTACCAAATAGTCAAGTGCATCTACCTCATAGCTATCTAAGGCATATTGGCTGTAGGCGGTAGTAAATATCACCAAAGTCTGTTCGGGCAGGGTTCTAGCGAACTCCAAGCCGTTTATCCCTGGCATCTCTATATCTAAAAAGAGCAAATGTACTTCGTTTTTCTTCAGAAAGTCCGCGATGCCTACGGTATTTTTGAACGACCCCAAGAGCTTCAAGGGACTATACTGCCTGATAAGGCGCTCCATACCAATACGTGCCAAAGGTTCGTCATCTACTATCAAACAATTCATAGTTGCAAAGCTAAAGTTACTATATATTCTTGAGGGAAAGCTTCTTGCGAAAGCTGAAAATGGTCTTCATAGAGCAGTTCTAAGCGCCTTCTGAGGTTAGGTAGTCCTATACCACTACACTTGTGTTTGCGATGAGGCTGTAAAGGTACGGAATTGCGCACTGAAAAGTATAACCAGCCCTCTTTATTTTCGCATTTCATATAGATATAGGTAGGGGCAAGGCTGTCGGTACTGTGTTTTACAGCGTTTTCGGCTAAGATAAGCAGTATGTTGGGGGGAATTTGTATGCCTTGTACGTTCTTTTCATCATATATAAGTTCGTAAGTAAAATCATCACGGCGCATAGCTTCCAAAGAAAGATAATCGGCTAAAAAACGCAGTTCGGAAGAGAGAAAAACCCGTTCTTCGTGCGATTGATAGAGCAAATGCCGCAAAAAATCGGATAGTTTGGTAATGGTATAAGAGGCTTTTTCGGGGTTGATATACAACAACGTGTTGATGCTATTGAGCATATTGAATAAAAAATGGGGTTGTATCTGGCTACGGAGGGCTTGCAGTTCGCTTTCGGCAGCTTGTCGTTCCAATTCTTGCATCCTCTCGCTATCTTTTACCCATACTTGAAAGATTTTGATAAGCGTAGAAGTCATTATAAAGGGTACTATATATGCCATACTAGAAAAAATTGCTACAGAAACAGGAATTTCTGATGCTATTTTGATTTCTTTCCCAATCATATAGTCTTTCCATAGTACAAAATTGAGATAATAGGTAGAGCCCAACATAAAAAGTACCCATAGCGTAAGGAGGATGATATAGGTAGCGAGCTTCCCTTTGAAGAAAAAGCGCGGAATGAGCACATACATATTTAGGTAAAAAGTAGCAGTAATCCCCAGCCATTTCTCTATCCAATCCCAATAATCTATCATTCCTTCGTAATCACCCCATTGTCTGCCCAGTATGAAAAATAGCAATAATGAGCTACAAGCCACAATATGCCGATAGATACGAAATCTATCGGCAATAAGGAACTGCAAGAAGAAATTGTTCTTTAAAAATATGTATGGATTTTCAGTAGTCATTGTCAATTACTTAATCGTGATTCCCGCTGCAAAGTACAACGCAGGCAAAAACACACTCGAGCGCGCACTACCGTCTTCATTTTTAGCTTCAGAGGCGAACATTGCACTGAGGGTACGTTCTCTATAACGCCCCGAACGGATAAAACTACCGCCAAAAGTTACCGGAATGCTTATATGCTTACCCAGTTTAAACTCAGGTTCTAATCCTACAAAAAAAGTTTGCGAAGAGAACATTTCTTTTTGTCCGTTGCGTCTTAGGTATGCCAAATAACCTCCTATATTAGCTACTAATTTCAAGCTGAGGTTTTCGCTATAATCATAACCAAAAGCTACTTTTGTACCGTCAAGTAGATTGATATCTATAGTGAATTTATCAGAAAAACCTCCTTTGTATTTCAAATAAAGGGCAGGAAACACCATAGGATAACCAAAACTGTTGTTAAGAGCCACACCACCTCCTATTTCAAGGTTAGGTCTCCAATGCCATATAAACACCAAAGCCCCATTAGCCAAAACATTTTCGTCTATACGGATGGCCGACAGTCTATTTTCAGGGGTATAGCTTCCTATACCCAGAGCCATCAGCATAGACCAACGTTCTTTCAACGGACGTAAGTGAAGCGCGGTTGCTCCCAAGTTCATCACTTGCGAAGGCAGTTCTTTCCCTATAGGAAAATTCTGATTGTCCATTTTTACAAAAGTACCGCTAAGAGCCACGCCCCAAATGGTAGCACGCTTATAAGGGTCATCTTCAGCGGACGCTTGCATCGATAGAGGCACCATAGCACCTGCCGAATAAATCATAGCCGAACCATTGCCCGTATTAGTATCAGCTACAGCATCGTAGAATTCAGAGTTGCCGATGTATTCCGTTTTTACGCTAATTTGCGCAAAAGAATTCACACCCAAAAGCAAGATTATAAAAGTAAATATTTCTTTCACTATAATAAAGATTTAAGTATTACAGTGGCAAAAGTACAGAAAAACGAATTGTCAGAAGAAAAAGAGTTGTTTTTCTATACCAAAAGCAGAATTTACTATACTAATTGTTTATAAAAAAGGCTGCTTTGTAGCAGCCCTTTATCTTATTGGTCTAATGCAACAGCTGTTGCAAGCAGACCGAGTACTACTATTAGCAGTATTAATCCTATAAGCGAAATTACAAGTCCTGCAATAGCCAAACCTTTTGGTTTTCTCGTTACCCCTATTCCCGAGAAGATAAGTCCTAGCAACCAGAGTATCCACCCTAATACAGGTATCCAAAATAAGAAAATGGTAACTAAGGCTATGATAAACCCTGCGGTACCCATAGCGTTAGAAGCAGCAGGTGCTTGCTGAATAACAAAGGTAGGTTGTACTTCTTTTTGTGCTGGTTGCTGTACAGGTTCTTGTACGTTTTCTGTATTTTCCATAAAAACTAAATAAATATTAATTACTCCCTACTCTATTACAGGCTTTTCGGGCACTGCCTTTTATATTTTTAAAGAGTCGCAAAAATATAAATATTTTTTTAAACAACCAAAAAAATAACAATTATCGTTTTTTCAGTACCTCTATTAGTACCGCTATAATGATGAGCACCACTCCTGCCAATAGATTTACCGTTAGCTCTTCCTGCCTAAATACCCAAATGCTGATAGCCACTGCTACTATAGGCTCTACCACTCCTACTATGGCCGTAGGGGTCGAACCAATCATCTGTATAGCGTAGATGAGTGTGATGAGCGATAGCAGGGTCGTTACTATCCCAAAACCTACCAATAAGGCTCCCATTTTCACCTCTGGTATGGGCAGGGTATTGCCAGTAATCGGTATTTTTATCAAGAAGTAAAGAGCCGAAAATAGGGTAGAGTAGAGCGATACTTTTATCCCCGAAGCCGATATTTTCGATTTGTTTACAATAATCATATACAGGGCGTACGATAGTGCTCCTAAAAGTGAAACAAACGCACCCATATAGTTGATAGTAAGGTTATTAACATCTTTTACACTTAACAAGAAAATACCTACTAATACTATCAGAAGCGCTATAATAGTAGGCAGGGTCAGCTTTTCTTTGTAGAAGAAAGCCAATGCCAATGCTACTATAAGCGGATACATAAAAAAGATGGTCGAAGCAATAGCTGGCGAAAGAAGATCGTAGGCTAAGAACAGAAACTCAGCCGAGAGTGCGTATAACAGTCCTAATACAGCAAAGATAGCTATTTCCCGCAGCGCAATGCGCAAAGGATCACGCTTGTACAGCAAGTAGCCTGCTATAAAAACAGCCGTGATGATAAACCGGTAAAAGAGAGCGGCATCTACTGAAAACCCTTCTTGTTTGATAGGTATCATAAAGAGCGGAATCATTCCGTAGGTCACAGCCGATATAAGCGCTGCCAAATAACCTTTTACTGTATCTCTCATATTTTTTTTAGAAAAGAGTTAGCACGTAGGGGTAGTAGATGATGCAGAGTACTATCGTAGCAGGTATTACGGCAAAAGCCACACTTCCCGCCGCTATATCTTTGATAATCCCTATGGTTTTATGGTGTTCAGGGTGTACAAAGTCGCATATTTTCTCTATTGCAGTGTTCAAACCCTCTACCGAGAGCACTATTCCTATGCATAATAGCTGAATGATCCATTCGTTAGTAGTGATTTGAAAATAAAACCCTAAAATCACCCAAGCCAAAGAGGTTAGTATGTGTACTATTACAGGAGGTTCGTTTTTCACTAAGTAGTATACGCCTTGAAATACATATTGTAGGCTTTTGAGTCGGTTTTTTATAAATTCCATCTTTTTATTGCTTTAGTCGCATTCCAATAACGCCAAATATAGCCTCACGGATAATGCTTTTATTCATTTTAGATTTTCCTCTAATTCGGTCTGTGAATATAATAGGTACTTCAGTTATCTTAAATTTCTTTAGATAAGCACGATATTTCATCTCTATCTGAAACGCATACCCTACAAATCGTACGCTGCTAAGGTTAATAGCCTCTAGTACCTGTCGTTTATAGCATACGAAACCCGCAGTAGGGTCTTTTATCTTCATTCCAGTAATAATCCGCACATAGATAGACGCCCCATAAGAGAGCAGTATGCGTGGCAAAGGCCAATTCACTACATTCACGCCTTTCACATACCGCGACCCGATAGCTACATCACTGCCGTTGCAGCAAGCCTCGTATAGGCGCAGTAGGTCATCAGGATTGTGCGAGAAGTCAGCGTCCATTTCAAAAATATAGTCATAGTGGTGAGCTAATGCCCATTGAAAGCCGTGTATATAAGCCGTTCCTAAGCCTTTTTTCTCGGTGCGAACCTCCAAAAATAGTCGTGTAGGAAACTCCGTTTGTAGGGCTTTCACCTTAGCTGCTGTCCCGTCAGGCGAGTTGTCATCTACAATAAGGATATGAAACCTCTCATCGCGACTAAATACCGCTCTAATGATGGCTTCTATATTCTCTATTTCATTATATGTAGGAATTATTATTAACAAAATTCAATTTAAAGTTTTTACCACTCCGCACATACAAAAACTTTGCCAAAAGTTTAAATAGCGTTATTGGGCTACGACCTTTGGCAAAGTTTTCAGAATTCAGAATTTATAACTCATAATTCAAAATTCTTAATTAAATTACATATCACCCATTTCTTTGCTTAGCTCAGCATTCATAGCGCGATATACACCCGTTTCAAGTTTCTCACGTATAGCCGAGAAAGCATCTAAAGTGCGCTCTATATCTTCTTTGCTGTGCGAAGCCGTAGGGATAATGCGAAGCAGTATCATTCCTTTTGGTATCACTGGGTACACTACTATCGATAAGAAAATACCATAATGCTCGCGTAGGTCATTTACCATAGCCATTGCTTCTGGTATGCTACCGTGCAGGAATACAGGCGTTACACAAGTGTTAGTATTACCAATGTTGAAGCCGCGTTCTTTTAGTCCGTTTTGCAGCATATTCACGTTGTCCCATAGTTTTTGCTGTAGTTCAGGCATAGTTTCCATCATCTCCAAGCGTTTTAGGGCGCCTTTTACGTAAATCATCGGTAGCGACTTAGCAAACATTTGCGAACGTAGGTTGTATTTTAGATAATCTACCACTTTAGCATTTCCTGCTACGAAAGCGCCTATTCCAGCCATCGATTTAGCAAAAGTAGAGAAATACACATCTATTTCGTCTTGTACGCCCTGATGTACACCGGTACCTTCACCTCTAGGACCTAAAGTACCAAAACCGTGAGCGTCATCTACTAGTAAGCGAAACGGATATTTCTTCTTAAGCGCAACTATTTCTTTTAGCTTGCCTTGCTCGCCTCGCATACCGAAAACACCTTCCGAAATAACCAAAATACCGCCGCCAGTGGTTTCAGCCAATTTAGCCGCACGCTCAAGGTTTTTCTCAAAACTCTCCATATCGTTGTGCTGATAGGTGTAGCGTTTCCCAAAGTGTAGGCGTACCCCGTCAATAATACAAGCGTGCGCATCTACGTCATACACTATCACATCGTTTTTAGTTACTAAGGCATCGATGATAGACACCATTCCTTGGTAACCGAAGTTTAGCAAATAAGCAGCTTCTTTGTGTACGAACTTAGCCAAGCGTTTTTCAAGTTCTTCGTGCATAGTCGTATGCCCACTCATCATACGTGCCCCCATAGGGTAAGCAGCTCCGTATTCAGCAGCCGCTTCAGCATCTACTTTGCGCACTTCAGGGTGATTAGCAAGCCCTAAATAATCGTTGATACTCCAGTTGAGTATCTCCTTTCCTTGAAATTTCATATGAGGGCCTAATTCTCCTTCCAATTTAGGAAATACGTAATACCCTTCTGCGTGCTCTGACCAGCGTCCTATACTACCTTTATTTGCATAAATATGCTCAAATAAGTCTTTCATTCTTCTTTATTTATATGTTAAATATTAAACGTTTTCTTCATCCACTCATCGCTGTATATCTTGTTCATATAGCGCGAACCGTGGTCGGCAAAAAGCACTACTACTATACTGTTTTCGTCGAATCGTCCCATTTCGGCATATTGCCTTACAGCTTGCATAGCAGCTCCACTGGTGTACCCCATAAACAGTCCTTCAGTGCGTGCTAATTCTCTGGCAGTCAGCGCAGCATCTTTGTCGGTTACCTTTACAAACTCGTCTATTACATCAAAGTCAGTAGCCGTAGGGATAAGATTTTTGCCCATACCCTCTATTTTGTACGGATAAATCTCAGCAGGGTCAAACTCGCGAGTGTCGTGATATTTTTTAATAGCCGACCCGTAGGCATCAACCCCCAGTACTTGTACTTTAGGATTTTGTTCTTTCAGATAACGAGCGATACCCGAAATAGTACCCCCAGTACCGCTACATACCACCACGTGGGTAATTTCGCCTTGTGTTTGCTCCCATATCTCACGTCCAGTAGATTGGTAGTGAGCTTCAGGGTTCAACGGATTAAAATACTGATTGATATAAATTGAATTAGGAGTCTCTTGGTGTATGTGCTTAGCCACTTCGTAGTAAGAGCGAGGGTCATCAGGGGCTACATTCGCCGGACATAGATGTACTTCAGCACCTAAGGCTTGCAGCATTTCCACCTTATCGTGCGATGATTTATCGCTAATAGCTATAATGCACTTATAGCCACGTAGGGCACTAATCATTGCGAGGCTATAGCCAGTATTGCCAGAGCTAGTTTCTACTATAGTGCTACCTGGTTTCAGCAAACCTTTGCGTTCAGCGTCTTCTATTACGTATTTAGCCACTCTATCTTTAGCCGAGTGACCTGCATTAAAGGCTTCCAACTTCCCGAAGAAACGCCCTTTCAGTCCTTTAGTAATCTTTTTAAGTTCCAATAGCGGAGTGTTTCCAATCAAATCGAGCAAACTGTCATACACCCCTAATGAGTTATCTATTTTCATTACTTTTTTGTTTTAAGGTGATACTAAATTTAGTAAAAACCCATTCTAATTTTGAAGTCGCAAAGATACGAATAATTTACCAATTAGCAAAATTAGTAAATCAGTAAATCAGAAAAAAATTCTTTTATACCTTCCCTTTACAAACGATATACACACCCTTTAGGAAGAGCGAAGAATGACCGAACAATCACCGAAGTATAAACATCTAATTACCCTCCCAAATTCAGAAAAATATTCTACCCACAGCCTATCCCTCCCAGCCCGTCAGCCTTCTCATTCCTTCCCAGCTCTCCCAGCCTTCCCAATCTTCTCAGCCCTCCCATTTTATTGCCCCAGCGGCTCCACCTAATTTGCTAATTAGCAAATTATTTGTATCTTTGCCTTTGTATAATATCCATAGGTTATGAATATCCCTGATTTTCAAAAACTAATGCATCCCTTTCTCGAAGCAATTAAGGACGGGCGCGTCTACTCCACCGAGCAAATCGTGGAGATGCTTCGTGTGCATTTTAGTCTTACTATGGATGATATGAAGGTGAAAGTACCTAATGGTAATCAATCTCTTTTTCGCAACCGCATCGATTGGGCTTCTAACCATCTACATCAGGCGGGTTTGGTAGCCAGTTTCCTCAAGGGGTATTACCAAATCACCGAAGCAGGCGAACAAGCGCTTACCCAAGAGCGTGCTAAAACGATGGATACCGCCTATCTCCGCAAATTCGACCAATTTCAGGCGTGGGAAACTATGTTTGATGAAAGTAAGGCATTACCCGAAAATACTCGTACAGTAGAGGTTGAAATGCAAAATGAAACCCCCGAAATTATTATAGGCAAAGCCACTCTAATGCTTTACCAATCGTTGAAGTTTGAATTGCTAAGTGTTATAAAGAGTCGCCCTATTTCTTTTTTCGAGTATTTTATAGTAGAGTTACTCAAGAAAATAGGGTATAAAGGGGTAGATTCTTCTAATTTTGATGTTATAGGGAAGCAAGAAAAAGAAGGAATAGAGGGGGTGATGTATCAAGATGAATTAGGGATTGAGAAGATATATATGCAAGCCAAGAAGTGGGAAATGCAAGTTACTTCTAAAGACATACGCAATTTTATAGGGGCGTTGAGCCTAAAGGGCACAAATAAAGGGGTCTTTATTACCACTTCTACTTTTTCTCCTGAAGCCAAAGCAGAAGCGGTACAAAACCCCTCTCATAAAATTGTCCTCGTTGATTACGACCGGCTAATGCATCTTGCTATTAAACACAATGTCGCTATACAAACCAAGCGTACTGTCGAAATAAAAGGAATAGATGAAAATTTCTAACTACTAATTAACTTTTTGCTTTCTCAATCCTCTTGCAATCATTATAGCTCCTCCTATAATCACTGCGCCCCAAATAGCCAATAGCAGATATCCTACAAGAGCTATTTTGCTGCCTATACTTACTACTTCAGGCTCAAAAGCAAAACGTATCTGATGACTACCAGCAGGTATTGATAAGGCTCGTAGCGCATAATCTACCTGATAGATAGGTACTTCTTTGCCATCAATAGTAGCTTTCCAACCGTGTGGGTAGTACATTTCTGAAAAAACAGCCAATCCTGCATTAGAGTTTTTGCTTTCGTACTCCAAAGAATCAGGCTTATAGCTCTTAAGACTTATAGTGGCGGTACTATCTACTGTATATTGCTGTGGAAGAGGAGTTTTAAGGTCTTTAAGGGTAGCCAACGCTTCTTGTTGCGGATTAAAATCTTCTAAGCGTTGCATCACTTCATTATCGCTATTCTCAATGCTAAGTTTACTTACGAACCATGCATTGCCTAATGCCTTATCATTGTGCATAGCTTGTTGTCCTCCCTGCTGATTTCGTAGTATAAGGTATTTTACGTTTAGCATATTCAGCACATTCATATTTCCTTTAGCTATTTGGTAGTCAAAAAGCTCTTGCATACGCCTAGGCTTAGCCGCATGATATCCTCCTATTGAATGATGGAAATAAGAGGTTCTTGCTCCATTGATACCAACTTCAGGTTCATATACCCTATAATAACTGTTATCTTTTAGTATTTGCTGGTCAGCAGGAGTAATATCAAAAGGATTATTAACCATATAGCGGTCAGCAAAACTATCTTTATTTACATAACGACGTGCTACACCTCCTAAATCGAAGAAAATAAGCACTAATATAGCTACCTGCATACCCCATTGAGGTATTTTTTTGTATTGATATAGCACCAAAGCCAATGCAGTAAGCAGTACTAAGATAATACTTCTTAACACATCTGCACTATACATTGATTTTCTATCTTCTACAATCATTTGTACTACATCATCTCCGTAATACTGTGCATAAAGACTATCTGAGGCTCCAGCAAAGCTGAAGAAACCTTTGCCTAATAGTAGTAAAACAAGTATCCCTAAAGTAATATATAAAGTGCGAAGTACAGCTTTTTTGCGAACTTCTTCAGTACTTTGGGTATAATGATAGAGTCCGAGCATTGCTAAAGCTGGGACACATAACTCTAATAATACTTGTATAGAAGATACTGCTCTAAATTTGTTATACATCGGCACGTAATCAATCATAAAATCAGTGACGAATGAAAGGTTTTTACCCCACGAAAGTACTAAAGCTATGATAGTTCCGGCTAATAACCAAACTTTTAAACGTCCTTTTACGGTGAAAAGAGCCAATACAAGGAAGAAAAAGATTACTATTCCTATATAAGCAGGAGCAGCTACTATGGGTTGGTCTCCCCAATAAGTAGGCAGACTATTAGAAAAACCAAGTGCTTGTTGCTGTGGAACTCCTTTTTGTACCAAATACTCATAAGTTTTTGAGTTTTCGCCTAATGCTTCGTGGTTCGACCCACCGAAAAGGCGTGGCACTATCAAGTTCATTGATTCTGCTATTCCATAGCTATATTCAGTGATGTAATTTTTTGATAATCCCTCGGCAGCTTTTTTTACGTTTCCTTCAGTGTCTATTGTTAAGGTTGATTTGCTACGCGTACTCCAATCTGCGTACTCTTTGGTAGTGAGTAGCAAAGTAGCGTTACAGAGTACACTGATAACTAAAGCTAAAAAAAGTACTCTCATTGACTTGCAAAAATCCTTTATCTCCTTCTCTTTAAAAGCTTTATAAAGATACACAATTCCGAGTAGTAATACTAAAATAAGTAGATAATAAGTCATCTGAAAGTGGTTTGCTGCAACTTCTAATGAAAGAGCTATAGCGGTAAGCAGCCCTCCCCAAAGGTATTTTCGTTGAAAAACTAGTAATATACCTGCTAGTACAGGGGCAAAATAAGCAATAGCATGCGCTTTTGCATTGTGCCCTACCCCCAATATAATAATAAGGTAGGTAGATAAGCCAAAAGCAATAGCCCCCAATACGGCGGTTCGCATATCTACTTTTAATACTAATAGTAGAATGTAAAATCCTATAAAATAGAGAAATAAATAATCTGCTGGGCGTGGTAGAAAACGTAAGGTTTGGTCTAATTTCTTTACCAAATCATATGGGTAGTGAGCCCCTAACTGATAGGTAGGCATACCTCCAAAGGCACTATTGGTCCAATACGATTCTTTATTTTCAGTTTCTCTGTAGTCATTGCCTTCCTTAGCCATACCTGAATATTGCACTATGTCACTTTGTAAAATTGCTTTTCCTTGCAATACAGGGTAAAAAAAAGCCAAGGATATTAGGGCAAATAACCCTATTACTATAAAATGAGGTATTATCTTTTTCATTTCAAAAATAAAACTTATAACTCTTCATATTCTATATAATCTCCTACCTGCTTAGTAGCTTGTGGATTTTTTGATGTACCGTTATTATTTATAACAGTCTCTCTAACGTTTTGCTTATTACCAGTCCCTTGATATGGATTTTGTTGGTATTGCTGCTGAGCTTTCTGAAATTCTTTCTGCATACGTTCTCCTACTTTATTTAGGAAGAAATGCATAAAGTAAGGGGCTACTATTCTGAAGAGTATTCTAAGCCCTAAGATTATCAGTATTATAATTAATAGGGTTTGTATGAAACCCGTAAAAGATGCTTCTGCTATCATTGCTGTGTGATTTTTTGCAAAGATACGAAATAAATATGAAACAACAAAAAAAGCTGCCCTTTATAAGGACAGCCTTTTTGTTTTTTTATAATTCAATGATTATTTTAAGCTGAAAGTAGCTCTACGTGCTATCTGACGAGCTCTAGAAGAACTTTTATCAACTGAAGTATCTTCTCCTTTACCTTCTGTGCTGATACGTGAAGCACTAACACCAGCTTTCACTAGGATGTCTTTTACTGCATTAGCACGTTTTTGTGATAAGCTGTTGTTGTAGTTTGTACCACCTAACTCATCAGCATAACCTGAAATAAGAACATTAGCACCTGAATTTTCTTTCAAATACTTAACAACTATGTCAAGAGCCCAAGTAGAAGAAACTTGTGGGGTTGAAGAGTTAAAGTCAAAGTAAGCACTGATGTAACCTTTCTTAATAAGATCTGATACTACGTCGCCGCTGAAATCAGAATTATTGTTGTTGTTTGCAACAGAACCACCTTTAGCTTGATAGTTGTTGTTCAAGTAACTTTCGATTTCATCTGGAATACCATTTCCATTAGCATCGTTCATCTTATCTTGTTTGTTAGCCACCTTGCCTTTCAAATCAGATACATTATCTTCAAGAGCAGCTACGCGTTTAGCAACATCCTCACTGTCTTTAGCTGAGTTAGCAGCCCAATCAGCGTGTTTGTCTTCTTTACCAAGAGCAATATTCAAACCTATAGAGGTAGTGAAGTGAGCTCCTTGGAATCCACGGCGAGTTGCTCTAGAATGAGTATCATAAGTAAGGTTTTGTCTTGCATTTAGGTATAATGAAGCGTCTAATAGAAGAGCAATTCTGTTAGAAAGTCTCACTTGAGGAGTTACACCACCAGTAAGGAAAAGCATTTGGTCTTTTCCAGTGAAGTTATCACTTCTTAGTTGAGAGTAACCACCCCCTGCGTGTACTAATACACCCAAGTCGCTTGTCCAATCTTCAAAACCTAATACACGAGCAAGGTTTGCATAACCTTGTAAGTTAACATTCCAAATTCTAGAATCAAATTTAGGAGTGTCTTTCTTTTCGCTAAAGCTATCGTAGCCACCACCTAAACGGATACCAAATTTGTTGTTAAACATATAACGTACCCCCAAGTTTGCACCCCATAAGTTAGGTGTGCTTGTAGAGTAACCACTTGCTAGTGGAGTTATGGGCTTATTTACCCCTCCATTTAAATCTACAGACCATTTGTTATAGCCGGCTGTTTCCTGTGCTTGAACTCCAATGAAAGCTAATGAAGCCAATACTAAAATACTTTTTTTCATTCCTTTTTAATTAAATAAATTATACAATAAAACGGGGCAAAGATAAGATTATTTTTTATATCAAAAATAGTTTTAACAAAAGTTTAACGTTTTTCTTTGTGCTTTAAAAGCATTCTTTCTAGTGGTGTAATTGCGCTATCTATACCTTCTTCAAAGGTTTTAAATTGTTTTTTCACTACCAAACTTTCTCCTGGTATGTGTACTTTTACCTCTACTATTTTGTTTTCTTTTGCAGTTGTATTATCTAATTTTAGATGAACATCTGCCTCTATAATTCGGTCATAGAAATTATCAAGCTTATCAAGCTTCTTTTGAATAAAATCTACTAATTTTTGGTCAACTGTAAAGTCAACAGGATGTACATGTACTTTCATAATGTTTAATAATTTAAGGTTTAACAATCTAATTATTTTTCTGTTTCTTCCTCATTTTCACTATTATTAGCGCGTGGGTGGGCTTTCTTATACTGCCGTTTTAGCTCTACTAGGCTGGTATTCGTATATACTTGTGTAGAGGCTAAGCTAGAATGTCCTAAAAGCTCTTTCACTGTATTTAGGTCTGCCCCATTGTCTAATAAGTGACTCGCAAAAGAGTGTCTTAATATGTGCGGACTTACATCTTTTTTGCTGGTTACCGCACTAAAGTATGAATTTATAATTCTATATACCAATGTAGGATAGATTTTCTTACCGTTTTTTACTAAGAATAAAAAGTCTTCACTCTTTTTGTTAGCTATTTCTTCTCTTAATCTCAGATACTCCTTAAGGGTTACTTCTAATTCTGGTATTACTGGTATATAGCGTTCTTTATCACCTTTACCGGATATTTTAATTTGCTTTTGCTCTAAGTCTAAGTCTTGCAGTTTAAGTCCGGTAAGTTCTGAGCGGCGCATTCCGGTAGCGTATAGAGTTTCTATTATAGCTCTGTCACGCACTTCATCGAATGAACTCTTACTTGAGAAATAAGATAATACTTTTTCTATTTCTGCTTCCGAGAAAGGCAGTTTATTCTTTTTTTCTGTTTTTAGTAAGAATATTCCTCTCTCAAACGGACTTGTATCTATCTGTTTTGTCTTCTTTAAAAAAGTATAATAGGTTTTTAATGCTGATAATTTCCTGTTTATGCTTCTGAATGACATTGATTGGTTAGATAGACTTATAATCCATTTCTTGATGTCTTCTTGGTCTGCTCTTTCCAAAGGGCAATCTTCCTCCTCTTTCTCGCATTCACTTTTGATGAATCTTTCAAAAGCTCTAAGATCGTGTTTGTACGCTTCGACCGTGTGGATAGAATATTTCATTTCTATCGACAAATAAATGATAAAGGCATTGATTGACATGGTCTTTAAATTTAGTTGATTAAAAAATGGGTTTATAGAGTTTAAAAAGCTCTCACTTTTTCTCATAGCAAAATAAAGAAAAATAAATGAATTAAACTGTTAATAAAAAGTTAAAATTTTATCCATTTTTGTTAATATCCCTCCTTACTATAAGTGAATCAGAGAGTTATGCCTTTATTTTACTTCCGCTCCGTTAGCTATTTCTCTGCCATCAGGAGCTATAAAGCGATATTTGCCTTCAGTATTTTCTACCATTAGTATCATTCCTTGGCTTTCAACACCGCGCAACTTACGTGGTGCAAGGTTAGCCAATACGGTTACTCGCTTGCCTATAATCTCTTCAGGATTAAAGCTTTGTGCTATTCCTGATACTATGGTACGTTGGTCTATGCCGGTATCTACTTTTAGAATGAGTAGCTTATCTGCCTTAGGCATCTTTTCAGCTGATAAAATAGTGCCAATACGAATATCCATTTTAGCAAAATCATCGTAACTGATAAGTTCTTTTTGTGGAGCCACTGTTACTTCGGCAGCTGCTTGGGCTTCTTGTTGGTTAGCTTGCTTGGTCTTTTCTAATCTTTCTAACTGTTTAGCAATTGCAGCGTCTTCTATTTTTTCAAACAATAGGGTTGCTACACCTATCTTATGTCCTGTAGGTAGCAATGCCGTAGGATTTTGTTTTACTTGCTCCCAAGCGGTAGTGCCGAGCTGTAATATGTTTTTTAGCTTTTCTGAGGTAAACGGCAAGAAAGGCTCGCTGGTGATAGCCAAAGCAGTAGCTACTTGTAGAGCTACATACATAACGGTTTTTACGCGTTCAGCATCGGTTTTAATGAGTTTCCAAGGCTCTTCATCGGCAAGGTATTTATTGCCAAGTCGTGCGATGTTCATCAGCTCTTGTTGTGCCTCTCTGAAGCGATAACGCTCTAATGATTGCTCTATTTTTTGGGTAAGCTCGCTAAGCTGTTGTAGCGTTTCAGTATCTGTTGCGTTCAACACTCCTGCGGCAGGTACCTCGCCTTCGTAGTATTTTTGAGTTAGCACGGCTACTCTGTTGATAAAGTTACCAAAGATAGCTACCAATTCATTGTTATTGCGTGCTTGGAAATCTTTCCAAGTGAAGTCGTTATCTTTAGTTTCTGGAGCATTGGCCGTTAGGGCATAACGCAAAACATCTTGCTGATTAGGGAAGTCTTGCAGGTATTCGTGTAGCCATACAGCCCAATTTTTAGAGGTAGATAGTTTGTTGCCCTCTAAATTTAAAAACTCATTTGCAGGCACGTTGGTAGGCAGTATATAGCTGCCTTCAGCCTTTAGCATAGCAGGGAAAATAATACAGTGGAACACAATGTTATCCTTCCCAATAAAATGCACTAATTCAGTATCTTTATCTTGCCAAAAAGGTCGCCAGTCTTTGCCCTCGCGTTCTGCCCATTCTTTGGTAGATGATATATAGCCGATAGGGGCATCAAACCAAACGTATAGTACTTTGCCCTCAGCCCCCTCTACTGGTACAGGGATTCCCCAATCGAGGTCGCGGGTAACAGCGCGTGGTTTAAGCTCATCGTCTAACCAACTTTTTACCTGTCCGTATACATTGGGCTTCCAGTCGTTTTTATGACCTTCTAATATCCATTTTTCTAAAAACTCTTGGTATCTGTTTAGCGGCAAAAACCAGTGCTTGGTAGCTTTGAGGGTCGGTTTGCTGCCGGTGATAGATGATTTTGGGTCTATTAGGTCGGTAGCGTTTAGCGAACTACCACAGCGCTCGCATTGGTCGCCATAGGCTTCAGGATTGCCACATTTGGGACAAGTGCCTATTACGAAACGGTCTGCTAAAAACTGATGCGCCTCTTCATCGTATAATTGCTCTGATATTTCTTCTATAAAATCGCCTTGTTCATATAACTTTCTGAAGAAATCAGAGGCAGTTTGATGGTGAATAGGCAGCGAAGTGCGCGAATAATTATCGAATGAGATACCAAAATCAGCAAATGATTGCTTGATAATAGCGTGATATTTATCAATGATAGCCTGAGGGGTGGTGTGCTCTTTCTTGGCTTTGATAGAAATTGCCACACCGTGCTCATCACTTCCGCAAATAAAGGCTACTTCATTATTTTTCAATCGTTGATAACGTGCAAAAATATCAGCAGGCACGTATACGCCCGCCAAATGCCCTATGTGAATAGGTCCGTTAGTATACGGCAAAGCTGCCGTAATGGTATATCGTTTTGACATCTTTTATTAGTTCTTCTTAATGAAATGCAAAGTTACGAATTAATTATTAATTAGCAAGTTTGTCAATTAGTCTTTTCTTTAAAAGGGGTATGCTCATCAAATATTTCTAAAAGTAGCTTTTCAGTATAGTCTTTGTAAAGGGTAAGTATATCTGAACCTATACTCCTATTTTCTTGTTTGTCTATATAGGTATGAAAAGGTTGTAAGCCTAATTGCATTCGTTTGAATGAAAAGTTAGCTACTGTCATTGTTTTTTCCTGATATTTAGGGTCTTTTTGCGCCAACATATAAGCATAGGTAAGCAGCTGAAAGGCTTTTCCGTACTTGATGTCTTGGGTCAGGTTTTCCCACTCTTTTAGCCGTACATCGGTGCGCTCTACCACGCCTGTTTTGTAGTCTATGACGTAATACTCATCATCGCGCAGGTCTACACGGTCAATAATTCCTTTGAAATAGACGGGGAAAGGTAGTTTGCTGCTATAGAAAGGTACTTTTGTTAGCTTTTCTTCTAAAAGAAGTACTTTTATTTGGCAGTTATTCTTTATTTCTGATAGCTCAAACGACAAAAAGCTGCGTATATACTTCTCTATCACATTAAAAATTAGCCAGTTTTTACCGCTTTTGAAGTCTGTATTCTTGTATTCTTTCTCAAAACGAACTTCTATAGCGCGTTTTACCTTATTTTGCATCTCTTTAATGTCGTCTTCTGTCAGTATTTTATTTTTACTTCTCGTTATTTCGTACAAATCTTCTAAGGTGCCGTGCACTATCTCGCCAAAAGTGCGCGCTTCTACTGTTTCTTCCACCTCTCTTTCTTCGCGTATTTGCAGTATATATTGCTCGTAGAAAGTCAGCGGATTACGTATGTAGGTGGTTAGGGCTGAAGGCGAAAGTCCTTTTTCTGCCATCTCTTTTAGTCGCTCCATCACTTCAGGAGTTTTCTCGATGCTCAAAGGTGACTGTGTAGTAGCATATACCTCGGGGGCTTTGATTTGGTGGGTAACCTTATGGGTAGGTACTTTTTCTGTTAGCAATTGCAGTATAAACCTGCTTTTCTCCCTGCTTTTTAGGCTGTTCATCTCGGTGTCGTAAAACAAATACGCCTTTTTGGCACGTTGCAAGATGTGGTAGAAGTTATGGCTGTACACAGCATCGCGCTCTCTGTAAGTAGGTAGGTTTAACTCGCACTTCACATCGTAGGGTATTAGCGAATTGTCGCTTTTTCCTAAAGGCAAAACGCCCTCATTTACCGAGGTGATAATCACATTTTCAAAATCTAAACTTCTGCTTTCGAGTACCCCCATTACTTGCAGTCCTTCTAAAGGTTCACCGCGAAAGTTGAGGGTACTTTTTTGCAGTACATCTAAGTAAAAATGGTACAGCGTTTTCACCGAATCAATATGCCCATAACGCTTCTGTAGCAGGCTTAGCTGATTGAAAAGTTCGTAGAAGCGATAGGCGTACTCTTGTATGAGTACGTGCTGAGCGTTTTCGGGGTCGAGAGTATTTTTAAGCTGGTAAATGAGCTTTATAGCATTGTCTATTAGGGTAGTGATAAAGGCTTTGTCTTTTCCTTTAGGGAATAATAAGTTTAGTATCTCTTGTTGGTCTTTTGGAGTGTTTTCAAGTAGCTTTTCGCGCGATAGGTAGGTTAGGTTATTCTCTTTGATGTAGGTGGCAATGGCCGTTACTGCCTCTGCCGAAAGCAGGCTGTGCAAAAATGGTTGGCTCAGTAGGTTGAGTACATCTTTGTAATAGAAACTTTTGGAGAGGTGCAAGCGGAAATACGTCGTAAAAAGGTCGTTTAGGGGCGTTTGCTGTAGGGGGTACCCCATAGTGATATTAACAGCAGTGCCGGTTTGTACCGATTGTAGCATCGGTATTAGCAAATTTTCATCGGCTATGATAAGAGCTGTTTTCTCTAACTCGGCCGAGGGTAGCTCTTTTAGCAGAGCCGCCACACTATGCGCCTGATTTACGTTTTTGGGTACGCCTGTCAGGTGAAACTCTTTTTCCTCTTCGTAATGACTGCCTATAAATTTAGGTGTATGGTTGAGGGTGTTGTAATACCGCCAATTTTTAAGGTATTTGCGCAAGAAGTACCCCGCCTCGTGTGTCTGATTTTTTAAGAAATACGTGTCGCCGTCCCAATAGATTTCGCCTCCTATATCTATCAAAATAGATTGTATAACTTTCTGTTCTGCCTCCGACAGCGCGTTAAACCCTACAAAAATATGTATGGTATCCGTATGAGTTTGCAGGTACTGAGGTAGTTTTTCTACTGCTTTTTTGGCTATATAGCCTCCGTAGCCCTTGCCAAGCTCTTCAAGGCGCTTGTTTAGAGCAAAATAATAGTCGCCTAATCTGCACCAGAAAGCCAAATACTTCTCTTGCATTTCGGTACGCTCGTCCATACCCGACCAGTGCTCTACTTCTTTCAGGGCGTGAATGTAGGGGAATATTTTATCGGGGTTTACTAAGTATTGGTCTATCTCACTAAAATCTTTTAGAGCGGTTTGCCCCCAAGAAAGGAACTCCTCAAAAGTGTCGGGCGTGTCTTTATGCTGCTCTTGGTGTACTTTTGTATAACAATCATAAAACTCAAAGAGCAGAGGTAAGGTACTGATAGGTTGTACCCCTGAAATACGTGTGAAGAGGTCGGCTATCCCTATAAATTCGGGCGCAATAGTAGCGTGCTTTACCTGTTCGGCAAAGTGTTTTTTTAGAAAGAGGGCAGGGCGTTTACCTGTAGTTACAAATACGAGGCGGTCTATCTTATTAGGATAGTTTTCTAAAACATCAGCAATAACTTCTTTTAAATAAGACATATCAATTAACAATTAACGTGTGATAGGGATTATCTTCTGAAAACTAAAAAAGGAGGGCGAGAGCGGCGGTTGCCTCTATGGCTCTTTTTACTTTTAGATATAAAATTTTTTACGTAGCTCATAAAAACCAATAAAAGGAGTACTCCAAAAACGATACAAGCTATTTTAGCAGGCAAAGGTAAGTCGTCCTCCTCATAAGCGGTGAGCAAAAGGACTATAGCAAAACCGAGTATTATCATCGGAATGACAATGCCAAAAAAGGCAATACCCAATATTTGCTTATAAGGTATCATATCTTTATTCAATATGTAAAGCACGATTCCTACAAGGAGAAAATCAAAAAGCAGGGCAAAGAAAACCATTACGGATAGTATGGTATAGAAGCCTCTATCTGCTATGAAAATATTTCCTGTATGCGGGTTGTAGTTTACCTTGTAAATTATTGACTTTGAATTATAAGTGTGTGAACTATAGTAGTGTGAAGCTTGCTTTGTAATGGTATCACCTTGAGTGGTTATTAGCTGAAATACAGGTACTTTTACGGTAACTTCTTTAGTATAACCATATTCATCGGTTTTCTCTCTCTTTTCATATGCAAAATCTACTATTTTAGCGTTGTAAGTTTCATTTTGGTATAGGTCTTCAATATAACTAAAAACAGCTATAGGGAGCAAGCCTCCAGCTAAAGTAATGGTGGGTACTGTAGCAAAAGTGATGAGGTAAATGAAAATACCTGATTGAGAGCGAAAACGCTTTACCACGCAATAAGTAAGGATTATTGCTATTAAAAAGAGTATGTAAATAATAGGAGTGCCCATCATTTTCTTATTTTTTTAGTCGATTGATTGAAATAGATACTTCAAAAAAACAGTTTAAAACAACTTCTTATTATAAATAAAAAGTACTGTATAGGAAAGAACAACCAAAAAGGCAATAAGAATATGAATAAACATATCTTTCTTTTTAATAGCTCTTTTAAGATTTAGGAACAATATTCCTAAAATGTATAAAAAGCCTAATAATACAATGTATTCCATAGATAACTAATAATTTAAAAAATGATTAATAATAATTACCAGTAGCTTGGCTATCTATTAGTTATTAAAAGTAAGACCATTAGCACTACTGCAAAGATAAGCACTAACGGCATACAGAAGCGCAACCACTGTCGGTAATTCACATTCACCATCGCCAAAGACGGCAAGATAAGTCCGGTGGGGGTGATAAATGCCATTACACCCATACCAAACAGGTAAGCACTTACTACGCTGTGCCCTTCCACACCAATGCAATGAAAATATAACTGAATAAAGGATTCATATTTTTCTAATTTGTTAATTTCCTCATTTCTTCAACAACCGGACTCCCATATATACCAAAGGCAGAGCCATAATACCCAGATAAAGAGCATTGTGTACTACAATAGTAGGAGCGTAGAGCACTACTACTGCTAAACCAAAGAGGGCACCTCCTATATGGGCTGTGTGTCCTAAATTATCGCCTTTTTGAGGGTTGAACATCATAAAGACTGAGTAACCAAAATACAACGCCCCAAAGAGCCACCCTGGCAAAAAGTTTACTTTGATAGCTTTAGGGTAGAGGGCAATAGCGGTAAAGATAATACCCGATACTGCACCCGAAGCCCCTATAGCCGAATAATAAGATTGTCGCTTATATATTTGTAGGCTAAAGACGTTGCCCAATAGCATAGAGCCAAAGTATATCAAGACGAATAGCAGTTCGCCCATACTATCAGTAACTACCTCATAAAAGAAAAAGAGCGAAATCATATTGAAGATGAGATGCTCCCAATTAGCGTGTAAAAAGCCAGAGGAGATAAGGCGCACGTAGTCGCCTTTTTGTACTGCCCCTACATTGAACATATAACGGTTGAAAAAAGTAGCGTTGTTAAACCCGTAGTAGCTCATCGCAATCGTAGCGATAAGAATAATAATAAAACTGATACTCATTAATATAGATTTGACGTTTGTAATTAATTATTAGTTATTAAAAGCAAGCACATTAGCACTACTGTAAAGATAAGCACTAATGGCATACAGAAGCGCAACCACTGCCGGTAATTTACATTCACCATTGCCAAAGACGGCAAGATAAGTCCGGTGGGGGTAATGAGCGCCATTACACCCATACCAAACAGGTAAGCACTTACTACGCTATGCCCCTCAACACCTACAACCGAGGCTAACGAACCAATAATGGGCATAGTAAGTACTGCCATTCCTGAAGAAGAGGCAATAAACAAGCTCAATACCCCAAAAATAAGCATCAGCATAGGCAAAAATAGTATAGGCGACATTCCTTGTACTAAGTCGGTAGCATAATGCAGTATAGTGCCCGATATTTGTCCGTCATTCAAGATAAACGATACCCCTCTGGCAATACCGATGATAAAAGCTACCCCCAGTAGGTCGCGTGCCCCTGCTATAAAATGCTGTACAAAAGCCTCTTCGCCACAGCGTTGTAGCACGGCTATGGCAATGGCAGCTACTAAAAAGAGAGCCGTCATTTCGCCAAACCACCATTCCCATTGCGATACCCCCACAATCATCACTATAAACGAAAGGGCAAAGACCAAAAGCTCTATCTTGGTAGATAGCTTTAGTTCGGTAGTTTTTTCAGCTGTATTAGAGGCGTATATTTCGGGTAAGGCGACCCCATAAACGATAGACTTCTCGGGGTGTTTCTTTACCTTTTCCGCATACCTGATGATGTAAATGATGCTGATAAGCACGCACAGCACTAAGGCCGTTAGGCGTATATAGAGTCCTGAAGTCCAGTCTACCCCTGCGGCATCCGAGGCGATAATCACCGCAAACGGATTGGTAGTCGATGCCATAGAGCCTACATTCGAGCCTATGTAAATCACCGCTAAGGGCACTATAAGGTCATAACCAGCAGCTAAGAAGATGGGTACCAGCATAGGGTAGAAAGCCAAAGTTTCTTCAGCCAAACCAAACGAAGTACCCCCCAGCGCTAAGAGAGTGGTGAGCAAGATGATAAGAATCCCCTCACGCCCTTTTAGCAAGTGCGCCAGATAGCCCACCCCCATATTAAGAGCTCCCGAACTGTTGAATACCCCTATAAAGCCCCCCAATACTAATACGAAGAGAATCACCTCTATACTATCGTAAATCCCTTTGATGGGCGCAAATAACACTGCCTGCACTCCTTGCGGATGTCTGTGCTGTGGCACGTAGGTGTTAGGGATAGAAATAGCTTTTTTGATTTTATTTTCTTTGAATTTGCTCAGCTGAATGCTAATGCCCCTACTGTCTAAAGCCTCTTGGGTAGCCGGTACTGTGTAAGAGCTATCGGCTGTCTGTATGACGAAAACATCTTGCGACTTGTCGTACAACAAAGAGCTATAAGCCCCTGAGGGTAGTAAGAAAGTAAGTCCTGCTGCTAAAATAATTACCAGCATCAATACGGTATAAGGGGTTGGGAACTTGAGTTTTTTCATTAATTATTTTAGTTTTTAGTCAGTTTATAAGCGATAGAAAAGGAGAGCATTGTCACAGAAAGACTGCGTGCTTTGCTAAAATTAACATCGTATACACGCCCAGCGATAGGGGTAAGGTTAGGCGAGATACGCACGTCGCCCATCAGCACCACTCGGTCGAGGTTCCACATCACCCCTCCGCCAATATGGGCAGCGAGTACTACCTTGTTAAATTTTGAATATACATCAGTGGTGCGGTCGAAAAATAGGTTGTCAGCACTATGAGTGGCTGTAAGCAGAAATTTAGGCGAGAGCCCTATCTGAAAGAACCCTCTGAACAAACGTTTGCCTTCTAACTGCAGCAAAACAGGCATATCGATATAAGTGTAGGTAAAATGACCGGAATAATAAGAGCTTTGCAGAGAGCTGTAGTGGTAACCAGCCCCTTCGTTTTTATAGAGCAGTTCGGTGTGTAGGGCTAAATGCTTTTTTAGGGGGATACGCACAAAAGCCCCTGCATTGATAATGCCCCAATTGCCCGAACGACTAATTTCCAGTCCGCTGTTCGACTCAAAAGCCCCTGCATTGCTGCCATAAAGCAGCGGATTATTGACTTTTATTCCCACTGCTACTTGTGCTAAAGAAATAAAGCCTATCAATGATAAGAAGAGAGTACTATAAAACTTTTTCATAACTAAGAATGCTTCAATTTTTAGGCTACAAAAATAGCAATTCATTTGGGAAGTACCAAAGGAATTGCTATTTTTGTTGAAAATTGTAAATTACTCTTCTAAAAATATAATGTTTTTCTCTATATTTCTATCTCTAACTTATCAAAAAAAGTATTTAGCGCTGCAATATAAGGGTCGAGTTCTAACAGCTTCCCACTGTAGTCTGTTGGCAGTTCTTCGATAAATAGGTTATTTCTGATGAGGATAGACATAGGATTTACAACAAATTCTTACATTCTGCTACATTTACATTATATTTTACTAGTATAAAATGTAAGTTTAAATGGTTAGTTTATTTTAATAATATTTTCAGATTTTCAATGGAGGTTTTTATCCTTTTATCATTCATTAAGTTCATATACTTACCATTAAATTGATTTGTTATATAATCAATTACCTCATTTACTGGAGGAGATGTTATACTTGGTTTTACTATTTCTATAAGTTCTTTGTATTTTTTTTCACATAATTCAAATTGTAATCTACTACTAATTTTTGAATCTGTAAATGATAAAACAGCTATATTTCCTTGATGTGAATTAAGGTTTGTTAATATTTTCTTATAAATATCATTTGCATTAATAGCTATACCATTTCCATTTGTTAAAAATGCTTCTACTATTGCAATAATGAATTTTTTTTCTACAGATTTTGGTATTTTCAAATCATCACCTACAAGTCTAAGAAGTTGTCTAGCAAGGGCTGGTTCTGTATAAAAATTATTAAACCCTCTATGAGCGGAAAGGAACTCATCAATCGTATTATCTATTTCCATTGTTCTCAATGGATCTGGAATATTACTTTCAGCATTAACTATTTGTAAAAATTGTCTTGATAGTTTTTTCCCTATTTGATTATTATTTGCTGTATAATCGGCATATCTTAATCCAAAAGTATTTTTGACTTCTTCACTAACTCTTCCCCATATATTAGGTAGAAGTTTGTTTATATTTTGATGAGTTTGATTATCTGTTTCGGACTTTACATATATACCAAAAAAGCCAGATGCCAGATTATTTATTTGTTCTTGTGTTAATTCTGCTGTAAATAAAGCAATTTCTTCTGCATCTTTATCTGATATAGAAGTGTTTTTGACTCCTTGTAGTAAGTGTTTTATACGGACTGTTATGTTTGATATAGGTAAAGTAATAACTTCTTTTATGCAAGTTTCTAACCAATCTATTAATTGTAATCCTCTAATTTGGCTATTATTTGGGTGTGCTGCACTAGCCCAATTTCTCATATAGTTAATATATTCAAGATGTTTAAATCCTAAATCTGATATTAGTCCTATTTCTTTAGCTCCTTTTATGAGGTCGTAATCATCTATTTTATCTAAATCACTTTCATCTTTTACCCTTTTTCTCTTCTCTCCAGAAACAGCATTATCGTAAAAGAATTCAATATCATATTGAGATACTCTTTTTCTTATTTGCAGTATAGTTTCATTCCAGAGATAGTTTAAAGCTGCATCAAAAAGTCCTGAAGCTGTACTTGCTATAAACTTTGAAAGATATATAGATTGCTGTCTATCTTGTAAAGGAATTTGATTTAACACATCACTCAAATTCTTAAATACTTTTCCTCTCTCTTGAGTCTCTACAAAAATATTTTCTACAGGTAAAGAATGTAAGGTGAGAACATCTTTCAATCCTTCTTCAAAATTACTTAATACAGTCAACCCTTTATTGTAGTTCTGTATTTCCTGTGGTAAGTTACTCATATTTTCCATAGTATTTTTATATAAATTAAAAAAATTAATCATTTAGCTTCAGCACTGCCATAAATGCACTCTGTGGTATCTCTACGTTCCCTACTTGGCGCATACGTTTCTTACCGGCTTTCTGCTTTTCTAAGAGCTTACGTTTACGCGAGATGTCCCCTCCGTAACATTTGGCAGTAACGTCCTTACGCAAGGCTTTGATGGTTTCGCGAGAGATGATTTTAGCCCCAATAGCGGCTTGGATAGGAATGTCGAACTGCTGACGCGGTATGAGTTCGCGCAGCTTCTCGCACATCTTCTTACCTATATTATAAGCATTATCAGCGTGGATAAGAGCCGAAAGCGCATCTACCGACTGCGAGTTGATAAGAATATCCACCTTTACAAGGTTAGAAGCACGCATTCCGATAGGGGAGTAGTCAAACGAAGCATAGCCCTTGCTCACCGTTTTGAGGCGGTCATAAAAGTCAAACACTATCTCGGCCAATGGCATATCAAAGTTAAGCTCTACACGCTCAGGGGTGAGGTAGTGCTGATTGGTTATCTGTCCGCGTTTTTCTATACAGAGCGACATTACTTGCCCTACAAAGTCCGATTTGGTAATGATACTCGCTTTGATGTAAGGCTCTTCTACACGGTCTAATTTTGAAGGATCGGGCAGGTCTGATGGGTTATTAACGATAATCGCTTTTTCAGGTTCCTTCTTGGTAAAGGCGTGGTAACTAACGTTAGGCACGGTGGTAATGACGGTCATACCGAACTCGCGCTCTAAACGCTCTTGCACAATCTCTAAGTGTAGCATACCCAAGAAACCACAACGGAAACCAAAGCCCAAAGCCGCCGAACTCTCTGGGGTAAACACCAGTGAAGCATCGTTAAGCTGTAGCTTTTCCATTGAGGCGCGTAGCTCTTCATAATCTTCAGTATCTACCGGATAGATACCCGCGAATACCATCGGTTTTACGTTCTCAAAACCGTCGATAGCCTCTGTGCAACCATCTACTGCCGAGGTAATAGTATCGCCCACTTTCACCTCGCGCGCATCTTTAATACCGGTGATAAGGTAGCCCACATCGCCCGCGCTAATCACTTGTTTAGGCACTTGGTTGAGCTTAAGGGTACCTACCTCGTCGGCATCGTAGGTCTTGCCGTTGGACATAAATTTGATTTTCTGCCCTTTGCGTATCTCGCCATTCATCACGCGGAAGTAAGTCTCTACTCCGCGGAAAGAGTTGTACACCGAGTCGAAGATAAGCGCTTGCAGCGGTGCTTTAGGGTCGCCTTTAGGGGCAGGGATACGCTCGATAATCGCCTCTAAAATAGCCTCTACACCCAAGCCGGTCTTACCGCTGGCAGGGATAATATCCTCAGGCGAGCAGCCCAGTAGGTCTACTATATCGTCTTTCACCTCCTCAGGGTTAGCGCTGGGTAGGTCTATTTTGTTGAGTATGGGTATGATTTCGAGGTCGTTTTCGAGTGCCAAATAGAGGTTAGAAATGGTCTGTGCCTGAATGCTTTGGGCAGCATCTACTATCAGTAGCGCCCCCTCGCAAGCCGCGATGGAACGCGATACTTCGTAAGAGAAATCGACGTGACCGGGGGTATCGATAAGGTTAAGGATATACGTTTCGCCTTTATACACGTACTCCATCTGTATAGCGTGGCTTTTGATAGTGATGCCGCGCTCGCGCTCTAAGTCCATATTGTCGAGCAACTGGTCTTGTTTTTCGCGTTCGGTTACGGTTTGGGTAAAGTCGAGAAGGCGGTCAGCAAGGGTACTCTTGCCGTGGTCGATATGTGCAATAATGCAGAAATTACGGATGTTTTTCATCGGGTATTACGATTTCGCTATTAACTATTATAATTAAAGGGGCAAATATACGAATAATTAGCAAATTAGCAAAATTAGCAAATTAGCAGATTAGCAAATTATCTTGTATCGTTCCTATATCCTTCCTATATCGATTGTATAGGGTTGGTAGTAAGAAATAATTTGCTACTTTTGCATCTTAATAATTCTATAAGAAAAAAACTAATGAACACTAACAATTGGAAAAAAAGTCTTAACGACTTCGGACAGCAGCGCACGCCCTGTCTGTTTATTATTGATTACAAAGGAGAAAACGGACAGGTATTTCCGCTCTCTGAGCTTCCGAGCGATATACAATTTTCTTTTTCAGAAGAGAAAAAAGCAGATGCAACCCCTATCGCTATAGAAAAACACCCTGTTGCTTATCCAGAATTTGAAAAAGCCTTTAATAAGGTGCATTCTCATCTGAAAAATGGCGATACTGAGCTTGTAAATCTCACTTTTGCTACTGAAATATCGGCTGTTTCACTGCCAGAAGTGTATGAGAATGCTTCTGCTAAATACAAAATCTTATATAAAAATGATTGGGTGTGCTTTTCGCCTGAGATTTTTGTGAAAATAGAAGATAATTTGATAAAAACCTATCCGATGAAGGGGACTATCAGTGCTACTATCCCCGATGCAGAGGCTACTTTATTGCACAATGAAAAGGAAATTGACGAGCATCATAAGGTGGTGCGTCTGTTGTCTGACGATTTGCAAAAAGTGGCTACTAATGTGCATACCACTCGCTTTAGGTACGTAGATGTTATTAAAAAATCTACAGGCGACCTCCTTCAGACCAGCTCTGAAATAGTAGGCGAGTTGCCGGCTAATTGGCAAGAGCATTTGGGCGATTTGTTGGCGGCTATGCTTCCGGCAGGCTCTATAGCAGGAGCCCCTAAAGAGAAATCGGTAGCGGTAATTGACGAAGCAGAAACTTACGAGCGCGGTTTTTATACCGGTATTGCCGGTGTTTTTGACGGTAAGACGGTAGATAGTTTTGTGCTAATTCGCTTTATAGAGCGCATAGGCGACCGCTATTTCTACAAGAGTGGCGCAGGGATTACTGCCCAAAGTAAGCCGCTAAACGAGTATAACGAGATTATTGAGAAAATATATATACCTATCTGATGCTTCACCAATTTATTGAAACGATAAAGCTCGCTGACGGATGTGTTTTTCATTTAGCATATCACCAAGAGCGCGTATGTAATACTTTTTCACATTTTTTTCCTAACGAAAAGGTACTTTCGCTGTCGGATATGATTGAAAAAGTACCTCTACCTACCCAAGGGAAGCACAAAATACGCATAGTATACGGCAGCGAATGCCCCACGATAGAGGTTCTTCCTTATCAGATACGCCCTATTGCTACTATTAAATGCGTAGAAGCTGACTTTTTGGACTATAGCTATAAGTTTTTAGACCGCACTTTCCTCAACACCCTAAAGGAAAGTGCGGGTACTGATGAGGTTATCTTTGTTAAAAACGGCAAGGTAACCGATAGTAGCTATGCTAATATCATCTTTTTTGACGGACGACAATGGGTTACGCCCTCTACCTTTCTTCTTAATGGCACCTGCCGTCAGCGATTGCTTAAAGAAGGCAAAATAAAGGAAGCCCCTATACACTACACCGATATTCACCACTTTGAACAAATAGGCTTTATTAATGCTATGCTCGATATAGGAGAGCTTAGTTTGCCTGTAAGTCAGGTAATAAATAAAATATTTTAAATACTAAATCGTTTTCTTTTAGTTTTTGGTGTTTTTAATTATTTCGTTTATGTAACTATTTTTAGTAAAATGGTGATTTTGGTATAAATATAGAGAGATTATTA
>ERZ773077.424-NODE-424-length-31982-cov-7.977261_pt1 | contig 31982 bp, 21 predicted proteins | sample MGYA00580612_ERZ773077 | MGnify/ENA primary metagenome ERZ773077 (study PRJEB29015, sample SAMEA2737971) | human oral metagenome | biome: human oral; feature: human-associated habitat; material: dental | place: China | collected 2021 ...
TGTACACGCGTGTATACTGTTGTGTACACGTGGGTATACAGTTGTGTACACACGTATATACTCACCCCTCCTAGGTAGGAGGTATTCGCTGGGTATATCTAGCCTAGGACACGGATACTTCTATCTTCGGCGTATGCTCCCCCACGACCTTGCCCTCGCACTATAGTGATTTCATGCGTCAGCCCTGCCCCTTAGGTACACACATCCCCTAGAGGGGTCCCAAAAGACGGCATATTTACACACTTTGCGCCTCAGAGCGTGGAGAGGTAGGAGAAAAAAGATTAATTTCGTAGCGCATTATTAGAAAGATTGCTGCATGAAGATTAAATCATTCGTGTTGGTGCTCTTGCTCCTCCTCTCGGGGGTGGATACGTGGGCACAGACACTGCAAGTCGCGGGCAAGGTCACCGGAGCACGGCGTGAAGCCCTCGCAGGAGTGCAAATAACCATCCAAGGTACAAGCCGAGGAACCAAAACAACAGACCAAGGGCTATACATCATCGAGCTAAATGAAGGACAAGCACTAGAGTTCTCCCTTCGTGGCTACAGCCGTCACATCGTCGTACCCACGGGGCGCACACTAGACGTACAGATGAGCCTAGACAGCCTCTCCCACACAACCCCTACGGACTCCACCACCACAGCCTCCAGCGAGGAGATGACCCTCTCTACCGGCTCCCGTGGTGCGACCTCCATCCTGGGCAGTGCCAAGCCCCTCTGGGTGCTCAATGGGGTGATCCTCGGCAGTAACTATGGTAGCATCGAAGACTTCATCGGGGCCAATGCCAAGCAGGTCGTCGCCGCCAAGGTCCCCGGGCTAAGCATCGACAACATAGAGCGTGTACGCATCCTGACGAGCTCCACAGAGACCTCCGCCTATGGCCCGAGAGGTATAGCAGGGGTCATCGAGATCACCTCCAAGCAAGGCTCGGGGGGATCCCAGTCACTCAACTACTCGGGGGAGTTCACCTGGCGCCCTATCCCCTCCTACAACAATATCAATATCATGAACTCACAGCAGCACATATCCCTCATACAGGATATGGTAGATGCTGGACTATTCCCTATCCATGAGATGGGGACGAAGAAGGATCTAGGTCTCATGGGGCAGATGTACGAGCTCTTCGGAAAGACCGACGCCTCGGGCAACCCACTACTGACGAATGATGCCGCCTCTCGTGCGGCATTCCTTCGGGCTGCCGAGCGTAGGAACACCGATTGGTTCAAGGAGCTATATCAAAACTCGATCATACACCAGCACACCCTAAGCTTCAACGGAGGTACGAGCAAGACAAACTTCTTCGCCTCACTGACGGCTCGTGTAGACCCAGGCTGGACCATCGCCGATAAGGCCAATACCTACTCGGGGAATATCTCCGCCGACTACCGCCTCCTGCAGAACGTACGTGTCGGGCTAAAGCTCATCGGGGAATACGCTACGAGTGAAGAGTCTGGTGAGTCTCCTATCAAGTACGCTGCCACTACCAGCCGAGCCCTGTCCCCCCGAGACTACTATACACAGGACTACGTACCCTTCAATATCTTCGAGGAGCTACGTGCCAACCGCAAGAACAAGACACAGCAATATCTTTCTATTCAAGGCTCGATCGTATGGGACGTGATGAAGCAACTCAAGGCTTCCTTCGTCACCGACCTGAAGTACACGAATACCGTCACCTTCACTGACAATACCGAGCAGTCCATACTTGCCCGCTCCATGCGAGCCATGCAGTCCACCTACATACGCAGCAACAATAAGAATCTCTACACCGACCCGGACAATCCATTTGCTCTCCCGATGTCCATCCTCCCCGAGGGAGGTATCAGGGAGAACAAGCTCCGACAGCGCTTCCTGACGAGCTACAAATTCAACCTTGACTTCCACGAGACCTTTGGCCGTCATCAGCTACGTGCACTAGGGGAGATCGGGGTAGACGTTGGCTCTACGGAGACGAATACGAACCTCAACTACGGCGTCCTCTTCGACCTCGGAAGGCAGGCCTACTTCATCCCCGAAGCCTTCAAGAGGCTCTACGAGAAGGGGAGCAACTACTACACCATACAGAATGGCGTAGACAACAACGTGGACTTCCTCACGCAGGTCTCTTATAGCTACGACGAGCGCTACTCGCTGGTCGGTCTACTTCGCTTCGATGCCAGCAACAAGTTTGGCCCTTCACGCTACATCCGTTGGCTCCCTACGTGGAATGTAGAGCTCGGGTGGGCTGTCCACAAGGAAGCCTTCTTCCCTCGCCTGCGTCCCCTCTCCTCCCTCTCCCTCAAGGTCTCCTATGGTCTAGTGGCGGATAACCCATCAGTCTCCAACTCCCTAGAGCGTATCTACTCCGACATCCCCTGGCGACCCAACTCCAAGGAGATCGGGCTAACGATCAAGAGCCTTGCCAATCACGGCTTGACCTATGAGAAGACTCGTACACTGAGCTTCGTAGCATCAGCCTCGGCATTTAAGAACCGCATCTCTGCCACGGTAGACTGGTACACCCGTCGCAGCTATGACCTCGTAGGCCCGATATATACACAGGGTGTCGGGGGTGAGGTAGACAAGCGTGGTAATGTGGCGGAGCTTAGCTCCTCGGGTCTACAGCTCCAGCTCATGTCCACCAACATCCGTACTAAGACCTTCACCTGGCAGACGGGCTTCTCCTACCTACATAAGACTAATCGTATCACCAAGCTACTCTCTAGCCCCACGGTGAAGACGATGACGGATATCTCGGGCTTCTCCTATCAGGGCTACCCACTCTCCTCAGTCTTCTCTATTCCCTTCCTGGGGCTGACGGACAAGGGGATGCCCCGCTTCCTCAACGATCGTGGTGCGGAGACCCTCGGAGACTTCAACTTCCAGAGCACCGATGTTAGCTCACTACGCTATAGCGGGACGCTGGTACCGACCGACCTAGGCTCCCTCACCAACATCCTCCGCTATGGCAAGCTAGCCCTATCGATCAACCTCAGCTACCAGTTCGGAGCTGTCACGCGTAGACGTTATATCACACCGATGGATGATATCCGAGCTCTACCCCGTGACCTCGTCGATCGTTGGGTGCGTCCCGGTGATGAGGCAAAGACGAATATTCCCCGCATCCCCAGTAACTACGCTTACCAAGAATACGGGCGAGACAATATCACCAATGCCTATACAGCCTACAACATCTCAGACGTACGAACAGCCAAGACGGACTTCGTGCGCCTCAAGGAGGTTTCCCTCGAATACACCTTCGCTCAGCAGTTCCTCCGCCGCACACCTGTGCGCAATCTCTCTCTGAAGCTTCAGGCGCAGAACCTCATGCTCCTCTACTCCGACAGCCGTCTACGTGGCGACGACCCCGAGTACATGTATCTATCGTCGATGGTACCGCCTAAGCAACTGATCTTGACCCTGCGTGTCGGGCTCTAATCCTCACCCATAGAAGGCTATCCCCTATGAACAAGTATAAAGCTCTTGCCCTCATCATCGCCCTCATCCTACCTGCGGCCTTTACCTCTTGTAATAGTCTGCTGGACGAGCAACCCGATGATCGTATCACGGTGAACTCCCCCGAACTCGTCCGAAGACTCCTCATCAACGCTTACCCGACTGCTACTCCGACCTTGGTCTCAGAGCTCTCGAGTGACAATATAGATGACTACGGGACGGATAACCCGAATTATACCAACTTCCAGCTGGGCTTCGCCTACTGGGATGATACGCCCGAGTACAATACGGCAGACGGACTACGTGCCATCTGGCAGGCGCACTACAACGCGATTGCCCATGCTAATAAGGCTCTGGAGGTCATAGATCAGCTGGGCAATACCTCAGCCCTAGCCCCTCATCGAGGTGAAGCGCTACTGTGTCGGGCTTACTCCCACTTCGTGCTCGTCAATGTCTTCGGCAAGCACTACAACGCTCAGTCCAGCTCCTCCGACCTTGGTGTGCCTTACGTGACCAAGCCCGAGACGGAGCTTGACCCGAAGTACACCCGCAACACCGTCTCCGAGGTCTACGCTGCCATCGCTCGGGATCTACAGGAGGGGCTCCCCCTGATCGCCGACAGCTACTACAGCGAGCCCCTTTATCACTTCAATAAGAGTGCGGCGTATGCCTTCGCAGCTCGCTTCTACCTCTATCACGAGGAATGGGATAAAGCCATCGCTGCGGCAGACATCGCACTCACGGGCAAGAGCCCTCGTGACTGGTCAGAGTTCCAGAACGCATCCGTCGTCGGGGCAAAGACAGAAGATGCCTATGCCAAGCTATACAGCCGTACCACTACGAGTGCCAACTTCCTCCTGCTCCCTGTCACCTCTGGTATCCGTAGCTTCTTCTCGAATGCTCATGAGCGACGCTTCTCGCACTGCCACCGAGCCGCTGCCGAGACCATCCTAGCGGCTAACATTTGGTCAAAGACTACGAGCCCTCAGAACGACTACTGGCAGGAGCCCTTCATCTCCCCCGTGTATAACTTCAGAGACATCATCAATCAGTCCAAGTACCCCACCTACACGAGCAATGCTAACAACACGATCGTTGTGCCCTTCTCCTACGAAGAGACCCTGCTCGTCCGTGCCGAGGCTAAGGTGCTAAATGGGGACAATGCTGGGGCTATCCAGGATCTAAATGCCTGGACATCTGCCTACCTGAAGGTGAGTGATAAGACCTTTACGGAGACTCAGATCGTCGATTTCTACAAAGCCGTAGCCTACAGCACGGCAGACACACCGACAATCAAGAAGACCCTTCACCCCCGCTTCGCACTCTCTGGGGGAGAGACTCAGGAGATGATCCTGCATCATGTCCTACAGTGTCGCCGTATAGCTACGCTGCACGAGGGCTTGCGCTGGATAGACATCAAGCGCTATGGCATCGAGGTACCTCGCTATGTACATGACGCACGCAATAGGGGCAACGTCTCGGTCGCAAAGACCCTCACCAGCTGGGACGATCATACGGCACTGGAGATCCCTCAGAATGCCATATCCAAAGGCATGAAGCCCAATCGTCCCTAAGCCCTTTCCCGTCGTCCTTCCCTCCCGAGGACAAGGCTCCCCGATCCCCCTTCCCCTCATTCCTACCCCAAGAGCCCAAAAAAAGCCCTTCTCTAGGTATCGGGCAAACCTCCTCGGAGGTACTGAGGATACCTCTCTGGAGGTAGTGGGGGCACCCCAAGCGAGGTAGTGAGGCTTCCTCTACGAGCCCTCCCCGACCTCCCCCTCTCAGATAGTAAGACCCATGCGCCACAGGCTAGCTAGGACAAGCTCCACAGCTCCCCCTACCGCCCCCAGCGCACTAGCAAGATAAAGATATGAATAGGATCCCCCGTAGGCTTCGCCAGCTATCCCTGATTGCTCTGGCAAGCCTTGCCCTCTCGGCCTGCAAGGGTGCCGACAGCGACCTCACCAAGGAGAGCGTCGTACGTACCCCAGAGCACCAGTCCGAGCTGGATAAGTATATCGAGGAACAGTTCTCCCGCCCTTACAATATAGAGGTACTCTACCGCTATCGGGAGTACGAGATAGGTCGTGGGTGGGTCACCTCACCGGCACGAGCGGAGAATAGCCTGCAGTTCGTCAATGTCCTGCGCTACCTTTTCCTCGAGCCCTATGTCGAGACCACGAGCAAGGCCTTCGTCAGGCAGTTCTCCCCCCAGGCCCTCATCCTCACGGGCTACTATGGGTACAATCCCCCGCCTAGCAACACCTACACGCTAGCATCAACGATCAACGGGATCAAGATCGTCTTCATGGACATCAACCATCTTGACTTCCCCACCCTAAAGGCACTCTATGCCGAGCGGGAAGCCCTACAAGGCAAGACCGATGCTACCAGCGTCGCCCGATACAACGAACTGGATGCGCAGATCAAGAAGACGAACCAGTCCTACATCACCACCCTGCGCACCTCCTACCTGCGTACGATCTATCATGAGTCTGCCCATACCTTCCACCAGAGGGTAGAGCCTACCACAGACTTCGATAAGATCACTTCGCTAGACTATAAGGGGGGTACGTGGACGACTTGGTGGACACGCAACGGCAAACGTTCCATCCAATACGGCTTCATCAGCAACTACGCTAGCCAGGAGCCTCACGAGGACTTCGCCGAGCTCTTTGCCCACTACATCATCCTTACCCCCGAGGAGTGGGCGGCGAAGATGCAGGAGGCGGATGTGACACCCTCGGGAGCTAGTTCCTCAGGGAAAGTGCTCATCGAACGCAAGCTTGCCATCATCAAGGAATACATGACACGGCAGTGGGGGTTAGACATGGATCTGCTGCGGAGTAATGTCCAGAAGCGGTACCCCGAGTTTGCCCGCCAAGACTTCACCATCATCCACTAAGCCCTATTGACCTATGAAGAGATACTGCATGAGCCTCCTCGTGGGGCTCGCCCTCACCTCTAGCCTGATGCCGTCCTGCTCCTCGGCCGACAAGCTCAGCGACCTCGGCGAAGCATCCCAACGCACACGTGAGGTGCTACGTGAGTACACCGACCGCCTAGAGGGCAACAAGGGTTACTGGCTCCTCACCTACTGGCCAGACAGTCGTCTGCGCTATGGGGGCTACAACTTCTTCGTCCACTTCGAGGGGGGGAAGGTCACCGGACTTACCGAGCTACACCCCACGGCGGTGACCTCGCTCTATGACATCACGACGATAGACCAACCCACACTATGCTTCTCCACCTTCAACGATGCCTTGCTACATTTCAGTAAGTCCTCGGAGTACTTCCGCTCCGCCCGAGGTGGTGACTTTGAGTTCCTGCTGAAAGAGATAAAGGGCGACACCATCCTCCTAGAGGGACGTAAGCAGGGCACACGGATGACCCTCGTCCCCTTCGCCTCAGATCCAGCGACAGAGATCACGGCTATCCAGCGGGTCTCTAGCCGTCTGCGCACAGCAGGGCTTACCTCGGTAACGATAGGTACGGCAGGCTCGGTAAGTCTTCGCCTGCATCCCGGCTACCGCCAGCTAGAGTTCACGCCAGAGGGAGGGACGACAGTACGTGCACCCTTCGTCTACACCTCCCGAGGCCTTCGCTTCTATCAGCCCGTGACCCTAGGGGGTGTTACCCTCAGTGAGCTCGTGCTAAGTAGCGATGATACCAAGCTACAGAGTCCCGATGGAAGTATCCAGACGACCATAGTAAACCCTCCCCTAGACTTCGCCACGAAGACCTTCGCCTATTACGCAGAGACGGGCTTTGTGTCCCCCAAGATGCTCCAGCACCTTACCCGTGCCAAGAATGCCCTGACACGCACAGGACGTGGCACACTGCAGACCACAGGCTACTGGGGAGCTTTCACCGCTGCCGACCTCGGGGTGAACCTAAGAGGTAACGACAGCCACAACACTATGGTCATGACCTCGGGCATTATGACGACCCAAGGGTACTACAATAGAGCCAGCTACGAAGTAGACTTCGTCGGTGTAGGGGCAGACCCGACACAGGTGGATATCCTACTGAGGGATGGTAACGACTCCTCGGGCTGGTACTTCTACAGCGCCATCATGCCTATCGTCGAGGGGCCTCGCTCTAAGGCTCCCTACACCATCACCGCCTACACCGATGACGGTGGCGCTACCTACTATTACTACCTACAGAGTACGACAGACGCAGACTACTGGCTCTACCTCTATCCCTACTCTGCTTAAGCTCAGCCGATAGATCCGAGCAAAAGGTTAGCCCCCTTCATCCGATACGTATCGGATGAAGGGGGCTAACCTTTTGCAGAGGTGGTCTCGCTGCTACTTCTTCACTTCGCTAAGCAAGACTTCTACGGCTCGCTCGAGCTGTGTGTCGTGTCCCTGAAGCACCTTGCGAGGCTCTAGTGGCACAACGACATCTGGGATCATCTCGGTATTCTCCAGATACTTGCCATCAGCTGTCAGATAGCCTACGGCTGGGATCCCATAGTAGAGTGCAGGGTCTAGGAGTGTATCCCAATTGACGCTCGTCATCGTGCCTGGTACGGGCATCCCTACGACCTTCCCTATGCCCTGGTGCTGATAGACCCAAGGCGAACCATGGGCATTGCTATAGTCGGCTTCGCAGGTGACCATTACGGAGGGGTGGTTCCATCGTCTGCTGGGCATCTCACAGTAGTCCTTACCACGGACGACCTGCTGGAGATACTTCTTGCCCGAGAAGAACACCTCAATATCCTCATGAAGCCTTCCCCCACCATTGTAGCGGATGTCTATGACGATCCCCTTCTTACCATAATACTTACCCAAGACATCGGAATAGACACTACGGAAGCTGGGGTCTCCCATCGAAGGAATATGGACATAGCCTAGACGTCCACCCGAGAGACGCTCGACCTCGCTAGCACGCTGACGGACCCAACGCTTGTAGAGGAGCGAGGAGAGCGCACCCTGAGAGATGGGGCGAATGACCTCCTCGATGGTCTCTCCCCCTGCCGTACGGAACGTGATAAGGACACGCTTGCCTACCTTGTCATTGAGCAGCGGGAAGTAGTCTTGTCCTTCCTTGATCGGTGTGCCATCGATCCCGATGATGAGCGCACCAGCTCGGAGCTTGCTCCAGGAGACGTCAAAGGGGCCTCCTGCTACGACCTCATCCACACGTAGCCCATCACCTCGGCTGGGCGAGGAGAGGAAGAGCCCCAGCTCTGCCGTGGGGAAGGCAGAGCCCGATGCTCGATAGCGTCCACCCGTGTGCGAGACATTCAGCTCGCCAAGTAGCTCGCTAAGCATCTCGGCGAAGTCTTGGCTCGTGGTGATGTGGGGGAGGAACTGGCGGTAGTGCTTCGTCAGTTGTGCCCAGTCCACACCATGCATATCTGTACGGTAGAAGCGAGCCGCCTCCTCACGTACGACTTCCTCGTACATCACCTCACGCTCCTTAACGCGATCGATGGAGCGAGAGCCCGAGATCGTGATCGCCTTCAGTGCGTCTGTCTTGGGGTCGAGCTTCTGGGGACTACTACCGAGGATAAAGAGCGTCTTACCCTCCTTGTCTTTGTCAAAGAAGGGAGAGCTTAGGTCGAGCTTCTTCTGTAGCTGGGTCTTGTGCTTGAGGAGGTCATGTACCCAAAGGTCATAGCCCCCTTCGTGGGAAGCAAAGTAATAGAGCTTCTTCCCATCAGGAGAGAGAATAGCGTCTGCGAGCGAAGAGGAATTAGGAGTGAGGCGGACAATGCGATCCTCTATCCCCTCTAGCTCGAACTGGATAGGCTTGGGCTTGGCCTTAGTGGTCTTGGTAGAGTCGGTCTTAGCCTTCGCCTTGGCCTGCTTCTCTGCTTCGTCTAGGAGTTCACGCTCCTCGTCGGTCATGCGGTAGCGTTCGTAGCCCTTGCGGGTGAGGAAGACGATCATCACGTCATTCTCCGAGCCCCATGAGGCGTGGTTGCGCATCCCATAGCGGTCGGTCATATAGGTAAGAGCCTTGCCATCCTGCGACCAACGTGGGGAGGTGTTGAAGTACCCGCTATTGGTGATATTGAAGACAGGCTTCCCTCCCTCTGCGCTCACAATCCCTATATCACTATAGGGTGCATGTGCCCGAGCGACATACTGCAGGGCGAACCAATGTCCATCGGGAGACCAAGTGTAGTCTATGCCTCCCGAGCGTTCGTGCTGCTGGGAACCATCGGTGATGGTGCGTAGCTGCTTCGTCTGCAGGTTATAGACCATCAGCTTGGAGCGATCCAACACAAAGGCGAGCTCCTTACCATCGGGAGAGAACTGAGGGTACATCTTCTCCCCCTTCACCCCGAGGGAGAGCTTCTCCTCGATAATATTCGTTGCATTGGGGAAGTTGGGATCCTCACTACGTCCGATGCGTGCCCGATAGAGTTCCCAAGATCCCTCCTTCGTAGAGGCATAGACCAGTGTGCGGTTATCTGCTCCGAAGGTCATCCCACGACCCGTAAATGAGCCGTGAGTCACCTGCTTCGTCGTGCTATGGTCTGCCGAAGTGACGAATATATCCCCACGTGAGAGGAAGGCGATCTGCTTCCCATCTGGTGAGACTGCCGAGGAGCCTAGGGAGCGAGACATAGAGAGGTGGAGCTGCTCGTCACTCTCCCTATCCTTGGTGATGCGCACAGAGATACGTTGGGATTCCTTGCCTGGGGTCAAGGTGTATAGCTCACCAGCGTAGCCGAAGGCCAGTAGCCCCCCCTTCGACACAGAGAGGAAACGTACGGGATCACCTTTGAGGCGAGTCAGAGCCTTGGCCTCGGTGCTACCTGCCGAGAGGTCTCCCTCATAGACATTCATCGAGCCTCCGCCTCGCTCACTGAGGAAGTAGAGCTTCTTCCCATCAGGAGCATAGACTGGATTACGATCCTCCGCAGGGTGCTGCAGGACGTAGCGGTAGGTCTTCTTATCCAGATCATACTCCACGAGGTCACGAGCCACAGAGGAGGTATGGTGCTTACGCCATTCGTTCTCAAAGCCCTTGATGTCCTGATAGAGGATGCGCCGACCATCCGCACTCATGCTGATCGCCTCTGCGGGCGTAGCTAGTAGGAGCTCGGGGCGTGCCCCTCCTCGGACGGATACCCGATAGACCTCAGTCAAGATAGAGGTAGGGAAGAGGGCGGAGTGAGCAGGATCCTGAATATGCGCCTTGAAGAGTACATAAGCACCATCGGGTGTGAAGGCATAGGGGATCTCCGTACCCGAATGGGTCGTCAGCTGGCGAGCTTCGCCCCCGGTGGCAGAGATGATGTAGATGTTCGTCCCGCTGTTATTTCGGTCACTCGTGAAGGCGATCTGCTTCCCGTCAGGCGACCAGACGGGGTGGCACTCATAGGCGCTACCTGAGGTGAGGCGCTGGGCATCGCCCCCAGAGGTGGGGACGGTGTAGAGGTCACCCTGATAGGTAAAGGCAACCTTCGTCCCATCGGGCGAGATCGCAGGGTAGCGAAGCCAAAGGGGACGCTCCTCTCGGGCTAGGCTGACGAGCGACACCGAGCTAAGGAGCGTAAGGGTGAAGAGGGTCTTTCGTACCATAGTATGATGTATCATTTAGTTGGGGTCTAGGGAAGGGGGAGGCCTTAGTGCGCCTCGAGCCAGTTGGCACCGTGCCCGATACTTACCTCGAGGGGCACACGTAGATCGGGGTAGACGGACTCCATCACTTCACGTACGAGGGTGGTCATCTCAGGGAGCTCGTCGAGGGGAACGTTGAAGTTCAGTTCGTCATGTACCTGCAGGATCATCCTACTGCGAAGGCCTCGCTCTCGGATGGTCTGCTCTAGGCGGATCATCGCTATCTTGATGAGGTCGGCAGCGGAGCCTTGTAGGGGAGCGTTGATGGCATTTCGCTCCGCATAGCCACGTACCACTGCGTTGGCGCTATTGATATCGGGCAGGAGACGGCGACGGCCGAGGAGGGTCGTCACATAGCCCCGCTTCTTAGCCTCCTCGACTACCTCGGTCATATAGCGGGCTACACCTGGGTAGGAGGCGAAGTAGCCATCAATCAGCTCCTTGGCCTCTCGCCGTGGGATGGAGAGACGTTCGCTCAGCCCAAAGGCAGAGATACCATAGATGATTCCGAAGTTGGCGGTCTTTGCCCTTCGGCGCATATCTGCCGACACCTCATCGAGGCTTAGGCCGTAGATCTTGGCAGCTGTCGCCTGATGCACGTCTTGACCCGAACGGAAGGCCTCGATCAGTGCTGGGTCTTCACTAAAGTGCGCCATCAGGCGAAGCTCGATCTGCGAATAGTCGGCACTGAGGAACATACAGCCCTCCTCGGGGACGAAGGCCTCACGGATGGCTCGTCCCTCTGGGGTACGTATGGGGATATTCTGGATGTTGGGATTACTGCTGGAGAGACGACCCGTAGCCGCAATGGTTTGGTTAAAGGTCGTGTGGATCTTCCCATCTGGGTAGACCAGCTCGGGGAGCGCCTCTACGTAGGTACTGAGGAGCTTCTTCACTCCTCGGTAGTCAAGGATCTTCTCTACCACAGGGTGCCTGTCTCGGAGCTTCTCCAGCACCTCTTCGCTCGTGGTATAGCCTCCTGTCTTTGTCTTCTTGGCCTTCTCCACGATCTGCAGTTCGTCGAAGAGGGCTTCGCCTACCTGCCGACTACTATTGACATTGATGCTGTGCCCGAGCAGGAGACTGATCTCACCCTCGAGACGAGCCAACTCCCCTTGTAGCTCACCTGCCTGACGGCTGAGGCACGACTTGTCTAGCCTTACCCCCTCTCGCTCCATCCCTAGGAGTACCTTCACCAGAGGCATCTCCACCTCTGTAAAGAGCTTCATGAGCCCAGCCTTCTCGAGTCGCTCATAGAGGTACTCGTAGAGCAGGTAGGTGATGTGTGTGTCCTCGGCTGCGTAGAACTGGAGGCGAGCGGGCTCGACCTGACGTAGATCAAACTGCCGAGGGCTCTGTGGGGCGATCATCTCCTCAAAGGACATCATCTTATACCCGAGGAACTTGTCCGCCAGCTCGTCCAAGCCGTGACGCATATCGGGGTAGAGGAGATAGTGGGCGATCATGGTGTCGAAGAGAGCCCCCCCGACCTCCACACCATACGAACGGAGTACCTGCAGGTCGTACTTGAGGTTCTGCCCTACCTTGAGGGTATCCGCTTGCTGGAGGATCGGGGCAAGTTGCCCTAGTAGCTCGCAAGCCTCCTCCCTTCCCTGAGGGACATCGAGGTAATAGGTCGTCTCAGCATCGAAGGCAAAGGTAACGGCCACTAGCTCCGCCCTCAGCGCATCGACACTCGTCGTCTCGGTATCTAGGGCAAGCACCTTCGCTCCTCGTGCCCGCTCTAGGAAGGCAGGGAGCGTCTCGGCACGAAGCACCTCGATCCGCATCGTGGGGATCGTCGTCGGGGCTGGAGTACCGGCTTCCTCCGTCTCCTCTAGGCTGGCAAAGAGGTCATCTGGGGGAAGGGTGGGCTTTGCCTTGGCGGGCGCAGGCGACTTTCCGAGCACCCGACTCAGGAGCGTACGAAACTCCAGCTCCTCGAAGAGGCGACGTACGGCCTCCTCATCCTTCTCTGCCCTCTGATAGTCTCCTGGTGTGTAGTCCAGCGGTACATCGGTACGGATGGTAGCCAAGTAGTAGGATAGGCGAATGTCTGCCTCGCCCTCTAGGAGCTTCTTACCCGTAGCCCCCTTGATCTCGCTAGCGTGTGCTAGGAGGTTCTCCACCGAGCCATATTCAGCTAGGAGCTTCTGCGCCCCCTTCTCCCCGATGCCTTTGCACCCAGGGATATTGTCCACCTTGTCCCCGAGGAGGGCAAGGTAGTCGATGACCTGCTTGGTAGAGCTGAGCCCGAACTTCTCCAGTATCTCCTTCTCGCCCCACACCTCGTAGCCACCGCCCTGCATCGGGCGATACATCTTGACCTGCTCTGTGACGAGCTGACCATAGTCCTTGTCGGGGGTAACCATATAGACCTCTCGCCCTGCACTCGCAGCCCGATGGCTCAGTGTCCCGATGACGTCGTCGGCTTCGTAGTCTGCTACCTCCACAGCGGGGATGCGGTAGGCCTCTAGGAGCTGACGGATGATGGGGACAGCGATACGTATCCCCTCGGGGGTCTCCTCTCGCTGAGCCTTGTAGTCGGGGTACTCTCTGTGGCGGAACGTCCCGCCCGCAGGGTCGAAGACCACGGCGAGCTCATCGGGCTGTTCCTTGCCCAGCAGGTCCTCCAGCATCAGCACGAAGCCAAAGATAGCACTGGTGTTTCGTCCCTGGCTATCGATACGAGGAGCCTTGATGAAGGCATAGTATGCCCGATAGATCAGGGCGTAAGCATCGAGTAGGAATAGTCGCTGTGGCATGAATAGGATGGGTAATATATTATTGTGGGGATTACTCGTGGCAGCAGGCAGGGATGAGACGCTCCACCCATACTCGGGAGCGAGGACAACGCTCTAGGATCGTCCCTATCCCGATAGCATCTCGGTCGATGGTCGCCTTATGAATGGATTTATAGTTCTCAATAATGATCTGTCTAATCATAACTCACGAGTAAGTAGTCGAGGACAAAGAGTTAAACAAAGATACGAAAGCCCCTGCAGACCTCCCCTATATATAAAATTAGGGGGCAGTCAGAGCATTGGGAAATCCAACACGCTGACTGCCCCCTTAGGAGGAGGGAGGAGGCTGGGCTGCCTAGAAGCGGTAGCCCAGCGAGAGGGTGATCATCCGCCCATTACCCTGTGTGTACTCCGCATCACGTGCTACGAGCTGGGATTGGATGGGGTAATAGGAGGTGTTCAGGAGGTTCTCCACCCCGAGTCCAAGGGTGAAGGCCCCGAGGCGATAGTTCCCCTGGAGCGAGAGTAGGGTGATGGGCTTCACTGGGCCTTCCCCCTCCTCGTACTGGCTCACCCCAGTCACGGGGTTGGTCGTAGGGGCAAAGCGGTCACGGCTCCCCGTGTGCAGGGCGAAGAGGCGCAGGGCAAGGTCCTTGAGGGGGCGATAGCTCACATGGGCAGTGACTTTGAGGGGCGGGATAGACTGCCCTGACATATAGCCTCGCCAGGAGCCATCGGGGAGCTGCTTACGTCCCTCTAGAGCTGCGAAGGAGGCGCCGAGGGAGAGGCGGGAGTTTAGGGTAGCCTCGGCACTCAGCTCTACCCCATAGACACGCTGTGGGGAGCGGTCTACGACCCAGAAGCCACTCTGACTCTTGAGGTCGCTCCCTAGAGCTGCGTAGGTGTAGTAGACTGCCCCCTGTAGGTCTAGTCGTGTCCCCGAGCCAAATAGCTCCTCGAGGGGCGAGTAGAAGCCCACCTCGTAGTTGTGCGTCCGCACGGGGTCGGTCTCTATCTTGGAGAGTACATCAGCCTTGGCAGCACGGAGGGTACGTCCGAGGTCATAGATGGAGAAGCCCTGAGAATAGGAGACGAAGGGCTGGAAGACCCTCAGCGCATTGTAGGTCGCCCCGACATTGAGCGAGAGGTTGCGGTAGCGTAGCGTCCCCGAGGCCACTTGTACGAGGGGGTCGGTCTTCTTGTTTCTCAGGACGGTGTAGTCGGGGACGTGGACATCGATCCAGTCGTAGCGAGCACCTGCCTTGAGGGTAAGGTGGTCGTAGAGGGTTGCCTTGGTCTGGACGAAGGGCGCATAGCTCACCGAGGTCATCTTGGGCACCCAATAGCGCCCATCCACCAGAGGCTGACTCGTCTCGTCCAGCTGTAGGTCTGCCCCATAGAGTAGGTGTAGGCTGAGGATGCTCGAGGGACTGAGGCGGGAGAGGAGTTGTGCCCGTGCTCCCCCCTGTAGCGCCGTGATCATCGCCTGTCCACTGGTCTCCTCCCAGCGGGGGGTACGGGGGTTGTGCTTGCGGTAGTCGGTCACTGCCTTGATGCCCCGACCGAAGAGCGAGACCTCTAGGTCGGTGTGGGCGAAGAGCTCACGAGAGGTTAGCTTGAGGTAGGCATTATGGTTGTAGGGGAGCCCCTCTGGGATAGCCTCCTTGGGCTGTGTCCCAGGGATACCAATGCGAGGGGAGACGAGGTACTTACCCCCCGAGGCCACGAGCGGGCTCTCCTGCTGGGTGCGGAAGAAGTTGTACATCAGCTCCAGCTGCGTCCGCTCCCCGAGGCTATAGACGAGCTTCACGAGGGCGTTGATCGAACGGGTGTCTCCGAGTCCATAGCGAGGAGAGAGATAGACGCCATCCGCCCCTATCGCCGAGCCCGTCTGCTGATAGAGTCCATCGACGAGGTAGCTCAGGCGCCCCACCTGCCCGTAGAACTGCTGGGAGAGGCGGTAGCCCGAGGTCTTCTGCGAGCGTCTGAAGTAGTCGTGATCGGTGTAGCTAAGATAGGTCTGCCCCCCGATGGGACGCTGCTCACGGCTCTGCTTGGTGATGATATTGATGATCCCGCCATTGGCTCCGTTACCGAAGATGGCGGTAGCCCCCTTGATGACCTCGATACGCTCCACCGCTGCGGGGTCTATCGTCCTGAGGTCTCGGCTCGTAGCACGAAGGGGGGTAGACTGGGGGATCCCATCGATGAGCACGAGGATACTACGCCCGCGCAGGGTGTTGTACCGCTCGTTTACATTGTTCCCCGTAGGGGGGACTCCTGGGACGAAGTACCCGACGATCGCCTGCATGTCGGGCAGGATCTGGCTCATCTCACGGATGTCTCGTGCCGGGATGATGGTGATGCTGGCGGCAGAGCGTTGCTTGATCTCGGGCATACGTGCCCCGACGACCACCACACCCTGGAGCTCATGCTCGGCTTCCCGTGCCGGGAGAGTATCAGGCCTCTGCGACAGAGCAACGAGGCTCTGGCTACAGAGCGTGAGGATAAGGAGTAACTTTCGATGCATTCTTATTCTTACTATTGAGTATACCTATTGACCTCATATAGGCTGGGATAGAGGGCTATCCCCCCAGAGAGGCTTTGGAATATGCAAAAATACGTTATTTACAAGCTCAAGGCCTCGCTCCCATCAAAAATCACCATATATAGGTAGTCCCCTCGTATGCTCCTTGCCTCGGGTTACCCTCCTGACTCCATCTTTCGTCCCCACCTTCTCCCCCTTCACCTCGAGTCCACGATCCCTACAAGTCCCCCCTACGCCCCTTCGTCCCAGCCACGGTCAGCCCCTCTCCCTCCACGAGGTTCGCAGGCCTTGTCCCCCATTGAGTAGGGGGCGGTGCAGGGTAGAGCCTTAGGGCTATTTAACCTTATCCGCTCGCCAAGAGCCTCCGAGCCTCCCCCCCTACACAAGAAGTATACCCTAGGAGACGCATCAGAGAGAGGGGGCAGGAGAGATCACTCCGTCCCCTCTCTACTACCGAATAAAGCAAAGATATAGAGACCATCATGAAGACAAGTGGATGTATCTTCCCCTCGCTCCACTCCCTAGGGCTCTGCCACATGAGCCTATACTCATCTCCTCCCCAATCCTTAGCCCCCCTCCCTCCACGATATGTCTCGTCCTCACCCCGAGGGGACTCCCCCACGGCTACACTTTCGGGCTCAAAGCATCGATATTATTTCTTGTACTCGGGAGCCTTAACCATCTCTCTGGGGCAGAGGAGCGTTAGCCTCCTATCAGGAGCTCTTACGAGGGCCTTGCAGGGGACATACCGAGAGCGATGTTGTGTACACGCTTGTACACTGTTGTGTACACGTGGGTACACAAAGGTATACACACGTGTATACTTTTCCCTCCTAGGTAGGAGGTATATATCTGGCAACCCAACACCTGGGATACAGACACTTCCACCCTGAGTATACGCTCCTCGACTACCTAGCCCTAAGCCTATAAAGGGATGCCATACCTCAGCTCTAGGCACACCCTCGAAAGGGGATTAGTATGCATTGAAAAATCCCCCCTTCGTATAATAAGGCTATTCTCTCGCTGGACTATTCTATGAATACAGCCTTCGATAGAGGTGTCGATATGGCTATCGCCCCAACGTAGTATACCCGACCTAATGACACACTACGCTCGGGTATCCGTCAGCAGTCGTTGGCTCTTGCTATCCAAAGAGCATAGATCCGTTGTCTCCCGAAAAGCACCTATCTCGATGAGATGCTCCTCACCTAGCATACAGCGAGCAGATAAGGCGAGGTATGTTGTCCTCTCATCATCTGCGGTATGAGTCGATCTGCGCCTTTTAAGTCCTCTGTCTCTACTCTTACTTCGGACGCTCCTCGTGGGTCTTGCCCTTGATGAGGAGCTTCCCCCACGACCGCTCTTATAAGTGGAATATGCACAGGGCTCTGCTGGTCAAGCAATTTCTTTATACCTTTGTGCCCTAGTTAGATTAGGCTTGCTGTGATCCGATCTAGCGTCCCGAACACCTCCCATCAGGTAGGTCGGGACGTGGGAGGGAGACGAGAGCCACCCGATCAACGTTAGTACATTAGGTAGCATCATCCCCTCAGAGGGGCAGACACTGGCTACACCATTATAGACGCTGACTACATATTATATAATAGAGCAGACGCATGAGACGTATCGCACAGAGACTCATCCCTACACTTGCCCTTGGCGTGCTCGCCCTAGTGGGCTGCAAGAGCAAGAAAGCACAGCTGGAGGACATCCAGCTCTTCAACGGACAGATCCGCTCCTTCAGCCTCTCCTCAGAGGACAAGGATGCTAAGGCCGCCCTCGAGCGTGTCGTCTTCTCGATCCGCCATCAGGAGCCGGGCTTGATCACCAACCCTGACCCCCTACCCTATGCCCAGCCCCTCAACAAGGTGACGCTCAGCATCACCCCCGTAGCCACAAGTGGTACGGTAGTGGAGGTCGCTGTCGGCACGAATGGCACCTTCGAGGAATGGACGAAGGGTAAGGTCTATGACCTCAGCAGTGGGGTCTCTGACCTCATGGTGCGCATACGCAACAAGGAGACGAATCCTCGCCTAGGCGACGGCAACCAGTACACCTACCGTGTGCACCTAGAGAAATATGCCAATGACCCCCAGACCTTTGCTTGGCAAGCCCTCTCTGGTGTTTCGGGTCTCCCTACCATCTCTTCGACTCTTGCTACACTCATCACCGTCGGGACACAGCACTTCTGCTACTATGTGACCCCAAGCGGTACGAACGACGTGCGAGTCTTCTCAGGAAGCCCTACGACTTGGGCTGTCGGAAGCCTATCGGGCATCCCTGCTGGTGAGCAACTATCTTCTGTGGCTTCACTCTCGGGTACACTCTTCGCCACAACCTCAGCTGGCAAACTCTACAGCCTATCGGGCTCTAGCTGGACAGCTGTCTCGGGAGTATCGGCGACCCGCATCCTCGGGACACTTCCCCGAGGGGAGCGTGCAGAGCGTCTAGCTCTCCTTACCCCTAAGGGCAGTGGCTATGCCTTCGCCACCTACACCCCAGCAGAGGGGCTCCGCATGGGGCATGACGTCCCAGCGACTTTCCCCATTACGGGCGGTTATAGCTTCGCCGAAGGGGGAATCGACTACGTGGGCTCTAGGCTCTACCTCGTCGGGGGACGCACCGCCGACAACAAGGTCGTCACCAGCCAATGGATTACGACCAACGGCACAGACTGGGGACAGGAGGCCACCGACATCAAGCTCACCGAGACACTCATCTCGGAGAGCATCGTACAGGAGGCTGGCACCAGCCGTCTCTACCGCTTCGCCACTACGAGCACGGGACTCGTAGTCTACTTCTCCTCAGACAAGGGTGCACACTGGGAGACTGGGCGAGCAGTCGCTCTGGCAGGACTCACTCCTAGCGACTTCGCCTCCTCTTCGATCTTTGCCTTCCAGGGGGCAGATACGAAGAAGATCTACCTCATCCGCACCACCTCGGCAGGCGTCTCCACCCTCTACGAGGGGACGATCCGCAGAGAGGAGCACCACTAGCCTCTACGGCTAAGACTCCCCCACCACCTCGCACTAGGACTATGCGCATCCGCCACGGGCTACGATGGTGCTGGCTCCTAGCCCTAGGGCTCACCGGAGGCTTCGAGAGCCTCTGTGCCCAGGAGTACAAGTATGAGATCGGGATCGCCCTAGGCTCTGCCTACTATGTAGGAGAGGTCGGCGATCGGGGAGCCTTCGGCAGGCAGGGGGCAAGTGTCGCACTCTCCCTTCGCCGCCCTCTAGGACTACGCTGGGCCTTGGCCAGCCAGCTCGGCTACCGCAGGCTAAGGGGAGCACTCTCCCCTACAAGCAACGCCTTCCCCACGATCGGGGATAGAGCCTTCAGCAGAGGGATCATAGACCTCTCTCTCGGGGGCGAATATCACTTCTTCGCCTACAGCGATGGGCAGCGCTACCTAGGGACACGCTCGTGGACACCCTACCTAGGAGCTGGTCTAGGACTTATCCTGGGCAAGGGCTATCCCCATACCCTCATCGCACCGAGCGTCTACCTCACCCTCGGGGTGAAGTATCGCCTCACTCATCGCCTCGACCTCACGGCCAGCTGGACGCACCACCGCAGTGGTACCGACCGCCTAGAGGTCACCGGAGCAGGCACCGCCTGGATGGCGAACCCACATGGATGGGGGGAGGCAGGCATCAAGGGGCACGATAGCTACGGCTACTGGAGCCTCGGAGTCAGTTGGCGAGTTGGTCGGACAGCTGGCGAAGGCTGCTACTAGAGATAATAAGTATATTTGTAGAGGGTAAAACCTCGTTAGATAGTAAACAAAGCAAAGAAAGCGTGTCAAAGACAAGGTCTGCCACAGAGGGACAAGAGGAGCAGGAGACGACCCAGCCCAGGGTCAGAGTGCCCCGCCACGTGGCTATCATCATGGATGGCAACGGACGCTGGGCACAGCAGCGTGGACTACCACGTGCCGAGGGGCATATACGAGGGCAGGATGCCCTACGTGCGACTCTGCGTGCAGCCGCTGAGCTAGGTATCGAGTATCTGACGGTCTATGCCTTCAGTACCGAGAACTGGGCACGCCCCCAGCAGGAGGTAGAGGCGCTCATGGAGCTCCTTGTCTCTGCGATCCACTCCGAGACCCCCGAACTCATGAGTCAGGGTGTGCGCCTACGGGCTATCGGTGACCTCAGTCGCCTACCCGAGCGTGCCCGCCAGTCGCTCTATGAGTGCCTCGAGACGACGAAGGACAATAAGCAGATCACCCTCGTGCTAGCGCTCAGCTATTCCTCCCGAGACGAGCTCACCCGAGCCACCCGCCGTATAGCAGGAGCGATCCACCGAGGCGAGCTCCAGGAGACCGACATCACCGAGGAGCTCATCACGAGCTACCTCGACACAGCTGACCTCCCCGACCCCGACCTACTCATACGTACAGGGGGCGAGGAGCGCATCAGCAACTATCTCCTCTGGCAGGCTGCCTACTCCGAGCTCTTTTTCTCGCCAGTCTACTGGCCTGACTTTGGCAAGGCTCCCCTCGAAGCCGCACTAGAGGCATACGCCTCCCGTGAGCGACGCTTCGGCAAGACAAGTGAACAGATACAACTGGAGGACTAGCCCCAGGCTACAGCCCCTCCACACCTCGACGATATAAAGACTCTATGCGCAATAGACTCCCCGCACTCCTCTTCGTGGCCTGCCTCCTCTCGGCAGGTGTCCTAGAGGCTAAGCCCCACACTACGGTTCGCTCCGTGAGCGACTCGACCACCACAGCCACTGGGCCCGTGGTACAGTACCCTGCTGTGAACTACGAGCACCCCGTCACTAAGACCATCGCAGAGGTCAAGATCACGGGCTCCACGAGCTACGACGACTTCGTCCTCAGTAGCCTCTCGGGCCTCAACGTAGGTGATGCCGTCCAGATCCCAGGCAATGCCTTGACCTCGGCCGTGAACCGCTACCTACAGTCGGGGTACTTCTCCAACGCTCGGGTAATCATACGTCGCTACGAGGGGGATAAGGTCTTCATCGAGATCGCCCTCACCGAGCGTCCACGTATCAATGCCGTCACCTTCACGGGTGTCTCCAAGGGCGACCGTGAGGACCTCGAGAAGCGCACAGGGCTGAGAAAGGGAATCCAAGTCTCACCTAACGTCCTAGACCGCACCCGTCAGCTCATCAAGAAGTACTACGACGAGAAGGGCTACCGCGATATGCGTATGTCGATCAAGCAGACCAACAGCCCTGGACAGCAGGGCTACGTAGACCTCGATATCGACATCGACCGCAGTGGCAAGACGAAGGTGCGCAACATCTACTTCGAGGGCAACGAAGCACTCACCCCACACCAGCTACGTATGGCCATGGGTAAGACCAACGAAGGCTTCTCCTTCTCCCGTGGCCGTGCCCTCTCCTCCCTGCTCAAGATATTCAAGCAAAAGAAGTTCGTAGACGCCGACTACAAGGAAGACCTACAGAACCTCATCAAGAAGTACCACTCCTTCGGCTACCGAGATGCCGAACTCATCTCCGACAGCATCGTGCCCGTCCCAGGCGAGCGCAAGGTAGACATCTACCTCAAGCTCAACGAAGGGAAGAAGTACTACATCAAGGGCGTACGCTTCGTCGGGAACACCAAGTACCCCGCCTCCGTCCTCGAGCAGGTACTCGGTGTCCGTCCAGGTGACGTCTATGACCAGAAGCGACTAGAGAGTCGCCTCACCACCGACGAGGATGCAGTGAGCAACCTCTACTACAACAACGGCTATATCTTCGCAGGTGTAGACCCCGTGGAGACGAATATCGAGGGGGACTCCGTCTCTCTGGACATCCGCATCACCGAAGGGCCACAGGCTACCATCGACAAGGTGAAGATCCGGGGTAACGATATCGTCTACGAAGATGTCGTCCGCCGTGAGCTCTATACCAAGCCCGGTATGCTCTTCAGCAAGGAGGATCTGATGAACTCCTTCCGTATGCTCAACCAGCTCGGACACTTCGACGCTGAGAAGTCCATCCCCAAGCCCGTACCTAATCCTCAGAACGGGACTGTGGACATCGAGTATGACCTCACCCCTAAGAGCAACGACCAGCTCAACCTCTCCATCGGGTGGAGCCAGACGGGGATCATCGGGTCGATTGGCTTTACCTTCACCAACTTCTCCATACAGAACCTCTTCCGACCCAGCATGTACAAGGGGATCATCCCTCAGGGGGACGGACAGAAGCTCTCGATCTCGGGACAGACGAATGCTCGCTACTACAACCAGCTGAGCATCTCCTTCAGTGACCCTTGGTTTGGCAAGAAGCGCCCCAACCTCCTATCCGTAAGTGCCTTCTACTCCCGTACTACCGCTATCGACCAGCGCTACTACTCAGGACAGGTACGTAACATGGGTTACTACCCAGGCTATGGATATGGCGGTTACGGCTATGGTGGCTATGGCTACGGAGGCTACGGCTACAACAATGGCTACAACAACTACAACGAAGGTGCCTCCACCCTCTATGAGAACTCGTACGACTCGGACAAGTCACTCAGTATGTTCGGGCTCTCGATAGCTAACGGACGACGACTGAACTGGCCTGACAACTGGTTCCAGCTCACTGCGTCGCTCAACTACACCCACTACAGACTGAACAACTGGGTATACAACACCTTCGAGAACTTCCACCACGGTAGTGCCAACGACATCAACGTAGAGCTACGTATCGACCGTAACTCCATCGACAACCCCGTCTACACTCGTCGTGGATCCGAGTTCTCCCTCTCAGTGAGTCTAACCCCTCCCTACTCGCTCTTCGATAAGAAGGACTACTCGAACCCCAACCTACCCTCTTCCGACCGCTATCGCTTCATCGAGTACCACAAGTGGAAGTACTCAGGGAAGATCTACCTCCCTCTGATGAACCCCATGACGGTCAAGCGTACGCCCGTACTGATGGCTCGTGTAGAAGGGGGTATTATCAATAGCTACAACAAGTATAAGCGCTCCCCCTTCGGCACCTACTACATGGGGGGTGATATGATGTCGGGTTCTATGAGCTACATGAACGAGACCATTGGGCTACGTGGCTACAAGAACGGCTCTATCGCAGGTGCTAACTACGACTACGCCTACTCCTACATGCGTGCTAGCCTCGAGCTACGCTACCCGCTGATCTTCGAGCAATCGACTACGGTATGGGTGCTAGCCTTCGCTGAGGCAGGTAACGCTTGGCAGGACATCAGCCGCTACAATCCCTTTGACCTCAAGCGCTCCGCCGGTCTCGGCGTACGTGTGATGATGCCTATGATCGGTCTGCTTGGTCTCGACTGGGGCTATGGCTTCGACCGCCCCAACGGCTATCAGGAGCGTGGCGGTAGCAACATCCACTTCGTCCTCGGCCGTGACCTCTAGTCAGCACCGAGAGCGCAGCATCCCGACAAACCCAGTGTTTCACCTAAATAAGCGTATGCAAGTTATGAAGAAGATCCTTTTTCTCTTCGCCCTCTTCCTCCTCTCTTGGGGGGCTGCCGAGGCTCAGAAGATCGCTCTCGTGGACATGGAGTACATCCTAAAGAAAGACCCATCCTATGAGGTGATGAACCGCCAGCTCGAGGACCTATCCAAGAAGTGGCAGAGCGAGGTGACCACCCTAGAAAACAAGGCACAGACAGCCTATAAGAGCTACCAAGGCGAGGTCGCCTTCCTATCGGCCGAGCAGAAGACGGCTCGTGAGGAAGCGATCGTCTCTCTCGAGAAGCAAGCCTATGAGCTCAAGCGTAAGTACTTCGGCCCCGAGGGTGAGCTCTTCAAGAAGCGAGAAGCACTCATGAAGCCCATCCAGGATCGTGTCTGGGCTGCAATGAAGGAGCTCGCTCGAGCACAGGGCTACCAGCTCATCATCGACCGCACCTCCTCCAAGATCGTCTACGCCGACCCCGCACTAGATGTCAGCGAGACCCTCGTAGCCAAGCTTGGCCTAGCGCGCTAACCCACGCTCAAATAACAATCTCAAAATAAAACGTAACAACAAGACAGACAAATGAAGAAGTTTCTGATTTCACTGCTCCTCATGCTTCCGCTCATCCTCCCCGCACAGGCTCAGCAGAAGATCGGTATCGTCAATACCACTGCCATCATGGAGGCCCTCCCCGATGTCAAGACTGCTACTACGAAGATCCAGGATCTCGCTAAGCAGTACGATGCTGAGATCAAGCGTATGCAGGACGAGCTCAAGGCTAAGCTTGAGGCCTATCAGAAGGAAGAAGCGACCATGACCGAGGTCATCAAGAAGCGTCGCCAGCAGGAGCTACAGGAGATGGAGGCTCGCATACAGAATAGCTACCAGATGATGCAGGAAGAGGTACAGAAGGAGCACGAGAAGCTCATGGCTCCTATCCGCACCAAGGTCACTACGGCCATCAGCAAGGTCTGCGAAGCTCAGGGATGTGCCTATATCCTTGAGTCCAGCGCACTGCTTGCTACTGGTAGCTCTGCCCTCGACCTCACCCAGGCCGTCAAGGATGCCCTAGGTATCAAGGCTGGTGCAGCTACCACTGCCGCACCTAAGGCTACCACGGGTAAGAAGTAATCACCTCCTAGCCCGAACAACGGCGCCCCCTCCCGACCTAGTCCTCCGAGGCTAGGTCAGACAAGCGAAGGCTATATCCGCATCCTGCGGATATAGCCTTCGCTCATTATCCCCCTCCCCAAGCCAGTATATATACCCCGTACCAAATCAGTGTATATGCCCAGCACCAAGTCACATAGCCGAGCCTTATCCTGCCCCTCTTTCCCCCCTTGCTTTAGCGACATATCACGACCCCAAAGCCAACGACTACTAGCCTCAAGGCCAGCCACCTAGGACTTCTTAGTAGGGGGTAGTATAGATGAGGTAAAAGTAGTACCTTTGCAAAAGAGAATAATACCCTCGCCACACAAATACACACTCAAAATGAAACGAGTACTCTTCAACCTGACGGTCTTGCTACTCATCGCCCTCATCATCCGTGTGGGCTACCTTGCCACCACTATGCAGCCTGGAGAAGTCCTCCGCATGCAGAGTAACTCCCCCCTCCCCACGACAGAGGAACGTATGCCCTCGTATTCTCGTTCCGACAGTCTCAGCACGGACTCTGTACATCTCTATTCGCAGCGTCAAGATGCCTCGAGGGGTGCCTTTTGGTTTGGCATCCGCTAAGGGGGAGACAGCTCCCCTTCATCTCTATCTAGCTAGCCCCTTCACCGAGGGGCTAGCTTTTTCTCGCTCCAGAGGCGAGCCCCGCCAGCACAAGTAGCTAGGCACTCTATCTCTGCGGAGATAGCACAACCCATCTAATGACCTGAGCGGGCACAGCCCACACACCGCCCAAGGCAGAGGTGAGGAGCCCTAACTAAGCCCCCTCTCTCCGCCCCCCTTACTCCCCACACATAATACACCCCGAAGAGGCCACGTAATCTTCGTCCCAATCACCTATGTAAGGTGACGGAGGCGAACATACCGAGAGCGTGAATGCGCTCTCGGTATGCACGCAGACCCGTTCTCGGTATGTATGCCGAAGCCCTCTCGGCATGTACGCTAATTCCCCATCTCCCGGCATGATACAGAGCCGACCAGGATAGGCATTCCCCATCTCTAGATACAGGCTATCAGATGACAATAGACAATGTCATTGTGAAGGTAGCTGATAAAGAGCTGACACATGAGGCTAATGTGAACATTGAAATATATTTGTACCTTTGTACGAGATTACAGTCCGAGCTGAGGGCCTCTTTTCAGATACGCTAGACATCATCTGAAGAAGCGCCATAGCCATAAGACATAAGAATAGTAGCAAGGAGGAAGGATTCACACTAATCGGCTATGAATATAGTCGTCTATTTGGTTGCGTCACAAGCTTAACAAAAGACTCTGACTTTAAGAGTATACATTCTAACGCTCATAGGCTACGAGGTTCATCTGAGCCTAGTAGATGAGTACTAAGTTTAGACTCAATCTGATAAATAAATAATGATTATGGGAAAGTTACTCAATGCATTTAACACATGGTTTGAGACAGTTTCGGAGAAGGATTTCAACCAAATTTGGGAAGATACATACGAAAAGGTTGCCACTGCACTGGAGGAAGATTGCACAAGGTCTATATCTTACTCCAGCCAAAATAAACTTGTCATTGAGCTAAGCTTTCAAACGGAGTATAAAGGTTGTTATGACCTTACGCCAAACTCTCTAGACGATGCAGCATGAATACGACAGAAAATGCAAGTTTCCAACTTAAGAGATATGAATTCCCTCGCTTTGAGTTTGATGCGACATCCCTCAAAGACGGAGAATTATCTATAGACTTTGACCCTAAGGGAGAATTCAAAAAGCTTGAAAGACTTTATACTCTCACCCTCAAGGTATGTATTACACAGGGTGAGAATCAAGTAGCCAAGGTCGAGTGCATTGCTTCCTTCCTCTTTTCTAAAGAGGTATCCCTTTCATCTATTCCTGAGTTCTTCTATCCAAACAGTATTGCCATTATATTCCCTTACATTCGAGCCTTCATTAGCCTCGTTACGACCCAGTCCCAAGGTTCAGGTATTATTCTCCCAACATTAAACCTCAGTGGGCTGGGCAAGAAGCTTGAGGAGCAAACACACGAACCCAATGGAGCGAACAATCAAGCTATATCAAGCTGTAGAAAAAAGGAGGGATAGCCTAAAAGCCCCCATTTATTCGAAAGAGAAGGCCTGGCTTGGTGATGGCTACTATTTTTGGGAGCACTACATAAAGAATGCGGAATACTGGGGGGAGACACATTACCACGATAATTACGAAATCTACAAATCCCAATACTGTAATAATGAGTTTGGGCTAGATTTCATTGATTGCTACGAGCATCGAGATGACCTCCTCTCTATATATAAAAAAATAAGCTCCAAAGTGAATGAGGGAGATTATAATCTCCCTACGCTTGTTAGGCTCATACTGGAACAAGTCCTACAGCAGGGGAACAGTATCTACTATATCCGTATTGACACAGGAACCTTCTTTCGTAAGAAAAAAATATCAATTCCTGTCCCTACGAAGCCATATCAGATACCAATGATGCAGGTTCGGCTTATACAAGTCTGCATCCGTGCCTACCCTTGCTCTCAGATTAGATGTGAAACCTACGAGCATGTATATCCGTCACCTCCAATAGGATAATGGCACTGGGTTACAGCTAAGATTTAGTTAACCTTTAGGCCTAATCTGCCAGCCCCATTCAATGATAATCGAGGTTTTATACTAGGCGGAAGACTTTTTGCTCTTCTTACAGGGAAAGCCCATGATCTGATTATCTGTAACAGAACTTCCCAACATGGATACAGTATCCCTTGCATACTTCATCTACCCCATATCGTATAGTGTAGCCTCCATCATAAAAAGATAGCCCGTGCCTTTATATCGTCTCTCCTCACTTTCAACAAGCTATGTAGTGAAGGAGTTTTCGCATAACAGGCATAAACTTACAGCAAGTAGCCCCGATGGCGTCCTTGGGATGCCATCGGGGCTACTTGTGTGCGAGAGCGGGATTGTAGTGATCTCGCCTTAGAGTGGGATATTGACCTTGGCGGGAAAGACTCTCTTGGGGTCTCCGAAGCGGGCTATGGCCTCCGCCATCACCCCCTTGCTGGGCTTCAAGATACCCGAGAATACCTCGCGTCCATTATGCCGAACCACCACGGGCTTCGTGAAGTCCACTTCGTTGATATAGAGCGTCAGCGAGCCCTCAGCAGTCCCCTTGAGGAGCTTGCTCTTGACCTCGAAGGTATTGCCCTCATGCTGCACATCTAGGTGTAGACGGGCATCCCTACTGTGCTTCACCTTACCGAAGCCCAGATAATAGATACCATCGGAGAAGCCATCATCTATATTGTAGTAGGTATAGCTGATGTGCTTGGGGTAGGTGCGCCGCTTGTGCTGGGCTAGCCATGGAGTCATCGTCAGATAAGGGATCGTATGCCCGTGGTCGGGGATGATATTGCTCTCGTGGACGAAGTCTCCGGGGTTCGCCTTCGCTAGCTCATCGAGCTTGTCCCGCCAGTCCCTTGCGTTGAGGCTACGATCGTACTCATAGTCACGTGCACCGACGTCGAAGCGCAGGGCTACATTGCGCAGGTTCTCTGCTAGGTCAAGGTGTTCAATAGCCGCAGCCAAGGGGCCAATGGCAGCGAAGTAGTCGGGCATATAGAGAGCTAGGCGAAAGGCTCCATATCCCCCCTCGGATATCCCCGTGAGATAGACTCTATCAGGGTCTGCATCGCCCCTAAGTACCGCTATCTGATAGGCTCGGCGGAAGGCGACACGCTGCGGAGCATAGTGCCACCTCCCCTTGCGATCATCAGCCATACGAGGGACGAAGTACAGAGCAGGGCGATTGGGGTAACGATCCGTGAAGGACATCAGGGTGTACCACTCCCGCTCGTTGATCTCGGAGGTCCAGGGGCCTGGCTCTGCGGGGTATCGCCCTCCACCATGGAGGTTGATGAAGAAGGGATAGCCCCCCTCTGGCTTAGCCCCTTGGGCGAAGAGACGCAGCTGCATCTCTTCGCCCTGAGGGATCTTCCAGACCAGTGCATTGAGCGAACCTATCGCCCAGGCTTGGGTGGCGAGTCGCTCGGCATTGGCCCTGCGCCACAGCTCCCACATACGCTCCTGCTGTGCGGGATAGTCTTGTGGGGCGATGTAGTCGGTATAGCTGGCATCGGGAGCGTCCTGTGCAGCATCCGTATCTATCTGCTGTCGTAGATAGTGCACGAGCACATCATCGCTCACGGTGGAGGCCTCATCCCCTCGGTCTGGTCGTTCCTGCGAGCATCCGCCGAGAAGACCAAGCGCTATGACCGATAGGGCTAGAGCCGACAGGCGAGCTCGACACCTACCTATATATGTCGGTATGTGCATGGGCTGGGCTTCTAGTTAGATTTCCTCGAAGCGGCTCGCCTTGTCCGAAGACCAGCCCCACTTGTCTAGGAAGCTCTGTGTCTTACCCTTGGGGACACGGATCACGCACTTGCGCTTGCCCCCCTCTTCCCACACAACCGATCCGAAGGGATTGAGGAGCTGGCCATTCGCCCCCTTTTGTAGGGCAGGAGCGTCCCCGAGGAAGGTAATGCGCTCCAGCTGTATACATTCGGCGAAGGCCTGAGTCTGTAGCTCCGTCACCCCAGCGGGGATCTCGATGGTACGCAGGCTCTTGCAGAAGTAGAAGCAACGGGCAGGGATGATCTTGATCTTGCTGGGGAGGTTGATCGTCTCCATCTTATTGTTGTTCCAGAAGGCCTCAGGTAGGATCTCCTCCACCGACTCGGGTAGGGTGATCTTCTTAACCCGCTCGTTGAAGAGCGCCCCACCGAAGATGCGGAGCTTGTCCCCAGGGAAGACGATCTCCTCGGCACGGGTGTAGCTGAACCACCCCGTGGCGATACGTCTCAGCGTAGCTGGTGCGATGATCTTCTTGAGGCTCTTGTTGTCCTTCAGCCCATACTCATCATCGGTTATCCCGAGGGCGACACGGCTTAGGTCTACCTCTTCGAGCTTCTGAAGGCTGTAACGGATGAAGTCACAGTCGTCCTGATTAATCACTCCAGAGGTCAGGAGCAGGATACGGATCTTCGAGAGATCCTTCCCCTTGAGTGCAGCCTCTAGCCCCCCAGCCTGGGGGACAGCGACCCGTACCTCGCCCTCACGTAGGGCAGGGAGGACTTCCTTGGGGTTAGGGTCGGTGGGGTTAGCTGGATTATTTGGCTTCTTCGTGGCTCCCGAATGACCATTAGTATTCTCTTCCTTCTTGGCCTTTGGCTCAGTCCTGGTACAAGCAACGATCGTCGAGCCAACTAGGATAGCCATGCTACAGAGGGTGATTAGCTTCTTGTAGTTCATAGTGGTATATCTGAGTGAGAATAGATGATGACCGCACAGCCCCTCTTCTATCATAGAGGCTAGAGAGGAGGGCTGTGCGAGGGTCGTGGATAGGTAATGCTCGTCTCTTATTCGGCCTCAACGAACCACTGTGCGCTCCGAGCCTTAGGTCCCCAGCCTAGAGCCTTGAGGTAGTCGGCCTTTGTCCCCTTAGGCACGGTGATCTTAGGCTCAATAGCCGTGAAGTCGTAGCCCTCGAAGGCGTTTTCGTCTAGCTCATTGGCGGTGAACTTCGGTACAGGGCACAGGAAGACGATCTCCTTGAGCTTGGCACATCCAGCGAAGACGTTGTCCTTGATCTCCGTCACACTGGCAGGAATCGTGAGCTTCGTCAGGCGGCGACAGCCCTTGAAGGCTTCGGCAGGGATGCTCTTTAGGCTCGTGGAGAGCGTGATCGTCTCGAAGTTGCTATTGGCAAAGGCTGCGACACCGAGCTCCTCGACAGAGTTAGGGAGGACGATGCTCTTCAGCTTCTCGTTGTAGACAGCTCCACCGAAGCTCTTGAGCTTATCGCCGGGGAAGACGAGTTCGGTCGCTAGGGTGTTGGAGAACCACGCCTTCTGCGTCTTCTCTATATTGGCAGGAGCGGTGATCTTCTTGAGCGTACTATTGCTGTCAAAGCCTTTGTCTTGCTCCCCAAGGCTCAGGGTCGCAGCACTGAGATCGATCTCCTGGATCTTGAGGCTCTTCGTCACGTAGTCTAGGTCAGCCTGGTTCAGCGTGCCCGAGCGGACGACGAGTTTGGTGAGCTTCGCTAGGTCTTCGCCCTTGAGCGCAGCCTCTAGCCCCCCAGGAGTAGCGACTGCTACATGAGCCTCGCCGGGGATCTTAGGGGTCTCAGGCACGACAGGCTTCGTCGTCTCATTAGGTTTCTTCTCTTGCCGAGGGGTCTCCTTGCTGCAGGAGACGAGCAACATCCCAGCCACAGCTATGTAGCCTAGGGTCGCCAATCTGTAAAGTTTCATCACGTTAGTAGTTAGAATTGTGTACTATTGACCAGTAGACAGTAGGGTGGTAGCACCCTAAAAACGGACGTAAAGATAGAGCCATTCGGAGGATTAGAACGAGTAACTATCGGGGTACATATTTGTCGGTATATAGGCAGGAACAAGCTGGATCATAACACCTTGCACATCCCCCACGACGAGATACCCTCCTTTACACTGCATCTATCACGGAGAAAAATACATAATTGTAGGTAGACCTATAAACTAGTCCTACAAGGAGCATCTCACTCCCCAATAGAGACAGTCCTCACAAGGCACCCAAAGCCCAACCCTGCTGCCCCTACGCCCCATACCCTCATCAGCTACGCATACCCGTGTACTAGGTGTAGACACACCGAGCGTATACCTGCTACCCAGGAGGAATAAGTATACACGTGTGTACACACTAGTATACCCACGTGTACACAACAGTATACACGCGTGTACACACCCTCGCTCTCAGTATATCCTCTGTAGAGCTCGCTCCTAGGACTATTTCGCGGAGCTAACGACTAGGGCCACTAGGAATACGGCCAAGACACCCTGAAATAGGAAACTTCCCCTCCAAAGAGCCAAAGGCTAGAGCGGACGAAAGAAAACACGTGTCGTAGCTGAGACACAGGGGTATCTAGCTTGTGCATTTGCGAAAAAGCACTATCTTTGCACCGCATTTTGTGGCTCGGAGGGATGCGCCCTCCATAGGGGTCACAGAGTGGAAGGGCTTGTCTCGTGGTGTAATGGTAGCACAACAGGTTTTGGTTCTGTTTGTCAAGG
>ERZ773077.425-NODE-425-length-31967-cov-7.118294_pt1 | contig 31967 bp, 38 predicted proteins | sample MGYA00580612_ERZ773077 | MGnify/ENA primary metagenome ERZ773077 (study PRJEB29015, sample SAMEA2737971) | human oral metagenome | biome: human oral; feature: human-associated habitat; material: dental | place: China | collected 2021 ...
TAGATGGATCTATTGCATATCTCATATCATGCCCTAATCTATCTTGTACATAAGTTATTAAATCATAGTTAATATTAGACACATTAGTTTTTAAAACTTTCTTATATTCATCATCATTTGTAAGTTCCTCTTTTAATATATCTATCACTAATTTAACTATATTTATATTTTTTTCTTCAATCTTTTTGATGTTCCAAATAGTATTCTCGTTTTTACTATCTTTTAAAACATAATCCGGATTATTCACTGCTTCTATGTAATTATTTTTAAGTATATCTACAACTTCAGGATGTCTTTCTTTTATATGTTCTAATCTTTCATCTCTCAGAATAACCTCGTCGCCATTTAGCTTGCCAAATTCATTTTCAAGTACGTTCATGACATCTGCACTTAAATTACTTCTTGCAAAAACACCATCACTTTCATCGTTCTGTGATTCTTCCGTTGATGTTTCGTTAACTGTATCAGATTCAATATCAGCATATTCATAAGGTACTGTGGTACTTCTGCAGTGCGGATGCATTGGTGGATAATTTTCCCCTTCAGTCGCATCTTCCGTCTTAAACACTTCCCCGTTAAGATCTGAACAGGTATGACTTGTCCTGCTGTCCAATATCGCCAAAAACTGATATTTAACAACTCCTGCATCCATATATCCCATAAGCGTTGCCTGATTCTGAATGTGGTTGGTTTCAGTTCTTACCAGTCTTTCAGCATTTTTATAACTTGTCTCAAATTTTTTAGCTATGTTCTGTGACATAGTCCTGTAGTTAAGTCCTTTATTTAGACCGGTAACCACTTCGTTTTTTATTGCTTTTGCCAGATTGTCAGTGTTACTCCATATCCTGCTTGAATAGTTGGCTCCGCTCCAGTCATTTTCCAGTGCTTTCTTTACTACACTGCTGCTGATTACACCTTTTTTAAAATTCAAATCCTCTGTAAGTGATGTGTATGTATCCCTGTAAACCTCAGTTAACGTATCTGTCACTTTATTATTAATTTTCTCTCCAGCCTGTATGAGTTCATAGTCGATGCCTGCTTTCAAGCTGTCCAGTCGACTGATACGGCTTCTGTAAGCCAGTGTTTCAAGTTCAACTGACAGTTTCCTGAATTCGACAGGATTAGTTTTTTTAAGCCTTTCAATCTCCTTTACATATTTTTCTATATCATACCGCCATTGTTTATATTCACTACCACGAAGCAGTGTACTGGCCTGAATTTTGTCAACACCTAACTTTTTTAACTCGCCCTGGTATCTGCCATAAAGCTGTGCTATTTTATTATCTATCTCCTTTTTACTTTCCTTCAGTATCTTTACATAATCCTCGTATACCTGAGTTCCTTTGTCAAATGACAGCTCTTCTCTTGCAAGCTGTCTTTTCTCCCAGTATTCCTTACTCTTCATTTGCTAGCCCCTTGTATTCCAGAGGTTGTTCCGTCTGATTTTCTTTTTCAATCTTCTTCAGTTCCGCTTCAGTATCTTCAATAAAAGGCAACAGTGAGATTAAACTCTCCTGTGACACAACTCCGTTTAAATTTGTTATCACATTGGAAAGCTCGACTAAATTTTCAGGAGTGTTTCTCGTAAATATTTTCTGTATGTCCAGCGGTACCAGATTCAAATTGAAATAATCTAAAATTAATTCTAGTCTCTCGTTCAACGCTTTTTTAAAGTACATCTCCTTCTGTGCTGACAACTGCTCCAGTGCTAACAGTTTATACCCTAACGCCACCCCTGAACTGTTTCCTGCAAACTGTTCATCCTGCATATCAGGGATAAATGAAAATTTATGAATATCCTGATTCAGCCTGTTTTTATTGTTCTGGGAATATGTATCATTCACATTTTTTATTAACCATTTGGCGTCCCCATTTTCCCCCAGCAGCATCACTTTATTCTTTTTCAGGCTTTTTATATCCTCTTCGTCAGTCCCCTGCATGTTAGTCAATATAAGAATTGCATCTGTAAAGTCCTTCATGTCGTCTAACGATGTTGATACTGCCTCGTTATAGCCGTCAATCAGTGTGATCACTTTTTCAAAATCTCCCAGTTTCCGCTTGTTGTTAGCAAATTCGATAAGCGGTACCCTGTTAAATCCATGCAGTCTGGTTTCTCCCTGTGCCTGTGGTGTCAACATAATCCCTTTATAATTCATCACAGAAGTAAATGTGTTGACAGTTACAGTTTTTTCATCGTAAATCTCCAAAGTATAGACATACTCGTTATCTTCGTTTTTCTCCCTGCTCCAACGGACTGCATACTTAATATTTTTATCTATTGTATTATCCCTTATAACGAATACGTCACGTGGATCCAGTACTTTAAAGTTTATCGTGTTGTCTATATTCTTATACCATAGTTCATAAGAACATCCAAAGATTGAACAGTTTTCCGCATGTTCAAAGTTGCACTGCTGTTCCTCCTCCGTAGCCAAGTATTTTCCCACCATTTCATATTCTTTTGTCAGATTTTCATTTAACAGCTTATAATTTATGTTTTTCCCGATAAAATAAGCTGTCGCTATTGTTGTTATATAGCTCGGAAAATTGTGAACTATCTTACTGTCATGTTTATCTTTAAGCCTGTCCTGTTTTTCCAGTATTTTATGTTTCCCTGTATAGTAATCTTCAAGTTTCTGTAATCTCACTAAGTCTTTCACTAAAAAGTCCCACAGAGTTTTTTCTAATACCGTTATTTGCACCTATCTCACCCCCAGTATATTTTTGTTAATCGTAGTCATTCGGTTATTTCTCATATAATCCTCAAGTGCATATCTCATGGCATCCATTAAATGGTTAAATTCATCAATCGGTTTATTTATTGCCTCTCCAAATTTATCCTTGTCCCAGCTGTAGTTACTTATTTCCGTTATGAAATTAACACATCTCGGATGAATAAAAATCTTAAAATCCTGAATAAACTGTATTCCCGCGTTAATACTGTCTTTACCTTTTTTAGATGCCTTAATCCTGTGAAGCCCTAAACCTCTTAATTGTTCTATACTTTTCGGTTCTGCACTGTCGGCAGTTATTATCTCTTTTCTGAATCCGAGTTTTTCTATGCCGCTATAAATAGCCGTATTCTGCATTCCTTTCTGGTATATTTCATCAAAAACATAGATTTCCTTCTGTTCCATATCCACTACCCCACAAAAAAAAGCAGCCGGGTCATTGGTATAACCAAAATCTAGCCCAAATTCTGCCTTCGCCTTTCTTCTTTTATTTAAAATTTCTCTCCAGTCAAATTCCAACTCTCTCCAATTTTCATATACCAGCCCCTCAACTATTCCCCAGTTACCCAAGCCTGCAACCTGATAACGTCTAGGATTGTTTTTCTTCATATCCTCAAATAGCTTTTTATCGCTTTCGTCAAGCCATTCGTTGCACATGTAGTTCGTAGTTTTGGCCATTATATTTTCGTCTTCAACATCGAAAAATCTCTTCTTAAGCCAGTGCCGCTCATTCCACGGGTTGAATGATATTATAAACTGCTTGAATAAAGGAGGTTCCACAATACCCCTAATACTTTCGTCAAGCATATTGAAATCCTGTTCTCTGTTTATTTCGTACGCCTCCTCGCACCAGCACCAGCAGAGCACCCCCTCCGATACGGATATCGAAGTTATCTTAAGTGGATCGTCAAATCCTCTGAACAGTATTTTTTGACCTGTAGGTTTATACGTTATTTCAAGCGGGCTTTCCTTGAATTCCCAGTATTCAAGTACATTCAGTCTGTTTATTGCCCATCTTAAGTCCGAATAACAGCTATCCTTAAGAGTCCTATATACCTTACGAACTACTAAAGTATTCGCACCTTTATATTTCATCATGCTATGAATTATCCATAAAGCAATCGTCTTGCTTTTCTTGCTTGCCCTTGACCCTTTCACGACTTTGTATCTGCCTTTAAAATTCCAAAAATCCTTGTATCCTTTTCCGACTACTTCAGGCAGTCTGACGATTCTCCTACTCTTCAAGTTTGTCCTCACCCACAATCATGACAGGTAGGACTCCTTCAACTTCGACTTTGTCAGTAAACAACCTGTACCGTTTCCCAAGCAGTTCCGCCGCCTTTATTCTGTCCTTTAGCCCTATCTGCTTTTCAATTATCCTTGCATCGCTGCATCCGTCCCCCGTGCCTTCTACCACGACGACCTCCTCTTTAATTTCGCCCCGCATCGACGAGGTCAACATCTCAAGCACTTCCTTGGCAGATGCAGTTCTTTCGCTCTCCAGTGCCTTCAGTTTCCCGTCGATGTAGGTTTTTATATTAGGTTTTATTAAGTTTTCTGCTGCTATTACTGCCGCTGTCTTCTTACTATATCCCGCTTTTACTGCCGATTCTGTTGCGTTTCCTGTTTCGATGTAGTGGTCTGCAAAGCGTTTCTGCTTTTCTGTCAATTTCATACTTGTTTCACCTCGTTCCTCAAAAAATAAAAAAGACAGCTTTTACACTGTCTTCTGATAGCCAGGCGTATGGCTCATGAATCCCGCCTCGGCAAAAAATATCTCGGATTTCCTAAAACCTTAAATTTCCATTCTAACCTATTATAACACATATAAATTTTTATACAAGGACACGAACCGGACATTTTCATTAATTTTTTTTAATAATTCATTATATCCTGTATCACATTATCCGAAAAAATTAATGCCCTCAACCTGTTGATAAGCCTGTTTTTCTGACGTCTTATTGTCCTTTCGTCTACTCCGAATTTCTCTGCTACATATTCAAGTGTCGTTTCTTCAAAATATTTTAATTCGATAATTTTATAATATCTATCGTCCTCGATGTTTTTCAGTGCCCTTTCCGTCATACTTATAACATGTTCAAGCCGTTTTATCTCATTTTCACAGTTCTCTATCATATTTTCGATTTTTTCGACTTCTGAGAGATATTTTTTAGTTGCCTGAACATTTACACCTGTTTCCTTTTTCGAAAGCAGGACGGGGGCATTCTGTAATCCTGAGAGCCTCTCACGTTTGACCTCTATGGCCCCTTTTAAATATTTCAGCTCATATAATAATTTTTCTGTCCGCTGGAACGGAGTCAGGTTTTTCTGAATTTTGAATTCCTTGTCCTCCTTCAGAATCTTTGCCACTTCCTCCGCTATCGCTCTTGCTGTTGCCATTAATATTCCCCCTTTGTCCGCTCTTTCGTATTTCTTAGCCACACCTCATGATGCACTTTCAGAAACTCTTCTTCCGTTGCCCCTGTGTGTTCTGCTATCTTTAACATTGCACCGAAGATTCTGTTTTCTGTTTCTTCGGCCATGTTTGACAGAATTATGAACGCTGTTTCAAAATCCGGATAGAACTTTTTCCAAAAATATAAATCGTGATATCCTGTGTTTCTGAAAGTCAGCTGATTGATGTAGCTCAGATAGAAATGCAGGCAATCCGATAATTCCTCCAATGCTTTTCTTCTGTCGACTGGTTTAGTGTGGTTTTTCCAGTAGTTCCAGTCGCTCTTAAGCTCCTGTCCGAGTTCTCCAAGTTCAGTAAGAAATGCAACGCATGTTCTTCCCGGAGTTCTTTTTCTGATTGTTTCTTTTTTGTCGAATTTCCTGTCAAGGACTGCCTGTCTTTTAAGCAGTTCCTCAATATCAAATACTCTCAGTGCTTCCATTCTTTTCCTCCTCGCATTCTTTTAAGTACCAAGTTAAATAAGTCTGTGCTTTTTTATAGTCTTCCAGTCCGTTTTTCTTCTCCGCACGGATTAAATATTTCATGATATTACCCTTGCAGAAGGCCTTAAAGCCTTCTTTTCCAAGTGTGGCCTTTATTACATCAATACTTTCTATGTTAAGTCCTTCAAGTTTGTAGTGCTTAGGACTTTTAATATTATCGTTATCATTTAATTTGATTTCTCTGTTTCTAATTAACTTAATTACTTTTTTTGCCATTTATAATCCCTCCTATTTTTCAGATTTTTAAGTTGCCGTTCATCAAATCAGGCAGCATTTTATCTCTTAATTCTGTCAAATATCTGTTCTCTTCATTGTTTAAAAAGTGTAGCATTGTCCGCCATGTGTTTAATGTCATCAACATAAGTGAGGAGATTTCCTCTTTATCCATATTCTCAATTTTTAACTCTTTACTTTTTGTTGTCCTTATGTATTTTTGAGTTGGAAGTTCTATTTCTAATTTTAAAACTTCTTTTATTGTTTTATTTAATTCATTAGTATTTTCATCTGCTTTAGTAGCATTTTGAAAAACTTCTAAAAATCCGATTTCTTTTGCCCACGTTTCGTTTATAGTGAGCTTATTTTCATTTTTTTGAATCATTACTCTTTGCAAGTCTTCCAGTATATCCTTGTAGCTCCTACTGTATTTTTCTTCTGTTTTTGTTTCAATATACCGTAGTGGTTGCCAAATTTCATCTTGAATTTCACTATTTTTTACATTTTTTGAAAAATTTACTATATCTTTTTTATCTTGTATTGAAGATAAAATAGTTTTTATTTGATCATCAGAATAAGTTTTTAATGTTTTAGTATAGGTTCTTTTTTTATTGCTGTCTTCTCCTTTTTGTTTTCTTTCTTCTTCTGTAAAAAAATTTTTGCAATTTAAAAAACTTATTTCTTCTGAATCTTCAAAAAATAATACTGTTGTCTGTATAGCTGTACTTTCAAACATTTCACCTGGATTTTCAATTACTGCTCTTATTTTATTTTTTTCTTTCAAATATTTTCTAGCTTCTATTTCATCTGATGAGGAGGTTACTGCTTTCGACAAAATAAAAGCTGCTTTCCCTTTAACTCTTTCAAGCATTTTTAAAATAAATACAAAGTTCATATTTTTTAGCTCTATTTCTTCTTTATATTCACCTTTCAAGTTAAAAGGTGGGTTACTTATTCCTGAACTGAAAGCTGGATACTCAAAGAACATAGAAATCTCTATTTCTGAAAATTCATTTCCTTTTGTTAGTTTATAAACTGTTTTTCTTTCGCCAGTTAAAACATTTCCGTTTATTACATAACCTTCAATATTTCTGATTTTCAAATTAAAAATCAAAAAAGGGATTAAATTTTCATCAAGTTCTTCACACACAAACTTTAAATTTTTGTTGCTGCACCACTTTTGAATTGTTAATGCTCCACTCCCGGAACACATATCATAAACCCAAGCTTCATTTTCTGATTCAGTTAATCTGGAAAGTAGTTTTCCCAAACTTTTTGGTGTGAAATCTTGTTTTTTATCTTCTCTATCTGCCATGAAAAACTGCCATATTTTTTGTAGATAGTCTGTTTCTAAATCATTATTTATAAGCTCTAAATATTTAGAACAATTAGAATCAGTCAATAAGTCTAAATTGAAATCTTCAAGTTCTCCAAATATTTCTTTAAATTTTTCTGTTAATTCTTTTAACTCCAAATTTCCTCCTTATTTTTTTTAACTTCCGCTTTCGATTATTTCCGCCGTGTACGGCAGGAAGTGCTTATTGAATTTTGTGATTAACGTCCTTGAATATTTCCTTAACCTTGCATCTATATCCAGGTCTTTATCTGTAAACATCTGAACCACTTTAAAGTTGACCACAATATCTTTCAAAGTTGTGAGGGCCTCAGCAACTTCAGGGTCTGCACATGGGAGGTCGTCCTTCCATTTCTCGCTGTAGTGCTTGTCAAATAAATCCCTGAGTCCGTCATACAGTGCATGCATTCCACTGTCACGGTAGATTTTCTTATCAAAACTGTACTTTTTCTTCATCTCTGGACTGTGGAAAAGGAACGTCATCCTGACTGTCTGTTCGATAAGGCTTTTAAGCCCTTCATAATTTTCAAGCATAGGGTAGTTTGCCATGCTTTTAATTTTAACTTTCTTCATGTCCAGTTCGGAGTTCGGTTCCGGACAGTATCTGTTAAGTCCAAGCTGGCTGAAAAGTCTGAACCTGTCCAGCAGGTAACCCGATGCCTTGTAAACTGAGAACAGGAACATATGCACTTCTCCGTTCTCCAGTATTTCTTTTTTAACTTCCTTCTTATCTAGTTTTTTCGTTTTTAATTTTCTGGCCATTATCTTTTCACTTCCCTGTATTTTTCTATTCTAGCCTTCAGACTCTGCAGTAATTCCTCCTGAATATCTCCCTTGCTCTGCAGTGCCTTCATGACGTCCTCGTCACGTGTATTACTGCACACAAGGTGGTGTATTATGACTTTTTCCTTCTGCCCCTGCCTGTGAAGTCTTTTATTTGCCTGCTGATAGAGTTCAAGGCTCCAGTTAAGACCGAACCAAATGACGTGGTTCCCTCCGTCCTGCAGGTTCAGTCCATAGGCCGCACTTGCGGGATGTGCCAAAAGTATATCAATTTTTCCGCTGTTCCAGTCCCTGATGTCGTCATCATTTGAAAGAACTCTGATTTTCTTCCCACTTTTAGATAGAGATTCCAGTATTCTTGAAAGGTCATGTTTGAATGCATAGAATACAAGCAGATTTTTTCCTTCAAGTGATTCTACCAGTTCCATAAAACTTTCAATCTTACATTTATGGATTTCATGAATTTTAGCATTTTCGTCATACACAGCCCCGTTGCTAAGCTGAAGCAGTTTATTAGATAACGCCGCCGCATTCACGACATCTATTTCTTCTCCATTTTCGAGTTCAAGCACGAGTTTTTTTTCCATCTCTTCGTATGCATTTCTTGCTTTACTGTCCAGTTCTACCCTGATTGTATTGTAAGTGATGTCAGGAAGCTGGAGATAGTCTTCAGCCTTCATGGATATGCATATGTCAGATATTTTTTCCTTTATTGACTCATTAGATCCTTGCTTAGCCTTCCATGAAAAAATCTGATGCTGGTTTCTCTGGTCAGGATTAAAATATCTCTCTCTGTATGATGTCACTGTTTTTCCCAGTCTTTCTCCCCCGTCAAGTAGGTAAAGCTGTGCCCACAGGTCGATAAGACCGTTTGGTGAGGGGGTTCCTGTGAGCTGTACCATCCTTTCTATTTTCGGACTTATTGCCTTCAGGGCTTTAAATCTCTTCGACTGGTGATTCTTAAAACTCGAAGATTCGTCCAGAACAACAGTATCAAATGGCCAGTCGTGTTTATAATAATCCACCAGCCATACAACATTATCCCTGTTGGTTATGTATATATCCGCATCGGTATAGAGTGCCTTAAGTCTCTGAGTTTTTGTCCCCATGACTTTTGAGAATTTCAGATTTTTCAGATGGTCCCATTTTTCCGCCTCCGTATGCCATGATGACTCTGCGACCTTTTTAGGTGCTATAACAAGCACTTTGCCCGATTCAAATCTGTTATAAAGCAGGTCGTCCAAAGCTGTCAGCGTTATTGATGTTTTTCCAAGTCCCATGTCAAGCATAAGTGCAACTTTTTTTATTTCAATTATTTTTTCTATGCAATATTTTTGATAATCATGAGGTCTATAAAGCATTGTAATCACCCAATATCCTGTCTATCTGTTCATTTGAATCTGCCACATATACTCTACAGCCCAAATTTCTAAGTTTCGCAATCTGCCTGTCCTGTAAGGGTCTTGTTATTTTCCCCGGTGCCTTAAGCTCCACAAAAAATATGAATCCTCCCGGTATTATGCATATCCTGTCGGGCACTCCTGCATTTCCCGGACTGGTAAATTTATAAGTCCTTCCTCCTATTTTTTTTACATTTTCTTTTAAGTAATTTTCAATATCTTTTTCTCTCATTTTAATTTTCCTTTCAACCCTTGATTTTAAAGGTTTTGAATGTATTTTGTCTACAAACTTTTAACTTTGTTTTTCCTTATAAATTGTTTGTGTGCCAGTATTTAAAGTCGTTTACGCTATTTTTTGCATGTCTACAAACTCCTTATATGAATATAAGATTTTTGGGATTAGGCAGTTTAGGGAGAATTAGGCATATATATGTCTCCCTAATTCCCTCTAATCTCTCTAATTTATATTTTTTATGTTAATTTTATAATAGTTTGTAGACAAATGATATATAAGTACTATAAATATTGACTTTGAGATGTCAACAAACTTTTTTTGAGAATGTAGACAAATTTCTGAAAGTATTGTAAATACTGACTTTTTTTGTCAACAAACTTTGTCAACAAACTTTTGAGAATGTAGACAGAATTTCCGAAAATGTCTACAAACTCTGTCAACAAACTCAAAATTTCAAAATTTTTGACAAATTTAGGGAAGAAACCCGCGAAAAATCAGGTGCACAGCATTTCAATAAATAACTATTGTTTTTTACGCTTAAAACCTCTTTGCATTCCGTATTTACCGAACCTTGAAGGTGTTTTCATTCTATCCCATCCCTTCTGCATCTCCAGGATTTTGTTTAGTGCTATCGCATCAGATTTTTTTAGATTTCTCAAATCAGATTCTAAGCAAAATTCCCATATTTCGGGAACACATACCCTATTTCTTACGATAAGATTAAAATTTCCTTTAAGATTCCCTTTATAAAAACCTTTCTTTTCATCTTCCGTAAGAGTATCCCAGCAGTCAGGTATTTCCTTTTCTATGAATTCCTGAATCATTCCTTCCCTGTGGTCCCTCATACGGTGGCTTTCCTGTTCTTCTTTTGCTATTACTTGTGCCTCTTTGCTTAACAGAAGGCTCTCATTTCTGTCAAAAGCATCCCTTGCCTCTGCCCAAATCTGCCCTATTTCGCCATCAAGGTCTCCAAATATGTTCTTTTTCATCTCCTGAATTCCCACATCGACCGGCCAGAATCTTCTGTTTCCCGTTGTATCCTTCAGGAATTCGGTATTATTTGATGTCCCAAAGAATATTGCCCTTCTCGGGAATCTCTTCGTCCTTCTTCCGTATGCCTCCCTGTATATATCAGTCGTTTTGGACAAAAAATGCTTTATTGTAGTGACTTCACTCTTATTAAATGAATCAAGTTCCCCGATTTCGTTAACCCATGTACCCTGAATTACTTCGGCCGCATCTTTCCCTTCAAAAGTTTTCAAACTGTCGGAAAACCATTTCATGCCGATTTTACTTAAAAAAGTACTTTTACCTATTCCCTGCGGCCCGTTCAGGATTATCATTTCATCAAATTTTACGGGTTCATTTTTTATAGCCCTTGCACAGCACGCAATAAGTGACTTCCTGATTATTTCCCTTGTATATATGTTGTCTTCGGTTCCCAGATAGTCTATAAGCAGGGTATCAAGCCTTTTCACACCGTCCCATATCAGCCCGTCCAGAAATTCTTTCGGTTCGTTGTAGCTGTTTTTCAGGAACACTTCCGTCAGTGCGTCATCTATCTTTGTCCTACCCTGTATTCCATATTTTACGTCAAGCCTTACTCTCAGCCTTGCATCATCCCCGTCTTCCCATTCCCTTACGGTGTCATTATCTGACCAGGGGAGTTTTCCCTGTGCGAATGCCCTGTTTGAAAATACATCATACGCCATTTTTCCTTTGAGTTCGGGTTCATTCTCAAGTATTATTAGTATATTTTTCGAATTATTGATAATTTTCCCGTTAGTATCTGTATCGAGCATTGCCATCCATTCGCTATCTGCCTCTTCTCCGGACGTATCGTTTTTAAATACAGATTCCGCATTCCCTATCCGCTCCTTCTGCACTTCGATTCTTATCTTACTGTTTTCAAGTGCAAGCTTTGACATAGCTATAAAACTTGGGTATCTGTTGGCCGGGGTATTCGCCTTTACGTCGTCGTCCAGTTCAGAAAAAGAGTGGATCCGGACTAAATCGAAAGCATTGCACAGCTTACCTCCGGCAGGGTCAGTTGCATGATGGGAATACAGGAATTTACCATTTTCGTATAATATAGCTCCCCCGTATGTGCTCCCGCCCAGATATGTGAGCCTGTCTTCGGTATCAGTAAATTCATACGCCCCGGGCAGATATTCGTCTATTGCTTTTATTATGTCGTATTCCCTACAGAATGCCCCTACTACTCCACCTTTTTCAGTCGGATCTTCCTGTTTTTTAGGAAGTTTTATTTTCTGTTCGTTCATTCCTGGCCATTCCTGGATATTTTTCCAGTCTTCATACATTCCGAGTATGCCATCGACATCTAAAAACTGACTGTCGGAATAGTCGAAGATATACACAACATCTGACGAAATGCTGGGGTTGAACATCAGCCTTTCTGCCTGGAATGTAGTCTTATCACACATTTCGAGTCCTATCATTTCCCCCAGTTTTCTCGCTACGGGCTCGTACTCCTCGGCATTTAGTGTCCTCCCTGCAGGAAATATTACACGCAGTCTCGGACGGTACTCGGTGTGCTTCCTTGTATTATGCACTGCATAAGCACAGTTCAGAGCTTTCAGAGTTCTCAGGACATCGGCAGTTCCTCCAGGCTTTATATTGTCCAGGTCAAGGGTTATAAGATCCCTTGAAATTACATTTCCCGCACGTCTTAAATTACCTTTCAGCAGTCCTCCGACATATCCGCCAACATCTTTCAGGCTGTCCTGTTTTGATTTTGCATAGCTCATATATTCATCCAGTTTCTCAGGACTTCTATGAGGTGATTCCAGCCTTTTAACAAAATCGCTCCAGTAAATCTCCTCACGTTTCCATTTCTTATCCGTCCTTGAGTTTGCAGTACTTATTTTTATAAGCCTGTCATTTTTCATTTTCTCACCCCCTAGTCCTTCTTATAATATTCCGATTCAAATCCATCGGCTCTCAAAAGAAGTCCTGGAGCCCATTCTATATTTTCGTTCATTATGCTGCATATTTCTTCCACCGTTACATTCTTCGGTGCATCTACGACTATCTCATCATGTATGTGCATTACGATGTTAAATCCTGCCATTTTTATCCGCCTTATGCTCTCCGCCAGGCAATCCCTTGCCACTGCCTGTACTATGTTCTCCGTCAGTTTTCCGCCATATGTCTTCAATGCCGTCCATCTCTTGGCTATCTGGTCAAGCCCGTTGTATTCTATTATCTCTGAACCCCAGCTGTTGTTCGTTCTCAGCGGATTCACATAAAATAATTTTCTTCCGCTCGGCAGTGTTATTGTAAGGAAGTCAAGTTTTCTTTTTACCATCTCTCTTGAAAATTTTATCCCGTTATAGGAATAAGTTCCGCCGGTCTTAACTGCTTTAATTGCACAATCTTGGACATTTTTCCACAGATTCACAATGTTAGGGTTAGCATTTCTCCATGCCTCCACTATTCCCGGAAGTTCCTCTTCGGTCAGTCCCATATTCAGAGCACCCATTGCCATAAGAGCCCCCGGTCCGCCTTGATACCCTAGTGCAAGTTCTGCAACTTTTCCTTTCTGTCTTAATGCATACTCAGGATTTCCTTTAGCTATTTTCTCGATCGACACTCCGAACATCATGGACGCCGATGCCTCGTATATCTTCCCATGCCCTTCAAATACATCAAGTCTCCACTGCTCCCCCGCAAGCCATGCAATCACTCTTGCTTCTATGGCTGAGAAGTCAGCAACTATAAACTTATTCCCCTTACTTGGAACGAATGCAGTACGAATGAGCTGTGACAGAACATCAGGAACATTTCCGTAAGTCATTTTGAGAATCTCATATTCCTTGTGTTTAACCATTTCCCTTGCAAGATCCAGGGTATCCATGTAGTTTCTCGGAAGATTCTGCACCTGCACGAAACGGCCTGCATATCTTCCTGTCCTGTTCGCTCCATAGAATTGTATAAGCCCTCTTACCCTCTCATCTTTTCCTAGAAGGTTCTGCATGGCTACGTATTTTTTTACGCTTGTCTTCGAGGCTTCAAGCCTGTTTTCCAGTACAATCCTTACATCCCCGCTTAACTCCTCACTGTTTAAATAATCAGTGATGTAAGTTTTCTGAAGATTTTCCATCGCCTTGTCCACTCTCGCATTTATCCACGGGAGTAGCTGTGCCACAGAGTTAGGGTTATCAAGTCCTGTTATCATTTCTGCCTGTCTCGATAGATGTCCATGTGATATGGCATCCACCTCAAGGGCACCCTCGAGAAGTTCTGAATCTATCCTGATTCCGAATGAATTTATTTCCTGATCAAGATACCAGTTATCCCATTCGTTTTCAGGAACAGGGAAGTCAGCCAGCCTGTTTTCAATTCCCATTTCCGTGACAACGTCCTGAATACAGTAATTCTTAAACTCATTCCATTTTTCACTGTCATGGTAGTAGTAGTTTCTAGTTCTTCCTCCGTTTGTCTTAGTTGGTTTACACGGAATGCAGAAGTATCTTATAAGATTTTTACCTTTCTGGTCCTTCTGCTTATCTTGTGGAAGTCCGAGAACCTTTGCAGTAATACCTAACCCTGCGGTGTACCCACAATATAATCCGTGCACCATTGTGCACTGCCATTGCCTTATATCAAGGGCATAGAACTTCGAGAGGCATATATATTCAAATGCGGCGTTATATGCATGCTTAACACAGTCAGGACTTTGCATAAGGTTTATTATTTCATCAGGGATTTTTTCTCCGGATGCCAGATCTATTATTTTAACCTCTTCACCGTTTATACTGTATGCAAAAAGCAGTATTTCAAAATTATCCGATTCCACATATCTATATACCCCGCATTTTGTAATGTCTATGTCACTGTAAGTCTCTATATCTATCGACAGATGTTCCATATATTTTCCTCCATTTAAAACTTCAGGGAGGGAGAACTCCCCCCCCCTTATATTGGTTTTTTTTTAATCCAGAATAGGTTCCCCTGTTATAGGGTCAATTTCAACATTGCCAAATACATCCGATGCGTCCCTTTTTCCTGACAGCGGTTCCCCGTCCGCCAGTTTCTGAACCATGTTGAGTGCTATTCCTACGCCTGTTTTCTTACCATATGAATAAGGAAAGAATGACAGATTCACTCTCGCATATACCCCCGAATATATTTCAGATTGATCTGTTATAGGGATATTCGGGTTAAGACTTACTACGACAGGAGGCCACTGGGCATTGGATTTGGCGTTGAAAATATAATGCCCTTTATATGGTTCATAATACCCTTCGTCATCCGGTTCCAGTCCCTGGGCATCGTAATCTGTAAATGCCATATCTATGTTCTTAGGTCTCTTCCCTCCCCATTTTTCCTGTACACCTTTTTCAATGGCTTTCTCGATAGCTTCTTCTATCAGTTTTTTTGTTCCTGTATCTGTTTTTGGGAGCATTATCACCGCACTGTATTTCGGATCCTGTTTATCGTCGAACGAATGAGGTTCAAATAGATGCGGGAAATTAAGTCTCACCTTTCTTGTAGTTACTTCTATTCTTTCATTATTAGTTGCCATATTTATCATCCTCTCTTTTTTTTTAATTAATCTATGTTATCCTTAAATACCTCCGCAGGAGTTCTTAACTCCAAGACGGGTCTTTTATCATCCAGTGTTGCAAGTGTAGGTTTTCCTTCGGGTTTCTGTATATAATTTCCTGCAATTTTATATAAAGTTTCTTCCCCCAGCAGTTTTTCTGCCGCAGTTACTGAAATCAGTTCAGTTTTATATATCTCTTCTTTGTCCAGTCCTACTTCTTCCAGCAATTGTGCGGCTACAGCTTTGTCGGTAAATGTCCTGTTTCCGCCTCTGCCGGCCACTAATTTCCACCCCTTCACGTTTCCGCCATTCTGGGCTCTTACCAGGGCATAATCTTCAAATTTTTTAGCCCATTTTGCCAGTTCTTTTACCTTTGCTAGACCCTGCCCTATTTCTTCATCAGTAAGAAGTGCGGGATCTATTACTTCTATATTCATATATTTTTCAGCCTGTTTTCTGCAATTACCGTTTGCCTTGCAGAATCCACAGTGTTCTCCGACATGAAATTCATTTGAGCCTTCATAGGCTTTTTGGGCTACATCTTTTATTGATTCAGCCCATTCAAGCAGTTCTTCTGACGATATTTCAAAACTTGATGTATTTTTTATTCTCGGCTGTATTATATGTATTACTACTTTTTCAATCTCATCTATTGCAGATTGTTCCAGATACGTTCCCAGGGCATATAACATTCCCTGTGGATTGTTTTCTGCCGCAACCGGAACCCCTTTTCCATACTTCAGGTCAAATATATGTATGACCTTATCTCCGACCAGCGTACAGTCCACAGTTCCGAATCCTTCAGGAACATAGGATGAAAAATCTACTCTCTGCTCGGCCAGAAAAAACGGTTTTGATTCAAAACTTAGATAAATGTCGTTTATGTAGTCCCTGTATTCGTTTGTGTACCTGTCCATTTCTGCACTATACAGTTCGTTCTTTTTCAGCTCGTTCATCCGTTTTTTAAATTCGCTAGGTCTTAAATCTGCGGTAAAATGTTTTATGATTTTCAGTTCGGCCATTTCATGAGCCAATGTGCCTTCTGCTGCATATATGCTGGGCTCGTCCTCGAATTTATCTTCCAGTCTTGCTGAACCTGGGCAATTTAGCCATCTGTACGCCCCACTTGCTGATAGTAGGGCGTGATTCCTGTCTGCATGTTTTTCCATTAAAATTTCCCCCCAAGGTCTATGTAAATCTGTGCCAAGGCATTAAAATCCTCAGGCTGGATATCTGCAAGAGACACGGCATGAAATTTTGTGAAGGCTTTCAGGACTTCATCCCTTTTCCCTTGATTTGCTAATTCCCTTCCCACTCTCGCTAAATCTCCCCTCGTATATTCGACTTTTACAGTCGGAACAGGGTCTGTTTTCTTAGTTTCTGATTTTGCTTTTTTCTTTTTAGGTTCTTCCGGTTCTTTTTCGGAATCAGGTATATCTTCATTTGAAGTTTCTTCTTCACTTTCGATATCTTTCACGTCGTTTGTCTGCCAGTCTCCTGTTTCCTGCCTTGCATATTCCTCTTCTGCAGGTACCGGCTGCACAAATTTTTCAACTTTCCCGATTATATTTCCCGCAGAGCTTGATAGGACTGCAGTGTTTCCCAAAACTTTTAACGCCTTCGAAAGATTTTCGATTATCGGCTTACTTCCTTCTTCAATTTCAAAAATTATTTTTACTTCCATTATTCGTTCCCTCCATTATTTTTGTTATAGTCGTCTAAGGCTATCCACTCTATATTGTCGAATGCAAATTCTATCATTTTTTCCACTACGTCAATTTTATTCCAGCCCGTCTCCTCCACTACGGTATCCAGTAGATTCTGAGTGGATTTCCGTATTCTTATCGGAGTTGAATAGCTTTTCTCGGGCGTGTATTTCTTTGGTAATCTGAGCTTTTCCATCTGCTATTCCCTCCTATTCTCTTAATGCAAGTGGCATTATCAGATAAATCCACTTACTGTTGGTTTCGCCTCTTACAAGTACTGTGTTCTTATTATTTGACATTTCCATGACGGTCAGGCTGCTCTTAGATTTGCTTAAATAATCTATCAAAAATTTGATGTTCAGTGAAATTTTCAAGTATTCTCCTGTATGTATTGTGTATATTTTCTCCCTAAATTCGCTAAACTCATTTGATGCTTTTACTGTCAGACTGCCTTCGCTAAAATCACTGAAATCAAATATGCCTCCGTTTTTTGCATCCTTATTATTCTTTGCAACGAGAATAGCTTTCTTAAGTGTTGCAAGAAAAATTTTAGTATTAAGCATTACTTTTTTATCATTTTTTAGTCCCTTGATTATCATTTTATAATCAGGAAACGAAAGCTTAACTGGTTCTATCCGTATGTTGACGCTTCCAAGTCTGAAATTAATCTTCCCACTGATATCCGTCATTACCAATACTGTTTTTTCAACCCCCTGTATTTTTGACTTCAGAGCTTTGATTAGCCCTTTTACCGCTTTCAGGGGGATACTGACAGATAAAGACCCCTGAGATTCCGTTATCTCTGTTTCACACATGGCCAGTCTGTAAGTGTCTGTTCCTACAGCTGTCAGTTTACTATCTTCCGTTTCCAGTTTCACACAGTTCACTGCGAAGTTCTCAGGGTCGCCCGATGCCGAGAACTCCACTTTTTCCAGAGCTTCTTTAAGTTCCATTCTTTTTATTTTAAATTTCAACGCTTCCACGATATCCTCTTTAAATCTTGGATTGTACTCATTTAAAGGTATTTCAGACGTGTAATTTTTTGCCATGATTTTTATTTTGTAATCATAAGTTTCAATTAATATCTCTGTGTCGGGAGCCTGTTTTAATGCAGTCTTGAACATCTTACAAGGTATGGCCACTTTTCCTTTTTCCTCCACATGCCCGTTAAGTCTGACTTTCGCACATGTCTCAGAGTCAGAAGCGAAGATTTCAATTCTGTCATTTCCGTCTGTCCTGATATGGACAAGCTTAAGATGATCCATGCATGCCCTCTCGGTGCTTATGAAATTCTCAGCTATTTCGACTGCACCTAGGAGCTCCTTTTTCATTATCTTTAATTTCATATTGATTTTTCCTTTCGTTAGTGCTATACTTTTATTGTTGTTATACTTTTAGTCGATATCCGCCGGTATCGGCTTTTTTTCTATTACATCTTTAAAATTTATTTCGGCAATCAGGGTTCCGTCGGATGCCAGCCACACATCATAAATTTTAGTAACTTTTATTTTCCTGATTTCTCCGTCAACACCTCCTTCAATTTCCTTGATTTCTCCAACTCCTAGCCTGTTTTCCACAACTCTGAGTACGATAGCGTTCATTCTGAAACTCATTTAAATCACCTCCTTTCCGTCTTTGTAAAGTTCATCGAGAATCATATAGTAATCTTCAATTGTTTCGTAATAAATTCCTTCGATTTCGGGCATTTTTACCCACCTCCTTTTTTAATTTTGTAGACTTTATTCATTACTTTTATTACATTCAGTCCTGTTTTTGTGAGTTCCGAATCCTCAGAAATCAGTCTCCGTCTGTTCAGCATCAGCAGTTCAGCTCTTGACACAAGCAGGAGATTATCAATGCTGAGGTTTAGCTTGTTGCCGTCCGCAAATATCACGGAATGTCCTTCAGGTATCGGTCCGTGTTTTTCCTTCCATATAAGTTTATGCTTATACTCCCATAAGTTAGGCTCCGCTATTTTGGTTTTTACATAGCCGTCAGTGGTTATGGTGTCCTCGCCGACATTCATTTTATTGGCGGGTACATTTCCTTTTCTGAAAGTCGCCCTGTTACCTGTTCCAGGAAACTTTTTCCCTTTGTTGTATGGAGTATGCCCTTTTTCAAATCGTCCTGTTAGCCCCGTTGAAATTTTATGATCTTTCAATGTTTCCCTGAGTTTTTTTGCGTCTATCTGACGCTCAAATTTTTTGTTGAACATTTCCACGATTTCGTGATAGTGCCTCCCTGGTGCATTTTTTCTGATATAATCGAGTTCCTCTTTGGTGTACTGTCTCGGTGCTTTTTTAACCATTTCTTATCCCTCCAGCATCTTAGGAAGCTGTAAGTCCGCGTTCAGCCCTTCTTCCTTAAGCTTTACTGCCCTTAAGACAGTATTGGCGTTGTCGATTATTGTTGATGCGATTTTCACAACCGCCTCCGACCTTGCCACTTCCACATTTAGTTTTTCCTGTGTCATTTCCTCGTCACCCAGTCTTTCCAGTTGTGCAAAGAGGTGGTTGTTAAGGTCTTTTAATGTATTCTGCATGCTCTTCCTCCTTTCATTCTGTACAGTCGTTGAATTCTGCAAGAACATAACCGTATTTGAATATCATATTAATAGCATCTTCAATATTTTCAAATGTTTCAAAATGTTCTTTTGCCATCTTTTTTGTAAATCTAATCTCAGGCAAGAAGTCATGTGAACCATCACTCTGTATATAATAAACTTGATACATTGTTTCTTGCTGATCATTTATTATTTTATCTATTAACGCCTTTTTCATCTAATCCCATTCGCTTTCTTTAAAGTACATGTATGTAACAGCCCCTAGTATTACCCATAGAGCATGTACTACTATTTTAACAATAATATCTTCTGTAAACGCTTTTGATTGATTCAGCACTAATGCAACGATAAATGTTCCGTACCACACAAGTGCTTTTTTAGTTTTCATTGTCATTTTCCATCTCTCCTTTTTTAATCATATCCGCTGCTATATTATTAGCTAACGAATGGATAAGCTTTGTCACGTCGTCCCCGTTCACGATTATCACGGGGAAGTTCCCGTATTTCATGTAGTGTTCCACAGCCTTCTCTGGTATGTGGTAATCCCATCCGCCCCTTGGTCTTGAGGGGGTAGGAGGTACTGTCTGAATCGCTGTTCCGAACTTATACCCTCCTCGCTGGAGTCCGATTCTTACCAACTGTATTGATTTGTTAATGCGTTCAGAGCATTCTTTTACGGTTAGAGTATTGTTTTTCATATTTCCAAGATCCTTTCACGTTTTGATTTTTATCCTTTCAGGGTATAATAATTCTGAAAGGAGGTGTTTCTGCATGAGTAAATTTTTAGACTGGTTAAAAACATCTAAATATATCAAATCTGATGATGTATGTGGCGACTTGGCCAATGACATGCTGAGGGATAAAAAGTTTCCTGACACTGACGATGAGGAACGTCTTACCCGTTATGTCGAATTTCAGCTGGCCATGCATGGACACAGAGAAGATATTAAAGAGTTTAAAAAGATTTACAGATCTTTTTCCAGAACAATCAGCAGATAATTATCAGGAAGTTTTACGGGTGACCTGTCATCCGTATACTTTCTTAATATTTTTGCGTCAAAGTCGGCATAAATTCCGCAGTCATATACTTTCACATTTTCCGACTCCTTGATTTTTTCACTTAATGAAATAGTATTCAGGATTAAAGTTAAATCATCTCTTGTGAGCTTTTTGTCTTCTACGAGTTGGTTTAACTTTTTCTCATTTTCTGACGACCCAATTATTTTAAATCTACGCCATATATTTTCCACTCCTTAATCACCTCTTTTCCTTTTTAATTAATTTTATTTCGTTTCCTGTTATTTGTTGCATTTACGTAACTTAAAGCCCAAAAAAAATTTTTTCCATTTCATCTATGGACAGATTTAAATATTTGACTATTTTTTCTATTTCTTTCCGAAAAAAGTCACTTTGTCCAGATAATTTCCTATAAAATGTTGAAGGCTCCACTCCGATAATTTTAGAAATTTCTGCTACGTTAGACCCTTTTTCTTTAAGTTTAGCTTCTAAAAGATTTCGATTCATCTCATACCACCTCATTCCTTTTTTACGTTTACGTAACTTTCTGAAATTAATATACCACATAATTTTTTTTATGTCAATACGTTTTCGCAACTTTTTTCTAATTTTTCACAAAAATTGTTGCATTTTTGCAAAAATAGAGGTATAATTACCATGTATAAAATATTTCGGAGGATGTATTATGGAAATACATGAAAAAATAAAACGAAGACGTCTTGAATTAGGATTAACATTAGAGAAGGTAGCAGATTATGTTGGTGTCAGCAAGGCAACTGTATCTCGTTGGGAATCAGGGGAAATAGTAAATATGAGAAGAGATAGAATTTTAAAACTTTCAGAAGTGTTAAAAGTTAAACCAAATTTTATAATGGGTCTTGAAGAATCTAAAGAAAAGAAGGAAGCATCCAACCCATATTTCGTTGATACTTCTATTCTGACAGAGCTGGAGCTTGAAGAGTTTAACAGAGTTACGGGAGTTAACAAGCAACTGTTTTTTAATGATGTGGACGAAGAACATGACATGGCCTTATTCAAACAGGCGGTTGTGGACTTATTAATTAAAAAGAGAGAAAATAAAAAATAGGTGATTGGATTATGGCAAAGAGGAGTTTTAAGAAACTTGCAGAAAAGCTTATGGATGAGCACGGAACAAGCGACCCTTTTAAAATTGCCGAGCGTGAAGGAATTCAGATAATCTACCTGGATTTCAAGGCATGGCTCGGCTTATATACGTGCATTGATGGGGTAAAGACTATTTTTATTAACAGTAACATACCTAAATTTTCGCAGAAAATAGTCTGCGGGCATGAACTCGGCCATTCACAGCAGACTTTCAAGGAGGCTGTGTTCATGAAGGAAAATTATCTTTTTGGAGTAAATAAGCTGGAAACAGAAGCAAATGAATTTGATGCAACAATTATTTTTTCTGAAGAAATAAGTGATGAAGATTTAACTGAATTTGACATAAGTCTGCTGAATGAACTGAAAAAATATTTATAAAAGGAGTGATTTTATGGAGAGTAATAAAGATGAAGGAAATAAAGCTTGGGGTAAAAAATTTTGGTTAGGCCTGATAGAAAAAGTAAAATCTAATCCGTATGCACTCGGAATGGTTACTTTATTTACCGTACTCACTTTAATTGCGGTTTTAATCTCAGCTGGAAGCGGAAATACGGTTAAATCCACCACAGCAGAAAAACAGATAGAAGAAAGTCCAAAAGCAGACATGGATTCTGAAAAAAGAAGAATTTACGAAGAGTTAATTAAATTAGAGGACTACCATTTACCAAGTTGGAATGCTTTATCCGAAAGTTTAGCCCAATCAAACAGGTATGAATCTTATTCGAACGCTCGAAAGTCAGAAGATGTTTTAATTAACATATGGTCTAAGATGAGAGATATAAAATGTAATACCACCGGAGATAGCATATTCGACGAAAAATGTGAAGAAATTTTAAAGCAGGCTAACAAGGCATATTCGGCGAAACGAATGGCGACCAGAGAATTGATGAAATGGCTGGACGATGACTCACCTAAAAAATTTTATGAAGCTGAAAATGCTATGGATTATGCCGTTTCAGAGTGGAAATCCTATCAAATGCTGTTAGCGAAAAATTTCCGTTAATATCAGTAAATCTAATTAAAAAAGGGAGTGAATGAAAAATGATTTTAGCTTTGGTATTAGTTCTTATTTTTCTATTTGCGGTCTTATGTTTTTTAATAAGATTCCTAGCAAAAGCATCAAAGACTGCAAAGGAGCAGAGGAAGAAAATTTTGCAGGAAAATAAGGAACAGGGGATTGTCAAGAGATACCCTCCGTTAGTACATGTGACAGGGCTTGATATCCCTGAGAACGTTCAGGTAAGCGTTTTTCTGAAGAAGGACAGGCTGACTATAACGGGAGCTGGAAGAGAATACAATCTGAACTTTGATAAAATAGTAAGCTTGGAAAACCACGTAACTATGGACATTAAGGAAAATTACCGTTCAAGCACATTAAAAGGAGTAACAGGAGCGGCACTGTTCGGACTACCTGGAGCGGTCATCGGAAGTGCTCCGACTAAACGGGAAGTAAAGACAGATGTTAAAAGTTTTGCTGTAATATCGTTCACGGCAAGGACAGGGGATATTGCAACAATCATATTAAGTGATGTGTTGCCGAACACAAGATATGCATCTGACCTGGTGGCAAGACTGAAACCTTTAACGCCTATTAAAAATCTCGAGACAGTAAATCTATAAAAATAAATAATCTCGAGATAATAAATCTAAATAAAAAGGCCCTGCGACCAACAGGACCTTGAAAATATGTGTGATATACACCATACTCTAACCAAGTAAAGTATATCACACAACTTTAAATTATGCAAGGAGTGTGATTTTTTAATGAAAAACCCAAACGGATACGGAAGCGTTATCAAGTTATCGGGAAAGAGAAGAAGACCTTTTGCGGTAAGAATTACAACGGGGTATGACGATAACGGAAAGCAGATATATAAGTATTTAGGCTACTATGAAACAAGAAAAGAGGCCATGCAGAAACTGTCGATGTACAGTGCTAACCCCTATGATGTTGACCTTAAAAACTTGACCATGCAGGACATATATGACAGGTATGTGAAAACTCAGAAGGGGAAAGTAGGAGAAGGCAGAATGGAAGCATACAGGAGTGCATATACACACCTGATACCTCTGTTAAATATGAAAATGGCGGATATAAAGACCGTACATCTGCAGAACCTTGTTGACAGCATGATGGAAAAAGTGTCAACTGGAACAATTAGGCAGACAAGATCTGTCATAAGCTCACTTTTTAAATACGCCATGAAAATTGATGTTATTGAAAAAAACTATACAGATTTTATTGTGATGCCAAAACATAAGAAAGTTATAGAACGTAAAGTATTTACAGATGGAGAAATAGCGTTGTTATGGGATAACGTTAAAGTACTGGATTACGCTGATACAATTTTAATACTCATATATACCGGAATGAGGATAAATGAACTGCTGAAACTTAAAAAAAAGAATGTAAACCTTGAAAATAACACAATTACAGGGGGTAGCAAGACTGATGCGGGAAAAAACAGGATTATACCGATACATCCCAAAATACTCCCTCTTATAGTAAATAGGTTGGGGAATAAAACTGATTACTTGATACCTAATAAAAAAGGATCAGGAGCATACATATATAATAATTTCAGACAGAATGAATTCATAAAGATAATGGAGCAGTTGGGAATGGAACATACGGTGCATGACACAAGGCATACTTTTGCCACGCTGATAAGTAACGTGTCCAATAATGAAACCGCAATCACTGGAATAATAGGTCATACTAACATTAGCATGACGAAGAAGTACACACATACAAATATCGAGGAAATGAGAAAAGAAATGGAAAAAATAAATTAAAATACCAGGTAATTTTATCCTGGTATTTTTATGTTATAAATAACACTTAAATGTATATAATTTTTGTATATTACTTGTATATTACCGTTAAAATTTTTGGTAATTTTTCATGTTTATTAAAATCACGTGAATTTAAAGAACGTTAATAATAAAGGCTTTTATCGATTTTATTTAAAAATAAAATCTGATTTCTACGTTTTACCTAAAATTGCAATATTATTTAATTTTTTTGTTTAAAATCATCTTATTCTTACTTTTAATTTTTTTCATACTTTTCAGATTTTATTTTACTGTTTTCAATAAGCTCTTCAACTGTTCCGTTTCTCAGAACATTTTTATCAGTAAATCCTTGAATTCCTGTTATTCTTCCCTTATTTGAAACCTGCCATATAATCCATCTATCATCTTCATCAAGTTCAGGAATAAATTTTATATCTCTTATCCATAACTTATTGTTAGGAAATTCTCCTTTTATATATGCATTATATGTATGATAGGTCACATACATTATGACTCTTTTTTTATAATGCCTTTCCAGTTTCTCTATCATATCCTTCAATTCTTTTAAGACTTTATTTTTAGGGTACTTAACTGGTATTTCTAAATCGATTACTGGTGGAAGCGCCTTATCTGAATCAGGTACCATGCTTATATAGTAATCTGCCTGTGCCGCTCCACTGCTAAGCATTGAAAAGAAGTGGTAAGCTCCTACTGTAAATCCATTTAATCTTGCATTATTCCAGTTATAAAGAAAATCACTATCCAAAAAATCTTTTCCCTCAGTAGCTTTCATAATAATAAATTTATATTTTTTATCTACTTTTTTCCAGTTTATTCTTATCTGATGATGTGAAACATCCAGCCCTTCAACATTATAACGCAATACTTTGGCAATAATGTCATTATGATATACATATCCTGAAAACTCAAGATAAACTGCTACAGCTCCGAGAATTATAAGAAAAACTAAAATTTTTAAAAATTTCTTCATCCTATCCCCTCTTCAATTTAAGGATTTGTATTTCTGTCATTTTACCTATTTATTTTATAACTGTCATTCCACCCATATAAGGAACTAGAACATCAGGAACTTTTATACTTCCATCTTCCTGTTGGTAATTTTCCATTATAGCCAGTAAAGTTCTTCCTACTGCCAGCCCGGAACCATTTAATGTATGGACAAATCTACTCTTTCCTGTTTCCTTTACTCTGTATTTTATCATTGCACGTCTTGCCTGAAAATCTTCAGTATTTGAGCATGAAGAAATTTCCCTGTACTTATCCTGACTAGGTACCCATACTTCCAGATCATATGTTTTTGCCGCACTGAATCCTATGTCTCCGCTACAAAGGGAAATTACCCTGTAAGGAAGTTTCAGTTTTTGTAATATTGTTTCAGCATTATTTACCATCTTTTCCAGTTCTTCGTAAGAATTATCAGGATGTGTGATTTTTACCATTTCAACTTTGTTAAACTGATGTTGTCTTACAAGTCCTTTAAGGTCTCTTCCTCCTGAACCTGCTTCCTGTCTGAAACATGCAGTAAATCCGCAATAATATCTTGGTATTTCTTCTTCATCCAGAATTTCTCCATTATGAAGATTTGTCAGAGTCACTTCTGCTGTAGGTATTAAAAATAATTCTTCCCCTTCAATTTTGTACATGTCATCTGCAAATTTAGGTAACTGTCCTGTCCCCATCATTATTTCCCTCTTAGCAAGCTGAGGTGTCATTATTTCTTCATATCCATGTTCAGATGTATGAGTATCCAGCATAAAGTTGATAAGAGCCCTTTCCAGTCTTGCACCTGCCTTTTTATATACTGTAAATCTTGAACCACTTAATTTTGAACCTCTTTCAAAATCAAGAATATCAAGAGCTGTTCCGAGTTCATCATGAGGTTTAGGAACGAAATCAAATTTTGTCGGTTCTCCCCATTTTCTCACTTCAACATTGTCATCTTCATTTTCTCCTACAGGAGTGCTTTCATGAAGTCTATTTGGAATAGTATAGGCTAAAGCAAGCTGTTTTTCATCAATTTCTGAAAGTTTCTGATCCAGTTCCTTTATTTTTGTACTTACTCCCTGCATTTTTTCTAGTAATTCTGTCGCATCTTTTCCTTCTTTTTTATATTTTCCTATAAGAGAGCTTGATTCATTTCTTTCTTTTTTCAGCATTTCCACTTCCTGAAGAACTTCTCTTCTATCCTCATCCAGACTTAAAAAAGCATCCAGATTAAAGTCACTTTTTCTGTTTTTCAGATATTCCCTTACTTTGTCAGCATTTTCTCTTATATATCTTGTTTCAAGCATAATATTTCTCCTTTTCTCTTTTTATTTTATTTATTTTTTGTAAAAAAATCGTACAATTTTTTCTTGCTTTCTGATAAATACTTGTATTCCTTTTTTTCATTAACTTCAAAATTTATTTTTCTGACAGTTTTTATATCGTATTTTTTTATGATTTCATCATATTTTTCAATATATATTTTTTTATAAAGCAAATCAGTCTTATTTTCCATAAAATATTTCATATCTGTTTCACTTTCAAAATCTAAAAACTCCCTGTCTGATTTGATAAAATAATTGACTATATTCTTTATGATTTCATCCTTAAATATTCTATTTGCTGAAAAACTTCCTTTTTCATTTTTGTCAATTTCATCAATCATCTTTTCAGCAAAATAAGTTTTTATAAGTTTATTGCTGTCACACGAAACTAAGGAAAAATTGTACATTATTTCAAAAAATACTTTTTTATCCCTATACATAAGTTCATTTCCAAGCTTTACCGAATGTTCTGCACTCGTATTAATCAATGCTCTCCTATAACTGTCCTTTAATTTTGAAAATTCAATTTTTGACATTCTGTCTATACGTTTTTCTTTTTCTTTATAAGTTTCTGAAAATTCCTTTTCTAAAATCTTTTCAATTTCTTTATCCTTATTTTTGTTATTTTCAGCTCCATTATAATATATATTTGCAAGTTCCAGTATAAAAGAAGGCTCTTTTCTTATTATTTTAAAATTTTTATCCACTGTAAAGTATTTTCTTTTTGAAAAACAGTTCCTATATTTTAAAATAAATTGAAAAAAATCAGCTGTTTCTTTAAATATCTCTACTTTTCCTACTTTATTTTTTATTCCCTCTTCCAAATAAATAATGCCTCCTTTTCTATTTTTTAAATATTTTATTTATAAGCTAAAATATTAATCACACTATTCTAAATCCCATTTTTAAAACAAGCAGTTTATCTATTTTTTCAGAAATTTTTACTATATCTTTTTCTGTAGTTATAATATAATCATAATCTTTTCCCTTTTCTGAAATATTGTTTATTTCTTCCTGTTTATAGAGATGATGGTCTTCAAATTCAACTTTTTCTATCTTAGAAGGTTTCAGCCTTTTTACAGTTTCATAAAAGATTTTAGGATTGGCAATTGATGAAAAAATGAGTATTTTCTTATCTTCTACTATATTAAGCTCCTTTTCTTCTCCATTCATATTGTAAAAATTTTCTTCATAAAAAGTTGCAACCAATATCTTTTTTCCATATTTTAGTAATTCCTGTTTTATTTTTTTAAGTGATTCACTATCTACATAATTACTTTTAGTTATTATCAGCTCATCTGCCCTATTTAATGATTTTAATGATTCCCTCAATCTTCCCTTTGGAAGATATTTATTTCCACCAAAAGGATTTGTAGCATCTATAAGTATTATACTTTTATCCTTTTTCAGTTTCCTATGCTGAAATCCATCATCCATAATTATAATATCAACCTTACACACATCACGCAAATAAACTGCTCCTTTGTATCTGTCCTTTGACACTGCAACAGGAACTTTAAGATTTAAGGCATGAAGAAATGCTTCATCTCCTGACTCTACAGATGTTGCCAGTATTTCTTTATCATTTCTCACTAGCAGCAGGTCTTCTTTTCTCTTTCCTTTGTATCCTCTGCTCAGAACTCCTACTTTTTTACCTTCATTCAAATATTTTTTTACAAAATACTGAACAGCAGGAGTTTTTCCCGTACCGCCTGCAACAACATTGCCTATACATATTACTTCTACATTTTCTGCTTTTCTGGATTTCAATATATTCAAGTCATACATCTTATTTCTTATAAAAATTACCGAGCCATAAATAAGTGATAGTATTTTCAACAATATCTGCATCTAGTTTTCACCTCTGTTTTCAGATAAATTTTTATAGATTTCCTCAAGTCTTCTAAACCTGTTTTTTATTCCTGATTTTGAAATTGACATCAGATCAGCAAGTTCCTGTAATGACATTTCTTCATTTTTAAGACGGTTAACTGCTGTTTCCCTCAATACTTCCGACAGTTCTCCCAGTCCAATTTCTTCATCTATTTTATTTATTATCCTTATCTGTTTTTCTGCAGCCGACAGTTTTTTAGTCTCATTTGCAATTTCCCAGTTCATATTTCTATTGATTTTATTTCTTATCTCTTTATTAATAGTTACTTCTTCAAACTCAAAGAAAGAAGTTAAACCGCCAATTAGAAATATAATATCCAGTATATCTTCAGAATTTCTGAGATACACAAGGCTTTTATTCTTTTTCTCCGTCTGGAAGACTCTCTTTCCCATATTTTTAAAAAGATAATAAAGATAAGTTGCCGCATCTTCCGTATCTATAAAGAAATCCAGAGCATAACCCTTTTCAGGAGATTTCACATACCCAGAGCAGAGAAAAAATCCTCTTATTATTCCTGTAAGCTCCTTCTCTGATTTTTCTGTAAAGAAACTCTTGTACGAAAACAGTTTTTTTATAAGTTCCCTGTATTCCTTTTCTTCAGTTGCCAGAAGACATATTTCGTAAACCTTATGTACACCCAGTTTCTTGCTCATCAGATATTTCAGCTGGATATCAAGTCCTGTCACAGATTTCAATCCTGAATAGACTCTTCTTGCTAACGATATGTTTTCTGTACTGAAATGTATTCCTTTTTCAGTTATTACATCTTTAGCAATAAAAATTCCAAAAAGTTCGGCAAGAATTTCCTCTCTGTCTGTAACTGATTTACCAAAAATCTCTCTTTTCAAATCCACTGAATAGGACATTTTTGCCTCCTTTCCAGAAAAATTCCAGCTTTTTTGTGCATAATTCAATCAATTACCTGACTCTATCTTATTAAATTTCCCATTTCATCATAATATTTCCAGTTTCCTACTTTTCTTCCTTTTTCAATTCTTCCTTCAAATTTCAAAGTTCCATTTTGATTATATCCCTTTACAGTTCCATCTTTATCATTCATATTTCCTTCGTAGAAAATGGAACCATTGTCATAATATACTGTCATTTTTCCATTAACTATATCATAGCTGTAGTTTATAACTGATTTTTTTTGACCATTTTCATACCATTCAGTAAATACCCCCTGTCTGTGTCCATTTGAATAATCACCTGACAGTTTTTTTCTTCCTGAAGAATAATAGCTATTCCAGTTTCCTGATTTTTTACCATTTACATAATTTCCAACTGTCTCTTCCACTCCAGTTTTTGTATAGTAATTTACAAATTTACCGTTTAACTGTCCGTTTCTATATGTATGTTTTTTCCAAAGATATCCTTCTTCAGTATAAGTTTTCCATTCCCCTTCCTTTTTACCATCTACATATTTACCTGTCATAAACATATTTCCATTTGCATAATATTCATCATATTTACCATCTATAAGACCTTTGCTTATTTTAGTAACAAGTATTCTTCCGCCTCCATCAGTTATTCTTAAATCTTCCGAGCCTGTAATTACTTCAGCTCCATTTGCTCTTTTTACACTTACATTGTCACTTATGCCTCTATCATAATTTAATAATTCTATTTTTCCATCATTTATTCTGTAATTTCCTGCATTAATATTTTTACCATATACTGCAAGTGATAAAAAAAACATCAATGTTATTAATAAACTCTTTATCTTTTTCATTATTCTTCTCCTTATATTTATAATTTATCTCTTACATTATAGCAAATTTTTTTGTTTTTTTAAACTGAGAATTTATTTATTCAGTATATTTATTTTCCGCAAATCAAACATTAACAAAATATATCAAAACTTATTTTCTTTCTATTTTTTAAAAAAATTGTTGCTTTTTAATAATAAATTGTTGTATAAAATATGTGTGTGAAACTCTTAGTGACACTGAGAAAATTTTAGAAATTAAGGAGGAAAAATATAATGTCAAAAGAAACATTGAATCCTTTTGAGATTGCTCAAAAGCAAGTAAAAGCGGCTTGCGATAAATTAAATGCAGATCCGGCTGTATATGAAATTTTAAAGAATCCTATGAGAGTGATGGAAGTCTCTTTTCCAGTTAAAATGGATGATGGTACTGTTAAAACATTTACAGGATACCGTTCCCAGCATAACAATGCTGTAGGACCTTTTAAAGGTGGGATAAGATTTCATCCAGGAGTAACTAGAGATGAAGTTAAGGCGCTATCTACATGGATGACTTTTAAATGTTCCGTTGCCGGAATACCTTATGGTGGAGGTAAAGGGGGAATTACCTTGGATCCTAAAGACTATTCAACTGCTGAACTTGAAAGAATTTCCAGAGCCTATGCAGAAGCCATTGCTCCATTAATTGGTGAAAAAATTGATATACCTGCACCAGATGTAAATACCAATGGACAAATAATGTCATGGATGGTGGATGCTTACGAAGGTGTAGTTAAAAAATCCGCTCCTGGTACATTTACTGGAAAACCTTTAGGATTTGGAGGATCACTTGCAAGAACTGAAGCTACAGGATATGGGGTTAATCTTGCCGCAAAACTTGCTCTTGAAAAACTTGGACAGGACATAAAAGGGGCTACTTATGCTGTACAGGGATTTGGAAATGTTGGTTATTATACTGCCTATTATGCTTATAAAGCAGGGGCAAAAGTTGTAGCAATTTCAAATGTTGATACTGCTGTCTACAATGAAAATGGACTGGATATGGAAAAAATAATTAATGAAGTTGGTTCTAACGGTGTTATTGCTGATGGTGTTTATGGTAAGAAAATAACTAATCAGGAACTTCTTGAACTTGAAGTTGATGTTTTAGCTCCTTGTGCACTGGAAAATCAGATTACTTCCGAAAATGCAGACAGAATCAAGGCAAAAATAATATCTGAAGGTGCAAATGGACCTACTACTCCTGAAGCTGACGAAATTTTAAATAAAAAAGGAATAATAATTATTCCTGATATACTTGCAAATGCAGGTGGAGTTGTAGTTTCATACTTTGAATGGGTACAAAACCTGCAAAGTTACTACTGGTCTTTTGAAGAAGTTCAACAAAAGGAAAATGTGCTATTATCAGGAGCATTTGAAGATGTATGGGCTTTAGCAGCTGAATACAAGGTAGATTTAAGAAATGCCGCTTATATGAAGAGTATTGAAAGAATTGCAAAAGCAATGAAATTAAGAGGATGGTATTAATTTTTTAAGTTTTTGATATTAAATATTTAAATAAAGAACCTATTTCTATTTTTAATT
>ERZ773077.426-NODE-426-length-31887-cov-6.697851_pt1 | contig 31887 bp, 27 predicted proteins | sample MGYA00580612_ERZ773077 | MGnify/ENA primary metagenome ERZ773077 (study PRJEB29015, sample SAMEA2737971) | human oral metagenome | biome: human oral; feature: human-associated habitat; material: dental | place: China | collected 2021 ...
AGATGAAGATCAGATGGTCAGCCCAAGTCACCAAGTCGCGATAAGGGGCCATTTGCGGGTCCTTGTCTAAATCGCGACGTTTATGGTCTTGATCGAAGACTAGGCAGGGATCGAAGCCCTTTTCCTTGTGCTCCAGGTAGAGATCTAGGGTCTTGACCTCATGGCGGCCCTCCAGCCCAGCCTGCACTCGGGCTAGGATCTGAGCATTGAGACCTTGATGGTTAGGGTAGGCATAAACAATTAAGACTTTCATGGTGATAACCTCCTTATAATCTATGCGGTATTAGTCGGCTTGCTCCTCCTCAGCCAAGAGACGTTGGAAGCCATACTCGTAGAGGTAGCTAGCCAGACGGGTCAGGGCGACAGGACGCTGGGCAATTTCGGCCTGGACCTGGACCATGGCATCCACTGAGACCTGTAATCTCAACATAGCCTGGCGGTAGCGCCAGTGGTTGTAGACATTCATCGCGACCAGGAAGACTAAGCAGAGCGAGGTCAGGTTCCAGACAAACTGGTCTGGCCTTAGCGCCAAGAGCCCCGTCAGCATGGTCTTTAAAAAAGGCCAGGCCTGGTCCAAATGACCATTCAAGAATTCTACCACTAGGACCAAGAGGACGAAGCCTAAGACAAAGATCAGACCATCTGTTAGGGTGTCGAAGAGCGCCAGGAGAGACTGGACGACCTTCTTAGTCGTCAGACCACCTAGGTCCTGCTTGATCAAGTCCTGGTAGCGATCGTAGTCGCGCTCAGTTAGGTCGGCCTCTTCCCGCTCCAGCTGAAGGACCAGCTTGTCCCTGTCCTCTGGACTCAGTTTCCTGACATTGCTTGGCTCCATCTTAACACCTCCTTGATAGCTCTATTATAGCACAAAGGCAATTAGGCCCCAAGTCCTCCCCCTTATCCTTGATTTATGTGGTCAGAATTATTAAAATGATAGATGAAAGAGTACACTGTAAAGGATTTGACTTCGATTATGCAACTGCTTGAAGGCGTCTATGCCCCCCACCAACACAAACGACTCAAAGACATCCTCTTCCTAGTCATTGGCATCCTACTTTTTAGTGTCTATGCCGGCCTGCTAGTCCCTTATAATGGTATCGGGGCCAGTGGCACTATCGGGATTGGGCTGATCATGCAGAAGTATTTCGGCATTCCCATCGGGACTACCCAATTAGCCCTCAACGTCCCCCTCTTCTACATTGCCTACAAATATATAGGCAAGCAATTTCTCCTGTTGACAGGCGCCACTATCTTCGCCTCCTCCTTCCTCATTAACAACCTGCCTCATCTGGTAGCGCCAGTCGAACTGCACGATTCCCTAGTAGCCGCCATCTTCTGTGGGATTATCTCGGGGATTGCCATGAGCTTTCTGCTCATTGCGGGTGCTTCAACAGGCGGGACCGACATTACCGGTAAATTCCTGGCCAAGCGCTTCAAATGGAGCATCCCAACGGTCTTCCTTATGCAGGATATCCTGGTCTATAGCTTAATCTGGCTGACCTTCGACATTCAACACGTCATGTATGCCCTGATTATGAGCTTCGTCCGTAACCAGACCATGAAGAACATCCAACGCTTCTTCTCGGCCTACATCCAATGTTCCATTATCTGTCTCAATCCGCAAGAAGTCGTGTCCGCCATCAACTCCCGTCTGGGCCGGGGCTCGACTATTATTGAAGTGGAAGGTGGCTATTCCCACCAGAAACAATACATGATTATTCTCATTATTCAGCAAAATGAGCTGCATACACTTAAGAAAATCATCGCCCAAACCAGTCCCAAGTCCTTCATCACCATTACCAACATCAACAACATCTTGGGCAACTTCAAGGAACACTCCTACGAATTATAAGACAGCAAAAGGCTGGCACACACCCTATAAGTTGGATTATTTTATCCAATTTATGGGGTGTCTTTTAATGCAAATAAGCTATTCAGAACTAGTAAAGTATTATAAAAAAGGAGAGCCTAAGCTCTCCTTGTGATCACAACGTTTTATAGAAAGTCTTTTCTAGGGGTCACCTTAAAGCGTGCAGCCAATTCTCTAAGCTGATTATCGCTAATATCTTGTTTTATACGGCCCCCTTGAGCGCCAATTTGACTGTAAATCATTGCCGCTTTTTCAATCACCTCAATCAAGCCGTAGGTCTCATCGAGTGAGTTTCCAGAAGCAAAGAGCCCATGATGGGGCCAGACTACTGCTGAAAAATCGCCCATTTTTCTTGCGGTTGCTTCCCCTATCTCTGTTGTGCCTGGTGTCATATAGGGAATGAGACCCACACCTTCTGGGAAAACCACTAAGGACTCGGCCTGCATTTTCCAAAGTAGTCGCGATAAGTGACGTTCATCCAAATCCTGAGTGAACGTTAGAGCAATTAAGTTAGTTGGATGACAATGGAAGATTACCCGATGGGCCGGATTAATCTTCAGACGCTCAATATGACTCATCAAATGGCTAGGAAATTCAGAAGTTGGTCGTCCGCCATCTTCAAAGCCCCAGACAACATCATAGCTTAAGCCATCATTTGAAATACGAACGAGCCCCAAGTCAAGCAACGGTTGCTTAGTTACATTACGAAAATAGCGTCCCGTCCCCGTTACCAGATAGTATTGTCCAGCTAAATCGGATGCCTTAAAACCCAATTCATGACTTGACCTAACCTCAGAAATATCCTCGTAGCCCACAAGCTCTTCCGCGCTTAAGCGGCAGGAAACGTTGCCGCCGTTTCGCTCATCCCAATATCGTAGATAGGACTCATAGGTTACTTCACACATTTTTTTACAAAGGAAGATTCTATAAATTTCATAGTTGCCTCTTTTCTAGTTTCGTTTACTTAATACTTCTTTTTCGTATTGACGGACATCGTCTAACCAATCCAGACCTACTGGGACCTTGTTTTGCAAGCAGAAATAATTCCAAACATCTGCATAAGGGAAGTCTTTCAGCTCCTCCGTATAAGCCAAACGACCGGTAAAGTCAAAATGATTCTCCATAGCCTTCAAGTCAGCTGTTGGCTCAAGCAAGGCTTTTAAGAGAGCTTTTTGAGTATTACGGCTACCAATTACCCAGGCAGCAATCCGATTAATTGTAGCATCAAAGAAGTCTAAGCCAATTACTGTCTTATCCAACAAGTCATTACGTACTAGTTCTTTAGCAATATCTTGCAACTCGTCGTCCATAATCACCACGTGATCTGAATCCCAACGCACTGGACGAGATACATGTAGCATAAGACCTTTCCCAAACAAGGCAAGTGAAGATAATTTATTTGAGATTACTTCAGTTGGATGAAAATGTCCTGCGTCTAGAAGAATCATTTTGTCTCGCGTTAGGCCATACCCCATATAGAATTCATGGGAGCCGACTGTATAAGCTTCCGCACCGATACCAAACAACTTACTTTCGACCGTATCTTGAGTACAAGCTTCATCCAGTTGTTCAGAGAAGATTTCGTCAAGAGACTCCATCAAGCGTTTACGAGGAGTTAGGCGATCAATCGGATTGTCCTTATATCCATCTGGCACCCAAAAATTGTTGTAACAGACTTGATTCAATTCTCTCCCCATGTATGCAGCAATCTTTCGACTTCGCTTCCCATGTTCAATCCAATAGTCACGCACTTCTTTGTCGGGGTGTGACAAAGTCAGCCCATCCTTCATCATAGGATGCGAGAAGAAGGTAGGATTAAAATCAAGCCCCACACCCTGCTCCTTAGCCCACGCTACCCATTTTTCAAAGTGCTTTGGTTCAATTTGATTCAAATCCACTTTCTCATCTGTATCCAGATAAATGGCATGCAGATTTAGCTTGTGTCGCCCAGGAATCAAGCTATAGGCCTTTTCCAAGTCTTGGCGAAGCTGATCTGGTGTTTTAGCAGCACCTGGGTAATTCCCCGTTGACATGATGCCCCCCGTCAGTTCACCATCCGGTGTAAGGAAGCCTCGTACGTCATCGCCTTGCCAACAGTGTACAGAAATCTTAATATTTTGAAGCCTTTCGAGGGCGTTATCGGTATTAATACCGATTGCTGCATAGCGTTCTTTAGCAACTTGATAGGCTTGTTTAATTTGTAATTCGTTCATGTTTTTCTCCTTAAATTTGCGGTCTGTAACATTCAAAACTACTAGATGACGCTAGCCAGTGACGAGCTTGCGAGAGATTCTCAAATTCTCCAACACTAATCATTTGTACCAGAATAATTCCAATCGCAGTAGCCTCTCCCGGCCCTGCAATGACTTCTTTCCCAATGAGATTGGCAGTTAACTGATTGAGCAAGCTCACGTTAGAACCTCCACCCACTACATGAAGGTAATCAATCGTCTTGCCACTTAAGTCTTCCAATTGCTTCAACTCCCTAGCATAAATACGCGATAGGTTAGAATAGACACACATGACTAATTCTCCCACAGTCTTCGGTATAGGCTGCCCACTTTCACGACAGGCGGCTTGAATCTCCTCAATCATGTTTTTAGGGTTGTTAAAACGATCATGGTTCAGGTCGATTTCTTGTAAAAAGGCATGTACGCTTGCTGCTTGCTCTGCCATTTCCTGATAGGAAAATTGGTAATCTGTTAGACACGCAATCTCCTGCAAGCACCACATACCTGTGATTTTTTTTAAAAGGCGGTAGGTATGATAAACACCCCACTCATTGGTGTAATTTGCTTGATAGGTCTTAGCATTTACTAGGGGCAAGTCATTCTCTATACCAACAAGTGACCAGGTCCCGCACAATAGAGAACCAAGTCCTTTACTTAAGCTATTTGCTTCTTAGCCTTTTTGGAAGAATCGAACAGAAGACCTGTAGCTATTTTTAGTGGCCTTTAAGCCAAGAGTTCTTCGAAATCCATGCCGCTCGAATTCTTATCGAACTGGCTGTTATAGAGGTCAGCATAGAAGCCGCCTTGAGCCATGAGCTCCTGGTGGTTACCTTGTTCGATAATGCGACCTTCCTGCATGACCAGGATATAGTCGGCATTCTTAATGGTCGACAGACGGTGGGCGATAACGAAGGAAGTTCGCCCTTCCATAAGGGTGTCCATGGCCTCTTGAATCAGTTCTTCGGTCCGGGTATCTACTGAAGAAGTGGCCTCGTCCAGAATCAGCAGTGGCGCGTCCTTAAGCAAGGCGCGGGCAATGGTCATGAGCTGCTTTTGCCCGACCGACAAGGTGACCGTGTCATCCAGGACGGTGTCGTAAGCCTTAGGCAGGGTCATAATATAGTGGTGGACGCCAGCCGCCTTAGCAGCCTCGATTACCTGTTCGTCACTAATGCCAGTCTGGTTGAAGATGAGGTTTTCCTTGATGGTCCCTTCAAAGAGCCAGGTGTCCTGTAGGACCATGGCAAAGGCATCATGGACTTCTGACCGCTTCATTTGGGCCAGGTCTACGCCATCAATGGCGATGGTCCCCTGGTTGATTTCATAGAACTTCATAAGCAGGTTAACAATGGTGGTCTTACCTGCCCCGGTCGGCCCTACAATGGCAATCTTCTTACCTGGACGGGCTTGGGCCGTAAAGTCATTGATGATAGTCTTATCAGGCGAATAACCGAAGGTGACCTGGTCGAAGGTGACCTGCCCCTTAATGTCGGTCAAGGCCTGTGGCAGTTGGTGGTCATCCGCCATTTCTTCTTCATTAAGGAATTCGGAGACCCGACTCATGGCTGCCCCCGCTTGTTGCAGGGAAGTCATGCCTTGGGCCAGTTGGGAAATAGGTTGGGCGAAGATCCGCACATAGACCATAAAGGCCACGATGGTCCCCATGGTCACGCTACTGCCCTCCTGCAGGGCCAAGATAGCCCCAACGATAATAACCAGGACGTAGGCGAAGTTGCCAATGAAAATCATAAGCGGCATCATAATGCCCGAGATAAATTGAGACTTCCAGATGCTGTCATGCAGTTGGCCATTGAGCTTGGCGAACTGTTCCAAAGATTCAGGCACGGCATTGTAGCTGGTGACCACATTGTGACCCGAATAAGTTTCCTCCACAAAGCCATTAACGGCCGCCAAGTTGACTTGTTGGGCCTTGAAGAAGCCTTGGGCCCGCATGCCGATAAACATAATCAGGATAAAGCCCACGAAGACAGAAATCACCGTCACCAGCGATAGGATGACATTAGCGGTGAACATCATAATCAGGACTGCGATAATCATGATAACCGAAGAAATCACATTGGCCAGACTCTGGTTAAGGGATTGACCGACGGTGTCCACGTCGTTAGTCACCCGTGACAGGGTATCCCCTTGGGAATGACTATCGAAGTAGGACAAGGGTAGACGGTTAATCTTGGTGGCGATGGCCCGACGCAGGCGTTGGGACAGGCGCTGAATCATGGTGGTGATAATGAAACCTTGTAGGTAGTTAATCACCGCCCCGAAGGCGTAGAGACCAGCCAGCAAGAAACCCACAGCTGAGATGGCCTTGAGGTCCATCTTGCCTGACATGCCTTGGCCAATCAGGTTGGTCATTTCTTCCAACTTACGTGGCCCGTAGACCGTAATCATACTGGAAATGGTCGCCCCCATCAGAGCCAAGACCAAGGGCAGTTGAAAGCCTTGAATATAAGGTTTGATTCCCTTAAAGAGGGATGGTTTGGATGTCTTATTGGCCATCTTCTAATTCCTCCTTGGGTAATTGAGAGTAGGCAATTTCTCGATAGACTGCATTGTCCTTGAGCAATTCCTTGTGAGTCCCTTGGCCGACCACGCGACCTTGGTCTAGGACCAGAATCAAGTCAGCCTCCATAATGGTAGAAATCCGTTGAGCCACAATCAACTTGGTCATGTGGGCTGTCTCCTTGGTCAAGGCCTCACGCAAGATGCGGTCGGTCTTATAGTCCAAGGCAGAGAAGGAATCGTCGAAGATCAAGATTTCTGGCTTACGCGCTAGCGCCCGGGCAATGGCCAGACGTTGACGTTGACCACCCGAGAAGTTGGTCCCGCCCTGAGCCACATGCTCGGCTAGGCCGCCTTCCTTAGCCTCCACAAAGTCCTTGGCTTGGGCCAATTCAAGGGCTTGCCACATCTTATCTTCCGTCAGTGGACTTTCTAAGCTATCCCCCATGTCCAGGTTGGACTGGATGTCGCCCGAGAAAAGGACGGCCTTTTGAGGAATATAACCTACTCGCTTGCGCAGTTCGCTTAAGTCGTAGTCAGCCACGTTGACGCCGTCGACCAGAATTTGGCCTTCTGACACATCATAGAAGCGTGGAATCAGGTTAACCAGGGTGGATTTACCTGAACCGGTTGAGCCGATAAAGGCCACGGTTTGACCGGCTTGGGCCTGGAAGGACACGTCTTGGATGACCGGCTCGGCTTCTTGGGCATAGCGGAAAGTGACATTTTGGAAGGTGACTTGGCCCTTGAGACTTGGGTCTGGAGACTGGCCTTGGGCCGGTGAATGAATGCTTGGTTCCAGTTCGAGGACTTCATTAATCCTGCCCGCTGCTACCAAGCTACGCGGCAGGATGAAGAAGATAATCCCCATTAAGAGGAAGCCGATGACAATCTGCATAGCATAGGACATGAAGACAATCATTTCGCTGAAGAGGCCAACTTTATCAAATAAGTTAGCGGAAGCAATCAGGTAGGCCCCAATCCAATAGATGGCCAGGGTCAAACCTGAGGAAATCCCCGACATGATAGGGTTGAAGATGGCCATGAGGTTGTTAACGAAGAGGTTGAGTCGGGTCACTTCATTGTTAGTGGCTTCGAACTTGGCATCTTGGTAGTCCTCAGCATTATAGGCCCGAATAACTCGAATCCCCATCAGGCTCTCGCGGGTAACGGCATTGAGCTTATCGGTTAATTTCTGAATGACCGCTTGCTTAGGAAAGGCCAAGGTCATGAGGACTACAGTCATTAAAATGTTGATTAAGACCGCTACCCCCACTGCCCAAAGCCAAGCCTCGGACTTGCCCACAATCTTGGTCATGGCCCAAATAGCCATAATGGGACCGCGAACGATGACCTGGAGGCCCATGGTAATCAGCAGCTGAATCTGGCTGATGTCATTAGTGGTCCGGGTCAAGAGAGAGGGAATACTGAAACGTTTGATTTCAGCATCTGAATAGCTAAGGACTTGGCTATAGATGTCCGACCGCAAACGGGTGGTATAGCTAGCGGCTAGACGGGCGGCTAGGAAGCCCACCATAACTAGGCTGGCGAAACTAGCCAGAGATAGGCTCAACATGAGGGCACCTGGACCCATTAACTGATCTAGGCCCACGCCTGGCGTTTGTAAGAGTGTGGCCACTTCCTTCATATAACTTGGAACTTCTAAGTCCAAGTATACGGCTAGGAAGATGAAGGCCACGGTAAGACCCACCATCCCCCATTCACGGGCGCTGAGTCGCTTAATTAATTTAAACATGGTCTACTCCTTTGTATTGAATATGTTCCAGATTTTGTGTCAATTGGCGGATTACCCGATGGAAGACTGCCAGATCTTGCTCGCTGAGTCCTTCCAGCAATTGGTCGTGGATGGTGGTCAAGAAATGACCGACCTGGGCTTGCTTGACTAGGCCTTCTTCGGTCAGGGTCACATACTTGCGCCGCTTATCGCGGGGATCCGGCTTAATGTCAATCAGCTGATTCTTCTCCATGCGCTTGAACAACTGGCTAGCCACAGGCTTGGAGATTTTCATTTTTTCTGCTACTTCCATCATAGTAACCGGCTGGTCTTGGTGGTGGAAGAGATAGGTCACCACCCGTCCCTGGGGACCGGACAACCAGTCCATACCGGCTTCCTTAGCCAGGTTTTGGGCTTGATTCTTAAGGCGGTGGCTGAAGACCACCGTGTCATGGATACAACCTTCCATTAGCATCCCTCCTTGAATAGTTATCATGCTAACTATTTTAGCATAAACCTGACCCCATAGCAAGTTATAGCCCTCTCGACAAAACTTTAGAAATACTTTAGAATTGCTTGAGAGATATTTGATTTTTAGGTCCTATACTTAGAACTATCAGGAGCCAAGCTCCACATTAGCAGAAAGGACGTGTTCCCCATGACCCCCATCCTGACTACCCAGTCCCTAACTAAAAACTATGCCTCTGGCCCGGCTCTGACCCAGGTCAGCCTCAGCCTAGAAGAAGGCGACATCTACGGCTTAATCGGCCAAAACGGGGCCGGTAAGACGACCCTACTCAAACTTATTACCAGACTCATTCACCCTACTTCTGGCACCGTCTCCCTCTTCGGTTCTAGCAGCGACCGGGAGTGGAGCCAGGCCCTGGCTCGAGTGGGTGCCGTCATCGAGTCGCCAGCTGCCTTCCCTAATCTGTCGGCCTACGAGAACCTACGCTACCAAGCCACCCTCCTCTGCCTGCCTCAAGCCGAGCAAGTCATCCAGGAGACCCTAGAATTAATCGACTTGCAGAATGCTGGCCGCAAGCCCTTCAAGGACTTCTCTCTAGGTATGAAACAACGCCTAGCCATCGGTCTGGCTATCTTGGCCAAGCCCGACCTGCTTATTTTGGATGAGCCGGTCAATGGCCTAGACCCCATCGGCATTAGCGACTTGCGCGCCCTCCTCCTCCGCCTCAACCGCGAGTTAGGCATGACCATGATTATTTCCAGCCACATCCTAAGCGAACTGCAACAAGTGGCCAACCGCTTTGGCTTTATCAAAGATGGACGGCTGATTAAGGAAATCTCCAAGACCGAATTCGATAGCTTGTCCGAAGACTATATTGTCCTCAAGACCCATGCGGTGGAAGCGGCCAGCCGCCTGCTCGAAAGCCAGTTCAGCTATCCCTTCAAGGTGGTGGCCGAAACGGGTGAAATCCATGTCTTCGCGCCTGCCAACCAGCTGTCGGCCGTCAATACTGCCCTGGTGCAAGGCCAAGTGGCCCTAGATGAGATTTATTATGCCAAGCAGAACCTAGAAAACTACTTTACCCAATTGATTCACGAGGAGGATGCTCACCATGTTAGCCATTCTTAAAGCCGACTTCCGTCGTCTGCTTCATTCTAAGGGTTTCTGGACCATGGAGATCCTGCTCCTGGCCTTCAACTTCCTCATTGTCCTCCTGGCTCACCCTACCGTCCTCAAGTTTATCTCAGGCCTCCAAGGGGTCACCGGCACCGAGGGCCTGGAGCAGCTGAGATTGGACGGCTTGACCGCTGTCAGCCAGGCCATTGAGAGCGGAGCTGGTATTCAGATTTTTATGCTCTTTTTGACCCTCTACTTGGTGGGGCCTGAACTCAACCACCAACTCTATAAAAATTCTCTGTCCGCCGGTATTTCCCGTTTCAGCTACTACTTCAATAAATGGCTGATGATTTTCCTCTTAACCGGCTTTAACCTCTTCCTCTACACCAGCACCCGCTATCTATATGCCAGTCTCTTCCTGAATATGTCGGGCCTAAGTCCCGAGGTGCTTGGACAAGGAGTCCAAGTCCTCCTGCTGCAATGGCTCTTCATCCAATTCTGGGTGGCCGTCATCCTGACCCTCCTCCACTTGACCCACTCTATCCCTATCAGCCTGGTCTTTTTCTTCCTATTCGGACCTACCGCTAATTATCTGGCCATGCTCTTGCCAAAAATCACCTGGCTGCGCTACGTCGATGTGGTGGCTGACTTCGCCCTCCTATCAGACCCCAACCTAGCCCTGGCCGTGGGCCTGTCACTAATCCTAAGTACCAGCTTCGGCTGCCTAGGTTATCAGATTTTCAAAAGACGTGACTTATAATAAAAGAAGCTAGGATGTAGGTCCTAGCTTCTTTTATTCCTATTTTCAAATCTAATTATAAAGTCTTCAAAACAGTAATAAATCAATACTCTATTATCATTATCTAGAATTCTCTTTCTTTTTCTAAAGATATAGCACCTCGTTTAGCTTCAATTAATTCGTCAAGCCTATCTACCATTTCAATGTAGTCAATTTCATCAGAAAATATGTTTTTAATCATCTCTAAGTGAGTAATTTCTTTTTCTAACTCCGGAATTTGGCTTCCACTCCAAATTTTAAAGTACTTTTGGAATTGAAGCTTCATGTACGTTGATGAGCCATATCCTTTTTCTTTCATAAGTTTATATGCACTTATCATATCATTTGGTTCTAAAAGTTCAGTTCCTAAATTAATTACTTTTATAAACTCATCTTCATCTAGAGCTCTATTTAACAGTTCCTGTATTAAGTCTTTCCTGTCTTCTAATAACCTATTAAGGAACGTAAATTGTCCTTCACCCTCTCTTATAGTGTAAAGAGCAAACTCCAATATTACTTCATCAAAAAAGTCATGTTTTTTTAATCGGTAAATAATTAAATCAAGGCGTGATCCGTTATATTTTTCATGCTTACACATCTCCTTAAACACCTTAACTCCAAAGCTTGGATTATGCTTACTTAAAAGGACAAGTAAAGTGCAAGTTTGATCAATAGTTTTGCTTAGATTGGATAGGTATAGATATTCTAATGTCTTATAATCAACACATTTTACTATTTGTTTAGCCTCTTCTTCACGAATCAAATTCGGTATCCAAAAATATTCAGAATCAGATTTCAAAATACCTTTTGATAGAAAACCCGGACAGAACTCTTCAAATTTTAAAAAAGAGGTAATCGAATAGTACAATGGGAGTGAATAATCCTCTAATAGCTCAATGAGGCTGTCGTATTGTTCTTTTGTAACCTCTTTTGCCATTACGAGAGTGGCTAACCGCCACTCAGTTTTATACAAATCTGGTATAAAGCTTAATAGATCGCTATAGTTAAGAGGGGAAACTTCACGTAAAAAGTCGAACGGGTGGAGTCTAAATGGTTTATAATTTGCTTTTAGCATAGCTTGGATAAATCTACATTGTTCTGAAAACGGCAATTTTTTATATAGATCATACAACACATTTTCAACATTATTACCAGAGAGCTTTTCATCTACATTGGTTATTTGCTTTAGGTTTACGAAAAATGGTTCCCATTCTCCCTCATACTCACTTGCAATCTGGACGATTCTTTCCTCATATTTTAGCTCATCAAGATAAGCTAAACTACTCGACGAAATAATGTTGTAAACCTTTTGACGCTCTGAAACTTCATATCCTTCAAAAGCGTTGCTACCAATTTGATTGGCTAACTCGCATAGTTGATATAGTACCTTTTCCTCTAACACAGAAAGATTTTGCATATCACAGAAAAATGTACTTCTTATCTTCGCTAAATCAGATTTAATCATCTTAGAATGAGTTTTTAGATATTTTTTACTGTCCTCACTATAGTTTAACAGTAGATTGATAATGTATTTTTTATGATCTGTCTCCCCCAATATATATATGTTGTTTAGATTATCAAATATTTTTTCTCTATATCCTATGAGAACCTCATTGTCAGGAAATGTGTAAGAAGTACGCGATAAATAATTTTTTCTAAATATAACACTTTCTCGATTTAGCTTTAAGAAATCATCGTACACTACAGCACTGAGAGTCATTATATTTTTTATACCAAGAACTTTATTATTACATAGGATTTCCAAGACTTCTCCCATAAAATAATAGTATCCGCCATTCTCAATTAGAGAGTTAAAGCAATCGACTAATAATAAAAATACTTGATCAATTATACTTGGATTACGACTTAAGTATCCAAATAAGAGTTTCAACGGAATCTTAATGTGGCCAGTCTCAATTAATGTTCTTAACAGTCTAAGTAGTTTATCTCGAACTGAATTATTCTTATTTGATATCTGCTCAATAGATATAGGAACTTGTAATACTTCTTCACCTGCCTGCAGCATAGCTAATTTAACAAATTTGATTGTTTCGTTTGGTACCAAAGAACCAAAAGACAACAGAAATTCTTCTCGAGCCTCATAATCATCATGCGCTATTTTGGAGTAGTAAGTGGCCGCTCCCTTTTGAACGGCATGCCAAAATTGTTCATCTTCATAATATGTTTGAGACTGAGCTAGTATTTCTACAAAACGCTGCCTATCAATGCTATATAATATTTCAAATAGATGAATAATATCATTTTCCCTGGTAATTAAGAACTTAATTACTACATAATCACCTAACGTTTGATCCGCAATCTTGCAAATGTACTCATTGTGAATATCAATAAGCTCCTTTTTATAGAGTCCTTTGATTCGATCTTCTACCTCTAGATCATTCACTTGAAGTAAGTCTGCTAATTTAGAATAAACTACATTTTCTTTTCTATCCTTATACTTAAGCCGATTTAGAAAATACACAATGAACAAGACATCTAGGTCTTCAGAATCTACTTCGCTTGACGATAGAATTTTCTCATAGTAATCCCTCAATATCTCAAAACAATTCGCATATTTCTTCGATTTTTCTTTTTTCGATAAACTTGCAGCCAAAACCAATAATCGGGGATTACTTTTTCCAACATCGATAAGTTCTTGAATAGTCTTTGAATGAATATTATCATCCGAAAACTGCTTAATTAAAGCTTCTTTTTCCTCTAATCCCATTTCTTTTACCGAGACTTCCCTATATAGGTATTCCTTAAGGTGGGACTCAATCATTGCTCTTGAATAGGATCTGCAGGTTAAGATAAATTTTAGTTTTTCATCAATGTTTAGTAATGAAATTACGGATTTATAATCCGATACCAAATTGACATCATCCATGAAAACTACTGTATCTTTGCCTCCGTCAATAAATCTCTTAAGGTCTTGATAAGTCGCCTGCCCGTTGCTTTTTATACATAGTACAATGTATCCTTTTTTCTCCAGTTCCTTACATATTTCAATTCCCAATCTTGTCTTGCCTACTCCAGCATTGTCAGCTATTAGCAAAATTTGAACATCCGATTCTATTAAAGATACGTAATTGTCTACGCTCCCACCTAAATAATCATTTGAAATAGGTGCATTAGTTTTACTATGATCATGTATTTTTATGAAACTTTCAGTATCCCATACTTGATCAGTAGATTCACTCACCCCTAAAAAATCTCTAGCAATGTATTGAAAACCAATATTATAGCATAACGTATTTGCAATCTCATTGATACCAATCAATTCTAATTCATAAGGGCTTGCCTCTTTTTCAAATTTTGCTTTCTTTTCAGGTCCAATATTTGAGCTCGTATGGCAACATATTATTTTCTCTATCTGTTCGGTACCTAAGCCGAGTTTCTCAATCTCTTCTTTTACAGACTTAATATCCTCCTCTATTTTCTTGGCTGCTTTTGAATGAGTCCCATACATCACAAAAATTTGCTTACCGTTCGGAAGTACTAAATAAGTATCTGGAATTCCTCTTGTAGTCTTATTTGTTCCTTCTTGCGATCCTAATGCGATAAGTTTATAGTCCGGAAACTTTTTCGCTAAAATATTATCGCCTAGTGACTGAAATTCACCTCCACTCAGCTCTTTAATTTTATTCTCAATCGTATTTATCAGTGACATATGTGCATCTCCATTATAGTTAATGAAATCCTATATATCCTATTATTTAGGGAGTGAAATTATTACAGAAAAATCTAGATTCTTACTACTCAACAGAAGATTCCCACCTAATAATTGGACCACTTGCTGACTAATATAGAGCCCCAGGCCAGAAGAAGACTCGACTTCTGACAGGTTCTCTGAATAGAAGCGCTTGGTCAAGTAGCGGACCTGTTGGATGGGCTGCGCCATTTGATTATCGAGGCGAATTTGCAGCTGGTCTGCTTGGAGGCTCATGCTAATCCGGCCCTGGCCCTTACCATGCTTAAGCAAGTTGCCTAGCAGGTTCTGCAGGACCCTCACCAGAAGTTCTGGGTCGGTCTCTAGCCAGATAGGACCTGGCGCCAGGTCCAAGTCGACGCTAAGCCCCGCCCTTAGGAAAGCTTCATAGTAGGTCAAGGCCGTCTCCAACAAGAGCTGATGGACATCCACGCGCGCAAAGCTGGGCTTGACCTCGTGCTCCAAGACCCGACGATAGTCCAAAAGGGCCTCTAGCCGGCCCGAGACCTGCTTAAGTTGCTGGTGGACTTTTTCCAAGGACTGGAGATCGGGCAGCTCTTGGGCTTTGACCTGCTTAAGGGCTTGCTGGGTATAACCCGAAGCAATGGTGAGCGGGGTCCGGATATCGTGGGCAATATTGCTGATGGCCTGGTCCAAATCCCGCCGCTCCTGTTGGCTGGTGAGCCGCTCGGCTTCCTGGTCCTCGAAGACTTCTTGGATAGCCTGGCTCAAGTCCACTAAAGTTCGACTCTGCTGACTGAGACGCAGGCGCCCTTGGGATTTGGTCTGGCGCTTGGTCTCAATTTGCCGGGTCAGCTGGCGGACGGTGTAGGTTTGATGAAATAAGTAGAGGATGGTCCCCAGGAGGCAGAGGCCTAGACCCAAGGTAATTCCCAACATTAGGTCGCCTCCCCTCCTGGCCGGACGCCTTGAGCTAGGCGGACCCCCAGACCCCAGACTGTCTCAATATAATCCTGGCTATCATCCAGCTGGCTGATTTTCTTGCGCAGGTTGGACAGGTGGGTGTTGAGGGTATTGTCGCCCGGAATGAAGGCATCCTGCCAGACCAATTCATAGAGCAGCTCCTTGGTGAAAATCCGCTGGGGCTCGCCTAGTAAGGTAGTTAGAATGCCAAATTCCTTTTTAGACAGGCGGACTGCTTGGCCCTCCCGACTGATTTCAAAGCTATCAGGTTTGAGTTCTAGCTGGCCTAGACGGGTAATCGCCTGGCTTGGCTGACTGCTAGCGCCCGCCTCATGGCCGGCTGTCCGCAACTGGACGGCCACCCGGGCATAGAGCTCCTCGAAGTCGAAGGGCTTGACCATGTAGTCATTGGCCCCAGCCAGCAGCATCTGACTAATCAGCTTCTTGTCTCCCAAGGCCGTCAGCATAATGACCGGCACCTGGCTAAAGGCCCGAATGGCCTCTAGGACGGCCTGGCCATTCATGCCCGGCAACATATAGTCTAGCAGGACCAAATCCACCGGCTGGGACTGGCAGTAAAGCAGCCCCTCAGTCCCGGCAAAGGCAGAGACCAGTTCATGTTCCTGGCCCAGGGACTGCTTAATCAGGGCATGGATGTCCTGGTTATCTTCGATAATCAATAGGCGTGCCATAGCGGCCTCCTTTCGTGCGGATCTTGCTTAAAATTAGTCTTGGCTTGGAGCTGGATCTTCAGCTTCTTCTGGGGCTTGGACTTGAGATTCAGGTGTATGAGTTGCTGACACTTGAGCTGCGTCAACTTCTGATTCAGCAGGTTCAGTTTCAAGCGCTACTTCTTCAGCCACTTCTGCTACAGGCTCAGCTTCTTTAGCCACTTCTGTTACAGGTGTTTCTTCAGTCGCCTCTAGTGCTTGACCTTGGTCACCCTCAACTGGCGCCCCTTCTAAGACGGGCACTGGCTCTTGTTCTGGCTTCTTAAGCAAGTAAACTTGACCGGCAAAAATCAAGCCAACTACCACTACTAGGCGTACTAATTCCACGTCGTCTGTGGCAGGTGAACGCAAGGATAGGATCCAGCCTACTAAGAGAGGCAGATAGATTTTCCATGTAGCAAAACCACCCAAGAATTCAGACTTTCTCTTAAAGCTCAGTAAGAGAATGCCCAGATAGTAAACAGCCAAGCCGGCATAGCTTAGGTCCACAATATGACTGATGCGTACATAAGGGGTCATAAAGCCACCCAAGGCAATAATAACAAGACTCAAGCCAACCATAATCACATAGTGGCTGTAAATAAAGCCAGCAGCTGACTGGTCGGCCCCTTGCGGCACTCGGTCGATTTGAACCTTATAGTGGAGAATGAGGCAGCTAATGAGGATAAGACCTAGTAAGGTGGTCGTCTCCAGAGATAGGAAGGTACCCAAGCTGAGGACAACCAAGCCGGCTGAGTACATCATGGTCATGAGCGAAGTACGGTCCTTCAACCGGTCGAAGTCCAGGGCTGGCACTTGGCGGTCACGCAAAAAGTAAAATGGCGCTAACCAGCCAGCTAGAATTGCTACTACCAAAGCAGCGACGCCCCATTCATAAGGCAACTTGGTGCCCAGCAGGAGCAAGGCCCCTTGAGCCAAGAAAATCAAGCCATAGCTAGCAGCAAAGTATTTGTTCTGGTCATCCTGGGCCTTGAACCATTGAAGGCCGTAACGTAGGGCCAGACTGAGACTGAGGAAGGCCAGGCCTGCTGACAAGATGACCCAGCTCTCCTTCCAAGAAGCCGTATTACCTTTAAAGAGGAAGAGGAAGACGGTCATATCGAAGAAATGACAGACATAGTCCAGGGGCCCTTCCTTCAAGTAACGATTGTTGTATGCGGCTTGGCTGAACCAGACATAGAGGATGACCGACAGGGTCAGGGCAAAACGCCAAATCAGGTTGGTCTCCAGAGGATACTTGGTAATATCTGCTAACATATAGAGCAGCGTGAACAGGCCGGTAACAAAAACAAAATCATAAAAAATTTCTAAAACTGAAACGCGTTTGGTTTCTAACATGGCATTCACCTCATTTTATTGATTGGTCTTGAGATACTTGAGTCGAAGTAAGCAGGGATTCCATTCATCCCAGAGATCCGGGAAGACTTCAATGGCCTCGTAGCCACAGGCCTGGTAGAAGGCATTGGTGGCATCATAAGCCTCATAATGACCCGGGGCCACGGTCTTGACCTGCAGATAATGATAGCCCTGGCTGATAGCATAGTTTTCAGCCGCCGCCATGAGCTGACGGCCTAGTCCCTGGCCCTGATAAGCCTTGAGGACGCCCATGCAGTGAATTTCCAGACAGACAGGGGAAGTTTCTTGGAGGGTGATAAAGCCCCAGCCCTCCCCTGCTTGAAAGCAAACCCGGTCGCTGGCCTGGTCAATGTATTCCTGGGTGGAGTCGGGCAGACCAAACCATTCAGGTAGGTCGGCCAAGACCTTGGCTACTAGTTGTGAGCGGTCTTGACCTGCTTTCACTAATTGAATCATGTCTTGTCCCCCTTTGGCTTCTTCTTTGGCTTAGGGGCCGGCAATTCCGGCCACATGGCTTCAAACAAGTCCAGGACATAGCCTGGTCGCTCTAGGTCTTCCACCTCAATCATGGGCTTGGCACCCGGATAAGGTATGGCCTGGGCTTGCTTGGCTAGATAAGAGAGCGCGGCAGGCACCGGCTTAACTAGCAGGCGGTTATCGTAGAGACCACCCACTAATTTGCCTTGATAGTAGAGCAGGTACTCGCCCATCATGGCTCGGCTGGTGACATCTGGATCATGCTGGCAAAGGTCTAGGATAAAGGCTAGATAATCCGGACTGGTGGCCATCTTAGTCCCCTCCCTTCAGATAGTCCTTAAGGTAGGCCAGGTTGCCATAAGCTTCTAGGTCCAGAGGCTCAGTCGTCAAGACCATGCCTCGCCCGGCCGGGTCGCTTGGCACTTGGAAGGCCAGACCTAGACGGCCAGGTGCCTGGCCCGGTTCCCAGGCAATGTAGAGGGTCTTGAGGTAGCCGTAAGTAGCATCCTCGGACTGGAGGACGGTCTGGGCATAGGCATACCAATCGCCGACCTTATAGAGTTGGTTGAGGATTTGGTCCAGATAGTCCTGGCTGACCTGCCGGCTGTCTGGCACCAAATGGGGCAAGAGACGTAACTCCACACTATCTTCGGCGATAGTGGCTAGGTCAATCTTGACTGCCCCCAAACTTCTGAGTCCTTCTAACACCTTATCCCTCCTCTGTCTGATCCTTGGCTTGGTCCAAGGCCTGGAATTTGGCCTTCATGGTTGGGTTCTTGCGGGTCAGCTTCTTAACACTGACATCGTCCAGCTTGTTGTTGGCCAGGCGCAGCTGGTTCTCGCTGGTCAAGAGGGCCGTCTTCACGGCCTCCATACGCTTGATGGCCTTGTCGATTTCCTCGATGGCTTTGGCGAAGTTGTTGCTGGCTGAGTTATAGTTTTTAGCGAAGGCTACTTTGAAGGCATTGAGGTCTTCTTCAAAATGGGTAATGTCAATATTCTGCTCCCGCATCTGGGCCAGTTCCTGCTTGTAATGGAGGGCATTCATGGCCGCATTGCGCAGGAGGGTAATCATAGGCAGGAAGAATTGAGGCCGGATGACATACATCTTGTCGTAGACATAGGACACATCTACGATGCCGCTATTATAGAGCTCATTGTCGGCTTCCAGCAGGCTGACCAAAATGGCATACTCGCAGCCCTTCTCCCGCCGGTCCTTGTCTAACTCCTTGAAGAATTGTTCGTTCTTCTTTTTGCTGGCGGTCTCGTCGCCTTCGTTCTTCATCTCGAACATAATGGAGAGGATTTCGACACCCTGGTCATCATACTCGCGGTAGATATAGTCCCCCTTGGACCCCGTCCGGGCATCATTGTCCTTGCCGAACTGGGCCTTAGGGAACATGCCCATACGGTTGCGGTTAAATTCGTACTCGCAGTGCTGTTCCAGGCTCTCGCCAATCATCTTGGTGGACTGCTTGGCCTTGAAGTCCTTGTAAAACTCAATGGTTTCGTCCTTCTTGCGCAGCTCCAATTCGTACTTCTCTTGATCAGCCTTGCGAGACAGCTGGGCTTCCTTCTCCTGTAAGGCCAGCTGGTTGGCGACCGCATCGCGTTCCTTCTCCAACTGGGTCTTGGCTGCTTGCAAGGCTTGTTGATGCTCCAACTGGGCCTGCTTGAGTTGGAATTCCAGGGCTTGAATGGCCTGGTCCTTGGCCGTCAACTGGCCCTGGAGGGCGGTCTCGGTTTCCTTTTGAATCAGGGCCTTCTCCGTTTCAAATTGTTGGATTTGATGTTGCAGCTGACTCAGTTCCTGGTCCTTCTGGGCTCGCAAAGCCTGCTCCTGGTTCTGATAGCGTTGCTCGGCCAAGTCTAGGGCCTGATGGAGGCGAGCCTGCACTTCGGCATCGAATTCGGCCGTCCGCACCTGGGCTAGCAACTCGCTATATTGGGTTTCATTAATGGTAAAGTGGGTCCCGCAATGGGGACACTGGATTTCTTTCATATAAAACGGGGACTCCTTTCATCACTTTGTCTCCTCTATTATAACAAAAAAAGCCCCCGGCTTGTAGTGGGAGCTAGCCTTGGGCAAGGGGCGCCTGCCTATTATTCGTGAATTGTAAGCGCCAAACTTGGAAAGGACTTGGGGTCAGTTTAGTGAGGCCTCAACCTCTGGCCTTGCTTAGCCAATCTTGGCTAGGGAGCGGGACCAGCTTGAGCCAGCCTGCTAGTCTATGATGGCCTAAGTCTAGGACATAAAAAATGACAGTAGAGACCGCCATCTGCAACTTGTCAACTAAGCAAGTCTATTTTTTAATTATTTTTAGCTTCTTCCACATAGCTATGGAAGAGCGAAGCATAGTGATCATATTGATCCGGGTAGCCCTTGCGCAAGTTACGCAGGAAAGCCCGTTTGACCGGCGTCGTATAACGGAAATGAATGTAGAAGAGAGCTATAAGCCCTGCACCAAGAAAACCGACAAGGGATGAGAGGGTAGACCCAAAACCGGTACCCGGCTTGCTTAAGTATAAAACCCCTGCCGCTGCAAACAGGACAGCCATGATAATAATGACCCACTTAAAGTTCTTGTCTAGGCGCGCTTGCACCTCTGCTAATTCTAGAATCACACCTTGTAACTCGCCATCTGTATAGACTCCCTCACGTAGGTTACGCGCCGCGTCACGAGAGAGTACTGTCCGTGTTGCCATCTAATCATCCTTTCTAGTCAACATAGATTAGCCTAACTATATCACTCTTTACATTCGGATTCAAGGCAAGCCCTCTTGCCTGATTCATTGAATCCTCTAAATGACTATGATACAATGGGACAAATATAGCGATACCCACTCACTAGGAGCAAGCAAATGAACTACCAACATTATTTTTTCGACTTTGATGGCACCCTGGCTGATTCCAAGAAATGTGTCATTCAAGCCGTACAGGAAGCCTTCCAGCGCAAGGGTTTGATCCAACCCTCTCCGCAAGTAATCCTTAACTTCATGGGCATTCCCATCGAAGCCTCTTTCCCACAAATGAGTGACCAACCCTTAAGCCCTGAGCAGCTTGAAGACTTATTTGCTGACTTCCGTTCCGCCATGGTGACCTATGAACCAGAGGGGCTGGAAGTCTATCCTCATATCCATCAAGTCCTAGGACAACTCCAAGCGCAAGGCCGCCACTTATACATCGTGACCAGCAAAGCTGGACCGGCCCTAGAACGAAATCTGCATTTGCTTAACTTAAGCCACTACTTCACGGATAAGATTAGCTCCGACCAAGTCAGCCACTACAAGCCTCATCCCAAAAGTCTCCTAACCTTGCTTGAACGCCACCAGCTCGATCCTGCCCACTGCCTTATGATTGGGGATGCAACTTTCGACATTGACATGGGAAATGCGGCCGGGGTTGCCACCTGCGCTGTCACTTGGGGTAGCCATGACCGAGCACAACTTTTGGCCTCCAAGCCCCTTCATGTGGTTGAGTCGGCGCTTGACTTACTGACCCTCTAATAAAAATACAGGCATCTCTATCATGATGCCTGTATTTTTTACCTTTATCCTTCTAAAGCCTCTAGCAGTGCCTGACGCATCTGGGACAGCTCGGGCTCCTGCAGTCGCACTGCCTCGTCCGTCATTTCCTCAAAGGGTACCCACCAGACGGGACCGCGTCCCTGGTGGCCGTAGGTCCCCATATCGCCGGCGCGACGTGGGAAGAGATGCCAGTGTAGGTGGGCATCGCCATTGCCTAGCAATTCGACATTCATCTTCTCTGCCCCAAAGGCCTTGGCCACCGCTTCTTGGACCTGACTCATTTCAGCCAGGAAGGCTAACTTAGTCTCAGGGTCTAGGTCATGCAGCTCCCGCACATGCTGCTTGGCTAGGAAGAGCGTATAGCCCTTAAAATATTGGTGGTCACCCAAGACCACATAGCCAGTGGACAGTTCCTTAACTAGGTAAGAATTGCTGCCTTCCTTAATCATCTCGATTCGTTGACAAATTAAACACATGGTCTGGGCTCCTTTACTGCACTCTTGTTTTGACCCAATTATAGCATAAGTCACTCTCCCATTCAAAAAAGCGCCCTAGGGCGCTTTTCTCTTCTAATCCTCCAGCACTTCCAGCTCGAAGCGCATACCGCCCTCGATGGCATAGAAGTCATGGGCAATATGATAGTTTTCCAGCAGGTTATGAACCATATAGAGACCCAAACCGGTCCCCTTATTACCCTGTTGGTCGCTGTCCTGGTGACTGAAAATGTCATAGGCTGATTGAAGGGCTTGGTCAGACATGGGCTGACAAGGATTGTCAATTCTTAGCTTCTGCCCTTCCCGATAGATACGGATGGTGCCGCCTGGCGTGGAGTAACGGACCGCATTGCTCATGAGGTTGGAGAAGACCTTGCGGAAGGCGGACTCACTCATGGCCAGGGTGGCTTGGTCGAGTTGACAGTCAATCTGCAAGTGCTGAGCCTGGGCCAGGACTTCATAGTCAGCCAGGACCTGAGGCACAATGGTCGCCACATCCAGTGGTCCAGTCTCGGCCTGCCATTCTTGCAGCTTGGAGAGTTCCAGAATTTCCTTGACTAGACCGGACAATTGGTCGACTTTCAGCATGGCCTCATCCAAATAGGTATCCCGGTCGGCATACTTGCCTACTTTCCACCGCATATTTTCTAGCATAATACGCAGACCCGCCAAAGGCGTCTTGAGTTCGTGGGAAGCACTGCGCAGGAAGTCGACCTTGAGCTTCTCTAACTCCACCATGCGCTGGTTCTTCTCTTCCAGTTCATCAATAACGGCTAGAAGATGGCCATAGAGCTCGTTGATCTGTCGCTCCATCATGCCCAGCTCGTCTTGGCGGATATTAGCAAAGAAAGCCGTCCGGTCCAACTGCTTCATGCGCCCGGTCATGGCCGCCATGCGGCTGAGAGGCCGAGACAGGCTGCGGGCGTAGACATAGGCTACCAGCACTGCCAAAGCCACCGAGCCCCCCAGGGACATAGGCAGCAAGGTCAGGGTCACCCGCGTGGCCTGGCGGACCACTTCGGTAGTGGCAACAAACTGAACTAGCAGGCGTTTCTTATCCCGCGTCACCACTTCCCGCTCTTCGATAATGACCGAGTTCTGGTCACTGTCCTGATTATAGTTGAGGTTACGGCCGAGGGTCTTGGTATAGCTAGAACCTTGGGGCTGCATAAAGGCCGTAATACCCTCGTTCTTAGCATAGACTTCCAGGGCCGTCTCCACTTCGGCTTCCTCTACTTCGGCCAGGTTTTGTACCATGGCATCGGCCTTGTGGCTCAGGTCGGTCTGGCGATCGTTGAGATAGAAATGGGGAAAGACCAAATAGATGGAGAGATGGGCCACTGCCACCAAGGCTAGCAAGATGGAGATGGTCCAGATAAAAATTTTCGGAAATAAACTTAGTCGTTTCATTTTAGCTCCAATTTATAGCCCACATTTTTGACCGTGACAATACAATCTAAGCCTAAGTTCTTGCGCAATTGCTTGATATAGACGTCCACTACCCGGTCAAAGGGTGGATCATCCTGGTTGGCCCAGACATGGTCGAGGATTTGCGCCCGACTGAGGACTTGGCCTTGGTGGTCCAACAAGAGCTTGAGAACTGCCAATTCCTTAGGCTTGGTATCTGCCACTTCCCCCTTATAAGTCGCTTCATAGCTGGAGAAGTTGACCTTGCTGTCCTTGTATTCCCAGATGTCAAACTCGCCGTAATGGCGCTTAAGCAAGGCTTCAATGCGCTTAGCCAGTAGGGCCAGGGAGAATGGCTTCTGAATATAGCCATCCACCAGCAAGTCGAAGGTCTTAATTTGGGCTTCTTCATCCGCCACCGCTGTCAGCATGAGGACTGGTACGGTACTGGTTTTACGGATTTCTGCTAAGACTTCAAAGCCATTTTTCTTAGGCATCATAATATCTAAGAGGACCAGATCCACGGATACCTCCCCAAAGAGGTCCAGGGCTTCTTGTCCATCAGCCGCCTCCCAGACATAGTAGCCTTGGCTGCGGAGAAATTCGCTGACTCCTTCGCGGATGGCTGCTTCGTCTTCTACAATCATCAGATTCATGGGCGCACTTCCTTTCTCATTAAGATGTTAAGTCAATTATACCATAGAAAGTAGGATTAGCCTGCGCAAACCCTACTTTCCATGGTAAAAAATATTATGGACTTCCTAGCCTACACTTGAACCAAATTCTGAACATTATCTACAAATGGAAGTCCTTAGGTGGAGAATAAAGGGGTATCTAGAACCCCTCATAGGCCGGTCAAGGCGTCATTGCTTGGACTGAGTGACGAGAGTATGTAAGTGACAATGACGGCTACTTGGCCGGTCTATGAGGAGTTCTCGATGACGAGAACTCACCCACATATTGGCCTATTGATGGTCGGCCAAGAGTGATTTAGGTTGCTTACGCATGAGGGTAATGGAAGCCAGGAGTACTGCTACCAGGATAACCACCAAGCCTAAGGCTACTACCCAAACCATATCCATGGCTTGTACTTGGACGGATAATTCGGTCAAGGTCTTGTTGAAGCTATCAATGGCTGCCCCGCCCCCAAGCGTGGTATTCTTAGCTTCAGTTGCCAATTGTTGGCCGATGCTTTGGTTGACGCTGCCCAGAATAGTGTTCCCTACCCATTGGCTGACAGGTCCACCTAGGAGGAATGCCCCCACAAAGCTTGCTAGACTGACCATGAGGACTTCAACTAGGAATTGAGCCAAGATTTGTGGCTTGGTCATACCTAGGGAGAGACGAATCCCCATTTCCTTACGACGACCGTTCATCCAGAGGAAGAGGATCAACATGAGGACAACACCTGAGAAGATCAGGCTGCCCAAGAGTAACTTGTCGGTCATGCCATAGACTAAACCAATTGATTTTTGCAAGGATGGGAAGTTTTGGCTGCTCTTAACCAAGCTATAGGCCCGCCAGTTAATAGACAACTTCTTAGCTTCAGACATGATCTTGTCTAAGTCATGGTTGCCGTCAACGAAGAAGCTAGCATCTTGATAGATAGCCGTCTTGTCGGTATAACCATAGAGCTTTTGCGTGGTCTCTAAGTCGGTCAGCAAATTGTTTTGGTAGAGCTCTTGGATGGCCGTTACCCCACCCTTGTTTTTCCCGCTGAAGGTCCCCACGATGGTGACTTCAGTCGTTTCGTTGGCTTGTTTTTCATTATCGGCATCATAGATGTTGGACTTGAGCTTGAGCGTGTCCCCTACCTTGAGGCCGTTCTTCTTAGCAAATTCTTCGTGAACCATGGCCACGTTCTTGTCTTCAGGCTTAATGTGACGGCCTTCAGCCAACTTGAAGGTTTCGGCACTAAAGCGATCATCCAAGGAAGAATCATTGGTCCCAGTCAGCATGGCTGCCTTACCGAAGCGACGTTGACGGTCGGCATCAATCCGTGGTAGGCCGTCTTGGGAAACCAGTTCCTTGTCGACTAAGTCGGCTACAATCCCCATACGTTTGACTACTTGGCTAATGCCATCTAGGCCTTGAATGGCCGCGATGTCTTCACCACGCAAGTTCCCACTCCCACGGTTGGTCCCTTGGTTGTTACGGCGATCGATTTCCATAGAGAAGGAAGAGCTGATGCCCTTGAAGGTTTCTTTGGAGGCCACGTCGGTTGCCCGCTTAACAGCCAAACTACTTAAGGAAACAGTGGACATGACTAAGAGAATAAGGAAGATAATCAGAGTCTTAAATTTTTTACGCCAGACATAGGCCCAAGCATTATTCAATAAACGCATTGTGCTTCCCCCTCTCTACTTCACTTTATGTCCGTTAGCAGCTTTCAGCTTACCATGACTGAGTTCTAGCACCGTATCGGCTGCCTCTGCTACTTGCGGGCTGTGGGTCACGACGATGACGCATTTGCCTCGTTCATGGGCAGCTTGACGTAAAATGTCGATGATTTCTTGGGCAGTCCCTTCGTCCAAGTTACCGGTTGGTTCGTCAGCCAAGATGATAGGTGCTTCGCTGGCCAAGGCCCGGGCGATGGCCACGCGTTGCTGTTGGCCCCCAGATAACTTGAGGACGTTACGGTGAATTAAGTCTTGGCCTAAGCCTAATTGTAAGAGCAAGTCTTCGCTAGCTTCCGCATTGGCTAGGCGCACATTTTCTAGTGGCGTCAAGTAGTCAATCAGGTTGTAGTTTTGGAAGACCAAGCAAATATTGTGGCGGCGGTGGGCACTATAGGATTCTTGGGCAATATCCTTGCCTTGGAAGAGAACTTTACCTTTGGTTGGGCTATCTAAGCCTGCCAAGAGGGATAAGAAGGTCGACTTACCAGCCCCAGATTTACCCACGACAGCGTAGAAGGTGCCAGCATCAAATTTGGCGTCTAATTCCTTGAGGACACTCTCTTGTGCCCCTTCATAACGATAGTAAATGTTGTCTAATTTCAATAATGTCATCATGATCACTTCCTTAACTGAGTTGTCCTAGGATTTCCTTAGGTTTTTTGGTTAGAATTAAGCCGGCACAAGCCATGACCGCCACTACGATAATGAGGAGGACGACACCATAACTTGTTGCGACTAGGCCAGCCTGCCAAGTTGGGGCAGCGGCCGCGAAGAGTTTGCGGACCTGATCTGGCAGGTCATTGGAGACTAAGAGGCTGGAGAAGAAACTGTTAGCCAGTGGATAGGCGACTGCAGCTGCGATGGCCCAGGCCCCAATGGAGAGGCCCCAGAGCTCTAGCAGGATTTGGCCAATGATTTGGCCCTTGGAAATCCCGATTGAGAGCAGAATGCCGAATTCATGCACTCGTTCCCGCAAGCAGAAGAGCAAGACTAGGAAGAGGGTAATCACACTGACCACTAAGACCGCGCCGGTCATGAGGGTCATAAGGGACTGGAAGCTAGCAATAGGCGCTGCCACCTGGTCAAAAGCTTGACTGTTGGCTGTCAATTGGGTTTGGTCCCAATCCAGCGACAAGGCCTTAACGCGGCTAATAACTTGGTCTAGTTCCTTAGGATTTGTCACCCGATACTGAGCTAGCCGTACTTGATAGTCGTCTGCTTGCCGCCCGTAGAGAGCCTGACTGCTAGCGTAGTCGGTGTAGAGCCTGTTCTCGGTCAAATCGGAGCTGAGCCCGGTGAAGGTCTCACTGCGTTTGCCGCTATAGATTCCGACAATCTCGAATTCCTTGGCCTCCCCGTCCTTGGCTTCCCCACCTTCTGTTAGCTGGGTGCCCTTGAGGCTAATCTTGTCGCCTAGCTGGAGCTTGTTAGCTTCTGCAAAGGCCTCGTGGACCATGACCTTGTCTTTGTCATCTGGCGTCAAGTGGCGCCCTTGGCTCAGGGTCAAGGCCCCACTAGCAAAATCTAAGTCGGTCTGACTGTCTTGGCGACCTTGAATGGATAAGAGCTGATTAAAGATATCGTCGCCTTGGTCACGTTGCACGGCTTGTTGGGCCTGAATGACTTGGCCGGACTCAAACTTGGCCAGCCCTTCTGATTGATACTGAACGTCTGCAATTCCCTCTACTTGAGCCACTTGACTGATGTCCGACTCTTTCATCCCTGCCTGCAAGCCCTGACCTTGGAGCTGGAATCCCGCATTGGAGAGGGACAGGAGTTTATCTTGAACTTGTTGGGTACTAATCTGAATCGCGAAAACAGCTAAGACAGCGGTCGTGATCAGAGATAAGATGAGGAAAAGCAGCCCAACTCTGACTCGCTTACGGCTGACATAGGCCCAAGCACGCTGATACCATTTCATACGAGTCACTTCCTTTCTGCTGATTAAGAACTAACTATAGTATGCAGCCCCTGTGTGAAGTTGATATGAAATTGTGAAATAAATTTTTGTCTTCTTCAATAAATGAAAAATCCAGCCCCTGTCCTGGCTTGAGAACAGGATAAGGGCTGGGTTTTTAAGAACTTGACCGATGGCAAAATAACTTTTTTATATCTTTCTAATACTTAGCCAGCAAAGCTAAAAACCACCCTGCCATCAGTTCGGCCGCTGACGGGGGTGGTTTTTAAATAGAGGGGTTAGATTTAGTTGCTTGAAGTTGTTTCGTCTTTCTGATCGCTGGCTGCATTAGCACTTGAGCTAGAAGAAGACTGGGATGAGCTTTGGTCTGAAGATGAGGAGGCCTCGCTTGCCTTGTCCTCTTCAAAGTTAGTCACTGGCAGGCTCTTATCCTTGTCGGCGTCTTCTAAGACTTCGGAGGTGAAGGACTTGTTGCTCTCCAAGATGCTTGGACCGCCATCTTCCCCGGCTTGGGTAATGGCCTTATACTTGTCGCCTACGCGGGTGTCAACCTTGCCATTGAACTGGGCGTGAGCTAGCTCGATGGCTTGTTTAGCCAAGATAGCTGGTGCGAAAAGCGGTTCTGCCGGGTCATCGCCACCGAAGACGGCATTAGTCTTGGATAAGCGAGCAATGATATCCGACACTTGTTCCCGCAAGTCATAAGACAATGGCTTGTCTTGGACGTGTTGGGTCAAGAAGTAGAGATGCTTCATGGCTTCAACCCCAGGACGGTCGTTGGCGTCCTTGAGGGCCGCCACATAGGCTGCTAAGCGGCTTAAGCCCACCGCGTCTTGTGCTTCGATGGCCTTGTTGGCTTGTTCCCGCAATTGGTCAGCGGTCACCCCATAGTTAGTTAAATTCAGTTCGCTGATGGCCTTGAGGATGCTCTCGTGTTGGGCATTCAGTTTGGCCAGGCGTTCAGATAGTTTGTCGCTATTGTCTTCAATTTGGAAGATGTAGCGGGCGGCAAAGCGGTCTAAGAGTTGGAGGAAGCCTTGGGTCGAATTGCCCTTGTCCTTGAGGCTTTCTTCAATGTCTTGCAAACCGGCATCAATCCGAGCTAGGGCCACTTCTTGGCCAGCTAGACGTTGGCTAGCTACTTGGCGCAGGGTGGCGATGTAGGCTTTGACTGTGGCCTCATCCAAATCGCCTGGCACATGGATACTTGGCAGGCTGGCTAATTTGTTAGCGACATAAGCCTTGGCCCCTTCCACATTGCGGATGCGGATATTGTGGCTGTGGTCGCCATGTGGCACCTCGAAATAGCCATCGCGAATGCGAATAATACGTTGCGGAATGCCCATGCGTTTGGCAAGACCTGCTAGTTCGCGGGCAAAGCGTAACTCAGGGTCAATGCTTGGATCCTGACTAGGGACTTCCAAGGTCCAGAGTGGCACTACCCAAGGATGGATGTGAGACTTGTCTTGACCTTGTTCCATATTTTGGAAGGCAAAGACTTGACCCCGGTAGTTGCCTGCATCATCATAGACGGCCTGCAACTTGATAGTGTCCCGCTCTACCCCATAGGCATAGCTGATGTAATCCAAATGCCCTTGAATCTCAGGAGAATCTAAGGTCAAGAGGGAAGTTGGCCCTTGTGGCGTGCTTGGTTGTTCTGGTTGACTCGGAGCCGGACTTGGCGTCGCTGGCTGATCCACTGGCAGGCTTGGTGTGACAGGTTGACTTGGTCGGGTCAATTGGTCAGCCGGATGACTTGGCGCTACAGGTTGGCTTGGGCTGGCAGGTCGGCTGGCGACTGGAACATTAGGTCTTGGTCTTGGGCTGACGGGCTCATCGTCGAAGGACAGATTGCCCAGGCCTTGACCACAATCCAGCACATCGTGGAAATGGTCGCCGTGAGGAATCCGCACTAGGCGGCAGCCACCTGGTGTGTGGGCATTAGGCACAGTTGGCGCATTGGCCAAGTCCCGTTTGGAGATAAAGTGGAAATGGTCGCCGTGACGGACTACATAGCCGTCCGCATTCTCTTCGACAATATCAGCTGGGTTAAAGGTATAGTGATCGTCCCCACCCCTTCTTGAGCTACTAGCCCCTGCTTGGGTCTGGTCTTCATAGATGGCGTCCACTGGTGGCTTGCCATAGACAAAGTGATAGTGGTTGCCGTGTTTCTTAAGGTAACCATTGGAGAAGACCTTCCCCACGATGACCTTTTGCTTGCCCATTTTTTCCTTGAATTCTAGCTCCAGCTTATCCAAGGCCAAGGATTCTTTTTCGGCTTGGGCTGCGGCCAAATCGCTAGATAATTGGCCCTTGTCGCTTTCGGTTTGGGACATGGCCGTTTGGGCCTCTTGCAAACGGGCTTGAGATTGACTGAGATCTTGGTTAAGGCCCCACAAACCGGCCCCGGCGCTCAAAAGAATGGCGCCATTAATCCCCCATAAGAGGATGCGTTTTTTAGTCATGAATGATGACTCCTTTGTATATATAATGGTAATTCTTACGTTTAGCATCTTACACCCAATCGTAATGATTGTCAATAGTATAATGAAAAAATATTGCACTACTTGTTAAATAGTGTGCCAGCATCAAAAATGCCCCCTGCTATGAGGGAGCTGAGTGATAAGCTTTAGGAAATTCCTACCATATCTAAGTAGAGTTGGTGGGCATAGCTGTCGGTCATGCCTGAGATGAAGTCCGTGGCCAAGAGCAGGCGCAGGTAGAGCTTCTCCAGTTCCGACTTACCTTGCGCAAAGTAATGGTAGGACCGCTTCTGACTCTCAGAAATTATGCCAATCTTCTTAAGGTCCACATAGTCCAAGCGACGCGCTGTATCGTAGGCCACCAGGGGCGGCACGAAGCTATCCAGCAGATAGGTCAAAGTCGAATAGCCCGCTATTTCCAGGCGTAGGATAGACTTGTGGTCGTAAATCCGGCCTTCAGAAATGGACCGCAGTTGATGATAGAGTGGCGCCACATCCGAGTCTTTGAAGAGGTCAAAGTCGTAGGTCCCGGCCATCAAGTCAGCATAATGGGTCACGAAGGACTGGGTGGCACCGGCAATCAAGACATTGCGCAGGTGCTCGAAGAAGCGGTTGATGCTGAAGATTTCTTCATCAATGGTCTCCAGAATGTGAACCACCTGACGCGAAGCCTGGCTGTCCTGGGCTGACTGCTTAAGACTAGCTAGCAGGTCCGCCTTGACCATAGAAAAGGTCAACACCCCCTTGCCCAGGGCGTCTTCCATATCGGCCACCAGATAGGCAATGTCATCGGCTGCCTCTAGGATAAAGGTCAGGGGATGGCGTTGGCTGCCCGCCCCCGTTTGACTAGTAATGGCTTGGAAGAGGTCGGCCTCCGCATGGAAGTAGCCCACCTTCTTATGGGTGACGGCACCGGTCTTAGGCTGGTGAGAAGCCCGCGTGTATTTGAGAATGGTATTGAGGGTGGCCACAGTTAAATCCAGGCCATCAAAGCTACCCTTGAAGTCGTGTAGCTTGGCCGCAATCCGCAGGGCCTGGGCATTACCCTCAAAATGATAGAGGTCATGAACATAGTCGCTGGCCAGAAAGTCCTGGGCCAGTTGGGGATCCAGCTGCTCGCTCAGAATGGCTGGCAGACGCTTCTTGAACCACTGGCGGATAATATCCTCGCCAAAGTGACCATAAGGCGGATTGCCAATATCGTGCAAGAGACTAGCGCACTCGACAATACGGGCGATGTCGGCCTGACGGACAATGAATTCCTGCTGGCTGACAGCCAGCTCAGAATCGGCTACGCCTTCCAGTTGATCGGCCAGACTAAGGGCAATCTCCGAGACCAGGGTCCGGCCAATCATGGCCACCTCCAGGGAATGCGTCAGGCGCGTATGAATAAAATCCATCCGCTCTAGGGGAAAGACCTGGGTCTTGTCCTGCAACCGTCGGAAAGACGGACTGGTCACAATTCGTTTGTAGTCATCATCAAATTCATTACGATGCTGGGTCGCGCTACCCGATAGACGGGCAGTAGATAAAAGCTCTGTCCATTGCATAAGCCGGACCTCCTTGTCTGCTGGCTGGGTGGTTGGGGGCTTAAAGTGGGCGTCAGCCAGCCTGTTTTGCTTCTTTATTATAACAAATTCTCAAGCTGGCATAAAGAAAGACACCCGGGTGAGTGTCTTGGGTTTAAGTATTTGTGCCACTAGGCTATATGAAATTTTTATTGGTCTAAGGCTTCTCTCAAG
>ERZ773077.430-NODE-430-length-31791-cov-7.878624_pt1 | contig 31791 bp, 16 predicted proteins | sample MGYA00580612_ERZ773077 | MGnify/ENA primary metagenome ERZ773077 (study PRJEB29015, sample SAMEA2737971) | human oral metagenome | biome: human oral; feature: human-associated habitat; material: dental | place: China | collected 2021 ...
CTTCACTTCACTCACTGTGGCCAGCTTGTGGCGGGACTTGCACCCGCAGGTGTGCGCCCATGCTGGGCGCACATGAAAAATGCCCTGCGCAGCGCGTGCGACAGGGCATTTTTTATGTCTGGCGGCTGCCATGCCGGCAGATGCCTGCGAAGACCGGGTGTCCGGCGCGCGTCATGGACCCGTTCGTTCCCGCGCGCCGTGGCACCCGTTGCCGCCGCCGTGAGTCGGCCGGCAGTGGTCTGCCTCCGGGATGATCAGAGGGCGGCGTCCTTGATTTTCTTCAGGGCGCGGACCTTGATGCGCACGGTGGCCGGTTTGGCAGCGAACTCGCGCTCCTGGCCGGTGAAGGGGTCGATGCCCTTGCGTTTCTTCTTGGCCGGCACGTCGATGACGCCGATCTTGAGCAGGCCGGGCAGCGTGAACTCGCGGGCGCCCTTCTTGTGCACGGAGGCCAGGATGGTGAGTTCCAGCGCGGCCATCACGGCCTTGACGGCCTTGGGCTCGACGCCGGTCTGCTCGGCCAGGTGCTGGGCCAGACCGGCCTTGGTGAAGGTTTCCTTCACGGGTTTGAGGGCCGGCGCGGCGGCAGCTTTCGTCGATTTGGCAGCGGGTTTGGCGGCTGCCACTTTCCGGGTGGGGGTTGCTGCCGCACGGGCGGGCTTCTTAGCGGTTGCCATGATGGTGTTGAACTGGGTTCTCGTATCGATCGGAAAAGGGGTGTCTGGGGCAGAGGGTACCGGCATACCCGGTGATTTCAGCCCGCAGACCGAACTGCAATCTTAGCAACCGGCACATCGTTGTGGCCACTTGCACAGCGCTTTCGTTGGCTGTTGGCCGCATTATCTACGGTTTGTTACGCGTTGATCGGCAAAAGAACACTGGGAATCACGGGTGTTTCTGAAAAACGTGGCGTTGGACACCACGAAAGACCCTTGAAATCCAGTGTTTCCTGCAGGACGGGGCGTCATCACACATGGATCCATTCGTCCCTGTGCTGGCACCTGCCGTGCGCAGGCAAGGCTGCGCGCCCTGGCAAGCAGGGCAGCGCCAGCAGCGCGCGGATTCGGGGGAGGACAACGCCCCTGGGATCGTGCAGGACAGGACGGCCGTGCCGCCGCGCCCTGCACGGATCAGGACTTTTCGTCCCTGTTTTCGCCCTTGCCGTCCGGGGTGCGGCCCTTGTCTGCATCCCGGTTGCGATTGGCCTTGCTGCCCAGCCCGAAGCTGTTGCCCAGGGCGGCACGCAGCTTGTCGGCCATGGCCGAATTGCCGGGGAAACCGCCCGGACGGCCACCGCCCGGTGCACCGCGGCGCTCGCCTTCACGGCGGCCTTCCGGATGGCGGCGATCTGCCGGACGACCCTCGCCGTGCCGATGCCGTTCGTGGTTTGGCCGGTCCTCGCCGCCGTGGCGTGACCCCCGGGCCTGTGATTGTCCACCGGCTGGTGCCTGTCCATCCGCAGCGGCATGGTCGTCGTGCGGAGGACGGCCGCGGCGCAGGCCCGGCTTGCCACCCTGGCCTGCGTTGCCATTGCGGCCGTGGGGGCGCTTGCCGTCCTGGGGACGGGCTGCGTGCCGGGTGTCTTCGTTGCCTGCAGCCGCGTTCCGGGCGCCGGCGGCTGCTTCGCCCTGTGCGCCGGACGCTGGTGCTGCGCCGCCGGGCCTGTGGGGCCTGCCCTGGCCGGGCTGGCGCCCACCACCGCCCTTGCCACCGTGGCGTCCGTCTGCACGGCGGCTGCCACGCCCCGCATCCTTGCCCTGCCGGTTGCCGGCCGGCTGCTGGGGTGGCTGTTTCTGGCGGAATTCTTCCGGAATGTCCTGCGCGCCCGTTTCGCCGAAGTGCACATCGAGACTGCGGCTGTCGTCGAAGCCGAGGGTGGCGTGCACGGGGGTGTGCCACAGGATCGATTTCAGCGAACCCAGCACCTGCCGGTGCAGGGCGTGCACGCGGGCGGCCATGGCCATGATGTCCGGGTCCACCTCACTGAAGGTGTGGGCCAGCTCGATCTGCAGATGCAGCGGTGCGGCCGGTGCCAGCGACATCATGCTCTTACGCAGCGTCTGGCGGATCTGGTTGCTGCGCTCGCGCGGCAGGGCGGGCGCAGGTGTGCCGGCCGTCGGGGCAGAAGCAGCCACGCCGGCTGCTTCGGTGCTGGGTTCTGTGCTGATTGCGTCGGTGCCGCCTGTTCCGGCGCTGGCTTCAGTGCTGGCTGCTTCGACGTCGCCCGCTTTGGTCTTTGTCGTATCGATACCGGCTGCCCCAGCGGCGGGCGATGCAGTGCCGGAGGCTGCGGGAGCCGCGGCATCCGTGGCACGCGGCGTGTGCAGCAGGCTGCCGGCCATGCGTTCGGTTTTCTGCAGCAGGGCCTGCAGCGCAAACTTCAGCTCGGCGGGGGTACTCTTTCCGTTCTGGAAACTGTGGCGGATGTTCCTGCGTTCGGAGACTAGGCGGGATTCATCCCGCTGCAGGAAGGCAAAACGGATGTTGCCCGCCAGTTTCGACAGGCGCCGGATGCCATGCGCCACCATCACCAGTGCGGCGGCGATGCGTGCGTCGATTTCCTCGGCCTCCGGTGGCAGGGGAATCTGTGGGGCGGCGGCAGGGGTGTCCTGCTGGGCCAGCGCCTTCGTGAAGGGCGCGTCCGGTGCGGGAGCTGTGCCGGCAGCAGGCGTGGCGTCCGTGGGCGTCGTGCCTGCTGAGGTGGCCTCGGTGGGCACCGTTCCTTCTGTGGCCGCCGGGGCTTGTGCGTGTGGCACCTCCGTGACGGCGGCCGTGACTTGTGGGAGAGACGCCTCCGTGACGACGGCCGTGACTTGTGGGAGTGACGCTTCCGTGGTGGCAGCAGGTGCGTCCGGGGTGGATACGGTTCCGGCTTCAGGTGAAACCTGCGGGGCGGATGCCGCTTCCGTGGCCGACGGGGCCTGCGGTGTGGACACGGTACCGTGTTCGGGGGTATCGGGGGTGGCAGGAGTGGAGGGGACTTCGGTGCTCACGACAGGTGCTCGGGCTGAAAGGGAACAGGCATGCCCGGGATTGTGCTACATATGCGCGCCAAACGTCAGCAATGACAGGCCGGTGCGTTACCATTGGTTGTTTTGGCCACCCGTGCATCCGTGGGCGTCTCATGCTCGCAGGTGTGTCCGCGGGGCATGCAGAATGCCACCGGGTTGGCCCGCAGGAGGAGCGGGCCGGCCGGTGCCCGTGGCAAGGGGGCTGGCTGTCTATTTGTGGAGGTGGAACGACGTGCGTCTCTCGCTCGAAAGAAACAAACTGAAGGTCGTGCTGCTCGAGGGCATTCATCCGTCGGCGGTGGAGGCGTTCACGGCCGATGGCTATACCCAGATCGAATCCCATCCGAAGGCGCTGGAAGGTGAGGCGCTGGTCGAGGCCATCCGTGATGCCCATTTCGTGGGATTGCGTTCGCGCACCCAGCTCACCGCCGGGGTGCTGGAGCAGGCCCAGAAGCTGGTGGCCGTGGGGGCCTTCTGTATAGGCACCAACCAGATTGCGCTGGAGGCAGCGGCACGGCGCGGGGTGCCGGTGTTCAATGCGCCGTTCTCCAATACGCGCAGCGTGGCCGAGCTGGTGCTGGCCGAGATCATCATGCTGATGCGGGGCATTCCCGAGAAGAACGCCCTGCTGCACCAGGGCGGCTGGATGAAGAGTGCCGCCAATTCGTTCGAGGTGCGTGGCAAGACGCTGGGCATCATCGGCTATGGCCACATCGGCACCCAGATCGGCCTGATGGCCGAGCACATGGGCATGCGCGTGGTGTTCTACGACATCGAAACCCAGCTGCCCCTGGGCAATGCCCGCCAGCTGTCCTCCCTGGACGAGCTGCTGGCCGGGTCGGATGTGGTGAGTCTGCACGTGCCCGAAACGCCGTCGACGAAGAACATGATGGACGCGGCCCGCATTGCGAAAATGAAACGCGGCAGTTTCCTGATCAATGCCTCGCGTGGCACGGTGGTGGATATCGATGCGCTGGCAGCGGCGCTGGAAGCGAAGCACATTCTGGGGGCGGCCATCGACGTGTTTCCGGTGGAACCGAAGGGCAACGAGGGCGAGTTCCAGTCGCCGCTCATTCGCTTTCCCAACGTGCTGCTCACGCCGCACATCGGTGGTTCCACGGGCGAGGCCCAGGAAAGCATCGGCCGCGAGGTGGCGTCCAAGCTGATCCGCTACAGCAACAATGGTTCCACGCTGTCGGCGGTGAATTTCCCCGAAGTGTCGCTGCCGGCCCATCCCGGACTGTGCCGCCTGCTGCACATCCACCGCAATGTGCCCGGCATGCTCACCCGCATCAACGAGCGGCTCTCGAACGCCGGCATCAACATTGCGGGGCAGTACCTGCAGACCAACCAGCACGTGGGTTACGTGGTGGTGGATGTGGAGTCCGGATCCAGCACCGAGGCGCTGAACGAGGTGCAGGCCATCGAGGGCACGATCCGCGCGCGGGTGCTGTACTGAGCGCGGAGGCAGCAGGGCCATTCCGGTCGTTCTGCTGCCCGGCCCTCCTGCTGTTCTGGCCGTTCCGGTTGCCTCTGCCGCTCCTGCAGGGCAGGGCCTGCTGCCATGGGGCGGGTGTCGTGGGGACGGCCGCGCCCTCGGGGCAGGTTGCCTGACTCACCAGATGTAACCTCTGCCGGCGGGCGTGGGGGCAGTGGGATGTTAGGATAGGCGCCTGCCACAACCCCATGACGATCATGAAAAAATCCCTGATTTCCCGCGCTTTCGCCCTGTCGGGCGCTGCTGCCGTGGTGGCTGCCGGGCTGCTGGCCGGTACGGCGCCGGCCGTGGCCAAGGACAAGGAACGCACCATCGGCATCGTGGACACCACGTTCAAGCTGCTGACGCGTGACGATGACATCATCGTCGAAGCCTATGACGATCCGGCCGTGCAGGGCGTGACCTGCTATGTGTCGCGGGCACGTACCGGCGGCATCAAGGGCTCGCTGGGCCTGGCCGAGGACAAGGCCGAGGCTTCCATCTCCTGTCACCAGGTCGGCCCGGTGCAGATCGACAAGCCGCTGAAGAAGAAGGAAGACGTGTTTTCCGAGCGGCTGTCCATCCTGTTCAAGCGCCTGCGTGTGGTGCGCATGGTCGATACCGACCGCAATGCGCTCGTGTACCTCACCTATTCGGACAAGCTGATCGACGGCTCGCCGAAGAACAGCGTTTCGGCCGTGCCCATTCCGGCGTCCACGCCCATTCCGGTGAAGTAATTCTCCGGTATCGAGGAAACGAAAAAACCCGTCGAAAGACGGGTTTTTTCGTGGGATACGAGCGATCAGAAGTCGAACGAGGCGCTCAGGCTGAAGGTGCGCGGTGCACCCTGGACCAGATAGCCGGCACCGGGGTAGCCACCCGACGAGGCCCAGTATTTGCGGTCGGCCAGGTTGTCGATGCGGGCGCGCAGCGTGACCAGTTTGCCCTGCACGTCCAGCAGGTAGCGGGCACCGATGTCCAGACGGGTCCAGGCCGGGGCCTCTAGCGTGTTGGTGCTGTTGGCCTTGACCGATCCGGTGTACAGCACGCGCGTATCCAGCGACAGGCCCTCGACCCACGGGGTATCCCAGTCCAGCGACAGCGATGCCTGCTGTTTGGGTACGCCCAGCACGCGCTTGCCGTCGGTGGTGGCCGAACCGGTGCTGCGCTGCTTGGCATCCAGGAAGGTGATGCCTCCCAGCGTGCGCAGGTGCTTGATGGGCTCGCCCTGCACGGTCAGTTCCAGACCCTGGTGACGGTCCTTGCCGGAGGCCACGAAGGTGTTGGCGCTGTTGACGTAGGCGCGTGGCTTGTCGGTGCTGAACAGGGTGGCCGCAAGGATCGTGCCGCCCAGGTCATATTTCACGCCGATTTCCTTCTGCTTGGCCACATAGGGCTTGAGCGTCTGGCCGGCATTGGTGACGGCAGCACCCGTGGTGCTGTTGACAGTGGGGGCGGTGCCGCCCTGCGACAGGCCTTCGATGTAGTTGGCGTACAGCGAGAGGTTGTTCTGCAGCTTGTAGACCACACCGGCCATCGGGCTCACGCGGCTCTGGTCGTAGTGGGCCGTCTGGGCACCGGTCTGCACGCTCCAGTCATCCACACGCAGGGCCTGGTGACGCGCTCCGACGGTGACCAGCAGCTGGTCACCCAGGAAGCTCATCGTGTCGCCGAGCGCAATGCTGCGCAGCCTGACCTTGCCGGCCAGGGAAGGGCTGGCAAACGAGCCTTCGGTGGCGTTGGCGGTCCAGTCGGGGCGGTCGTAATAGGTGGGGGAATACAGGCTGGTGGCCAGCTGGTTGCCATAGTCGAACTTCCAGCCGTTCTTTTTGCGCGAGTGGTAGGTGCCGACGGTACCGACCACCTCGTGTTTGATGTCGCCCGTGGTGAATTTGGCCCGGGCCCCCACCTCACCGGTGATGATGCGGTCCTTGCGGACGTTGTCGAAGCGGTAGCTGGAACCGGCGCCGTCGTTGCTGTTGACGGTGAGGTTGGCCAGCGAGTTGTCTTCCTTGCTCTGGCGGGCGCCCAGGGCGAACCAGCCGGTGACCTGGTCGTTGAAGTCATGCTCGCCGCGCAGGGTGCCGAAGGTGTCCTTCTCCTTCGAATAGGACCACGGTTCGGCCCAGTTCAGCGTGCTCTTCGGGGCGGAGGGGACGGCGGTCACGGCGGCGCCCAGCGAGACGTTGGTGCGGGTCTGCTCCAGGCGGTGGTTCTGGTAGCCCACATCGGCCGACAGGCGGGTGTCGGCGTCGTGCCAGTCCAGGCCGGCCTGCAGCAGGTCTTCCTTGTTGTGCTCGTGGTCGATGGCCGTCTTGCCCTGGCGATGGGTGGCCACCACGCGCAGGCCGGTGCTGCCGTCCGGGTCAAAGCGGCGGGCCACGTCGGCCGTGGCGTTGAACTGCTTGTTGTTCACCAGGCCCACGTCGACCTGGGTCAGCGGCTGGTTGGGTGCACGCTTGGGCAGCAGGTTGACGGTGCCCCCCAGGCCCGTGCCACTGGGCGTGACGCCGGTCAGGAAGGCGCTGGCGCCGCGCAGCACCTCGACACGCTCGAACAGGTCGGAGGCAATGTACTGGCGGGGCAGCAGGCCATAGAGGCCGTTGAAGGCGATGTCATCCGAGTACAGCAGGAAACCGCGCACGAAGTAGGTTTCCTGGAAGTTGCCGAAACCGCGGGCCATGCGGATGGACGGATCGTTGAGCAGCACGTCGGCCACGCTCTGGGCCTGCTGGTCCTTGATCAGCTGGTTGGTGTAGGCCGTGACCGAGAACGGTACGTCCATCTGGTCACGGGTGCCCAGAATGCCCACGCGGCCACCGCGGGCCACCTGGCCACCGGCCAGGGGTTTGGACAGGCCGGCGGCCGAGGCGTCGGCGCTGGCGCTGACGGTGACGATTTCCAGGACTTCGGCATCGGCCACTTCCTGGGCATGCAGTGTGGGGGCGCCAAGCGCCAGCGCCACGGCCGCAGCAACCTGCAGCGGGCGAAAACCGGGACGGGCAGCCGCGGCTGCCCCGGAGGGGGTGTGTTTCATGGGTTGGAGAGGAGGTTGAAAACGCTAATAAGACTGCGACGCAACATGGAGATGCGACGGCAGCAGGTCGAGAGGTTGCCCGCAGGATACGGGGCGGACAGCGAGCGAAGTATACGGATGAAAAGCACCTGTTTGCAGCGGCAAAGACAGGAACGAATGTGAAAGGGGTTGTCATTTACTGGCAGACGAATCGACGGCAGGCGCCGATGGCCGGCAGATGGGGGCTGACGGGCGTTGGGCGCGGGGCATCGTGGCGAAGGGCGCGAAACGATATGTTGTGAGAATGCAACAGGAAGAGGGACGATATTCTGGCAACTGGCATAGCTGTTTGCTGAAGCCCTTGAGGCTTCTGCGGACCTGCCTTCCTGTCCTGCACGCCCAACGGGGATTGCCGGGCAGAGTTTTCGCGGGGACGAATGAGTCCATGGCATGCGCCAGGGCGATGGAGGATTTCGCCGCCCTGCATGCAAGGGGCGCCGGTGCAAATGACGCCATGGCACGCGTCAATGGGCTGTCCGGTCACGCATCGCGTGATGGGATGGACCTTTTTTCTGGTATGATGCCGCTACCTTTTGCAACAAAGGTGGAGCGTATGCGGCCATACAGAAGGCCGGCGCTTCCATTCGCATCGATATCTGGCCCCCGCGATGTATCCGGGACACCCGACACGGCGGTGTCCAGTGCATCTGCATTCCGGTTGGCGTCGATGAACCGCACGTGATCCGTCAACCCCAGGGTACGCCCCTACATCGTTTACAGGGTACCCACAGGCCGTGGTGCCTGCAGGCAGCGTGAATGACACTGACTGCACAGGGCAGGGCCTTCCAGCGGGAAAAACCCGCTTCATGTCTGCCAGTCATTTCTGAACATCGTCATACCGTACGTCCCGGCTCCCGGGGTCGTTGCCTTGCGTTCGTGCCTGTGGCCGTTCCGTTTGGGTGCGGGCTGCAGCCAGCAACGCGGGGTACGCCCGGCGCGCTCGGGGTGTGAAGAAGCGGCGAACAGACCCGTTGCAGCGTGCGCAGCGGGGGGCAGGCAGGGCCGCACGGCGTTTTCAGGGCTGCACGGCGTTTTTCGCAGGTCATGAAAAACGTCCGGGCGGTTCGCGAAGACCGGAGCGTTGGGACGCATGCGTCCGTGACACGCTCCCGCGAAAAGAGAAACAGCGGCTGCAGCCACGAGTCCGGCAGGCCGCCTGAACGAGCAAGTACACAGCAAATCATGAAAGACCAAGAGAAGAAACGCCAGGCCAGTCACGATCTGGAGAGCAGCCTGGAACATGAAGCAGCGCAGATGGCGCAGGAAAGGGCCCCGGGGGCCGGTGATGCAGGCGGTGCCGGCAGCGCCGCCCACGACGGCATGCACGATGACCCGGCCCGCAAGGGCCTGGATGACGCGGCAGCGGCCATCGGCGCCGAAGGCGATGATGCCGAAGACGGAGAGGCCGTCGATGCAGAAGGTGAGGATGCCGAAGATGCAGAGGTCTTCGGTGCCGGCGATGAAGACGTCGTCGATGCCGGGGACGATGAGGAAGACGACGATGCGTCCGGTGATGAAGCCGCTCCGTATGGCGCCGGTGACGACGACTTCGACGATGAACGCAGCGACGACGAAGATGACGACGGCCCGTACGACGGCGACGAAGACGGAGCCCTGGATGCCGGTGTCGGGCTGGACGATGAAGATGATGACGGCAGCGACGACGATGCGGATGGCGATGAAGACGACGAAGAGGATGAGCCCGCCCCGCTGCATGCCGATCCCTTCGTGGAAGCCACCGACGCGAGCTTTGCCGAACTGGGCCTGATCGACCCGCTGGTGCAGGCCCTGCAGCGGCTGGACATCATTCATCCCTCGCCGGTGCAGCTGCAGGCCATTCCCGTGCTGCTCTCGGGCAGGGATCTGGTGGCATCCGCCCCGACCGGCACCGGCAAGACAGCCGCCTTCCTGCTGCCGGCCCTGCAGGGTGTGGCGCTGACGGCGCAGGAGCGCATGGCCGAACGGCACGCCCGCCATGAGGAAGCGGGTGAAGATGAGGATGGCCGGGGCCGCCGCGGCAAGGGGCGTCGGCCACAGCGTCCGGCCTTCGGCCCCAGCGTGCTGGTGCTGACCCCCACCCGTGAGCTGGCCCAGCAGGTCACGCGGACCAGCCATGCGCTGTCGCGGCTGCTGCCGCGCACCAGCACGGTGTGCATCACCGGTGGGGCGTCGTATTTCCAGCAGTCCCGCGCGCTGTCTATGCCCTACGAGGTGCTGGTGGCCACGCCGGGCCGGCTGATCGACCAGCTGGAAAACGGCAAGATCGACCTGTCGGGCCTGAAGATGCTGGTGCTGGACGAAGCCGACCGGATGCTGGACATGGGCTTTTCGGACGATGTGTTCCACATTGCCGAACTGCTGCCGAAGGAGCGCCAGACCGTCTGCTTCACCGCCACGGTGTCGCACGATGTGCGCAATCTGGCCGACAAACTGCTGAACGAGCCGGAATGGCTGACGGTAGAGCGCAGCGAGGAGGCCCTGACGCCGATCGACGACCACGTGGTGTATGTGGACAACCCGGGGCATCGTGGCCAGCTGCTGCGTGCCTGCCTCAACGACAGCGGGCTGGGCCAGGCCATCGTGTTCACCGCCACCAAGCGCCATGCCGAGGCGCTGACCGAAGAGCTGCTGGCCGAGGGCTTTGCCGTGGATGCCCTGCATGGTGACATGAACCAGCGTGAGCGTACCCGGGCGCTGAACCGCCTGCGTCAGGGTGAGTGTCAGGTGCTGGTGGCCACCGACGTGGCGGCACGCGGCATCGATGTCTCGACGCTGACGCACGTGATCAACTTCGAGCTGCCGCGGGTGGCGGAAGACTACGTGCACCGCATCGGCCGGACCGGCCGGGCCGGCGCCAGCGGGCAGGCCATTTCGTTCGTGGGGCGCGAGGATGTGATTCCGCTGCGCAAGATCGAGCACTTCCTCGGTCGTCATATCCAGGTGAGCGAATTCCCCGGACTGGAAGCCCAGTTCAAGCCGGAACCGCCGAAGAAACGCCACAAGAAAAAGGATGCCCGCCGCGAAGGCTTTGGCAAGGGACGTTTCGGGGGGCGCGACGCCCGGGGGGATGGCCGTGGTCGCGAGGGCCGTTCGTTCGGCCGCGGACGTTTCGACCGTGGCGAGGGCCGGGGGCGCTGGGAGCGTGATGACGCCCGCGAGGGCGGCCGAAGCTGGAACCGTGATGACCGCCAGGGCGGTGGCCGCGGTGGCTGGGGGCGCGATGACCGCGACGGTGGTTTCCGCGGCGCAGATCGTGGCTTCGGTCGCGGTGAAGGTGGTTTCGGGCGCCGGGAGGGCCGTGGCTTCGAACGCGGAGAGCGCGAGGGCAAGGGCTTCGACCGCCGTGACGGCTTTGGCGCCGGACGGGGTGAGGGCGATCGCAAACCGTTTGCCCGCCGTGAGGATGGAGATTTTCGCCGTCGTCCGGAGGGTGAGGGTCGCAGCTTCGGCCGTCGTGACGGGGAAGGCGGTGATCGGCGTTTCGGCGGTGATGATCGCGGGCCGCGCTTTGGTGGACAGGAACGTCACGGCCGCCTTGGCGACGGCGAGCGTCGTGGCCGCTTCGGGGGGGATGACGGCCGGCGCAGCTGGAACCGGGACGAACGCGGTGAACGCAGCTTCGGTGACCGCGAGGATCGCCCGCAGCGCGCGCGTTTCGGTGACGACAGCCGTCCGTTCAGCCGTGAACGCCGCGAGGGCGGCCGTCCGTGGGAAAACCGCAGCGACCGGGGCCGTGAGGACCGGGGTGGTTGGCGCGGTGGTCGCGATGATGACCGTCGTGGCTTCCGCGCTGACCGTGAGGGCTGGAAACCGCGCCGCGAAGGCGAGGGCGGCCGTGAGGGAGGCGAGCGTCCGTCCTGGCAATCGCGCAAGCCGTGGGAAGAGCGTCAGGGCGATGACCGTGGCGGCCGCCGCTTCGGGGGCGAGCGCGACGACCGGGGTGGACGCCGCTTTGGCGGTGATGACCGCGGTGGCAAGCGTTTCGGTGGTCGTGACCAGGGGGGTTTCCGCGGTCGTGACGAGGGCCGTGGCGGGCGCTTCGGGAACCGCGACGGCGGATTCGGCGGCGGCCGCAAGCGTGCTCCAGCCTCGCTGGATCCGGACCGTGCCTTTCGCCAGGCCCGTGACGGGTCGGGAGAGGATTGAGTGACGCAACCCTCCGACCGCGATCTGGCCGCCGGCTTCATCGTCATTCATGGCAACCAGTCCGAAACGCTGCGCGACCTGCTGTGCGACTGGATGCGGGCGCATCCGCTGGCGCCCCTGGAAAACGAAGTCATTCTGGTCCAGAGCAACGGCATTGCCCAGTGGCTGACGCTGTCGCTGGCGTCCGACCCGGCGCCCGGGACGGACGACGGGACGCCAGACGGGATGGATGATGCCGGGTCGGGGCCGGCGGGTACGGCCCCGGCAGGGACTCCTCCCGGGGCGTCCGGTCTGGGCCACGGGCTGGGTATCGCGGCTGCGCTGGACATCCAGCTTCCCTCGCGCTTCATCTGGCAGGCGTACCGGGCCGTGCTGGGCGATGATGCCGTGCCCGAGCGGGCGCCGTTTGGCAAGGACCTGCTGACCTGGCGGCTGATGCGGATGCTGCCCGGCCTGCTGCATCAGGAGGTCTTTGCACCGCTGCGCCGTTTTTTGGAGGACGATGCGCTGTTGCGCCGCCGCCACCAGCTGGCGGCGCAGCTGGCCGACCTGTTCGACCAGTATCAGGTGTATCGCGCCGACTGGCTGGCCGACTGGGCGGATGGGCACGATGTGCTGCGCACGCCAGGGGCCGTGGTGCCAGCGGAGGCTCTGGATGCAGGGTCTGTGGCTGCGGGGGAAGGCGGGCGTTCGGGCCTGACCGGTGCGGGTGCCGGTCTGGATGCCGATGGGCACGCGTCGTTCATGTCCTCCAGCCAGAATCTGCATGCGCAGACGATGCGACAGGGCATGCCATCGGGCGTGCGGCCCGTGCCGGAGGAATCGCTGTGGCAGCCGGCGTTGTGGCGGGCGCTGCTGGCCGATGGTGATGTGGCCGACATCGACCGCAACCGGGCTGCCGTGCACGAACGTTTCATGGCGGCCTGTGCCGACCCGGCGCGGGCGCGCCCGCAGCGGCTGCCGCGCCGTGTGCTGGTTTTCGGCATTTCGGCCATGCCGCGCCAGTCGCTGGAGGTGCTTTCCGCACTGGGGCGCTGGTGCCAGGTGCTGATGTGTGTGCAGAACCCGAGCCGGCACTACTGGGGGGACATCGTGCCCGAGCGGGCGCTGCTGTCGTCCCGGACGGGACGCCATGCCCACCGGCCCGGTTTCGATCCGGACCGTGCATTGCTGGCCGGTGTCGATCACGGTCAGGCGCTGCTGGCGGCATGGGGGCGGCAGGGACGGGATTTCATCGGGCTGCTGGCCGATCATGACGAGCCGGAGGCGGCCGAACGCCGGATGCTCAGCATCGACCGGCGCGCCGATGTGTTCATCGACCACGAGCCGGCCGACACGCTGCTCGTGCAGCTGCAGCAGGACATTCTGGATCTGGCGCCGCTGGCCGAGACCCGCGAGCGCTGGCCGGCAGTCGATCCCCGGCAGGACCGCTCGATCCGCTTTCAGGTTTGCCACAGCGCGCAGCGCGAGGTGGAGGTGCTGCACGACCAATTGCTGGCCGCCTTTGCTGCCGATCCCACGCTGCAGCCGCGCGATGTGATCGTGATGGTGCCGGACATCACGCCCTATGCGCCACACATTCAGGCGGTCTTCGGGCTGTATGCCCAGTCCTGGGAGACGCCGGCGCCGGGCCATGAAGGAACGGGGGGCATGCATGGCAGGCGTGATCCGCGCTTCATCCCGTTCTCGATGGCCGACCAGCAGAGCCGGGCGCACGAGCCGCTGCTGGCGGCGCTGGACATGCTGCTGGGCCTGCCCCAGGCGCGCGTGACGGTGGCCGATGTGCTGGACCTGCTGGATGTGTCGGCCGTGCAGCGGCGGTTCGGCATCGAACCGGAACGGCTCGTGCAGCTGCAGCGCTGGATCGGGCAGAGCGGCATTCGCTGGGGGCTGGACGAGGCGCAGCGCCAGTCGCTGGAGCTGGGACGCATGGGCGACCAGAACAGCTGGCACTTCGGATTGCGGCGTCTGCTGCTCGGTTACGCGGCCGGGCAAGTGGCGGCGGGGGGCGGGGGGGAAGGGGCGGCCTCCGACTGGCAGGGTATCGAACCGCTGGACGAGATCAGCGGCCTCGATGGCGAGCTGCTTGGACGCCTGCAGGCGCTGCTCGATGCCCTGCAGCAGGCCTGGCAGACCTGCCGCAGCGAGGCGACACCAGCCGAATGGGGCCTGCGTCTGCAGGCGCTGCTGGACACCTTCTTTTGGGCGGATGACGGGCGGGAAGGGCTGCTGCTGGTGCGCCTGAACGAGTCGCTGCAGCAGTGGCTGGATGACTGTGCCGAGGCGCGGATGGACCTGCCGCTGCCGCTGTCGGTGGTACGGGAGCACTGGCTGGCCAGCATCGACGAGGACGGGCTGGGACGGCGCTTTCTTGCCGGCGCCGTGACCTTTGCCACGCTGATGCCGATGCGGGCCATTCCGTTCCGGCACGTATGTCTGCTGGGCATGAATGACGGGGATTTTCCGCGCTCGCGTCAGCCGGCCGATTTCGACCTGATGGCGGGCGACTATCGCCCCGGCGACCGTTCCCGGCGCGAGGACGACCGTTACCTGTTTCTGGAGGCACTGCTTTCGGCACGCGAGCGGCTCACCCTCAGCTGGGTGGGACGCAGCATCCATGACGATTCACACCGCCCGCCCTCGGTGCTGGTGGCGCAGCTGCGTGACCACATTGCCGCGGGGTGGCGGCTGGCAGGCGAGAAGGGTGACTCCCCGGCGGCGCAGCGCAAGGGCGGCGAGGCACTGCTGGCGGCGCTGACCACGCAGCACCGGCTGCAGCCGTTCAGCCGGGCGTATTTTGCCGGGGAAGACGGGCTGTTCAGCTACGCCCGCGAATGGCAGCAGGCGCTGCAGCAGGCCGATGCGGCGCGTGCGCAAGCCCGGTTGCCGGGCGAACAGGGGGTCGGAGCGGTGGGTATGGAGGCACCGCGGTGGCCGCTGCTGCCTCCGGCCGAATTCCCTGACGAACTGACACTGGCGGATCTGACGTCCTTTCTGAAGGCCCCGGTGAAGTATTTTTTCCAGAAGCGTCTGGGCATTTACTGGAACGATGACGAGGAAGTGCTGCCCGATCACGAACCGTTCAGTCTGGATGGCTTGGCATGCTGGAAGGTGCAGGATGCGCTGGTGAAGGCCCAGCTGCACAGCCTGCGCGTGAACGAGCAGCAGGCTGGCCCCGTAGCGTGGCAGGCCATGCTGGAAAACGAAACACGGCGCGATGCCCTGCTGCTGCAGCTGGTGCCGGTGCGTGAGCGTGCACTGGCGCAGCTGGCCCGTGCCGGTGCATTGCCGGTGGGCGCCTTCGGCGAGCTGCAGCGTGAAAGACTGGAAGAACCGCTGCCCAAGATGATGGCGGATTATCTGCACGAGGTGGTGCAGTACCCGCGGGCATTGCCGGATGAGCCTTTCGTGTGGGAGCCGCTCGCCGATGCTGCCCTGCCGGCCGGGTTTCCACCGGTTCTGGGTACGCTGGACTGTCTGCGGACCCGTGCCGATGGTGCCCGGGTCCGGCTGGTGCTGACGGCCAGTACCGTGGTGGACGGGAAAGGGAAGACGGACGAAAAGGCCTATCGGCTCGACCGCCTGCTGGACCACTGGGTGTATCACCTGGCGGGCAATCTGCAGGACGGCGCCATGAGCACGGTGCTGGTGGGCAAGGCGCAGGGGAAGGCATGCCTGCGTCTGGACCCGCTGCCGCCCAAGGTGGCATTGCAGCACTGGCATGTGTTGCTGGAGGCCTGGCAGCAGGGCCTGCGCCGTCCGCTGCCGCTGGCGGCGAAGACGGGATTTGCCTGGCTGAAGAAGCCCTGCCATCCGCCGGAAGCAGGCGCCGAAGAACTGCCATCGGGCGACGGGAAGCCCTCGGGCGCCGGGGAACCATCGGGGGCCGACGAACCATCCGATGCCCGTAAAAACTGGCAGGATCTGACCCAGACCTATGAAGGCGCCGGGGAAGAGGGCGGAAAAGGCCGTTTTGGAGGGCAGGGTGAGCGTGACAGCGACATGTATCTGGCACGCGCCTGGCCGGACATGATGGCACTCTGGCAGAGCGGCGAATTCGGCGAATGGGCCGAACGTCTGCTGCAGCCCGTGCGGGATGCGCTGCACCGGGGTTCCAGTAACGACAGCCAGAAGGATGGTGCATGAGCACGATGCATACACCGGAAAATCCGGATGCAGCGGTGAAACCGGTCGAACCGCTGCGTTTTCCACTGCGCGGCAGCCGCCTGATCGAGGCCAGTGCCGGTACCGGCAAGACCTACACCATTGCGGCGCTCTATCTTCGACTGGTGCTGGGGCATGGCGGGCCGGCAGCGGCGTTTGGTTATGCGGGATCGCCGGATGTTCCGGATCTGGCTGTACAGGTGCTGCCCGGAGCGGCGGATGAGTCGCGCGCGCAGGCGCTGCCCGGAGAGGCGTATGAATCATGCCTGCAGGAACCATCCGGACAGGTGAGTGCGTTGCGTGCGCAGGAACCGCTCGGCGAGGCGGATGACGGTGCACCACGGCCGCTGATGCCTCCCGAGATCCTGGTCGTGACCTTCACGAATGCCGCGGCGCAGGAGCTGCGTGACCGGATTCGTGCGCGGCTGGCCGACGCGGCCGTGTTCTTTCAGGAAAGTGCACTGGCTGCCAGCCGGCTGGGGCTGATGCCGGGAGGGGACGAAGCATTTCCGGAAGAGGCAGCGAACGAGCAGGCATTCCCTGATGAAAATGGGCTGCCGGCCGGAAATGCGCTGCTGACTGAAAATGCGCTGCTGGCTGCACATGGTTTGCTGGCTGGACGTGGGCTTCCGGTTGAAGGGGGGCTGCCGGTGGCCGATGACGGGCTGCTGCAGGAACTGCGCAACGATATGCCGGTGTCGCGCTGGCCGGCGTGTGCGCGTCGCCTGCAGCTCGCGGCCGAATGCATGGACGAGGCGGCCGTCTTCACCATTCATGGCTGGTGCCAGCGCATGCTGCGCGAACACGCCTTCGACAGCCGGGGACTGTTCGACCTGACGCTCAGCGATGACACGTCCGGCCTGCTGGCCGAGGCGTGCCGCGATTACTGGCGGGTATTCTGTCAGGGGCTCGACCACGAGGCGGCGACGGTGCTGCACGGCTGGTGGGATTCGCCCGAAAGCCTGCAGGCGGCCGTGAGCGACCTGCTGGAAAAAAGGGATGCCCTGCCGGGTGAGGGGCTGCCGCCGGCACAGGCGCTTGGCCAGGCACGGCAACAGCGGCGCGAAGCGCTCGAACGGCTCAAGGCACCGTGGCGGGAGGGCTGGATAGACGAGCTGTCGCAGTTTTTCGGGAGAGCCTACGACCCTGCATGCAAGTGGTTGAATGGTCGTGTTTACCGGAACAGCTGGAGTGGCCCCTGGCTGGACGCGTTGCGTGTCTGGGTACGGGAACCGGATCTGGTGGCGGTGCCCTTTGCCGACATCAAGCGCTTTGAAGGGTATGGGGATGGCGCCCTGCCCATGCGGGAAATACTGCAGCTCAACCGGAAACTGTCCGATTTCACGCCGGATAAACTGCCGGGATTGAAAAAATTGACCGCAGCAGCCTTGCGGGAGGGGCTTGCCCGGGGGGTGACCCCGGAAAAACATCCCCAGCTGGCCGCCATGCTCGGCCTCCCCCCCGACCGGCCCGTGCATCCGGCCCTGCAGGCCATGGAGGCGCTGCCAGCCGAACTGGCTGCCCTGCCGCCCGATGGTTACGAGTCCGTGCTGCTGCATGCGGTGCACTGGATCGAGGCGCGCTACCGTGCCGCGCGCGACCAGAAAAGCGAGATGAATTTCGACGATCTGCTCACGCAGCTGCTGCGTGCGCTGGATGAGCCGGGCGGAGAACAGCTGGCGGCACGCATGGCGCGCCAGTATCCGGTGGCAATGATCGACGAGTTCCAGGACACCGACACGACGCAGTACCGGATTTTCGACCACGTCTACCGGGTGCGCGAGAACCTGCCACAGCAGGCCCTGATCATGATCGGTGATCCGAAACAGGCCATCTACGCATTTCGGGGCGGCGACATTCATACGTACCTGAAGGCACGTCAGGCTACCGCCGGGCGCCATTACACGCTGGACACCAATTTCCGCTCGTCAGCGGCGATGGTCGGTGCGGTGAACCACCTGTTTTGCGCGGCCGAGCAGCGCACGGCACTGGGCGGGGCCTTTCGCTTCGTGGGTACGGGTGGTGCCAGTCCCCGGAATCCGGCCAATCCGCTGCCCTTCCTGCCGGTGAAAGCCAGGGGGCGCAGCGAGCGCTGGCATGATCCGGCCCATCCGGCAGGAGCACCGGCTCTGACATTCTGGATGATGCCGCAGGATGAGGCTGGTGCGCGGGCAACGGATGCCGCGACAGTTCAGGTGATGCGGCAGGATGCATCCGGTGCGCAGGGCGGGAACGGCACAAAAGGCGCAGATGGTGCGAAAGGTGCGGCCGGCGCAACAGGCACGGATGAGGGGGCAGCCGGCAGAACCGCAGGCGGCAGGCAGGAAAAGGAAAAGCGGGAAAAGGGGCTGTCGAAAACGGCGTACCGGGCGCATTACGCCCAGGTGACGGCGGCCGAGATCGCGCGGCTGCTGGCGGCCGGTGCGCGGGGTGAAGCGTATTTCTGGACGCCGGCTGCCCGGCAGGAGACAGGCGCGCCGGAAGAGGGGCTGGAAGGCGCGGCAGTGGGTGCTGGTGTTGCCCGACCGGCCGGGGCGGGGCACGCGGCAGGTCATTGCATGTCAGGGCATGGCGATGCAGGGCGCGACGATGCAGAACAGGGTGATCCAGCGCATCGCCGCCCGGTGAAGCCGGCGGACATGGCCGTCCTGGTCAATGACGGGCAGGAGGCCCGGGCGATCCGTCGCGCGCTGCGGGCGCAGGGCATTCGCAGCGTGTATCTGTCGGACAGTGAATCGGTCTTTGCCACGCCGGTGGTGGGCGAGCTGCTTTTCTGGCTGCAGGCCTGTGCGGAACCGGGGAATGCCCGGGCCGTGCGCGCGGCGCTGGGCACATCGCTGTGCGGGCTGGATGCGCAGAGCCTGCTGCGGCTGTCGCAGGACGAGCTGTACTGGGAGGCGCAGGTGGCGCGATTCATGCAGTATCGCGACATCTGGCGTCGGCAGGGCGTGCTGCCGATGATCCGGCGGATGCTGCAGGATTTCCGGGTGGTCGAGCAGCTGCTGGCGAGGGACGAGGAGCGGCAGCTGACAGATCTGCTGCATCTGAGCGAACTGCTGCAGACGGCATCCGGCCAGCTGGAGGGCGAGCATGCGTTGATCCGCTATCTGCGCGAGCAGCGCCGGCAGCCCGAGGGAGAGATGGATGCCCGTCGACAGCGGCTGGAGAGCGATGATGCCCGGGTGCGCGTGGTGACCGTGCACAAGTCGAAGGGGCTGGAATATCCACTGGTCTTTTTGCCCTATGCCTGTGCGGCCAGGGAGGTGGATCCGAAGGCATCGGGCGGAAAGACGGCATTTCTGTCGTGGCACGATGCGCAGGGCGATCTGCAGCTGACCCTGTGCGGCAGTGGCGAGCTGCCGCCGGGCGTTCGGGAGCAGGCGGATGAGGAGCGCCTGGGTGAGGATCTGCGCAAGCTGTACGTGGCGCTGACGCGGGCCCGTCATGCCACCTGGGTGGGCATCGCGCCACTGGACAGGCTGGCGCACAGCGCAGCCGGTCATCTGCTGGGGCTGGCGGCTGCCCCGGTGATACGCGTCCCGGGTGGGGGCCGGGATGATGACGCGGGGGAGGCGCCGGCCGGTGTGGCCGGGGTGCGCGAGAGCAGGGCGGATTCCCTCGACGGTAAAACGATGGATGCCGTCGATGATGCCGCTGCGGATGCGAAACCAGCGCCGGCGGGCAGCCTTGCCGGGCGGGTGGAGAGCCAGGTGGCTGCGCTGGTGGCATCGGCCCGGCCCGGTGAGATGGCCATGGTTCAGATGGCTGGCGAACAGAGGGTGCAACAGGAGGCGCCGCTGGCAGAACGTCCAGCCCACTGGAAGACGCCACCGGCGCTGGCTGCCCGGCGCTGGCCACGCTGGTGGATTGCCAGCTATTCGGCACTGGACCGGGAGGACGGCGTGATGGCTGGTCCGGCGCCGGCCAGCCTGCCGGGCGACCATGATGCGCTTCGGGGAGGGGCCGCGCTTTCGGGCGGCCATGATGCGCTTCGGGAGGTTTCCGTGTTGCCGGGGAGCCGTGACGCGCTGCGAGGGGATGCTGCACGGCCGGCGCGCTGTGATGGGCACCGGGAGGATTCCGCGCTGTTGGGGGACAGTGACGCTCCCTACGGGGATTCGGTACTGACCGAGCGCTGGGCCGAGCAGCAGGGGGCCGATGCAGCGTGGCAGCGCCAGGTGCAGGCCCGGGCGTTGCAGGACATGCCGGTGGACGGGGTGGATTCTGGCGTGCGGCAGCATGCGTCCATCGCAGAGCGCATGGCAGGTTCCTTCCCGGGGGGGGAGCTGGTTTCTGATGTCCTGCGGCCCGCGGCGGGCAGACAGGCTGATGGGGAACTGGCCGGTGTGCATGCCTTTGCCCGGGGACCGCAGGCCGGTACCTTCCTGCACGGGCTGCTGGAATGGGCGGGGCGGCAGGGGTTTGCCGCTGTTTCGGCCGACCGCGCACTGCTGGCCGCACAGGTGCGCCGGCGCCTGCAGCGGGTGCCGGCCTGGCAGCCGTGGGAGGACATGCTGACCGGCTGGCTGCTTCAGATGCTGACGCAGCCGCTGCATTCCACCGTGCTGCCGGTTTCGCTGCCCGCGCTGGCAGACCTGCCGCAGTATCAGGCGGAAATGGGTTTCATGCTGGCCGTGAACGGCATCGACCTGCCGGGGCTGGATGCCTGGGTGCGGGCGAACACCCTGGACGGGGCGCCGCGTCCGGCACTGCTTCCCGGGCAGCTCAACGGCATGCTCAAGGGTTTCATCGATCTGGTGTTCGTGCACGAGGGGCGGTATTTCGTGCTGGACTACAAGTCGAACTGGCTGGGCAGCACCGATGCTGCCTACCGGCCGGAGACGATGGCGGCGGCGGTGCTGGCGCATCGCTACGAGCTGCAGTACCTGTTCTACGTGCTGGCGCTGCACCGGCTGCTGAAGGTACGGCTGCCCGATTATGACTACGACCGTCATGTGGGTGGAGCGCTCTATCTGTTTCTGCGGGGGATGTCGGCGCCCTCGGGAGGTGTCTTTGCGGCCCGGCCCTCACGGGAGGTGATCGAGACGCTGGATGCTGCCTTTGCCGGCAGGAAACGGGAGGTGGCCGCATGACGCGCAGGCCGACACGACGCGCCAGGGGGGCGCAACCGGACGGGCTGACGGGAGACCTGTTTGCCGGGCTGGATGATGAGGCTGCAGGCATGAAGGGCTTGCCCGGGGATGCGGCACCCGGCGTCGGGGATGAAGCCGACCCTGACCGGCCTGCATGCACCGTTCGGAACGTGCTCCCCGGTACCGTGCCGCTGCCCCGGACACCGGTCCGGATGCTGGCGCTGCTGGACGACTGGCAGGCACAGGGGATGCTGCGCTACATCGATGTGGCGCTGGCCCGTTTTCTGGCGCAGGAGGTGCAGCCCCGGCATGCGCCAGTGCAGGCGGGGGAGGCGCCCAGCGCAGGTGCCGGGAGGCAGGGGCTGCCTATGGCTGGCCTGCGTCCGTCAGGAGGGGTAGATGGCGTCGATGGGACGGATGGGGCGGTGCCGGAGGAGGGGTCTGACGGCGCGGAGGGAGCGGTACTGGACCCGGAAGCAGCCGGTGCGCTGGCCCTGGTGCTGCTGGGGGCGGCGCTCTGCAGTGCGCAGCTGGGCCAGGGGCATGCCTGCCTCGACCTGCAGGCCGTGACGGCCGATCCGGCGGGGATACCGGGCCTGCCGGTGGCGGACGCGCTGCACGGCCTCGATGCGCTCCGGTGGCAGGCAGCGCTGCGGGCATGGCCGCAGCTGGTGTCGTGTCCCGCGCAGGCGGAGGATGCGTGCGCCGGACGGTTCACGCCGCTGGTGCTGGCACACGGCCGGCTGTATCTGCACCGTCTGTGGCGTTGTGAGCAGGATGTGCAGCAGGGCATTCTGCAGCGGCTCGGACGGGATGATGCGGCAGTGGCGGGTGCCATGGATGCACAGCGGGCAGCGGCTGCAGCGAATGGGGCAGATGCCATCGATGATGCGCAGACGGCCCGCCTGCAGCAGGCGCTGGATGTGCTGTTTCCGTCGGCCCTGACAGCCGGCGCACAGGCAGATACCCGTGCACCGGCCGATGCCGCTGACGACAGCGGAGGAGACACGGCAGCGGACCGGCCTGCCGGAGGGAAAGCCCCTGTAGAGAGCTGCCTGGTTGCGAGGCATGGGGCCGCAGCCATCCATTCCTCTGGTGGGGGGCGCGGTACTGCGGACCAGCCCGCCGACTGGCAGAAGATCGCCTGCGTGCTGGCTTCGCGCCAGCGCTTCGGGCTGATCACCGGCGGCCCCGGCACGGGCAAGACGACCACGGTGCTGCGGCTGCTGGCGCTGCTGCAGTGGCAGGCGCTGGCGACGCATGGAAAACCCCTGCGCATCGGTCTGGCGGCACCGACCGGCAAGGCGGCGGCACGGCTGTCGGGTTCGATTGCCGGAGCCATCGGACGCCTGCCGCTCGATGATGTCCCGCAGGGGGAGGTCATACGTGCAGCCATTCCCCATGCGGTGAGCACGCTGCACCGGCTGCTGGGCAGCCGCCCGGACTCGCGCCATTTCCGGCACGATGCGCGCAATCCGCTGCGGCTGGATGTGCTGGTGATCGATGAGGCGTCGATGATCGACCTGGAGATGATGGCGGCGGTCATGCACGCACTGCCTGCCTCTGCGCGGCTGATCCTGCTGGGCGACAAGGACCAGCTGGCCTCGGTGGAAGCCGGGGCCATCCTGGGCGAACTGTGCGCACGGGCGCAGCAGGGGCACTACTGGCCGGAAACGGCCATCTGGGTGAGCGAGGTGACCCGGGAGGTGGTGCCTCCCGCCCTGCAGGATGTGGCCGGAACGCCACTGGACCAGAGCATCTGCATGCTGCGGCACAGCCACCGCTTCGGGGCGGACAGCGGTATCGGGCGGCTGGCGGCTTTCGTGAACGCCGGGGATGTGCAGGGCGTGGCACGGCTGTGGCGCGAGGCCGGACAGGGGGCTGGCCAGTTTCCCGACATTGCCCGGTACGAGGTGGATGCATCCCGCCGGGGGCTGCGCGAGCTGGTGATCCACGGCCGGGGTGAACAGCCGATGGGTTACGCCCATTATCTGCAGGTGATGCATCAGCATCAGCCGGCGTCCGACGCGGACCCGGCGACGTTCGATGCCTGGGCGCAGCAGGTGCTGCAGGCGCACGGGCGTTTCCAGTTGCTGTGTGCGCTGCGGCAGGGACACTGGGGCGTGGATCACCTGAACCGGCAGATCGCGGTCTGGCTGCAGGGCGCCGGGCTACTGGCTGCCAGCGAGGGCTGGTATGCCGGGCGTCCGGTGATGATCACGCACAACGATTATGAGCTGGGCCTGATGAATGGCGATGTGGGCATCACGCTGGCCGGTCCGGGAGGACGGTTGCGGGTGGTGTTCCTGAATGACCGGGGGGCGGTCCGCTGGGTGCTGCCCAGCCGGTTGCAGGCAGCCGGCACGGTGTTTGCCATGACGGTGCACAAGGCGCAGGGCTCGGAGTTCGACCATGCGGCGCTGGCCATGCCGGAGGCGCTGTCGCCGGTGCTGACGCGGGAGCTGGTCTACACGGCCATCACCCGCGCGCGGCGCTTCTTCACCCTGGTGGGGCCGGCGGCAGAGGGCGAGGCCGGTACCCGGGGGCTGGACGATGTGATGGCCCGGGCGATCCGCCGGCAGGTGCAGCGGGCCAGCGGGCTGATGGCGGGAGCGCTGTCTCAACCCTGAAGGCATGCGCCCAGGCAGTGGCGCTTGGGCGGCAGGCCGGGGCGTTTCTCGCAGACGAAGCCGCTGGCGGCCAGGGCATCGCGCACGCTGCGGGCCACGCACCAGGTGGCCAGCCGGGTGCCGGGGCGGCAGTGGCGGGCCAGGGCCTGCAGTGTGCTTGCCTGCCACATGGCGGGATTCTTTCTGGGGTCGAAACCATCGAGAAAGACGCTGTCGGCGTGCAGGGGGCCATGCTGTTGCAGCCACGCGTCAAGCACGCGCGTGGTGTCGCCCAGCAGGATGATCAGTTCGACGGTGCCGTCCGGTACCTCTGCGGTCCCCGGGAAGCAGAAGTGCAGGATTGGGGCCTGAAGGGAGATCTCGGCCCAGCGCTGGGCCAGTTGTGCGGCCAGCGGTTGCAGGACGGGGTCATCGGCGGCCGCCTGCCGGATGTCGTCGGCGCCGACCGGATGGGCTTCGGTGGAGACGAAGCGCAGGTGCCGGGCCGTCCGGGCGTCATCGTCCGCGGAGGCGGGTGCTGGGTCCGGACGGTTTGCCAGCCAGCTGGCCCAGGTGGACAGGAAATTCAGGCCCAGTCCGAAGCCGGTTTCGAGGATGGTCCAGCGGCCGGACGACAGCCAGGCCCGGGGCAGGCCGCAGCCGCCCAGAAAGACGTGCTCCGCCTGGGCGCGGGCACCGCTGAGCGTGTGGTAGCGGTCACCATACAGGGGGCTGAAGGGCTGGCCGTCCTGCCAGGTGATGAGGGCCGGGCCGGCGGGCAGGGCGGCTGCATCGGCGGTTCCATAGGCGGGGGCCTGTCCGGCAGGCATGGCCGGTACAGCCGGAAGGCCGGATCGTGAAGAGGATGTGACCGCAGGGGTGGCCGGTGAATCCGGAGCAGGTGCCGGGAATCCGGAAGCAGGGAATGGTGACATGTGGGAAGGGAACCAGCCGGGGTTTGGTGGGGCGAATGCGTCCATGACATGCATCCGGAGAGGCAGATCGTGGGATACTGCAGACAGTTCCGTTTTGCGGGCGGGGGGCGGCTATCATCGGCCGCCCGCCATGCTCCCATTTTCCCGGTTTCGTTTTCATGCGTGAAGTTCATGGTCTGACGGCCTGTCCGATGTGCGATACGCTGCACCAGCGGGTGCGGCTGCGCGACGGCCAGCGGGCACGCTGCCGGGTGTGCGGGTCCGAGCTGGCCCGGTCCTCCCGGCTGAACCGGGCACGGATGATTCCGCTGGTGCTGGCCTGCCTGCTGCTGTTCATCATGGCCAACGTGTTTCCGGTGGTGGCCATCGAGCTGCAGGGCTCGGTGCACCAGCTCACGCTGGTGGGCGCGGTACTGACGCTGCTGCAGTCGGGCATGCTGGCCGTGGCCATGATGGTGTTCGTGCCGACGCTGCTGCTGCCGGGGCTGTATCTGCTGACGCTGCTGGGCGTGCTGTGGCTGACCGGACGGGAAGGGATTCCGGCGCGGGTGGTCAATGCCCTGGTGCGGGCCATGCAGCAGATGTACCCGTGGAGCATGGTGGAGGTGTTCCTGCTCGGGGTGCTGGTGGCCATCGTCAAGCTCTCGTCGATGGCCAGCATCATTGCCGGGCCGGCCCTGTGGGCCTGGATGGGCACGACCATCACGCTGACGGTGGTGCTGACCTTCCGGCTGCGCCGGCTGATCCGGCGCACGCACCGGCCGGTGGGGCCGGTGCGGCTGCGCGACGGTGAGGTGGTGTACGGGACGCGCCCGGATGCGGGCCCGGGGGAGATGTCATGAACCGCAAGGACCCCCTTTCCCGGGGCGATGCCACGGGCCGGGAAGACCTCATGATGCAGGAAGACACCAGAGGCCGCGAGGGGGCCAGGAGGAAGGATGCCTCGCGTCCGGACCGGTCGGGGGCGCAGGCCGGGGTCGGGCTGCCGCTCACGACGGCAGGGTCGGCCCGTTTCTGCAGCCAGCGGCTGGGGATGATCGCCTGCCACCATTGCGACACGGTGTGGGCCGAGGTGCGCGAGGGTGACCGCTGCCGGCACTGCGGGGCGCGGCTTCTGCGGCGCAAGCCGGGCGGACTGGGGGTGACCTGGGCGTTGCTGATCACGGCCATCATCCTGTATTTCCCGGCCAATCTGCTGCCGGTGATGACCACCAGCACAATCTTTGGCACCGATGATTCGACCATCCTGTCCGGGGTGGTGTATTTCTGGCACGAGGGCGAATGGGCGCTGGCGGCCATCATCTTCATTGCCAGCTTCCTGATTCCGCTCTTCAAGCTGACGGCGCTGGTGCTGATGGCGCTGATGGTGCAGTTTCGCAGCCTGTGGCGGCTGAAGCAGCGCACGCACCTGTACGACATCGTCGAATGGGTGGGGCGCTGGTCGATGCTGGATGTGTTCGTGGTGGCGGTGACGTCATCGCTGATCCAGGTGCCCGGGGTGGCGGTGATCAAGGCCGGCCCCGGCATTGCCGCCTTTGGTGCCGTGGTGGTGCTGACGATGCTGGCCACGATGAGTTTCGACCCGCGGCTGGCGTGGGATGCGCGGTTCCGGCCCGGCTTCCGGCGCCCGGGGGCGCGTCGCCGGCAGGCCGATGGGCGGGGGCGTTGATGCCGGGGCAGATGTTTTTCCCGGGATCTCCATCGGGCAGGACGGGGGCACGCCCGGGGAGTCGCGGGCGTGGAAGGGTTGGACGGGTGTGCATGGGGGCATGGTCCCGGCAACGCACGCCGTGCTGGTTTATCGACGTTGAATGGGTGTGCATGGGTTCATGACACGCTCCAGGGATGTGTTATTTCTGGCGGGCCGCAGGGTCTGGAGGCTGTGAAGGATGGGTGTCGAGGATGAAGTGCGGGCCGGGCGCGATGCAGGTGAAGGGCGCCGTGGCCGTGAGGGATACGAGGGGCGCAGCCCTGTGGAGGCCCGGCAGGCGGGTGGCCATCATGATGATGCGCTGGTGCCAGAGGCCGAGGTGGAAGACCGGCGCTATCGCTGGCTGCCCTCGCTGGTCTGGCTGCTGCCGCTTTTGGCCGCACTGGTGGGCGCCATTCTGACCTACCGCGAGATGACCCAGCACGGGCCGACGATCACCGTGACCTTCAAGACGGCCGAGGGGCTGGAGGCGGGCAAGACCAAGCTGCGTTACAAGGATGTGGAAATCGGCCAGGTCAGGCGCATCCAGCTGGCCGAGGACCGTTCGCATGTGGAGGTCGACATCGAGCTGGGCAAGGGAGCTACGAGTTTCCAGGCGAAGGATTCGCGCTACTGGGTGGTGCGGCCACGGGCCGACGTGTCCGGTGTGTCCGGGCTGGGCACGCTGCTGTCCGGGGCCTATATCGGGGTGGATGCCGGCCGCTCGAAGGAGATGGTGTCGACGTTCACCGGGCTGGAAAACCCGCCCCCGCTCAAGTATGACGAGGCGGGCAGCCAGTACCGGCTGCGCGCGAAGGATCTGGGCTCGCTGGACATCGGTTCGCCGGTGCTGTACAGGCGGATGGTGGTGGGCCGGGTGACCGGCTATTCGCTGGACGATTCGGGTGAATACGTGCTGGTCGACATCTTCGTCAACAGTCCGTATGACCGTTTCGTCGGGCAGAACTCGCGCTTCTGGGAGGCCAGCGGCATCGATGCGCAGTTCGATGCCAACGGGGTGGCCATCAAGACGCAGTCGCTGATGACGGTGGTGGCGGGCGGCGTGGCCTTTGCCTCGCCCATCGAGGGCAAGGGCAAGGTGGCCGATGTCCATACGCCGTTTGCGCTCAGCCCGGACGAGGCCACGGCCATGAAGCGTGCCGATGGCAAGTCCAGTTTCATCGTGCTGAACTTCGACCAGTCACTGCGGGGGCTGTCGCGCGGGGCCCTGGTGGATTTCCGCGGGGTGGAACTGGGGCAGGTCCGATCCATCGACATGGTGGTCGACGAGAAGACCGGCGAGGTGAAGATGCCGGTGCTGATCGAGGTCTATCCGGAGCGTCTGCACTGGCGCAGTGCGAACGGTGACCAGGCATCGCCTTTCTCGGGTCGTTCCGACAGCCAGCTGCGCCAGGAGGCGCTGGAGCGGCTGCGCAAGATGGTCGATCGCGGCATGCGGGCGCAGCTGCGGACCGGCAACCTGCTCTCGGGCCAGCTCTATGTGGCGCTGGACTTCTTCCCGCAGGCCAAACCGGCCGATCTGCGGGTGGTGGGCAACGACATGGTGGAGCTGCCGACGGTGGGCAATTCGCTGGATGAATTCCAGGCCCAGATCGCCCAGATCCTGGCCAAGATCAACAAGGTGCCCTTCGACCAGATCGGCCGCGAGTTGCATCAGACGCTGGCCGGCATGCGCCGGACGGTGAACGAGGCCGAGGGCACGATGAAGCGGGTCAACCGTGATCTGACGCCGGAGCTGCTCTCCACCGTGCAGAGCCTGAAGAAAACGCTCGATTCCGCCGACCGGACGCTGGCCCATGCCAACCGCACGCTGGCGTCCGATGCGCCGCTGCAGGAGGACATGCAGCAGACGCTGCAGTCGGTGGCGCGGGCGGCTGATTCGCTCAAGCGGCTGACGGATTATCTGGAGCGCCATCCGGAGAGCCTGATCCGGGGCAAGTCCGGCAAACAATGAAGATTTTCAGGGGTGTATGGTGAAGATGCGTTCCGTGATGTGGGTGGCGGCCTCGGTCGCGATGTTCGGGCTGGCCGGTTGTGCCAGTGCCCCGGTGTCGTATCACACGCTGCAGGGAAGCAGTGAGGCGGGCAGCGGTACGTCGGCCCAGCCGGATCTGCGCTACCAGATTGCGGCGGTGAATGTGCCGGAGCGGCTGAACCGTCCCGATCTGGTGCTGTCGGGCAGTCCCGTGAAGGCGGGCAAACCGGGAGGCGCTGACGCGGGGGGCGGTCAGGTGCGGGCAGATACGTCGGTGACGGTGCTCGAGAACGAACGCTGGGACGCGTCGCTCACCGATGCCCTGCGGGACGCGCTGGCTGCACGGCTGGCCGAGGCGGCTGCCCGTCCGGTGACGCCGGCCAGCGCCCGTGAACCGGCCCGGCTGCGGCTGACGGTGCAGGTATACCGCTTCGATGCCAGCCAGCGGGGTGATGTGGATGTGCTGGCGGACTGGCGGCTGCGGCGCCTGGACATCGGGGATGAGGATGATGCCACCCCGGAAGCGCCCGATGGCCGGGTGCTGGCATGCCGTTACCAGGGGCGTGCCATGGTGCCGGCGGGCAGCGTGACCGCAGTGGTGAGCGCCCTGCAGCAGCAGGTGGTGCATCTGGCCGATGACATCGTGGCGGCCACCCGTCCCTGGCTGCGCGGCAGCGCCCAGCCCTGTGTCCAGGGGGCGCAGGCAGTCCAGACGGGGCCGCGCGGATGACGCCGGAGGCCGTTCCCCTTTCTCCGGTGGTTCCGGAGCTCAGGGCGCAGGATGGGGAGGAGCCATCCGGTGCCGGCAGACCGGATTCTGCCCTGGCGGCTCCTGCTCCGGCAGTCTCTGCCCGGGCGGTGATCCCCGTTCCGGCGGAGGTCTCTGCTATGGTGCCCCCTGCTCAGGCGGAAGCGCCTGCATTCGACACCCGGGACCACGCCATGATGCGTCTGGCTATGGACCAGGCGCTCAATGCCTCGCTGCACGGCGAGGTGCCGGTGGGCGCCGTTCTGGTGAAGGATGGCCAGGTGATTGCCACCGGATACAACCATCCGGTGGGCAGCCATGATCCATCGGCCCATGCCGAGATGCGGGCGCTGCGGATGGCGGCCGAACAGCTGGGCAATTACCGGGTGGGTGCCTCGACGCTTTATGTGACGCTGGAGCCCTGCATGATGTGTCTGGGCGCCATCCTGCACGCGCGGGTGACGCGGGTGGTGTTCGGGGCGCACGATCCCAAGACCGGCGTGTGTGGCAGTGTGCTGAACCTGCCGGCCCATGGGCAGCTCAATCACCAGACCCAGGTGGAGGGGGGGCTGCTGGCAGAGGAATGTGGCCGGCTGCTGCAGGATTTCTTTGCCCAGCGTCGTGCCCAGAGACGGGCTGCACGCGATGCGCTGCGGGCGCAGCAGGACGAGCTGGCACGCTGGGCGGCCACGCTGCCTGCGGAAGCAGCGCTGGGTGAATTGCGGCTGGAAGGGGGCGGACTGGATTCAGAGGCATCTGCGTGAGCAGCGTGGCGGGCCGGATGTGCAGGTATCTGCGTCAACGGTAGAGAGGCTTCCCTTGGAGGAGCGGCCCAGCCTGTGGATGCCCTGGCGCAACGACGATTCTGCGGGATACCCGGCCCATGACAATTCCGTAAATGCCGGATTGCAAAGGCCCGGAACACGCAAAACAGTGCAAAAATAGTCCCTTTCCAAAACCGGCGGAAGTGGGCGGCCGGTGTGCCCGGCGGACCATGCCCGGCGCCGGAAAGGCGTGTCCGGTACGGCTTGCCCGGACCGGGGGGCTGGCCGTGTTCTGCCCCGAATACCGACACTGAGAGGCTTTTGTATGGCAGGAGAGGGAATCATCGGGTCGTGGCGACGGCTCAATCTGGTCGGCCGGATTGCCATCGGGCTGGCGGCAGCGGTCTGCGTGGCGCTGCTGACGCGCTGGCTGGGTGGGGGCACCGAGGGCTGGGAGGCCACGGTGGCCCGTACCGGACACGTTCCGGAGGGATGGCCGGCCTGGGTTCTTTCGACGGGTGAGCTGCTGGGCGACCTGTTCGTGGGTGCCCTGAAGGCAGTGGCACCGGTACTGGTGTTCGCGCTGGTGATGGCGGCCATTGCGCAGCATCAGCGGGGCACGAAAACCAACATCCGGCCGGTCCTCATCCTGTACCTGCTGGGCACGTTCGCTGCGGCCCTGGTGGCGGTGTCGCTGAGCTTCCTGTTTCCCTCGGAGCTGGTGCTCAAGGGCGTACAGAAGGCCAATGAGGTGGCACCCGGTGGCATCACGGCCGTGCTGAGGGACCTGCTGATGAAGCTGGTGACCAATCCGGTCCAGGCGCTGGCCAACGCGAATTACATCGGCATTCTGGCCTGGGGCCTGGTGCTCGGGCTGGCGTTCCGCCATGCCAGCGACCAGATGCGTACCCTGCTCAACGAGGTGGCCGAGGCGGTGTCGAAGGTGGTCCGTTTCGTGATCAGCTTTGCGCCGGCCGGCATTTTCGGTTTGCTGCTGGTGACGCTGCTGTCACCGGACGGGTTCAGCCAGCTGCAGGGCTATCTGCATCTGCTGGGTGTGCTGCTGGGGGCCATGCTGCTGGTGGCGCTGGTGGTCAACCCGCTGATCGTCTGGACGCGGATCCGCCGCAATCCCTATCCGCTGGTGATCACCTGCCTGCTGGAAAGCGGTGTACCGGCCTTCTTCACGCGCAGCTCGGCAGCCAACATTCCGGTGAACATGGCCCTGGCCAAGAAGCTGGGGCTGCACGAGGATACCTATTCGATCTCGATTCCGCTGGGGGCCACCATCAACATGGCGGGCGCAGCCATCACCATCACGGTGCTGACGCTGGCTGCCGTTAACACGCTGGGGCTGTAGGTGGACTTTGCCACCGCCGTGCTGCTGAGCGTGGTGGCCACGCTGGGGGCCTGTGGGGCCTCCGGGGTGGCCGGCGGGTCGCTGCTGCTGATTCCGATGGCCTGTGCACTGTTTTCCATCGACAACGACATCGCCATGCAGGTGGCCGGTGTGGGCTTCATCATCAGCGTGGTGCAGGATTCGGCCGAGACGGCGCTCAATTCATCCACCGACGTGCTGTTCACGGCTGCGGTGGATCAGGCGCAGAAGCGCTGAGTAAATATGGGGCCGGCAGGCTGCCGGCCCCAGCCCCTGTCCGGTGTGACCGGCGCTGGACTGGACATGTCTGCTGCAGCCCATTGGTGTCAGCATGCAGGCAGTTTCCGGTCCGGGTCATCCGCAACACACGGCACAGGGCGCAAGAAGGTGGAACGTGCTCCAGATCGCAGCACGCCAGACCGGTGAAGCGGATATCCGGTGGGGCGGATGTTCCGGCTGAAGGAAAATCTTCGCGGCTTCCAGACAGCAAAAAGGCGATGCCCAGGATTGGGGGGCATCGCCTTTTTGCTGTCTGCGCCGTGGCGGGCCGCATTCGCGATTGCGGGAGGCGGCCATCATGGCGCAGTCCGGGAGCGGATCACGCCTGCGAGAGGATCACTCCTCGATCTTGGCCTTGGATTTCAGGCTTTCCTGCAGGGCCTGGATCTTCTGACGCTCCAGCTGCTGTTTCAGCTGGGGCTTGA
>ERZ773077.431-NODE-431-length-31741-cov-7.082529_pt1 | contig 31741 bp, 30 predicted proteins | sample MGYA00580612_ERZ773077 | MGnify/ENA primary metagenome ERZ773077 (study PRJEB29015, sample SAMEA2737971) | human oral metagenome | biome: human oral; feature: human-associated habitat; material: dental | place: China | collected 2021 ...
GCCGCATCAACCGCGGCACGCTGCGCGGTGGTGAATCGGTGCTGCTGATGCACGGTGACGAGAAGGCGCCGGTCACCGTGAAGGTGAACCAGGTGCTTCGCTTCCGGGGCCTGGAGCGTGAGGTGGTGCCCTTCGCTCAGGCAGGCGACATCGTGGCCATCAATGGCATCGAGAACATCGACATCGGCTCCACGCTCTGCAAGGTGGGCAACCCCGACCCGCTGCCGCTGCTGCGCATCGACGAGCCGACGCTGACCATGGAATTTCTGGTCAACACCTCGCCGCTGGCCGGCCGCGAGGGCAAGTACGTGACCAGCCGCCAGATCCGCGAACGCCTGGAGCGCGAACTGCAGGCCAACGTGGCGCTGCGGGTGGAGTTCACCGAAGATGCCGACACCTTCGTGGTGTCTGGCCGGGGCCAGCTGCACCTGACCATCCTGCTCGAGAACATGCGCCGCGAGGGCTACGAACTGGCCGTGTCGCGACCCAAGCCGCGCATCCGCATCGTCGAGGGCGAGCGCGAGGAACCCTACGAGCAGCTGACGGCCGATCTGGAAGAAGAGCACCAGGGCGCCGTGATGGAACTGCTGGGCCGCCGCCGGGGCGAGCTGCAGAACATGGAACCGGACGGCAAGGGTCGCGTGCGGCTGGAGTACCGTGTGCCGGCGCGGGGCCTGATCGGCTTCCAGAACGAGTTCCTGAACCTGACGCGCGGCACCGGCATCATGAGCCACGTGTTCGAGGACTACGGTCCGTGGGCCGGCGACATCGAGGGCCGCCGCCAGGGCGTGCTGATCTCGCAGGACGATGGCGCGGCCGTGGCCTACGCGCTGTGGAAGCTGCAGGATCGCGGCCGGATGTTCGTCAGGCCCAACGACGCGCTGTACGAGGGCATGATCATCGGCATCCACACCCGCGACAACGATCTGGTGGTCAACCCGATCCGCGAGAAGAAGCTCACCAACGTGCGTGCCTCCGGCAAGGATGAGGCCATCAATCTCACCCCGCCCATCGAGCTGACGCTGGAAAAGGCTGTCGAGTTCATTGCCGACGACGAGCTGGTGGAGATCACACCGAAGAGCATCCGCCTGCGCAAGCGCCACCTGAAGGAACACGAGCGCCGCCGTGCCAGCCGGGAGGGAGAGGGGGCCTGATACGCCTCGCGCGTGCCATCCCCTCCTGCCTTGTGCAGGCCACGGAACGTTGCACTGACAGAGGGGGCGGCAGGTCACGCGACATGCGTCCTGAATCACGCACAGACGGAGGGGGGCTGTGTGCGGGCAGGACCACACGCTTTAACACGGATTCGCCCCTGCATGTGTAACCCCGCATGACAGGGGCCGGAAATCCGGCCGTTTCTGCACTTCACGTTATGATGGAGACCAAGGGGCACTTGTGGTGCCGGCCTGTGCCGGCATCCGGTCGCTGCACCCGTGCCTCTCCGTATCAAGCCGTCCTTCGTCTGACGGCTTTTGTTTTTAAAGAACATTATCGAGGAGCATCGATGAGCAACACTTCGGACCAGAAACCCGCTACCAAGCGCACTCCCAACGCCGCCTTCAGCGCCGCCCTCACGCCCAGTCCCGAGCTGGCCGCCGTGATCGGTGCCGAGCCCAGTCCGCGTACCGAAGTGACGAAGAAGATCTGGGACTACATCAAGGCCCACAACCTGCAGAACCCCGAGAACAAGCGCATGATCCGTGCCGACGACAAACTGCGCGCGGTGTTCGGCCAGGACGAGGTGTCGATGTTCGAGATGACCCGGCTGGTCAACAAACACCTCACGAAGTGAAAGCCAGCGTGGAAAGCCCATCAGGGGCCTGTTCGTCCCCGCGCCGGTTCCGGTTTGACGGGATGACGAATGTTTCCACCGCGCCATCAGGGGCGTGCTCGCCCCCGCGCCGGCTCCGGTTGGCAGCGTAGTCCGACCGGCATCTCCGACCGTTCCGCCCCCGGCGGGGACATCGACATGCGGGCAGCGTTGCCCGTCATGACGAAACAGCTGGTTCACAGGTGAAGGGCCGGCTGTTTTTGTATAGACTTCTGCGGTTTTTGTACATTCTTTACCGGAGAGGTTGGGTACGTATGGATATGGGTCGAGCCGGGGTGAACCGGAAGATGCTGGCCGTGGCGCTGTCGGCAGCGCTGCTGGGCGGACTGGGAACGATGCAGGCCGCACAGGCGGCCGATGGCGGTGCCGCAGCCAGCGTAGCGGCCACCGATGCTGCCTCGGTCTGGCGCTTCCCCGGGGTGCGCATCGTCGATGCCGCTTCGGAAGCGGCCAGGACCCCCCAGGTCACGCCGGCCTTCGGGGAGGTGATCCGCGGTGACCTGGCCCGTGTCGTGGCCGCTCCCGATGCCTCGGGCGCCCAGGGCAAGCCGGCCTACAGGCGGGCCGCCGACAGCATCAGCTTCATCGTGCCGGAAGACGGCCAGTCCGCCCGCCTGCTGAAAACCTTCGAGGCCATCGACAGGGTGGTGGGGAAGGCAGGGTCGGATGCCGAGATCAAGGCAACGGCCGAGGCCGCCGGGGTACCCGGCATGGTGCTGAACGAACGGCGCGTATCGCTGTCGCACCGGATGGCCGCCACGCCGTTCCGTCCGCCCACCGCCGTGCTGCCCCATGGCGTGCTGAAAAACGGTGGCTGGACCGAGGTCAGCCGCTTCTACCCGCTGGAAGACGGCCGTTTCGTGGAGTTCATCGAGCGTGACCTGCGGGCCACCAACGAGGTGGCCCTGCTGTCGGCCGACATGATCAACGCCGACTTCAACGGCCATCCGGGCATCGGCATCGTCTCCACCGACGACAAGGGCCGCACCGTGCAGCGGGCGTTCTGGGTGTGGGGGCCGAAGGCGTATGAAATCATCGTCGTCGATCCACGGCCCGAGGCGGCCGCCTGGATCACGGCCGAGTCCAGGGAGGCCGATGCCGGCGCCCCGGAAAACGCCCCGGTAGGCCATTCGGTGGTGGTGCTGGGGCGGTCGTTCAAGCCGTTCTGAGCGGGCAGGGGGCTGAGTGGGGCTGGAGCAGCCTGCCCATGGCCCTGGCTGCCCCCATGGGCTGCCGCCCGCAGCGGCAGGTGCCGCTGAACAGATGGAGGCTGCCGGCTCCTGCTGCTGATGAACACGTGGGGCTACTGGCACAGCCGAACAGGTGGGGCTGGCTGGCCCTGCTGCTGGCGCCGATGAACATGTGGGGTTGTTACCCAGCCGTGGGTGCCACTGGCACGTGAGTCTGCCCTCCCTCTTGCAGGCGTGTATCCTGCAGGGTGATGGACCATTTGCTGTCTTTCCCGGAGATGCCGACATGACCCCTCATCCCGCCACGACCGTTCTGGCGAAAGCCCTGTTTCTGCTGGCCATTGCCGCCGCGGCTGGCTGTGACCGCGATGGTGCACAGATGCCCATCGGGCAGAAAACCCACGAGCTGAAACTGACGGGCATGCAGGAACCCTGTCCTGCGGGGCTGAGCGAGAACGGGCGCCCGGTGTCACAGGCCGTGCTCGACCGGGTGCGCCAGGTGAAGGTGACCTGGCCCGAAGGTGTGGCGATCGACCGGGAACGGCGTGACGGCGTTTTCTACCATGACGCCATCGTGTTCAACGACCCGACCTCGGACGGTCCGTCGAAGACACTGACCGGCTGCAGCGCCAGCATCGACGAGCTGGCAGCCTGGGCCTGTGTGCGCAATCCGGTGAACGAGGGGCTGCCGTGTGCCCCCGAACGGCTGGACCGGCCCCCACATCCGGAAGCACCGGTGATGCCGTCGAAACCGGAAGACCTGAAGGATCCGGCAGGGCGGGCCTGCGAGCAGTTGCCCGCGTCGCTGTCGGGGCTCATGCTTATCCGGTGCGTGTTCGGATCCGAGGCCATGGCGGTGGCACGGGAAAAGGCCAGGGAGCAGGGAAAAGCGCAGGACAGGGCAGGTGACGGGGCGGCCAGACAGACGAGTGCTGACGCATCCACGGTCGGAGACGAAAACGGCCTGCCCGCCCGGCGGCCGATGGTCCAGCCCCCCTTTGGTCGTGTTGCGCCGGATGATCGCATCCGTATCGTGGCACCGCAGACGGCTTCTTCATCAGCGGCGGGAGCCTCGCAGGCAGCACAGGACGCCTCGCCGGACGCAACAGGCGCTTCGCCAGCAGCACAGGACGCTTCGCCGGCAGCCCGGAACGCCTCATCATCCGCATCGGAGGTTTCATCGCCGGCCCATGGCGCGGCCTCTTCTGAGAAGAAGGCCGCAGACGGTCATGCCGTGCCCGCGCGGGGCAAGGGCGCCCCGGATGCCGGTACCGATATCGATGGCCTGCAGTTCGTCCGCAACGACAAGGAAGTGGCGGCCATGGTCCGCACCTTCGAAATGATCAGCAGGGCGCGCGAGCGTGCCGATGCCGTGGGGGCCGAAGCGGCCAGCAGGGAGTTCCAGATGCCCGGGCTGGCCTTGAGCGTGAAGGACCTGCCCCTGACCGGCCCGGTGGCGCATCCGCCGTTCGGTACGGCTCTGGCCGTCACGCCGGCCGGCAGCTGGAAGAACGACCGCTGGACCGGGCTGGCCCGCTACTTCCGGATGGGCGACGGCACCTGGATCGAGCTGGCCGAACGGGATCTGGCGGCCTCGCGCGGCATGCTCTACCTCACGCCGACCATGGTCAATGTGGACATCAACGGCAAGCCGGCCAGTGCCACGGCCTTCGTGGATGGTTCGGGCCGCCGGCTGCGCCGGGTGATCTGGGTACGCGGCCCGCGATTGTACGAGCTGACCGTGCTGGACCCGCAGTCCGGCAGCGACCAGGCGGGAAGCACCCGGGGTGGTGGTACGCTGGCCGGTCGCAGCGTGCTCGACATGGCCCGGATGACCGGGCATCCCTGAACGGCCTGCCCGTCAGCAGCGTTCAGAACACACCGCGGTAGCCGGTATGCCGTGCTGGTGCACGGTCGGCTTCATGTGTCCCGCCTCAGCCCCCCGTTTTCTGGCCTCGGTTACCAGGCCCAGATTTCTGCCCCCGGCTCCCGGGCACCTGCTCTCACACTTGCTGCGCACTACTGGCCGTTCCCGGCTTGCCGGATATAGGCCGCCAGCGAGCTGACTTCCTGCTCGGTCAGCACATTCGTGTTGTGCACCCTGATCGCCGCTTCCAGCGTGGCTGCCGAGCCGTCGTGCAGGTACGGGAAGGTGTACCAGGCATCGCGCAGGCCCGGGGTGGTGATGCCGGTGAGTGGCTTGCCCTGCACGGTGCCGCTGGCGGGCTTGAGCGTGCCGATGTCGTCGAGCTTCGTGCCGCCGTTGCCCAGATCGGCATTGCCGTGGCAGGTGGTGCAGCCCTTGGCGGCAAACAGTGCCTCGCCGGCCTTGCCGGCCGCGGTCATGCTGCGGTCGCTGTTGCGATAGGGGCTGGGAGCGTACTGGCCCAGGCTGTTCACGTAGGCGGCCAGGGCGTCGAGGTCGGTCGACAGGCCCTGTTTCTTTCCGCCCAGCGGGTCGTTGCGGTTGTTCTGGTAGAGGCTGCCTGCCGGCATCAGGCCGGCGCCACCTTCGAGCTTGATGATCTGTGCCTCGAAGTCCTGCACCTCGTCGAAGTTGCCGCTCCAGTGCAGGCGCTCCTTCTTGCCGCCATGGCCCACCAGCGAGATGGTCTTGCGCAGCCCCTCGCCCAGCCCGGTCATGTCCCAGACGCGGCCGTCGCCGTAGCCTTCGCTGTGGCAGCTGGCGCAGCTCATGTAGTTGTCGCGGGCCAGGCGGGTGTCGCGGGCATCGTGAAAGAGCTGCTTGCCGCGCAGGACCTGGGCGGGCAGGCGGTCGGCACCGCTGATGGTTTTCACCAGCCGGCCGGTGACGGTCACGCTGCCCGGATCGCGCTCCGTCATCAGGGAACGGATGTCCAGGAAGGTCAGGGTGCGCTGCATGACGTTGGCCACCACGGCCTGTGTGCCGTCGGGCGAGACGGCCACGCCCTGCGGGGCCATGCCCACCGAATCCATCCGGCGTACCTGTACGGCCGTGCCGGCATCGATGATGGCCAGCTCGCGTGAGGTTTCCAGCGCCACCAGCACGTACTGGCCGTTGGGCGTGTAGGCGGCCGCACTGGCCACGCTGCTGTTGTCGAGGTCGTAGCGGCGGGTGGCGGCCTCGGCAGGCGTGGTGCCATCCAGATCGATGTTCGACAGGATGGCCCGCACGGTGCTCTCGTAGTCGAGTGCCTTGCCGTCGCGGGCGGTGCCGCGCTGGATGTTGTCCTGCTTCGATGGCACCCAGGCCTGCCTGCCGCTGGGCGAGATGACCGGTGCCCCCAGATAGTTGGGCAGGCCCCGGGCCGAGGTGGCGCCGTCGGCCTCGCGGCTCATGCCCAGGCGAATGGTGTGCTTCAGGGTGGCGGTGGCCGGGTCGAGCTGCAGCACCTCGCCTCCCCGGAAATCCGGGCTGTCGGCGTTGACGGTCAGCGTGTTTTCACCCGGCACCGGCGGCGAGATGAAGCGGCTGGCCAGCAGGGTGGTGCTGTTGGCGCTGATGGCCAGATGGCGCACGTCAGGCCCCAGCGTCTGGCGTTTTTTGAGCGCTCGGGTGGTGGCATCGAACTGCAGCAGTTCCTGCGAGCCCAGCGTGCTCGCCCAGACGCCACTGCCATCGGCGGCAGCCACCACACCATAGGGCTGCACGGCAGCGCCCAGTTCGAGGGTGGTGACGACCGTGAGCGTGTCGGGCGCGATGATGCTGATCGTGCCACTGTAGCGATTGCTCACCCAGGCGTAGCCGGCGTTGTCGATGGCGACGGTGCGGGGTCCATCTCCCACCGGAATCTCTTTCAGCAGCGCCTGTGTGCTGCTGTCGAGCACGGCCACGGTGTTCTGGTCCGGGTTGACCACCCAGATGCGCGGGGTGGCCTGCCGGTCGTAGGTGACCAGCGTGGACGACTGTGCGCGTTGCTGGGCCGCCGGCAGGGCGACGGAGGCCGCGGCCGGGCCCTGAACGGTACCACTGATGCGCAGCACGGCCGGGGTCGGACGTTGCGACAGGTTGTCGGCATCGTTGCCGGGCAGGGGGCTGTTGGCCGGCGTGGTGGGCGCATGGGGCGCGGGCACCACGGGGGCCGGATTCTGGCCGGGCTGGGTGTTGCCGTTGCTGGCGTCGCCACCCTGGGGTGTCGTGCCGTTGCCGGCACCGCTGTTGCCGGCACCCGGATTGGCGATGTTGCCCGGTTGTGGCGTGTTGCCGGGCTGGGTGGGGCTGTCCGGATTGGCGGTATTGGCGGTATTGGCGGTATTGGCGGTATTGGCGGTATTGGCGGTATTGCCCGGATTGGTGGTATTGCCCGGATTGGTGGTGTTACCAGGCTGGGTGGCTGTGCCGCTCTGGCTGCCGTTGCCACCGTTCTGGCCTGGTACCGGGCTGGATGCACCACCTCCGCCCCCGCAGGCGGCCAGGGCACTGCAGACCAGCAGGGCCGTCAGGCTGCGGGGCAGGCGGGAAAACGGCAGGCGGCGAACCGGGTGCCGAAGGGGCGAGAGGGAGAGACCCGCCGGGGAATGGCGCAGCGGGGAGGCCGGGCCTGCGGTGGGTGTTTGCCCGGCAGGGGCAGTACGGTCAGACACGGCAGGGGCGTTGAGGGTGCGGAAAAGCGGCAAGGCGGGCTCCCGGCGGCGGCGAGTTTGGCTCATCACGCCACTATGCGCCAGTTGTCCGGTATTGCACAGGAGTTATGGCACAGAGTGCCGTTACCGGGAGAATCCGTGTGTCTGGTGTCTGCTACCGGCTCATTCGCCTGCGCACCGATGCCGATGTGTCGCTTTGACAAGCCGCCGTGCCGTGGCTTCGACCAGCGCCCGCGAGATGCTGACGTTGGCCGGCGGCAGGTCGGGCAGGGCGTCGGGGTCGAACCAGCGGGCATCGCGCAGTTCGGCGGGGTCGACGGAGATATCGCCAGCCAGCCATTCGGCCGTGAAGGCCAGCATCAGTGCATGGGGAAAGGGCCAGCTCTGGCTGCCGAAGTAGCGCAGATCGTGGACCTGCAGGCCCACTTCCTCGGCCACCTCGCGGTGCAGGGCGGCCTCGACGGATTCGCCCGCTTCCAGAAAACCCGCCAGGGCGCTGTAGCGTCCCTCGGGAAAGCTGACATTGCTGGCCAGCAGCAGCTGGCGGCCGCGGGTGATCAGCACCATCATGGCGGGCGAGATGCGCGGGTACGAACGCAGCCCGCAGCGCGGGCACTGGACGGCCCGTTCGTGGGTCAGCCGCTGTGTCGGCACACCGCAGGCACCGCACCAGCGGTGGGTACGCTGCCATTCGAGCAGCTGGCTGGCCTGCATGGCAATGGCGGCCAGCCCGTCGGGCAGACGGCCGAACCAGCTGCGCAGGCCGGCCGCTTCCCAGCCGGGGGGCAGGGATACCCCGGTGGCGTGTGTGCCGCTGGCAGATATGCTGATGGCGGATGTGCTGGTGGCGTGCGTGCCGCTGACGGATGTGCTGGTGGCGGATGTCCCGACGGCGGGTGCGTTGATGGTGGGCGTACTGCTGCCAGGTATTGCGTGGCTGGATGAGGTGGCGCCAGATGCCGGGAAGGTGCCAGTGGGGGACAGAGTGTCCAGCCCGATGGCCAGCCAGGGTCTGTCCTGCCATGTACCCAGAGGCTCGCAGGCATGCCACGCCGCCCCGTCGAGCAGGGTGCCGTAATCGTGGCGGGTGAGGGCGGGTGGCCCCTCCGTACGCTGGATCAGTTTCTGGCCTGCGAACAGCAGGATGTGGGTGTCGGGCCGGGCCAGCAGGGTGGCAACCGCCGTGTTCCCGGCACTGATCTGGAAGCCGTGAGGCAGCTGCAGCATGTTCAGGACTTGCTGTCCGGCTGCTGGAACAGGGCGTCGAGCTGCTGGCGGGCGGAAGCAGCGGCGGCATCGGCGCCGATGACGGGGGGCGGTATGGTGATGCGCGTCTGTGTCATCGGATATTCGTCGGCAATGCGGTCTTCCCAGAAGCTGGCCGGGTTGGGTGCGGCGAAGAAGCGCTTGGCCACCTCGGCCGGCAGACTGCGATAGCTGCGCAACAGGCCGTCCTGAAAGGCTATTTCCAGCGTTTGCCGGTTTTCGTCGTAGGCGGCAGAACGGAGGCTGTTGCTGTTCAGGGCACGGTGGGGCAGCGGATACTTCATGGGGCGGGGCTTCCGGGCGGGGCTTCCTTTCGGGAAACCTTCATAATAGCGCCTCTGGCAGGTGTTGTCCCCCCTGAATCCATGGTGGGGCCTGGCCGAAGGGAAAACTTCCTTTGGGTGCGCATGACAAATTCATGAACCGTTCCAGACGGGAGCGGAGGTCGAAGATGAGTCTGGATGTGGCAGCAAGGTTCGCCGCGCTGCAGATGGTGCAGCCGCTGGATGCGCAGGCACGGGCGCTGGTGCAGGGGCGCCGCTCGCTGGAAGACGAGCTGGCCGTGCTGCAGCAGAAGGCGGCCGATACGGCATCGTTCAATCCGCTGGCGTGGGTGGACTGGGCGCGGGCCCGGGGTGAGGCCCGGCAGCTGATGGACGATCTGCGACGCGATCCGGCCCGCATGCAGCACAAGCCGCTGCTGGGGGCGTGGATCAGCGTGAAGGACCTGTTCCAGCTCGAGGGGGTGCCCATGGCGGCTGGCACCCGGGCGCCATTGCCGGTGCTGCCACCGCAGGACAGTGCCGTGGTGCGCCGTCTGCGCGAGGCCGGGGCGCTGGTGTTTGCCAAGACGAACATGCACGAGATTGCGCTGGGCGCCACCGGCGAGAATCCGTGGACGGGCGATGTCTGCAACCCCTGGGATCCGGCCCGGCAGGCCGGCGGCTCATCGAGTGGTTCGGGTGTGGCCGTGGCGCTGCGGTTGGGGCATGCGTCCATCGGCAGCGATACGGGCGGTTCGATCCGCATTCCGGCGGCGTTCTGTGGCGTGGTGGGGTTCAAGCCCACCGTCGGCAGCATTTCGCTGGAGGGGGCGCTGCCGCTGTCCTGGACCTGTGACCATGCCGGTCCGCTGACCCAGCATGTGCAGGATGCCGCGCTGCTGTACGCGGTGCTGTCCGGCCGCAGTGTGCGGCATGGACGGGTGGCCCGCCGGCCGCGGCTGGCGGTACCGTACCGGTGGCTCGCCGGGCGGCTGGACGAGGCGGTACATCACACCTTCCAGCGGGCGTTGGGCTGGCTGGGGGAGGTGGCGGATCTGGTGGCGCTGGAACCGCCCGACATGGATGTGCCGTGGCGCCATTATTCCCCCCTCGTGCGCGCCGAGGCGGCACGGGTGCATCATGCAGCACTGGCGGCCGGAGGGGATGGGTTTTCGGTGGGGGTTCTGGAACCGCTGCGGCTGGGCATGGCGCTGCCGGCGCAGGAATACATCGCCGCGCTGCAGGCACGCCGGCAGTTCATGGCAGAACTGGATGCCGTGCTGGCCGGTGTGGATGGCATGGTGCTGCCCACCTCGGCCATTTTCCCGCCCCGGCGGGGCCAGACGGAGGCCGAAACCCGCGGTGGCACGATGATGGTGCGCGAGGCCGTGCTGGGCCAGACGCTGCCGTTCTCGTTTGCCGGGGTGCCGGCCATCAGCCTGCCGATGGGAACGATGCGTGGGGAGTGGGATCAGGCAGGGGGGCGGACCCGTTCGGGAGAACTGCGTCTGGATGGCCTGCCGCAGCAGGGACAACCGGTGGGACTGCCAGGGCAGCAGGAAGGGCAGCAGGGACGGCCGGGAGAGCCGGAGCAGCCGGGAGAGGCGAGCGTGTCGGGGCAGCCGGTGCAGGGTCATCCCACCCCGGCCAGACGGGGTGACATGCCGTTTGGCCTGCAGCTGGTGGGCCGCCGTGACGGCGACGCCGGCCTGCTCGCCCTGGCGCAGTGGCTGGAAGGCGTGCGGACGCCGCACATCCTCTGAGAGGGTGTGGCGCAATCATCCTGGAGGGCGCGGCGCAAAAAAACCTGTACAACCGTCGAAGCAGCTGTACAGGCATTTTCTGATCCGTTTCGCAGACCAACCGGGCCGGGCCATTGTCTGGCCCGTTCCGCAGGCCCCCGGTCGGGACGTGCCAACCGTGCCCGAGCAGGGGCGGTGAGGGGGATCAAGCCTTCAGGACGGCCATCACCCGGTCGCGGATCTCTTCCACGGTGCCGACCCCGGCCAGTGCGTGATAGCGCGGTGCGGCGGCATCGCCGGTCTTTGCCCAGGCCTGGTAGTAGTCGACCAGCGGGCGGGTCTGCTGCTGGTAGACATCCAGACGCTTGCGGACCACTTCCTCGCGGTCGTCGTCACGCTGGGTGAGGGGCTCGCCGGTCACGTCGTCCTTGCCTTCGACCTTCGGCGGGTTGAAGCGGATGTGATAGCTGCGGCCGCTGGGCTGGTGCACGCGGCGACCACTCATGCGCTCGATGATGGCGCTGTCGGGCACCTGCAGTTCGACCACATGATCCAGCCGGATGCCGGAGTCACGCAGGGCCTGGGCCTGCGGAATGGTGCGCGGGAAGCCGTCGAACAGGTAGCCGTTGGCGCAGTCGGGCTGCTTCAGGCGTTCCTTGACCAGGCCGATGATGATGTCGTCCGACACCAGCTTGCCTTCGTCCATGACCTGTTTGGCCATTTTGCCCAGCTCGGTGCCGGCCTTGATGGCGGCACGCAGCATGTCGCCGGTGGAAATTTGCGGGATGCCGAAGGCCGCGGTGATGAAGCCGGCCTGTGTGCCCTTGCCGGCACCCGGGGGGCCCAGAAGAATCAGTCGCATGGAAGTCCTGTGGTGGTGAATGTTGGTCGTCCCAATTGTAACGCGCTGCCCGATCACACCACTACGTCCACAAACCGGCCGGAACAGGCATTTTTTGGCGTGCCGTAGCGTCGGGGTGGGCAGCCGGACGTGCCTGGTGCCTCATGGATTCATTTGTTCCTGCGCTGGACCGGGCGATGTGTCGACAAGGCATGTCGTGCAGGCACGGCCGGCGCCCGGATGTCAGCACGCCGTCTCAGCGCCCGGCCAGCCGGGCCCGCACGGCTTCCAGATCGGCCGGTGTGTCGACCCCGGCGGGTGGCGCCTCGTCGGTGTGCAGCAGCTTGATGCGATAGCCGTGATGGAGCACCCGCAGCTGTTCCAGGGCCTCGATCTGCTCCAGGGCACAGGGGGCCAGATGGGCGTAGCGGGTGAGAAAGCTGCTGCGGTAGGCGTACATGCCGATGTGGCGCAATGGCCGCGCCATGGCGAACGCCTGCCGGGTGGCGTCGCTGTCGGGCTGGGCGCCCCAGGCGAGCGGGCCGCGTGCCCAGGGCAGCGGGCTGCGCGAGAACAGCAGGGCACGGTCGTCGGCGTCGGCCACGACCTTCACCACGTTGGGATTGAGCCAGTCGGCCGCGCTCTGCACCGGATGCACGGCGGTGGCCATGGGGCAGTCGGGGTCGGCTGCCAGGGTGGTGGCCAGCGCATCGATGAGGGTGGGCGGGATTTCCGGTTCGTCGCCCTGCACGTTGACGACGACGGTGTCCTGCGCCAGTTCCATCAGCGTGATGGCCTCGGCCAGCCGTTCGGTGCCGGAGGCGTGGTCGGCCCGCGTCATGATCACCTCGTGTCCGTGCAGCCGGGCTACGGCGGCCACTTCCTCGCTGTCGGTGGCAATGGCCACGCGGTCGGCCTTTGACCGGCGGGCCTGATTGGCCACACGGACCACCATCGGTACCCCGGCAATGTCGGCCAGCGGCTTGTTGGGCAGCCGGGTGGAGGCCAGACGGGCCGGAATCAGCACCACGAAGTGGGACGGTGTGGCGGTGTGCGTGGCGGGGGCATCGCCCGGGGTATGTGCTGCGCTCATGGTGCGCTGGAAGGCTGGGTTGCCGGGGGCGCACCGTCCAGCCGGGTGGCCTCTTCTTCGATCATCACCGGCACGCCATCACGGATGGGGAAGGCGAGGTGATCGGCCCTGCAGGTGAGGGTCTGGGCCTGGCGGTCATAGTCGAGCGAACCCTTGCACAGCGGGCAGACGAGAATGTCGAGGGGCATCATGGTGGTCGGTTCCCTGAAAGAGTCCGGAGCGGGGCACGCATGGATGGGCGGTTCCGGTGGTATCCGGCGTATCCGCTCCGATGGTATCCGGTGTGCCCGCTCCGGTGGTGTCCGGTGCGTCTCTGGGTGTTTGGCCGTGCGGTTGTGTACCACGGCCGGCATGGCAAATGGTTTGCTCAGCTGGAACGGGATGTGCCGGCGGCAGCCGGTGCAGCGGCGCCCAGCCTCGGGAGCAGCCATTCTAGCAGTGCGGGCTCCGGCACGGCCTCGATATTGAGCACCCAGCAGCGCTGCTTCAGCACATCCGGAAAATCCTGGCATTTCACGGCGTCCTTGGCCGTCATGATGAGGGTGGCCTCGGGCAGGCTGGCCAGCCATTCGGGGGAGATGCGGGCGTGATCGGGCAGCGGATACTTCGTGATGTCCAGCCCCAGCTTGCGCAGGCTGCCAAAGAAACGCTCGGGGCGCGAGATGCCGGCCACGGCCGCCAGTGTCTGCCCCTGGTGACGGGCCACGAAGGTTTCCGGGGTTTCGGGGGTGCTGGACGGATTCTGCCCGAGCGGGTGGATGCTGCCGGTTTCGGTGCGCACACCAAAGGCACGAGGAGGCCGGGCCGGCGGCGTGCTGCGGGCGCGACCGGCCGCCGGGGTGGTCATCGAGGCTGCCGTGCTGCGTGCCGGTGGCGTGCGGTGGGCGCAGCCGCCGGTCGAAACCGGTGCGCCTGCCATCGGCCCCCAGGCGGGGATGCTGGTGGATGGTGCGGCGGGGGCGGATGCCGATGCAGGTGTGGATGCCTGTGCAGACACCTGCGTGGGCGCGGATGATGGTGTCGGGGCCATTGCCGGGCCGGAAGCCACGGTTGACGCTGGGTTCGAACCTGAAACCGACGCGCCTTCCGTGCCCACCTCATCCCGGTCATGCCCGTCATCTCTGGCCAGCAGACCCCGTGCCTTCAGATCGGCGCGGGCGGCCGGCATCAGTGCCTCGGGCAGCAGCAGGGCGTCCACGGTGTTCAGGCGCTCGATGGGTTCGCGCAGCGGACCGGCCGGCAGGCAGTGGCCGTTGCCCAGTCCCATCGGGTGCATCATCACCAGTTCCAGCGTGCGGGGCAGGGCGGCGTGCTGCAGGCCATCGTCGGAAATCACCACGTCCAGCCCGGTGTGGGTGCTGCACAGCAGTTCCAGTGCCTCCCGGCGACGGCTGCCCACGGCCACCGGCAGCCCCGTCTGTGCCAGCAGCAGGGCCTCGTCTCCGGCTTCATCCGGGGAGGTACGCGCATCGATCAGGCGGGGCACCCGGTTGCCGCGGGCGCGATAGCCGCGGGCCAGCAGGCCCACCTTCAGCCCCTGTGCGGTCAGCAGCCGGGCCAGTGCGATGACCATGGGTGTCTTGCCCGAACCGCCCACCACCAGGTTGCCCACCACGATCACGGCCGGGCGGGCGCTGCCGGGCAGGCGTTCCACCTTCAGGGCCCGGCGCCGGGCCTCCCGGTCCACCAGCTTCGAGAGCTGGTTCAGGATGGGCCAGGCCAGACGGTAGATGCGCTTCTGCCAGCCTCGCGGGTAGCCGAACCAGACGGCCAGCAGCCAGGTCTCGACACGTTGGCGCAGGGCTTCGGATTTCACGCAGGGGCTCCTTCAGGGCAGAGAGGGAACAGGTATAGGGCAGGGCACGTGACCGGGAACTGCACCGGGGTGAATGTCCCCGCATGCAGCAGGCATGAAGGCTGCCCAGCATCTGGTGTATCACCTGCACCCATGAAAAAGGGCGCCCCGAAGGACGCCCCTGAAGTATAGGAGGAACCGTCGTTGCCCGTCCTGCAGACGGTACCGTCGTCGCCCGTCGTGCAGGTGGCAGGGTGAGCGCTCAGTCTGGCTGGCGGGTCTTCGTGGCAAAGCTCACGCGGGCCAGGCCGGCGATGCGGGCGCTTTCCATCACGTTGACCACCGACTGGTGCGAGGCGGACGCATCGGCATGGATCACCACGATCGGGTTCTGCCGGTCGCCGGCGGCCCGGGTCAGGATGCCGGCCAGCGTGTCCGGATCGGCGTGACCGACGGTCTCGCTGTCCACCCGGTACTGGCCATCGGCCGTGACGGCCACCAGAATCTGCACCGGCGCTTCCGGCGATGCCTTGCCGGCGGCCGAGGGCAGGTCCACCGCCAGCTCACGGTAGCGGTTGTAGGTGGTGGTGACCATCAGGAAGATGAGGATCACCAGCAGCAGATCGATCAGCGGAATGAAGTTGATTTCCGGCTCGTCGCGCCGGAGCGAACGACGGAAGTTCAATGCCGGCCTCCAATACCCTTGATCACATCCACCAGGCGCAGCGACTGCTGCTCCATTTCCATCAGAAAATCATCCACGCGGCTGCGAAAGCCGCGGTACGCCACCAGGGCCGGAATGGCCACGCCAATACCGAAGGCGGTGTTGTAGAGTGCAATCGAGATGCCGTGGGCCAGCTGGGTGGGATCGTTGCCGGCGGCATTCTGCGAGCCGAAGATCTCGATCATGCCGATCACGGTACCAAAGAGGCCCAGCAGCGGGGCGACGGTGGCCAGTGTGCCCAGCGTGGGCAGGAAGCGCTCCAGGTCGTGGGCCACGGCGCGGCCGCTTTCTTCCATCGCGTCCTTGATCATCTCGCGCGATTCGAATTCGTGGCGCAGGCCGGCTGCCAGCACGCGGCCCAGCGGAGAGGAGCGCTCGACCCGGCCGACCATCTCGGCGTTGAGCTGCCGGTTGCGGTGCAGCGTCACCACTTCCTCGAGCATGCCCGGGGGGAGAATCTTGCGGCGTTGCAGGGTGATCGAACGTTCGATGATCAGGGCGACCGTGATGATCGAGGCAAGGATCAGAAACCAGATGGGCCAGCCAGCGGCCGAGATGATGGAGAACAAGGGAACACACTCCGGAAGATGGAACTTTCGCGGGACGCGAACGCTCCGGATTGTCGGTTTTTTTGACCGCAATCGGCAAGTGTGGCACGGTGAGCGTGGTCTGCGTGACAAACCCTGTCTGACACGACTGCCTTGTGTGACACGGCATGCGTAATTATGCGAGGTGTTGCCGGCTCCCTGCGGGCGTGGCGTTCGCGGGTCACAGGAAAAAAGCTATATCATTCAAGGGATTGTGTGACGGTCAGATGGTCTGGACTGGTACTTTTCGCAGGCTGGGCTGTCCGTGCCGTCGTTCCGCTTCGAGCAGGTTCCCGTGCCGATGAAACAACAGGAAAGCGTTTTTACAGCTGGTTCGAAGGCGTTTACGGCCGAACAGGCCCTGACGGTCGGCCAGCTCAACCGGATGGCTGGTCGTGTACTGCAGGACACGTTCGGGGTGGTGAAGGTGGTGGGCGAGCTGTCCAACTTCACGCGGGCCGCCAGCGGGCACTGGTATTTCACCCTCAAGGACGCGGGCGCGGCGGTGCGTGCGGTCATGTTCCGTTCGGCTGCTGCCCGGGTGGACTTCCGCCCGCGCGAGGGCGACCAGGTGGAGGTGCTGGCCCGTGTGTCGCTCTACGAGGCACGGGGTGACTTCCAGCTGGGGGTCGAGCGCATGCAGCTGGCCGGCGCTGGCGATGTCTGGCAGCGCTTTGCCCGGCTCAAGGCCCTGCTGCAGGCCGAGGGGCTGTTCGATCCGGCGCGTCGCAAGCAGCTGCCGTTTCTACCCCGCGCCATCGGGCTGATCACCGGAGCCAACAGCGCGGCCGAACGCGATGTGCTGTCGAATATCGCCCGTCGTTGGCCTGGTGCGGAGGTCAGGGTTCGCCACGCCCTGGTTCAGGGGCCGGGGGCGGCCGCAGATGTGATGACCGGATTGGGCGAACTGGACGCCGATCCGCTCGTCGAGGTGATCGTGATCGCCCGCGGCGGCGGGGCCCTGGAGGATCTGCTGCCGTTCAGCGACGAGGGTCTCGTCCGTGCCGTGGCAGCCTGCAAGACCCCTGTCGTGAGCGCCATAGGTCACGAACCGGATTCGCCCATTCTGGATTTGGTGGCGGACCGGCGCGCGTCCACCCCAACCGAAGCCGCCAAGATCGTGGTGCCAGACGCCACCGAGCAGGCCGCTCAACTGCAAATGCTGCTTGGCCGGCTGCGTCAGGCGATCATCCACAAGCTGCGCACCGAGCAGGCCGAACTCGATCAGCTACGATCGCGGCCGGTGCTGCGCGACCCCACCGGCGGGTTCGGCGCCCACTACGAATGGTTGGCGCTGACCCGGCACCGCCTGGCCACCGGGATCAAACATCGGCTGGCCGAGGAGGCCAATGCGATCGAGCAGGCGCTGCGCGCGATCCGCACGATGTCACCGCGCGCCACCCTGGAACGGGGTTATGCGATCCTCGCCGATGCCGAGGGAAGGTCGGTGACCTCGGTGCATGAGGTGGCACCGGGCGACCAGTTGCAGGTATACCTGCGCGACGGGCAATTGCCGATCGAAGTCGGCTATCAGGAGGATGCATGAGCGACGAACCGACCGAACTGAGCTATGAGCAGGCCCGCGAGCAACTCCTCGCGGTGGTGAGCCGGCTGGAATCCGGTGGCATCGGGCTGGCCGAATCCATGCAGTTGTGGGAGCGCGGCGAACGGTTGGCCGCCAGCTGTCAGCGTTCCCTGGACGGTGCCCGCGCCAAGGTGGCTGCGGCCTGGGAAGCCGCGCGCAGCGCGGACCAGGACGAGTCGGCCCGGTCATGAGCCGCGCCGGGCAGCTGGTCTAGGGTTCGCCCACCTGCTCAGAGCACCGCCAGCAGGATAGCCGTCCAATGGCAGAATGCGCCGATGATGGTATGCGCATGGAAGATCTCGTGGTAGCCGAACCATGCCGGGTTCGGGTCGGGTCGTTTGCGGGCATAGACCACAGCCCCGACCGAGTAGGCGATACCGCCGACGACCAGCAAAATCACCACGGCCGGGCCGCCGGTTCGCCAGAAGCTCGGCAGCCAGAACAGCGCCGTCCAGCCCATCACCAGGTAGAGGGCCACATATAGGCGTCGTGGGGCCCCCAGCCAAAGCGTCCGGAAAGCGACTTCGGCTAGGGCGCAACCCCAGATCAGCGACAGCAGCGCCACCCGCGAAACCCCACCGAGCAGAGCGAGAGCCAACGGGGTGTAGGTGCCGGCGATGAAGATGGCGATGTTGGAGTGGTCGATGCGCCGCAGCCACTGCTCTAGCCGGCCACTCCAGCGCCCCCGGTGATAGACCGCCGAATGGGCGAACAGCATGATCGCGGTCAGCGTCCAGACCGCGCAGCCCAGCCGCAGCAGCGCCCGGTCGGCCAATACCAGGGCGCACAGGCCGGCGATCAGCACGATCGGGACGGCGCCTAGATGCAGTATGCCGCGCAGTCGCGGCTTGCCGGGACGTTCCCGATTCGTGACGGAACGCTCACGGGCGGCGTCTGGCTGGCAGTCGGGTGTGGGAAGCAGGTCCACATGCATAGAACCTACGCTACCGTAGGTTCCGGCGGAATCGGAGTCCGGTCCCAATCGCCGGCAGGCCCGGCCGATCTCGCTACGCTTTCGTCATGGCCAACAAGGTGATGAACACGGTAGAGGATACCGTGACGCTCATCCTCGATCGCGCGCCTCGCCGACTGGCCGGGGTCTGCTACCGGTTCTACGAGAACCGGCTGCGCAGCAATTTCACACCGGCCTCGCTGCCTGGGCATATCGCGGTATTGGCGGACGGCAATCGGCGCTGGGCCAGGCTGAACGCTCCCGGCCGGCCGCTGGAGTATGGCTATCGGGCCGGTGCCGACAAGCTGAAACAGTTCGTCGAGTGGTGCGCGGAGGTCGATATCGGCATCGTCACATTGTGGGTGCTGTCCACCGACAATCTGCGCCGTTCGCAAAGCGACGAGTTGCTGCCGTTGCTACGCGTGATCGTCGATCTGGTCACCGATCTGGCTGCCACGAGCCGTTACCGCGTCATGGTGGTCGGCGATCTGGCCTTGCTGCCCGATGCGACCGCGAGCAGACTGGCTGCCGCCGAACGCGGTACCGCCGGCAATGCGGGGATGCACATCAATGTGGCGGTCAGCTATGGGGGCCGCCATGAGTTGCGGGACGCCGTCCGCGAGTTGCTGGCCGAGGAAGCCAGCAAGGGCACCAGTTTGACGGAACTGGCGAAGACCCTGGAGATCGATCAGATTTCCGACCATCTGTACACCCGCGGGCAACCCGACCCGGACCTCATCATCCGAACCTCGGGAGAGCAACGGCTCAGCGGTTTCCTGATGTGGCAGTCCGCGCACAGCGAATTCTATTTCTGCGAGGCATTGTGGCCCGATTTCCGCAAGGTGGATTTCTACCGGGCGCTGCGCTCCTTCGGGGATCGGGAACGCCGGTTCGGTAGGTGACGGCCGCCGTTGGCGGTGCATCAGCACGATGCTGCCCCAGGGGGCCAATCGCCGGCGTGTTGACGCAGGTAGGGGCTGGTGGCGACGGCCAGGCGGTTCGGCATGCGGCCAAGGCTACGGTCTGGGCGTGGATCGCGTCCAAACAGCGCAGCGCCCCGCTTGTCGATAGCCCGTCGCCGGTATCGGGCCGGCATTCTGGGGCCGTCCGCGACGATTCGGGTAGTAAAGGGCGGTATCAGATCAGCCGGAAGACCCGCAGTCGCGGGCCGGCATCGGGGGTTTCAGCCCGGTGGTCGAGCCGGTCGATGCAGATCGCACCGCTCCGGGCGGCCACCGCCAGGGAGGATGCGTTGGCTCGATCGATTCGCAGGATGAACTCTTGTAGCCCGATCAGCCGACCCCAATCGGCAAGCAGCCCCACCGCCGTGGTCGCCACCCGCTGCCCGCGTCCCCAGGGGGCGACCCAATAGCCGATCTCGGCCTGCCGGGCGGGCGCATCGATCGCAACGAATGAGATGGCCCCCAGCATTCGATCGTCCGAATCGCAGATGGCGTAGTTTACGCCCTGTCGCTCGGCGAACAGCCGCGCGCCGGCGGCGATGAATTCCTGGGCGTGCACGAGCAGATAGGGTCGCGGCACCGTGGTGAAATGTTGAATGTCCGGATCCTGACAGGCCAGGCGTACCGCTGGAACGTCTCCGGTATGCCATGGGCGCAGCACCATGGAGCCAGCGGTGAGGGTGGGCTGCTCGGGGGGCCAGGCTAGCGTCATGGGCGGCAGCATACCGGCAACCGCCTAAGACCGCACCCAATTAAGGTGGCTGAAACCTTAGACCATGGCTGCTGGCCGGTCCGGTGTCAGCGGGGGACGGTTCCCTCGATGAAACCGGTGTGGCTTATCGAGTAGAACACATAGGAGACCTCTGTTGCGGAGGTTGTCGCGCCGAAGGCCAGCATTGTGGCGTCCTCTGCGGGGAACGACGCTTTGGCTAGGCCCTCGTCCAGTGCCTTCGCATACGACGCGGCCGGGATATCGGCAGGCCTGAAACTATACGGCGGCACCTCAGCCTCACTACCCAGCATGGACATATAGGGACGGGAATCATCGTCGAGCAGCACCATCAACGCATCGTTGTTTATCCGGGATTTCGGGCCGTTATAGGTTACATAAAACCGTTTCATGGTGCCATCCGCGGCGGCCACCATCCGGGCACCGAACATAGTGAAGGTCCCCCTATCCCCCTTATCGAGCTGATTGTTGAACTCCACCACCTCCCCGCCGTCGAACAGCGGTGTCAGCACGTCTATGGCGGCCTGGAATGCCTGTTCGTCCTCCGCGCCCGAGGCGTAGTGGATCTCCCGGTCGTCCACCCAGATGCTCACCGCTGGATCGGAGCGGCTGCAAAACCCTTGCCGGTACACATGCCCGAACGGCAACCAGTCCACCTGGACCTCGGCAAGCTGGCAACCCGCCGGCATTAAACCCGCCAGGCCAGCCCAATCGACCTCACCGGCAGCGGCCGGCTCCGACGCATACGAAAGCGACCCACCACTCTCATCCTGCCTCGGTTCCCTGCCCGGCGCGACACTCCAATCCACATCCGCGCCGCCCACCCGCAGGGTCATATCCAACTGCCCCGACCAAGAAAGCCCCGCGCGGACCACCTGGTCCGAACCGGCCGCCGCCACGATCTGCCCGGCCAGACCAGCCCAATCCGGTTTCCGTTCGCCCCCAGACAACACCCCGCAACCAGCCAGCAGGCAAACCACCAGCCACCAACCGGCCACCCGCAAAACACCCACCACAACCAACCTCCAAACCAATAGACGAAACCAACACACCATTCCAGGCAGGTAGAACCCGGGACCGTGAACCAGTCCGGGCTAGCTCATCTTCGAACCGGCGTCCCCCTCCGCGGAAGTATCACGCGGCCCCGACGCGCACACACCGATACCATTCGCCTGCACCCGGCCACCCAACCGGTTGATACTATCGGCCAGATCCCGGGCCGCCGGCGAATTCGGGTCGAACTGCGAAATCCACCCCACCAGCGTTTCCGCACACTTGTACAAAGCATGCCCAGCTTCGGCGCACCTGGAAAAGAACTCAAACGAATACTGCTCCCTATTGGCCCAGTCCGCATTCCACCTCTTCCACCAGGCCGCATCCGGCCACTCGGTCCGGGGCTCGGATTTCCTCCCGGCGGCACCGGCAACCTCCGCGTCGGCTATCCTTACCGCGCCCTCCATCTTTTCGTTTTCATGCTTGACGATATCCGAGGCCGCGCCGATACCCGACACCGTGGCCTTCGCCAGCTCGGTCATACCAGCCAGGTCATCGCAGAACTGCGGAATCCTGGCCCGGTAGTTATCCGCAGCCGCCCCCTGCCAGCTATCGATCGTGATCGCCGAGGCCCTAGACCGCAACTCCTCAATACGCTGCGCCAGATCCGCCCACCGCTCGCTCTTATCCGCCAACTCCTCCGGGGCCGCGAAACCCTCCCGGTAATACTTGTCACAGCGGTCACGGATAAAGGTGAGCATCTCCACCGGGAAACTCAACCGCTCCCGCATAATAGCATCGCTGATACTACGCCGCTCACCGCAACCATCCAACGCCCGCACCGCGGAATCGTACTCCGCCTCATCCAGCTGCTGGCACTTCGCAACATTCGACTCGATACTACGGAACAGCTCATCGATCTGCTCATAGCCACTCACCGGTCCACCCCCCTAGCCGCCGCCGTGGCATCCTGCTCCACATCGCGATAATCGGTCGAACTCTGCCCCAACGCATCCGACATATTGGCCATGTTCCCGGAGTCCTTAACGAAGGTGTCCTGGCCACCCTCATGCACATGCGGGAGCGACCCCAGGAAAAACCCGGAATTCTGCAACCGAAGCTGCTCCACCTCCGCCTGCACCCTGGCCAACTCGGCACCCAGCCGCGCCCAATCGGCCCTGGCCCTATCCAGGTCGGCGGGACCCACCCGAACAACGCCATCGCCACCACCAGAGTCGTCACTGTCATCGCCACCAGACGGGCTATAGCCGCTACCACCGGAACCGGGTGGGTTGTAGCCGCCGTCGCCGATAGCAGGCGAACCGTGATAACCACCGCTACCGGGCGACTCGACGGACCGAGCGGGCGGGTAATACCCCTGCCTCGGAGGATTGCTGCCACCGTCCGACCCGGGATAGCCGAGATCGCCGGGCCTCCAGGGCAGACCGGCCGCCGGATCGATCTCCCTCGCCCCGGCGGCCCTCAACGGCAACACCCCACCAGTCGCACCGGGGGCCCCCGTCGGGCCGGCAGCCCCACCGCGCCCGAGTCCCATCATCGGAGGCATCATCCCGCCGGCACCCGCGGCGCCGGAACGCGAATCGCGGCCGTGCTCCAGCGCGGCCTCCTCGATCTCCATCGTGTCAAGCTCGTCATCGGTGCTGGCCCGGTAACCCGCGGCGCCGCTGACCGCCGCGCGGTGGGGGGGCTGATGGCGATTGGGATGGGGGATACTAGTCACATCGGTCTCCATTCCTGGTTTCAAACACGGCCGTGGCCAGCGACGACCCGGCAGATGGACGGCCGGACATGCCCGCCGGTCTCGGCAATATCAGCTCATCGGCCAGCGGACGCACCGCCCGCCTCGGCGGGCCAGACAGTTCGCGCAACAGCCGATGCGACTCAGCCATCAGTTCACCAGATCGATCCAAGGTCCGCACCGGCGGACGATAGACAGCCAAGGCCTTGCGGTAGCCGGTCATAACCCCGATTGCCAATTCCCGGCTGCGTGCGGTACGCAGCCAGTCGTCATCGAAACGGGCCTCCGATGGGCGGCCGTGACGATCCAGCCAGACCCCCACGCCGTCGTCGAAATCGGTGCCCATGGCCGGCTCCCAGTCCTCTCGGTAGCCGGGGAACTCCGCCGGATCCAGCCGATTCAACTCGGCCGTGACCGCCGCCAAACGCCTCCCGATCTCGGCCACTCGCTCCGGAGTCGGCTCACGGGTCACCGGCGGCAAGCCCTCATCGAGCGACGGTGACGGGTTGACATGCAGATAGCCGTTCATGAACATGAAGGCGATCGTCACCGCCTCGCCCAGCGAACGCTCGCCCAGCCTGCTGCGCCAGCTAAACGAAAACCGGATACGTGCCAGACCGCCCTCCGGATCCGACCAGACGCGCACCACATTCGCCGGGTCGCTGAAACCCTGCTCCGGCGTCCAATCGACCGGGGACTCCAACTCGTCTGGGGATGCGGGCCCGGCGACAGGCGAATCGGACCGATCACCGGTAGAAGCATCGGGGTCGGCAGCCCCGCCGGATGCGGCAGCGAACCGCGGCGGAGCCAGAGCATCGTCATCCATCAGTTCGTCATACCAAGTCACACCGGCCTCCTTGGGTAACAGGGTATACTTCGGGGTGTTCAGCCTACTGGGTATAGGGCCACTAAGTAGTCTAGTGCATAGCCTAGTGATGCGAAAGTTCAGATCTCCCACAAATCGCTGGGATCCGGCCAGCCGGGCGCCTGCGGCCGCAGCCCGGCAAACAGATCCTCCTCCGGCAAGACGGTAGGCACCGCGCTGAAGACCAACTGCCAATCCTCCGTTGGCCAAGCCCGGCGCTGGGTTTCCAAAGGCACGGCAAACCAGTGGCCGTCCGGGTCGATCTGGGACGCATGCGCCCGCAAGGCCGCATCGCGGACCTCGAAATAGTCCGCACACGGCACCCGCGTGGTGATGCGATGCTCATAGTTGCGGTCATCCCAGCGAGCCAGCCGCTCGGCATAGGGGGAAGCCATCCCGGCCTCGTGCATGGCCGCGTCCAAGGCGGCATAGCGCAACCGGTGAAAACCGAACTGGTAGTAGACCTTGGGCACCGTCCAGGCCGGCCCCAGTTCGGGATGCCAGGCAGGATCGCGGGCCAGTTTCAACGCCGCCACGCTCACCCGATGGCACTGGATGTGATCCGGATGCGGATAGCCCCCCTGCTCGTCATAGGTGGTCAACACGTGCGGCCGGAACCCCCTGATCGTCCGCACCAGCGGAGCGGCCGCGACCACCGGGTCGAGTAAGGCGAAACAGCCCTCCGGCAATGGTGGCGGCGGATCGCCCTCGGGCAACCCGGAATCCACATAGCCCAAGGCAACATGCTCCACCCCGAGAATCCGTCTGGCCTTGGTCATCTCCTGCCGCCGGATCTCGGCCATATTGGCCCACACCTCGGGGCGATCCATCTTCGGATTCAACACCGAACCGCGTTCGCCACCGGTACAGGTGGCCACCAGCACACGCACCCCCTCATGGACGTATCTGGCGGTGGTGGCCGCGCCCTTACTCGACTCGTCATCCGGGTGGGCGTGCACATGCAGCAGACGCAGTCGGTCGCCGCCGGCAGCCAATGCGGTTACAGGAACAGCCATGCTGGCCATTCTGCCCGGCCCACCACGACCACTACGACCGCGTCCATCGCACGGCTAGACTGGTACGATGGCTGATGAGGAGACGGTGTGGCTGACGCGGGAGGCTTTCGACAAGCTGACCGCCGAACTGGCGCAGCTCAAGACCGCGGGACGCCCGGCAATATCCGCAAGAATCGCCGCCGCGCGCGAGGAAGGCGATCTGTCCGAGAACGGCGGCTACCACGCCGCCCGCGAGGAACAGGGCCAGTTGGAAGGCCGTATCGCGCAGCTTGAACAGATGCTGCGCACCGCACAGGTCGGGGTCGCACCCGCCAACCCCGACGAGGTCGCAGTCGGCACCCTGGTCACCATCGCCTTCTTCGGGGATCCCGAAGACACCGACACCTTCCTGCTAGGGTCACGCGAGATACTGGGGCTGGGCGATATCGACACCCAGGTTTTCAGCCCGCAATCCCCCCTGGGCAGTGCCGTGCTCGGCGCCGCCCAGGGCGACGAGGTCAGCTATGCGGCCCCCAACGGCAAAACCATCAAGGTGACCATCATGGCGGTCGAACCCTTCAGAGGCTGAGCGAGCGGCACCCGCCCGCTACCGAGAAACCACGCAGGCCAGCATCCGGCCGGCGAAGCCTACCCCGCGCCAGCAGGCGCCGTATGACCGCCGATCGTCCGTACCCTCTTCGTCGGGACGGCCCGGGCAGCGGCCATCGCCTGGGACCGGCGGGCATCCACGTTCGGGGCCGGTTCAGGCTACGTCCTCCGGCGCCGCCACGTAGGTATTACAGGCGCCGATGGCACCCGCAGCCCCGAAGCCCACGGCCAGCCAGCCCGCCTGGTGGGCGGCGGTGCCGTGAGTCACATAGTCTTTGAGCCGTTCCGGATCGGTGAGCAGGGCATAATCGGCCGCGGTCATGCCCAACGAATCCGCGGTGGCACCCACCCCGATACCCGAGAAACACTGAACCTGCAACTCCCGACGGCGATTCTCCAGGTTTCCCTCGGCCTCGGTGGCGGTCTGCCGCTGAATCATGTGACTGGCCTTCAGCATCCCGGTGTAATGCTGGATGTGATGGCCGAACTCATGGCCGAGCAAGACCTCAATCGTATAGGACACCAGGCCATCGGCATTGTAATGCGGCTTGACATCGTTTTTCAGGGCCAAGTTGACGTATAGATGCCCGGTATTGGTGGAACAATAATACCCAAGGATCCAACTCCAATCGACATTGCCGCACGGGGTGACCGCGTCCCCGTGCACGACATACAGGACCGGCTTCGGCAACTGGTAGCCGGCTGCCCGCATCGGCGGATCCCACGCGGCCAGCAGGCAATTCACGTAGTCATCCATCCCGGCCAGCCACTCGGCATCGCTACTCGCGGTCTCCGAGATAGGATCCACGACACACCGCACCGGCATCGCGATACGCTGCGCATAGATCGCATTGTCAATACGCCACCGCCACGCCTCATCAAGCGTTTGCGGCGCCGGCCCCCGATCCCCAAGCCCCGCCGCCGGCGGGCGGTAACCCTGATTCACATAGGCGCCATCCGGATGCGACCTAGACGGCTTCGGCGGCGAACTCCACGCCGAAGACGAACCGGAATACGAAGACGAAGAAGACGAACTGGAATACGACTGGATAGCCGACGAACGACTAGAGAAGGAATACGTGGAACTACTCGACTCCACGGCATGCCATGCCGCCGAAATAAGCAGCAACGGCACCCCAATCACCAGCACCCCGACAACAGCAACGACCAGAAACGCGATTCCGCAACCCCGCCCGGAACCACCACCAACCCGGTTAGGGGCATAAACCATACCCGGACGCGCCCGCACCGCGCCACGCCAACCCATCCCAGGCACACCCGGGCCATAACCACCAGAACCGAACCCCCGACCAGACACAAACCTACCCCCCGGATAACCAGCACCAAACCCACCAGAAACCGGCCGGCCCCAGCCACCACGCGGCACCCCACCCATCGGGCCCTGCCAACTCATACCAGCCCCCCAACAAACCCGATAGCCATCCAGGCCACCCCATCACACCCGCCCAACGAATCCCACAACCACCCCACAACAGGCAAAACCGGCCGGCGAGCGCCCCGACCACACAACAGACAGGACACCCGGCACCTGACACCGGAGGCAGACGAACCATTCATCGCAGGGGTGCGAAAAACCTGCCCTCGGCGATAGCCAGCCATACCGTGACTCCTGTTGTCGGGCGCGGAGATACCAAAACAATCATCCCACGACATCGGGCCGCCATCGCATCAACCAGCAAACACCCACCCCAAAACAAGCCACCCCAAACCGGCAGGCGAGACGCGAACCATCGCCCACACCACCCGGCCATCGCCCGGCACCGGCTACCAACCAGCGCAGGCGGCAACCCGCTATTCGGCGAACCGCACCACAGCACGCCCCATGACCACACCGAGCTCCAGCCGGCCGGTACCGTCCCCAACAGCATATTCGGTCACATCACCCCTGATCCCACCCGGCCAACTGACCACACCAAGCTGGGTTTGAGCGCGCACCGTCACGCTGGCATCGGCATCAAGCCGAACGCTGAGATTGCCCGACTCGACATGCACCGTCGAACGACCGCTGCTCAACGGCCCCGACAGGACGGCACCGCCCACCTGGATGAGTACCTCGGCCACCTCACGCACCCCAGACATGTTGAGACCACCGGCGGTCACCCGGACCCGGCCCAGATAGGGCAGGCCGACGGTCGTCAACCGGCTGCCGGTGACCTCGGCATCCACCAGAATGGCCGGGTTGACCCGCACCACAAGCTCCCTACCCAAACCCAGGGTACGCAGATCATCCACCGAACGCGGCGGCCGTACCATACTGAAACCGTCGAAATTCAGCCCAACCTCGCCCTCGGTGTTGACCTCAAGGATCGCGCCGTGCCGGCGCAGGGTATGCGGACCGTCGGCGGTGATGGTGGGCACCCGGGAATCGCTCACCAAACGCACCCGACGCCCCACCGAGCGCAGCACCAGGCGCTCGACACCGCGGCTACCGGCCGGCCTGGCCGCCTGAGCATCGCTGGTCATCTCGTCGGCCGGAAGGGTTTCGCCACGCACCCCGCTGGCGAACCGGCCGAACCGCTGCCAAGCCTGCCGGGCGAAATCGCCGGCATCGCGCACAAATTCGCCCGCGGTAGCGGCGACATCCTCCATCTGGAGGCTGAACACCGGCCCGGCATGCTGCTCTTCCTGCCCGGCCGCGGGCCTGTCGCCAGGCGACCCGTCGCCCGCGGGTTCTGCGGCCGGCTCCGGGGGCCGCTGCGCCTCGGGATCGACCCAATCGGCCGCCTCGGCAGCCGCCGCCACCGACCCGTCGACGGCGTCGTCCAACCAGTCATCGACCGACTGGGGCTCGGCCGGAACCCGACCCGGATCGGCCTCCCAGGCAGGCTCGGTGGCATCGGCCTGCCCCGCCTGACCGGTTTCAACCTCACCGGCCGGCCGCACCGGCCCGGCAGCCACAATCCCGGCCTGCTCGATCCCGGTCGATTCCGCCGCTTCCGCGGCCGACGAATCCACACCCGACGCATCACCCGGTGCAGCACCGCAAACCCCGGTCGCCGGCTCGGCCGCCGCAACGGGGCCGGCCCCGGCCTGGGACGTCACCTGCCGGGCAAGGGGCTGCTCGACGGCGGCCTCGGCCCGGCGGGCGGCGCTCATGGGAGTGTCGTACAGTGCGACCTGCCGTTCGATATCCAGGGCAGCGGGAGACCGGCTACCGGCGGCAGAGAGAATCCCGGCGGAATCCCCGACCGAGCCTCCGGCAAGATCCGACGGGAAGTGCTTAAACTCGGCAGGCTCACTCATGCACCCAATCTAGACGCCCGGCACGAACAACCGCACCCAATAGGGGGCTATTCCGGGATCGTCCCCGGTTTGCTTCCAGCGACCGGGTCCGCAACAGAACCAGCGGCCCGGCCGATGCCCGGATCCACTATCTCCGGAACAGCCGGCCCGGCATCGACGGCACCGTAGAAGCTACTCAATGAGCCATCCGGTGGTTCGGTAGGCCCGGCAGCCACCGGATCGGCCATCCGAGCCGCCGGCTGATCGGCCGCCTCGGCAGTCGCCCGGGTTACCGGTGAACCGGCCGAACGCGATACCCGCATCGGCCTGGCCGAACGATGCCGCCAGGGGACGTTCACCCGGCGGCGTACTCCCCCATCGGCGAAAAGGCCAGTCATTCCGCGGATGGCGCCCGAGACGAAGGCGATCAACGGAATCGCGAACAGCGCGCCGGCAACACCGGCGACTATGGCCCCCGCCGAGATACCCAGCAGCACCAGCAGCGGGTGGATCTCCACCGCCCGCCCGAGCAGCAGCGGCTGCAGCACATTGGCCTCGATATTCATCACCAGCACGAAAATGACCAGCATGACGATTGCCTTCACCCAGCCAAGAGTGACCAGCGTCACCACCACGGCCACGGTCCCGGCTATCAGCGCACCCAGCAACGGGATGAACGAGCAAACGAAGGTGAACGCGGTGATCGCGACCCACAGATTCGAGCCCAGGATCAACGCCCCCAAACCCGCGCCGACACCGTCGATGGCATTGCGGGGGAGCGGCCTCACACCGACGCCCGGGCCCGGGTGCGGCCCACGCCCAGGCCGACGGCCGCGATGGCGAGCGCGAACAGGGCGCACACGCCGCAGTCGGCCAGCAGGGGGCCGATGGCGTCGGCGGGCATCGAGGCGGCGGTGTGCGCCCCGGAGATCGCCCGGACCGCCCAGTAGCCGGGCGTGAAGCGGGAGACGGCGACGACGGCGTCGGGCAGCCAGCCGCTGGGGACCCACGCCCCGGCGATGAAGGACAGCGCCATGCCGCCGATATTGGCCACCGCGTTCGCCGCGCTGCGCCCCAGGCCGATCTGTCCGATGAGGAAGCCCACGGCCACCGCCACGAGCGCGTAGGCGCCCAGGGCCGCCCCGACGACCCCCAGCAGGGGCGCCGAGGCCGTCACGGAGCCGGCGCCGAAGACCGCGATCCCGAGCCCGAAGATCCACAGCCATCCGACCGCGCCGATGACCAGGCAGGCGCCCAGCAGCCCGAGGCTGCGCGAGCAGCCGCTCACCGGGGCGGCGGCCAGGCGGGAGCGGACCGCCCGGCGCCCCAGCGCCGTCATGAGCGCCGAGATGGCCACGACGGCGAAGGCCACCAGCGGGTAGAGGGAGAACTGGGCGTAGACGGCGAGGCTGTGGGGCAGGGGCGCGGCGTCCCGGGCGATCCGCTGCGCCGGGACGGAGCGGGCCGTCGTGTCATCGGCCAGGGCGACGGCCCGGGCCGGGTCCTCGGTGACGGCGGACAGGTAGTCGACGACCTGGCCCGCATAGGAGTCGATGCGCACGTTCATGAGCGCGCCCGAGGCCGACTCGTATCCGATGACGCTGTCCATCCGCGGCGGGGCGGCTCCTGCGCGCGCGGCCCGCCGGACCTCCTCCCCGTAGCCGGCGGGGATGATGAGGATGTAGTCGATGCGGTTCTGCGCGGTGGCGTCCTGCATGGCCCGCTCGGAGTCCTCCAGGTCCCGCGCCTCGCCCACGGACTCGACGTAGCGCTTGATCCCCTGCGAGATCGTCGACCCGTCGCGGTCGATGACGGCCACGCTCACCGTCGTCTCCTCGACCCGGTCGGACGCGTCCCCGCTCTGGGCGACGCCGGTGAGCAGGCCGAGCATGGAGAGCCATACCAGGTAGACCAGGACGTACATCCAGTGGGCCGCCACGATCCTCAGCGACGTCTTAAAGGTGCTCATGGCTCATCCTCCTGGCGCGGATCATGGCGATGGTGAGGAACAGGCCCGCCATGCCCGTCAGGACGGCGCAGCTGCGGGCGAAGGGGACGAGGGAGTCGTAGTAGAGCAGCCCGTAGAAGCAGTGCGCGCACTGCCACAGGGGGTTGGCCCGGGTCAGGAGGGGCGCACCGCGCTCGACGGCGTCGGCCAGCGACTGGGCGCCGGGCCCGTAGAGCCCGGTGAACAGCGACAGCAGGACGGTGATCGCGATGACCATGTCGATCCTCATTCTCCGGATCGTCCCCAGGGCGGCGCCCGCCGCGCTCGACATGAGGCCGGTCAGGCCGATCGCCACCAGGCACAGGGGCGCGTGCGGGCCGAAGTCCACCCCGACGACCAGGGCGATGAAGGCGAAGGCGATGAGCAGGCAGCCCAGGACGCACACCCACGAGGCCGCGAGCGCGGCCGTGAGGACCTTCCAGCGGGGCAGGCCCGCCATGGTGCGCCGCGCGCCCAGGGGCGAGGCGGCCATGATGCCCTGCACGGCGAGCACGGCGACGGCCGCCCCCATGCCGCCGGCGAAGGCGAGCAGCGCGAAGTAGTAGCGGGTCGCGGGCTTGACCGGGGTGCGCGTCACCGGGACCGAGTGGGTGAAGCCGTGCGCCGTCCCGAGCCCGGCGACCCGCTCGGGCGCCGCCCCGGCGGCGATGGCCGCCTCCCGCTCGGCCCGGGTCTGGACGTAGGAGTCCATGACCACCCGCAGGACCCTCAGCGAGGGCTCGTCGTCGCCCTCCTGCGTCACGTGCAGCACGGGGCCGCCGTTCTCGACGGCGAGGTAGCCCGCGGTGTCGCCCCGCTTCGCGGCGGCCTCGGCCTCGGACGCGGTGGAGTGGGCGACCTCGGCGATGAGGCGGGGGTCGGCGTCGGCGGCGGAGACGCGCTCGACGAGGGCGTCCAGGCCGGGGGCCGAGCGGTAGGCCTCGTCCCGGACGACGCCGAAGCTCATGGGGGTGGTCTCGTAGGCCCTCTCCAGGCCCGAGAACATCGCCATGAACATGAGCGACAGGACGATCGGCAGGCCCAGCGTCCACACCAGGAGGACCTTGTCGCGCAGGAGCCGGAGCACCTGGTAGGTGAAGACGGCTCTCATGTCAGGCCGCCTCGTCCCGCAGGGCGCGCCCGGTGATCTCCAGGAAGACGTC
>ERZ773077.433-NODE-433-length-31560-cov-11.151436_pt1 | contig 31560 bp, 31 predicted proteins | sample MGYA00580612_ERZ773077 | MGnify/ENA primary metagenome ERZ773077 (study PRJEB29015, sample SAMEA2737971) | human oral metagenome | biome: human oral; feature: human-associated habitat; material: dental | place: China | collected 2021 ...
CTCGGCCCGGCGCGGTGCCTGCAGCTCGGTGAAGGTGGCCCCCAGCTCGGGGTCGTTCAGCTGCACCGCCGCATCCAGCAGCAGGGAAGGGATGGCGGTGCCGAGCATTTCCAGCGGGGTGATGAACTCACCCACACCGTAATGTTTCATCACACCGGTGAGCCGCATTTCGGTGAACGCATCCGGTACCAATGCCACCACGGGCACTCCCACTGCCAGGCCGAAAACTGCCGGGTGGTAGCGGCTGGTGAGCGTTAGCGCAGCCCCCCGGTGGATGCGCACGGCGGCGTCTGCGTGCGTGATTGGTACTAGGGTCGCGGGGGTGTGCATCTGTTCGGCGATACGCGCATGCACCTCATAGTCCCCGCGCTCACCCGCAACGGCTGCCTGGGCGGGGTTGCCCATGTGGCTGAGGAACACGGTGCTCAGGCCGTGCTCCTGGTAGGTGTACTCCAGCAGCTCCGCGAGGTTCTGGGCCTGCTCGTCGTCAGCATTATTAATGGTGACGCACACGTACCGCTGGGGCAGCTCAGGCACAGCCACCGACTCGGGGTATTCCAGCGTAAGTTCGGGGGAGTGCGGGGTGTAGTCGGTTGCGTCGTCGGCGCCAGCTAAGGCCTCAATGCTGCGTTCGGTGCACCAGGCGTATGATCCGCGCTCACGTACCGCCACCGCCACCGCGCTGCGAAGCATACGTTCAAGCACCTCGGCATCGGTGTTCGAAAGTACCGGCCCAAGCGACTGGCCTGAAATAAACAGCGGAATCTTGCGGTATTCGGCGACGAGGGCGATAGCCGCCCGCTCGTACAGCAGCCACCCATACCGCGAGTTGAGGTTGCCGCCGCCGGAGATCACCACAGCATCTACCGCGCAGACCCCGTCAACGAAAGCCCGTATTTTCGTGGCATCCGGGGCGAACTCGGGCAGTGTGGGCATTACGCCGCTGCGCAGGTACTCTTCCAGTAACTCTAGGGTCTGCTCCCGCTGCGCCGGTGCCCACGGAAACAGCAGGTACGGCAGGTACTCGTACTCTTCACCCGCCGCTCCAGCGCCAATGAGCTGACGAGAATGCTCCTCATCGCGGGTTGCTAGGACGATGCGCGCCCCGCGCCCGGCAAAAAATGTGGCGGACGCTATCGTCATTGCTTCGTCGCCCACATGGTAGACCGGCTGGCCAATATCGCCAGCCACCAGAACCTTAGTCATTATGCACTTACCTTATTGTTGGTGTTTTTAACCGCGCTTAAAATATTTGGTGATGCGTTCGGCCCGTTCCCGCCACGATAAGGCCCGCTCGACCCGCAGCAGCCGCTCGTTCTGCTCCTGCTGGGCGGCCTCAATACGTTTCAGCTGTTCGCCCTGTTCCCGCTGGGTTGTCTCGATACGGCCTAATGTTGCCAGTACGTCCCGGAGCAGGTTGTGGTTTTCAAGAATACGCCCGTCTAGTTCGTTCGCCAGGTGCGCCTGGTACAGGTAGGGGCCAGCCGAGGAGCCGGAGGCAATATCCTTACGGATCTCTTCGGCGCGCACCTTTGAATCGTAGTAGCGGTGCTCAGCTTCACGGCTCACACTATTGGCAGCGGCGCCAGTGGCTTCGGGGCGCTGGCACCAGTACGCCAGCGGTTCGTCAATCGTGATGATTTCACCTTCTGCGGCGGCGCGCATATTAAATTCCCAGTCGCCTACCACGGCCAGATCGTCCCGGTAACCGCCGAGCCGGGTGTGCAGGTCGCGGCGGTAGATCACGCCAATGGGTACAGCACGGTTGGTGCGGTATAAAAACTGCAGCCCAACAACGGGCAGCCCCTCATGGAAGATACGTTCGTTGAGCACCTGGAACCCGTTGTCGGTTTCACGTTCGAACCGTTCAACAATGCGCACGGTGCACATATTCGCCCCGGTTGAATCGAGGGCGGCGACGGTGTGTTTAAGAAATTTGGGGGCCCACAAGTCGTCGTCATCGTGCACGGTCACGTAGGTTGAGTCGCTTTCACGAACCCCCAGGTTGGAAGCGGCTTCCATGCCGATGCCGTCGGTGTGCAGTAGCGTGGTTTTATCGGCCACCGGGCTTGCGGTAACAATGCGTTCCGCCTCGGCCCTGTCACCACCGTCGTTGACCACGTACACGGCGTAGTCCTGGTAGGTTTGCTCCGCAATATTGGCTAGGGCGCGGGTCAGAAATTGTGGTCGGTTTTTGGTGCGCACAATAATGGCGACAGTGGGCGTCATTATTCTCCCATTCTCCCGGAAAGTGAGGCCGTAAGGCGCACATGCGCACGGCATGGTTGAGGCGTACCTAATTATTGTACGGGCTTTTTGCTACGCACAGTTTTAAAGCTGTCGGTTGGGCGGCAAATCCGCTGGTTTTCACTCGAAGAATAATCCGGTGACGCTCATTAGAGCCACCGCCAGCAGGAAACAGGCGGGAAAAGTAATCACCCAGGTGAGCAGGATTTGCCGCACCACGCGGGCGCTGACGGATGCGTGCCGCTGGTTCACCCCCGCCCCGAGCGCCGAGGCGACCGCCAGATGCGAGGAAGAGAACGGCAGCTGCAGCACGAACTGCCCTGCCGCGAGCACCGCTGCGGTTGTTCCCTGGGCGATAGCCCCGCGGAGCGGGTCAAGGCGCACCATACGGTGGGTGAAGGTATACCCGATACGCCACCCGCCGGTCAGGGTACCCGCCGCGAGAATGGCAGCTACTAAGACGGCGCATACGATCATGAGAGTTGCCGGGGCTTTATCGAAACTGACTGCGGATGTGAACGGGGCGAGCACCCCGGAAAGCAGCAGAAGCAGCAGGTAGCGCTGCCCGACCTGCAGCCCGTGTAATAGCGAGATGCCAGCAGTTGAGACGGCGAGAACTTCGCGGGACGTACTATTGACCCGGTGCGGTGCGGTGCGTAATGCCAGCCGGTAGAACGGGAATACGAGCACCCAGGAGAGCAGGAACGTCAGCGGCGGCAGCAGCAGCAGCGGGGCGAGGGCGGTGGTGAAGATGGTGTGCACAAACCCGTAGTTTTCAAACCCGTCGGTGTGGGCGTACCAGGCCACCCCGGCGAGCGCACCAATGAGCGCATGGGTTGCGGAGGAGGGCATGCGCATCGCCCAAGTGATAGTGCCCCACGCCGCTGTGGTGGTTAGGGCGCACACGATACCAAGGAGGGTGGGTGTTCCTCCCGGGACAACAAGCCACGACGCCTCATATTCTTTTATTAGCATATACGCGAGGATGACTCCAGCACCGTTAAAGAGTGCACTCACCACCAGCGCCGCCACGGGTGTCATGGCACGGGTACGTACCGGCACCGCGATCGCATTCGAGGCATTATGCACACCGGTGACGAAAATCGCGCCACAAAACGCCGCCACGCACAGCAGATACAGCAGGGTAGGCACGAGCTAGGACTCCTGCACAATAATGCGCCCAATTTCGGCTGAGACGTCGCGCATAGCGTTCGCGGCGGCGCTGAGGCGCGTAATGAACTTGGTGTAGCGGCGGTACCGTTCCATCGGGTAGCGGGCGGCCAGCTGCGCGTCGTACTCTTCGGCGGTGCGCACCGCTTGGCGGGATATGCGCAGCATGTCCATCCAGTAGGTGTCCAGCCCCCTGACGTCAATAAGTTTAGGGATCACCGCTTCGGTGAGCACCGCCTGCCGCTGAATAATGTCGAGAATGGCGGTGCTGTGCGTGGCGAACCCGTCAATACGATGTAAATAGAGGATGTGCGCGGCACTGGTGAGCTCCTCCACCGCACTGGTGAGCTTACGGGCGAGCGTGTACAGGTCTTCACGCGGTAAAGGGGTGGCGAACGAGCTGCGCACAGAGGTGAGGGTCATAAAAAATAGTTCGGTGCAGCTGGCCTCGTGGGCGAGCATCCGCTCGAATAGGTCAGGGTAGTCGCTGGTGGGGGTGCCAACCATTTCCGAAAGGAGCGCCGCCGCGCCCGCAACCTGCGCCGAAATCTGCGCCAGTGACTGCAGTGAACTGTTTTCTTGCGGGAAGAGGCGTTGAAGCATATACCGATTCTATCTCTGTTGTGAACTTCGGCGGCTGGGTGTGGGTGCAAAAGAAGAGGCCAACGAATCCGCTGACCTCTTCGATACGTATGGGATGTCGGGTTGGGAGCGCCTCTCGGCGGAAGGCCGCTCGAAGCGGCAAATGATTTGGAGCCCGGGGCTACCTATTAGCAACCCGACATCTTGTAATCATTATCCCGCCCGTGCGGGGGCCTGTCAATGCCTAACACGGGTTTGCGGCGCATCGGGAAGTCTTACCTTTTTATGCTGCCAGCACCGAAAAATCAGCGTGCACGACCCAAAAGATATTAGAATCCTTCAAGTCCCCCATGTTTACGCCACAGCAGCGCCACAGCTTCTAAATCTTCAGCGATTTGCCTCAGTCGGCGCACCCGTTCGGGGATGCTTAACATGCGGTTCACGCCCTCGCGGCGCACCTCATGGCTGGGGGCGAGCGGCACATGCACTCCTGCGGCACGGGCTATGTCACCTGCGGCGTACTCGGCCCGTAAACCGAGTGCCACCACCCGCGCGAACGCGGCGAAACGCTCCAAGGCTATATCAACCTCACCCTCGTACACCCCCGCCAGGATACTGTCTGCTGTGGCCACTACCTCCCAGGCGCTGGGCGGGTCGGGCACGCCCGCGAGCACGTGTGAACGGTAGTCGTCTTCAAGCCCTTTGGCGAAGGCGCGGCTAACCGCTGTTGCGTCACGGTGCACCGCATCCCGTAGCGAGTACATGCGCCATAGTGCCCCCGGTAAGGACTGGGCGGGGGCTGAGGCCCACATGAGTGCTAACGTTTCAAGCCCGTACTCGTCGGTGAAGTCCACGAGGCGTTGGGCCACCTGCGGGTCTGTGTTGGCGCGCCCACGGGCCAGTAAGACGCGCGCCGAGGCGTACGCCGCCTCGTGTTGGGCGGCAGGGTTTTCACCACCGGCCTGCCGCTCAAAAATTTCGTGAGAAGCCAATACGGGCCGATGATAGCTGCGGGGCGTTGAAGAAACCATAGGTTCCTCAGTCTAACGCCGCAGCCACCGTGCGAACAGGGTCTTCGCTGACCGAAAACCTCACCCGAGGCCGTGTTTAGGGTTCGTCCGTGTGTAGTGTATAGTTGTACTGGAGCGCCTTTAGCTCAGTTGGTAGAGCTACGGACTTTTAATCCGCAGGTCGTGGGTTCGAGCCCCACAGGGCGCACTCTTCACCAGAGATCATCTGGCAGGTCGCCCCTTTCGGTATGAAGCCGATAGGGGCGACTTTTTTCTTGTTCTCTCCTCCAACTTAGGAGGGGGTAGGCGGCTTCATGTTGGCAATAGCCGTTGCCCGCAGGCTCACCCAACGCACAGTTGATAATGTCCTCGGTCCTTCTGTTATGTTCATAGACTCGCGCCATAGCGAGGAACCTTTGACAAAATGTGCATGCGAACACTACGGTTACAGAACAGATAAAACGTCGCGATAGGTACCAGAGCAGATCATCCGGTTGGGTGCACGAATGGAGAAGCCGCTCGGGCGGGCCTCAGGACTAATGGCTATTGCCAGTTCTGAGGCATCTTTTTATTTATGCGTTTAGTAATACAGCTAGTGCCAAACCTAGACGAGTTCTTTTTTAGGGGGCAGCAAAAAACTTTTTGCTGTTTTTGTTGCGTTTTTCGCTCCCACCAACACATTACTTATGAGACCCCCACCCAAGAAGGGGACACTCACACCCTCTACATAGTGACAGGGTGTCGAGCAGCCGTGTTCTGGCTGCTCGACACCCATCGAAAGAAAATTTTTTGGGTGGGGTGGTTTCATTAGCCACCCCACCGGTGTATTAATAATGAGCACTCTCTACACCCCCAGAACGAAGGGGACTGTAAAGAGTGATTTTTGTGCAAGAAAGGAAAACTTGTTGGGCTGGGGTGATGCCGTTAGCCACCCCAGCGGTGTATTAAAGATAAACACCTCGCCACAAGGAGAAGCTCAAACCTATAAAACTCAAGCAGTGGCAACGCCAGCACCATAAAATGTGTTGCCGTTCCTAGCCATCTACTCAAGGCAGGAAACAGATAGCTCGGCAGGAAGAGGAGAAAATTTTTGTCTCAATCCATTGCGTTTTTCGCTTCCAAAAGCGGATTACTTATGAGACCCCACTAGGGGAACTTATTAACCCACTAAAACCAGAGAAGGAGCGATGAGGCCGATGGGGTGTTCTATGGTCAGCAGGAATGATGATGGTGAGTTTCGGAGGGGCACAGCGCAGCGCCAGAAAAATTTTTTTGCTGATTCCATTGCGTTTTTCGCCCCTACACCCGACTTAATTATGAGACCCCCATCAGGGGGTATTCGCAGTACCCTCCGAAAATCCCGCGGGTGGGGCAGACACACTCGCGCCTCCCCACCCGTCTAAAAACAGGTAGAAAGGAAAATTTTTGTGATGCTCAACCTCCGCATGCAGCAACCTTCATACGGCGAGAAGAAGAACTACAAGCCCCTGTCGCTGAATTTTTCCGGCTCGAAGCAGACAGCCCCTACGGAAAACTTCAAAAATGCTTGGGAGAGGCACTGTTGCTTGAACGCATATTTTTCTCGCTCTTCTTATAAGCGTGAGTGTTGAATTTTGTTCAGCTGCCCCCAACACACTACAAGCTACTAGATCTTTTGAAAGGCCGGAAAGGAACTCTAATGGAAAAATATTCCGCAGGCCGAACCACAGATACTGCTGGGGAAACTTCCTCGCACTCCCAAAAATTTTTGGGTGCAAAACATGGCGGGAAGGGCTAGAAACCAATGGAAAACTTATATCATTTGTTGCCAGACCTCAGCGTGCTGTGGGTCGTCGGTATTATCTTTTCGCTTCAGCGGGCCGGGAAGGCACTTCGACGTGGTGTGGCTGTTGTGCGGCCGGGGATTTCTTGCTGGGGTCGGAGGCTTCTAAAAGCTTTTCTGAAGACCGCGCTGCCTGCCCCCGAGGCGCTTGGGGAGCGGATAGGTCGGTGGGTGCGTTCTAAATGTGGTGTCAATGACGGGTGACGCGTGACTGCCTTTATCAGTGCGCCGTCATGGTTGTGCTGCTGCATTTTCGGCACGGTTCAGGAAGGGGCCGAAGCCACACTTCTGAGACCATGCATTACCGGGCGTGGCGAATGCGCAGGGTTTATGTGTAGAGCGCAGATCTTGCCGTTCAGGTTCTTTATAATGGCTTCAGCCCTACCCGACTACGACGCACCGGCAGGAGAGCCTTGTGAGCAGCATCAGAAACCCCGAAAAAGTGACTATTCTGGCCACTGGCGGCACGATCGATAAGTTTTATTCGGTCGCGGGTACTCTCGATATTGGTGCACCGGCGGCCCAGGATCTTCTGGATCGGGTAATTACTGATATTGAGTTCGAGATCCGCCCGCTTATTGGTAAAGACAGCCTGGATATGACGGATGCAGACCGCGCGGAGCTTGCCGCCGCCCTCAACGCGGTTCGTGGTGAGCAGGTGATCATTACCCACGGCACCGACACGATGAGCGAAACCGCCCGTTACCTTGCGGAGCATGCGGATGTGGGGCAGAAAACCGTGGTGCTTACCGGGGCGATGCAGCCAGCTGTTATGGCCCGTTCGGATGCCGGTTTTAACCTGGGGGCGGCACTGTCTGCCGTGAACCTGCTGCCGCCTGGCGTGTACATTAGTATGAGCGGACGTATTTTTCCCGCCGCGAGTGTGCGCAAAGACCGGGCCCGCGGAATTTTTGAGGGTTAAACCGCCGCACCGATGAGGCACCGGTAGGGAGGACTATGGCTGAGAACCCGCCAAGAATAACCCCGCCACAGGGAAACCCCGGGCGTACCTCACTTGATGAGGGGCTGTACGTGTTCCGGGTGGTACTGTTAGCTGGCCCGGCCCTGATCATGGCGTGGCAGGCCATCCGTTTGGCTGTGCCCATTATTGCTGCCATTCCGTTGGCGTACCTGGTGGGTCAAAGCTGGTGTGCGTGGGCGTACCATAAGGGGCGTTCGCCCAAGATCATTATGGTGGCGAACTATTTTAGTATTCTTGCCGCTCTTGTCCCCATGGCTCCGGTGGGGGCTCTGCTGCTGTCTCCTTCCGCCACGCAGGTTGTTCTTAACTACCTGTGGAGTTCGCCGCTGCTGGTGCCTTTGACGGTGGTGTGGATTCTTATAGAGCTGCCTATTGAGACCGTCTTTTCGTTATTTTATGCCCGCCGCAGCGGGCGCAGGCTGAGCATTATGGCTGAAGCTTCGGCTGCGTAGATTCGGTTGTTCAGGGGACGTGAACTCGGGGCTGTGCCGCGCCTCAAAGGTTGCTGTGTGTGGCCGCAATAGTGCCACGTTAAGGATACTGCCCGTGGTAGGGTAATGAGCATACGACGGCCTAGCGCCGTGTGAGGATGCTATACGAAAGGGGCGAGGGTGAGCGAAAACCCGCATTCCCATAATGATGAGGTTCAGGACTCCTTAGCCTCCGCCCCTGTGCATTCTACTGAGTATTCCCACGATGAGCAGACCGATGCGACCGTGCCGTTAACCCCCGAGTATGCTGCTGAGCTTCGGGAACCTAACGTCCCGGCCGATGCGGACGCTGCCGAGGTGACGGTCCCATGGGGCACCCGCCCAAGCGCCGACACCGCCGAGCGTAAGGGGGACGAGGAGCCGGGCAGTGAATCCGCTGAGCTGGATGCAACCCGCCCGATGCCTCCGCTGCTGGATGATCCGCAGTCTGGTGAACGTGACGAGCTGGAACCTACCCGCGTTCTTCCCGCTGATACGAGCCTTGAGGATGTTGAGGCTGAGGCAACCCGGGTGCTTCCTGCGGACGGTACCCAGCCCCCGACGGACGCCACGAGGCCGCTGCCGCCGCACGGGCACCCTGACAGCACGGTAAACGGTGAGCTGGAGGGTCCTGCCGTAACGGGGGATCAGAATCAGGCACCTACCCGCTATCAGGCACCGGTGCGTCTGACGACCCCGCCACCGTTGCCGCAGCTGCCCGCGCCGATCCCGCCGCACCAGGCGCCGCCGCCACAGCAGCCGTATGTGCAGCATCCGGGGCCGCCGCAGTATATTCCGATGGTGCCGGTCATACCGGTGGTGCCCGTTATGCCTGTGGCGCAGTACCCTGCGGCGCTGCCGAATGTGTCCCCGCAGGCGCTTGCCCGCGGGCAGCGGGGGTTACGGAACACTCTGTGTGTGCGCCTGCTGGTGCTGGCCGTGATCGCCCTGATTGAAACCTCAATTATTGCCCAGTACACGCGTGAGATGGCAATGGCCTTTGGGGTGCTTGCCGTGCTTTATGCCGTGGTGCAGGTATGGCCCCTGATACGCCCGCCCCGCAATAACTCTGATGCCTCCGTATATATTGCGTGGGGTGTTTTCTCAATGATTAGTTTTGTGGGGGTGGGGCTGCTGCTGGCGCCCATTACGCTGATGCTTTTGGTGCTTGACTGGAGGGGTATTTCGCTGGGAATGGACCCCATGCTGATACTGTGTGTCTTGGCCGTGCTGTGGCTTCTTGAGGTGATCCTGTTATCGGTAACCCTCTACCGTTTCGGGAGCCTGCGCATGATGCTCACCCAGCAGGCGCCGCTCATGGACTACCTTAATACACACGGGCGGTAGATGCGTGCTCGGGAATCTTTCAAGTTATATAGTATTGAACACAACATAGTGCATGAATCCGTATTTTCGGATGTCTCTTGTTCTGTAGCCGCACTCTGTTAGAGTGAAAAGGTAATCATCTATAGGATGTGAGACGTATTCTGTACTCTATAAGAACCACGTCGGGATCGGACAGATCCCACACACCGCGAAAAGCACCGAGAAACCGGGGCTAAGGAGAACAACACCGATGAGCGAACAGTACGGCCAGGGCTCTGGCTCCCAGCAGTATGGGAACCGGGGCCAGTATGGGCAGCAACCACCTCAGTATGGGAGTCAGCCCCATTACCAGCAGCAACAGCAGCAGGAGAATCAGGGCGCAAATAATGGGTACTCCCCGTATGCCGACCAGCCGACAGTGCCGCTAAGTTCCTTCATGTCGCAGGGGAACCAGGGGCAGCAGTCCCAGCCGGGTTCTGGCCAGCCCCAACAGCAGAGTCAGCAGGGCCAGGGGTATAACGCGTACGCATCTGGTGCGGGCGCCAATAACACTAATAAGCCGTACCAGCAGTCTCAGCCTTCGTATGCGGGGAACCAGCAGCAGGGCTACCAGCAGTCTCAGCAGGGGTCTGGGCAGCAGCAGAACCAGCAGGGCCAGTTCGCAGCCTCAGCTTACAATGCTTCTCCCGGCGCTTCGGCTTCCCCGACGGCACCGCCGCCGTCAATGCCCGGCAGCGTGAAAATGGCACGCACGTTTGGGTTTGTTGCGGCTGCCCTGGTGCTGGTAGACATTATTTTGGGTGTTGTGCTCAATACGATGTCTGCTTCATCAATGTTCATTGTTTCGCTCCTTCTGAATATTGTGGCTTTGGGCGGCCTCGTTGCTATGGCCGTGATGCTCCGTACCGCTAACCCGCTGATTCGGATCGGGTTGAGCGTGCTCTCGGGTATTATCGCGGGCGGGAGCTTGGTGAGCCTCATCATGGCGTTCATGAAGATCGGTGAGGTCAGCAACGCCTCGAATGAGGGGCTGCTCCCTGACGGTTATATGGCCGTGGCATACGGCAGCCTGGGTGTTGCGGTGCTCATTGTTTTGGCGAACATCGCGGTAATTGCGATGCTGTGGGTTTCTGGTTCTAGCGAGTTCTTCGCCCAGGGCGCGGCACAGAAGGCCGAGGCCCAAAACGCTGCGCAAGCTCAGAACGCGGCACAGCCTCAGCCGGGTTACCCCAACCAGCCGGGTGCCCAGTACGGTCAGCAGGGCCAGGCTTCTTCGCCGCAGGGCGCGCAGGGGCAAAACCAAAATGCGGGTGCACAGAGCCAGCAGAGTTCCGCTCAGCAGCAAGGTTTCGCTGCTCAGCAGGGCACCGCCCAGCAGCAGTATGGCCAGTCGGGTGCAGCGTCGTCGGCGCAGCAGTCTAGCCAGGCTTCACAGCAGTACGGTCAGCAGCAGAACCGCTACCAGGCACCTTCTCAGGGGGCCCAGCAGTACGGTCAGCAGTCATCATCTTCCCAGTCTTCGCAGGGGCAGTACCAGCCGCAGGGTCAGGGTGCTCAGTCGTCCCAGTCTTCTTCGCAGAGTGGGTACGCTGGCGGTTATGGGCAGGGTTCCTCCGGGCAGTCTCAGAATGCTCAGAGTTCCTCTTCTCAAAACAGCCAGTCGCAGGGGTACGCTTCCCAGGCGCAGTCCCAGCAGCAATATGGCCAGCAGGGGCAGTACTCGGGGTACCAGAGGCCGCAGACTTCTTACCAGCAGTATCAGGCTCAGCAGGCGCAGTCAGCTTCGTCCTCACCCGCCGCTTCAGCCCAGTCAGCTGCCGCTCAGGACGATCCGGACGCGACCGTTCCGCTGAGCCAGAAATCGTATGAGGCGTACACCTCTCCTCAGCAGTCGTCCTCTTCGTCCCAGCCGCAGGATAAGGACCCGTCCAAGCCGCAGGCTGCTGCCGAGTCGTCTTCCTCCTCATCGGCGCAGCAGAGCCAGGGTGAGGATCAGCCGTTGGAGCCGGAGCCGGAGACTTCTCAGGTGTCCCTGCTCTCCCAGGGTTCCTCATCTTCGCAGAGCTCTGAGTCTTCCCAGAGTTCTTCGCCGTCGCAGCAGTCCCGGCCGCAGCAGCCACAGAAGGACTCAGTATCTGCTCTGGATGCTGACTCGGATGCGACCGTGCCGCTGAGCCAGAGCTCCTATGACGCTTATAACTCCATTACCCAGCCGCACGCCGCTCCCCGGCAGTCAGCGGGTTCTTCGCAGGGACAGTACCAGCCGCAGGCTCAGAACCAGGGTTCGGCCCAGCCGTCGCAGAACACCCAGAGCCAGAGTTCGCAGCCTCAAGCTGCTCAGGGGCAGTCTTCTCAAGGGCAGCCGCAGCAGCCTTCGCAGAGTGGCTATCCTGCCGGTTACCAGCAGCAGGGGTACGCTGCTGCACAGCCTCAGCAGAATATGCAGGGCTACCCGGCGGGTCAGCAGGGTGCGCAGCATCAGCAAGGCTATGCTTCGGCGGCACAGCCCCAGCAGCAGTATGGCCAGCAGGGGCAGTACCAGGGGTATCAGCAGCCGCAGCAGTACCAGCAGCAGGCCCAGGCGCAGGCTGGTTACTACCAGCAGCCGTACCAGTACCAGGCACGTCCTCAGCAGGGCCAGTTCCAAGGGTACGGCTACCAGCAGCAGCCGCAGGCTCCGCAGCAGCCCGGTTCCCAGCAGGAGCAGAAGAGCGGTGACGCCAATCAGTCACAGCCCCAGCAGCCTGGGCAGACCTCTGCGCAGAACAACCAGTCGCAGGGTAAGTCTGAGAACGGCTAGTATGCGCGAAATAGCGTAGCGTCTTAATTTCCCCGCCCGTCGGATAACCGATGGGCGGGGAAATTTCGTGTTGTTAGGCGATAAAAGTATCGATAGTAGACATCGAATTGGTACCCTAACTAACAGTCAGGGTATACAGAAACCTTAAGGAGTGGAGCGGTGCCGAATACGCAACCGGCTCAGCAGCCGGTGATCCCCAGCGGTGGAGGTCTTGAACGAGTCTACGCTTTACTTCCCGCGCAGCGCCCGGCACCGCTGATCCCCGTGTACCTTGCTGCAGCACTCATCGCCTGCCAGGTGGTGATGTGGCAGGTGCTGGCCTGCAATATTCTTTTCACAGTGCAGTACCCCATTAATGCCCTCTCCGAGAGTCAGGCGAAGGCCATGGAGCAGATCCAGCAGTATTACCCGGCACTGGTGACCGGGCTGGGCATTATGTTTATCACGGGCATGCACATGTTTCTTCTGCTGAAGTACCTGCAGGGTCACCGCTGGGCTGCCCTGGTGCTTACGGTGCTTGAGCTGCTCGGTATGCTGTGTGCCCTGTCGATGGTGCTCATCGTGGGTGTGCTCATGTCTCAGCTTAACGGTGCCTCGTCTGAGCAGGTGGATTATTTGCTGGGGTCTTCGTCCCCGCTGTACCTGCCCGTGTACGCCGGGATGCCGTACCTGGTGATGAGCGTTATCGCGCTTGCGCTGCTGTGGAGCAGGGCCAGCCGCGCTTACACCGATGCCCGTAGTGCCTGGCGGCTGCGTCACCGGCTGCGTGAGCTGGAGGAACAGTGCGACCTTCTGATGCAGGCGCAGGCTGCTCAAGCTGAGATAGCTAAAGATACGTAAAGATTTAAAACTATTTCAAACAATAACGTTAATATTCATGTGTTTAGAATCTCTCTGGTGGTAAAGTAAAGAAGAACGTGCCACCCATTGTGAATTTGTGCGGCATGCCCAACCAAGGAGAAAACACATGAGCGATCAGTACGGGAATTTCCAGGGGGTGCCGCAGACCCCGGCCCCTGCACCCTACCAGCAGCCACCGTACGGCAGACTGGACAAAGGCTACCCTGCAGCTGCGCAGAAGCCGCGTCCGGGTATCACCGTTATGCTGGCTCTTGCGGCCATACTGATCTTGGTCGCGCTGCGAATTGTGGACTTCTTCCTTACTGCGTCTATAGATTCTCTTGACGCATCAAGCTGGCGCTCTCTTCTATTCACAATTTTTTACATAGCATGCGGTTGCCAGGTGTATCTGGGGAGACGTTCGGGCTCTATTGTCCAGACGATATTATCGGCGCTTGCAATCGCCGTGAATTTAACCTACCTGCCTGATGCGATAAAGGCTAAAGAAGCGATAGACATGCTCGCTCCCAAGTATTCCGGCACGGTAACTATGGTTATTCTGCTGACGATTGTTTCTACGGTGTTCAGCGTTATTGCCATTGTTTTGCTGTGGCTTCCGGGTACCCTTCAGTACTATAAAGAGACTGCTTTGTACCGCCAGGCTCAAGCTGGGCAAGCAGCCCCGCAGTTTCCGGTGCAGGGGCAGCCGCAGCAGCCAATGCCTCCGCAGCAAGGATACAACCAGCAGTACGGGCAGCAGCACCCGAACCAGCCGCCTCAGTATCCTCAGCAATAATCTCACTATACAGGTGTGTAAATATGCTCACACGTGGGCGTCGCCCTAATGCACAGGGCGCCCACGTGTGGGGCTATGGCGGTGTGCACAAGCATAGGGTGATATGCAGGGGTGCAGCTGACATAATGAGAAGAGAATCCCCTGTTGCCGTTGTGCACGAGTGAAAAGGAAAACTTTTGGAACAGCACCCTCCCCAGCCATCGGAATATCAACAGTACGCGCCGCAGAATGTTTACGGGTACCAACAGGTGGTGACCGAAAAACCGGTGCGCAATAAGACCGTTAATATTGGGCTGATGCTCCTGTACGTCTACATAGGGATGACAGTTCTAAGCACCGCTCTTGAGGTAGTTATCTCGTTCGCCACCAACAGGTATGAGCATCTGGCTGAGCTTCAGAACTATGACAGTTATAGCAGCGGCGTCACCATTGATACTGGCACCTATACAGCTATGGTAATTACTATAACCATCATTATGCTGGTCGTTAAGGTCAGTCTGATGGTTCTGTTCACTCTCATGTACCGTGCTGGGCGCACATGGGCGCGCATATTGAGCGCTGTCCTTGCGATTCTTGCCGCATTGCAAAGCTTGTGGGGGTTAATCTCTATCCCATTTCTTGCCGCTGTTGACCCCGGCATTGTGCCGGACTACATGCATTCTGCGGTGGTGGCGGCTAGGGACACTGCTATTTTCACTTTTGCGCTCAATGCTGTGGGCGGTGCCAACGCAGTTGCAATCGCCATTTTCCTGCTGAAGAAAGAAGCCTCTGAGTACACCGCACAGTACGCAGCATGGCGCACCTACCGCAGGAGCGCCACCGAGCACGCTATCTACGGGTCGCAGCAGATGCGGTACTAGTTAAGGCCGAGTCTTCTGCCGGTAACCGGCGGAAGGAGCTTCGCAGCTTTTTTGGTGCTTAAGAGAAGCACCGCGGATGCTGGCTGCGCACATCTTGGCGGCAGGTACCTGCCTGGCCCAAGAGGCAGGGTTTGGTACGGTGGTAGGGAGAGAACCTGTAGCACGTTCATAAGGAGAGAGTCATGAGCCACGACTTTCCCAACCCGCAGAATCCTCACCCCCAGGCTCAGCACCACGGGGGCGCAGCGCCCCACGGTGCTGCCGATTTAAGCGCTTTAGGCCCGCACGGGACGCCGGAACATTACGAGACGCATCAGGTTTATGAGCACCTGCCTACTGAGCCTTCGCGGCCTTCCTCCCAGGTGCGGCTGGGCATAAAACTCATCTATGCGCATGCTGTACTCATAGTGGTGCACGGTGTGGTGAGTTTCTACCGTGACACGATCCCCACCAGCACTACAGTGTACGCCCAGCGCGGCGCCGCAGCCATGGACGTCACGATTGGGAAGTTTGCCGTTTTGTACACGATCATCACCCTCGTGCTGGTGGCTACCAATATTCTGGTGGGAGTGTTCTACTCGCGGGGGTACACGTGGGCGCGTATTACTGCGGCGGTGCTGGCCATACTTGGTGCCATGAATAACCTCCTCCTTGGCCTGCTGACCCTCATTGGCGTGTTCGAGCTTTTTGCGGCGCTTTCGCGGGCGTCAGATTCGGCAGACCCCGGGTACATTGAAGCGTACCGTTACGCCACCATTTTTGTGGTGGCTTCGGCGGTACTGTACCTGGTGGGGCTGCTGCTGTGCATCATTATCGCCGTGTACATGTTCAAGCCGCAGGCGGCGGCATTTACCACGAACTGGGGCATGTGGCGTGCCTACCAGAGGAACCCCAGCATGTACGTTCAAATACCGCCAGCGCACTTCTAATACCTGGCGGGGCGGCAGCTAGGCGGGGTGTCTTCGACCCTGCTCTCACGGTGGCTGCGGTATCTGGTTTATGCATATGGGGCGTTATTTCCCCTTAGCGGGGCGGTATTTTTGGTAGGGTAGAGACGACAGTCACTACATTTACCCCGTGAAGGAATACACCATGAGCCAGTACCCGCCGCCCTACGGTCAGCCTCAACAGCAGCTGCCGAGTTATGCTCAGCCCTCCGGGTCTTCCGGGTATTATGGGGCACCGACCGGGCAGCAGCAGTTTCACATGCCTGTGCCGGATGAACCGCCGCAGAGCAATAAGAAGGTGAACTTCGGTGTGCGCCTTATCTATATCTATGTCGGGTGTCTGGCAGTGGGCCTGATCGTGGATTTTCTGCCCGGCTACCAAAACGATGGTGACCGGGTGGGGGAAGTAATATCACGCGGGGCGCCGCTCGTCGTTAGTATGCTGATAACTGCGGTGTCGATTACAGTGGCGATTGTGGTCGCCATGTTCTACAAGAAAGGGTACACGGCGGCGCGGATCACAGCCGGAGTGCTCGCTATTGTGCAGGGGCTTTTCCTGCTTATGCAGGTAGCACTGGCTACAGTGGCGATTCTTGTGGCGTGGATGCTCATCCCTGACGCAGATAAAGACAATGTATTTAGGGTAGCATCCGAGAACCCCCTAGCTGTTGCTGCCTTCATAGCAGCGGTACTGCTGATGCTGATAAAACTGGTGCTGTGCATCATGATTACCTGCAGCGTGTTCAAATCTGAGCCCAGCAAATTCACTGCCGACTGGGGCGCATGGCGTAACTACCAGAACAGTGTGGCGCTCACCCAGCAGGTTCAGACATACGCTCCGCAGCAACCCACCGCACCCGGGTTTTCTGCCCCTGCTGCGGCAGCGCCCAACCACTATGAGGCGCACAGCCAGCAGAACAGCCGTCACGAGAGTGACAAGAACGAGGGCCCTAAACTCAACTAGTGCCCGTACGCCTGCGGGTTATCGCAGGTGAGGTGTACCGCCTCCACGCCCACAACCGTTGAATGACTGGAGAAGGCATCAAAAAGGTGGCCTATGTCGCCGGTGAGCACCCACTGGCGGCCCAGGTGACCGCACAGTTGAAGAAGCCCATACACGTGGTGCTCCCAGCTGTGTATGGGCTGCTCAATCTCAAAAATATTCTTATCCCGCGTGGTGACAGTCAGGTTCAGCTCCGTGAGCTCTCGCTGTACCCTATTCAGCACGCGTTCGGCGGCCGCATCGGATGCGGCCGCTAGGAAGAACGTCAGCCGGGTAGTCGCTATCATCGGTGGCCTTACATCTGCGCGCAGCCCCCACTGAGGAAATAACGAGAAAGTAATTTCCCAACGGGGCGCCGCAAAAGTACAGCAGCAGCGAAAACTACTCGCTCAGAGCCTTCTGCTCCTTCTTACGGCCACGTATGTACTCAATAGCCACCGGAACCACCGAGACCAGCACAATAATCACGGCAAGAAGCTCAATGTTCTTATGCACAAACTCGATACCGCCCAGCAGCACCCCGGCGGTCCCAATCAAGCCGATCCACAGTACCGCACCCAGAATATTCCACAGATTAAACTTACGGCGCGGGTACGAAGAAATACCGGCCGCCAGCGACACGAACGTGCGCACAATCGGCACGAAACGCCCCAACACCAGTGCCACCCCGCCGCGCTTAGCGAAAAACTCCTCAGCCGCGTGCAGGTTCTTGGTGCTCAAAAACTTCGCGTCATCCTTGAACAGGTTACGGCCGTAGCGGGCACCCAACTGGTACCCCACCTCGCCGCCAGCGACGGCGGCAACAATCAGCGCCGGGAACGCCAGCCACAGCGAAAGCCCCATACGGTCATGCAGCATGCCGAGAGCAAAAATAAGTGAATCACCCGGCAAAACCGGGAACAGCACGCCGGACTCAATAAATACGATGATTGCCGAGACCACCAGCACCCACGGGCCGGTGCTAATAAGAATATCCTCAAGATTAAAACCGAGAAGCGCCACGGGCATATGCGCAACCAGCGCAGAGGCGAGAAGAGACATCACAATCCTGAAACGTAAATAGGTCTATAAAAGTCAGTGTGCGCGGTGCGCAATAGCAACAGCCTAACCCCCGTACCTGAGGAACGGGTAACGGCACACTATGCGGAAGCTGTGTAACACTGTGCCCAATTCTACCTGTAGCGAGCAGGAAAACACATAACCAGTGTCCTGCCGCCACCGTGATACGCACCGCCTCAGACACAGCCAACCAGCTGACTCCCAAGCAGTAAAGACAGGTGGTGCTGGAAGCAGAACCCCGCACCAGCACCGCCCCATCAGCAAGATGCCGCCCCGCCCTCAGCAGACAGTAGCGGGCACCAATACCACTACAATAGGGGCCTTTTCTGACATGATGGAAAGACAACCGTGAACCCGCACCCCAAGAAGGCACCGTGAACAGTAACCACCTTGCGAGCCCACAGGCACAGCCTCTGCCCACGCGCGCCCGCACCCTACTAGCTGCGCTCACCAACAACCCACACGCCGCCTTCCATAGCGGGCAGTACCAGGCGATCGAAGCGCTCGTGGCGCACCGCCGCCGCGTGCTCGTCGTCCAACGCACCGGGTGGGGAAAATCCGCCGTCTACTTCATCGCCGCCCTGCTGCTGCGAGAACAAGGGGCCGGGCCGGCACTCATTATCTCCCCGCTGCTCGCCCTCATGCGCGACCAAGTAGCCGCCGCAGAACGCGCCGGGGTGCGCGCCGCCATGCTTAACTCCTCCAACGTGACCGACTGGGACGACATCCGCACCCGCCTAGAATCCGACCAGATCGATGTGCTCCTCATCAGCCCCGAAAGGCTCAACAACCCCGCCTTCCGCGACGAATGGCTGCCGCAGCTCGCCCCCCGCCTCGGGCTGCTCGTAGTGGACGAGGCGCACTGCATCTCAGACTGGGGACACGACTTCCGCCCCGACTACCGGCGCATCGGAGAGCTCATCGACAACCTGCCGCCGCGCATACCCGTGCTCGCCACCACCGCAACCGCCAATGAGCGCGTGGGCGCAGACATCGCAGAGCAGCTTGCCGCGCATCCGCCAACCGGCCACGCCCCAGACCCAGACAGCACCGAACCGCAAAAAGTACTCACCCTACGCGGCCCCCTCACCCGCGACTCCCTCCGGCTGGGGGTGCTGCACCTGAAGGAGCCCGCAGCACGCATCGGCTGGCTCATCGCGCACCTGAACACCCTACCCGGCTCCGGCATTATCTACACCCTCACCGTATCGGCGGCGCAAGACACCGCCCGCGCACTGGCTAACGCCGGGTACCGGGTTTTGCCCTACACCGGCGGTATGGACGCTGAAGAACGCATCACCGCCGAAGAAGCACTCAAAAACAACCAGGTAAAAGCCCTCGTGGCGACCAGCGCCCTCGGCATGGGGTTCGACAAACCCGACCTGGGGTTCGTGGTGCACCTGGGGGCGCCCTCCTCCGCGGTCAGCTACTACCAGCAGGTAGGGCGCGCCGGCCGCGGGGCCATTAACGCCGACGTGCTGCTGCTGCCCGGCCCCGAAGACACCGCCATCTGGGAATACTTCGCCACCGCCTCAATGCCGGACGAAACCAACGCCCACGCCGTGCTCACCGCCCTCGCTGAAGAACCTGAGGGGCTCTCAATCCCCGCCCTGGAATCCCGCGTGCAGCTGCGCCGTACCACCCTGGAGCTGCTGCTTAAAGTGCTCAGTGTTGAAGGGGCCGTACACAAAAATAAGTCCCGGTGGGTCAGCACCGGTACGCCCTGGACATACGATGCAGCCCGCTACGAGGCGGTGGCGCGCGCCCGAGTGGCCGAGCAGAAAGCCATGCTCGCCTACGAAAACACCACCACCTGCCGTATGGTGTTTCTCGCCCGTGAGCTTGACGATAACACCGCAGAACCCTGCGGCACCTGCGATACCTGCACCGAACCCTGGTATCCGTGCACCGTCCCGCAGGAGGCGCTCACCGCCGCCACCGGCTCCCTCACCGCAGCAGGGGTGGAGATCACCCCGCGTAAACAGTGGGCTTCTGGGTTGAGTAAGCTGGTGGGGGACGCCGCACCCGCCGGAACCCGCATCCCCGCCGATGAGCAGGCAAACACAGGGTATGCGCTGGCCCGCCTGAGCGATCTGGGGTACGGGGCGCAGCTGCGTGAACTGTTCACAACCGACGCCCAGGGCACCCCGCACGACGCCCCCACACCTGCGCCCCTCGGTAAGGCGTGCGTGAATGTGCTCGCCGCCTGGGACTGGGGCGACACGGGCCGCCCCGCCGCTGTGCTGACCGTGCCCTCACCGGTGCGCCCGCAGCTTGCGCGTTCACTGGGGGAAGGACTGGCAGGTGTGGGGAAACTAGCCTACCTGGGAGAGGCCGTGCTTACCGACACCCCGCAGTTTTTCGGCGGCAATAGTGCGTTTCGGTGCGCGGATGCCCTGCGCTGTTACACGCTGCCAGACCGGGTGCGTGACTACCTGCATGAGCATCAGGTGCCGGTGCTGCTGGTGAGCGATCTGGTGGATTCGCGCTGGACCTTCACGGTGCTTGCACGCGAACTGCGGCGTGCGGGCGCGAGCGCGGTGTACCCGTTTGCGCTCGCCTACAACGGGTAAAGCCTATCGGATAGGGGAGTATGAGCTGTTATGGATGATGAAGAGTACGCGGTAGATGCCGGTGATTCCGCTGTTCTTGGCGATGCCCCGGCCCTGCCGGAGCATCAGCGGTGGATGCGCCTGGCCCTGGACGAAGCCCGCGCCGCAGCCAGTGAGGGTGAGGTTCCTATTGGGGCGGTAGTGATTGACCCTGCCGGGCGTGTTATTGGTGCGGGGCATAATATGCGTGAGCGGCACCATGACCCCAGCGCGCATGCTGAGGTGCTTGCTATTCGTGCTGCCGCCCAGCAGCTGGGCACGTGGCGGCTGCAGGGGTGCACCCTGGTGGTGACTGTGGAACCGTGCCTCATGTGTGCTGGGGCGGTGCTCATGGCGCGTATCCCCACCGTGGTTTTTGGGGCCTGGGAGATGAAGACGGGCGCGGTTGGGAGCCGGTATGATGTGCTGCGTGATGCTCGATGTGCACCGCCGGTGCGGGTGTATGCGGGGGTGCTGCGGCAGGATTGCGCGCGTGTCATGAGTGGTTTCTTTGCCCGTAAACGTGACTAGTGCGCGGGACGGCTGGGGGAGCGGGCCTCACGGTGGGGCTGCTGCGGTTCGTGTGCGGGCTTTGAAGCAGTTAGCCCCCACGGTAGCAGTCTAATAGTATAGAGGTAATAGTACTCACAGGAGGGGAGGGCTTAGCGTTGCAGCGTCCCGTTGCCGAGGCCGCGACTCGTCGCCCCGGCCGCACCAGCAAAACCCAGCTGAAGCTTTTTAACGCGGCCATGGAAATCATGGGACAGCGGGGGCCAGAGTTCGCGACCGTTGAAGAGGTTGCGCAGCTTGCCGGCGTTTCGAAGGGCACCGTCTACTACAATTTCGGGTCGAAGAAAACGATGATCGACCAGCTTTTGCAGTACGGAACCGACCTGCTACTACGCCAGATGGAGGCCGCCGCTCAGATGCATAGCGACCCCCGTGAGGCGCTGAGGGCCAGCATCTACACGGCACTGAAATACCTTGAGGACCGCCCGGGGTACGCCCGGCTGTGGATCGCTGAGGTGTGGAAGAGCATGAACGACTGGTCAGAGAGCATGGTCGATAGCCGTCAGAGCCTGCTGGACTTCATTGAGGCCAGGGTGGCTGCCCTGAGCAAACGGTACATGATTGACAGGGCCCAGGATGTGCGTTCCACCTCGGTCGCTATTTTTGGTGCCGCCTATATGCTGTCAATGGACCGGGTGATTCACAGTTCGCCCCGCACCGCTGAAGACGCCACGCGCGCGGTCATGCAGGTGGTGGACGGGTACATCCGCCGGTAGCCAGAGAGCCGCCCACTTGCAGGCGCAGCAGGGGCGAAAAACAGACCGCTATAGCTGCGGCCAGCCCCATAGGCCCTGGCAGCTGTGGGGTCTGAGGGGGTTTTGCGATGCCCCAGACGGTGCGTTAGAATAGCTTAAAGCTGGTGGTGTGTCCGAGCGGCCGAAGGTGCATCACTCGAAATGATGTTTGGTGTAAAAGCCAACGGGGGTTCAAATCCCTCCACCACCGCTTCTGAACCCGCCGGGTGTCTCGCACTTACGCGAACCCCGGCGGGTTTCTTGTGCAGAGTGTCCTCCCGGGAAGTCTGGGTGGGCACCGTGTTTCTACACATGCCTTTGTGATGAGGTGCATCAAGTGTCTCAATCAGACCACCTCCACATTCAGAGGAGTACCGTATCTGCTCATAGGAGAGTCTGTGATCAACGAACGCATCCGGTCGTTATTGGGTATGACTGAGCAGGCTGGTGGCGGGCGCCTTCTCGAAACGTGATCTTTGAGCGGTCGAGTTGCTGGCTAAGAAATATATATGCTGGTGACGCAATTGCTTGCCTGTTCGAATTGAGGCTTGCTAAAGTAACCAGTAACAGCCCCCCTCCGCCTCTGCATCACACGGTGTATGCGCCCTGAGGGGGTCCTCTTATATCAGGAGAACCTTCGATGGGCAGAGTGCCACCTTTTCTGTCGCTGGACGATAGAATTCAGTACCTTGAAACGAAGGGTTATTTTTCTTCGGAAAGTATCTTGGTTGAAGATCGCGTTAGTGGATATGTTAATTCAAGCTTTTGAGTAACATTTGATTTATAGTGAAAATATTCACCAATAAAACATTGTAAATAATTTTTATAAGATATTTGATAAATTTTTCCAAAGGGGGTAATCTGAATATGATTACTTGGAACGTTGTTGTATGAGTGGAGGGTATATGTCTAAACTTGCTGATTTTGCTGAAGAAGTTATTTCTGGAAAACGGATAGCTAGTCTTATGGGGATATCCTCTTTGATGTTCTGGATTGTATGTTGCCCTATAATACGTGATGGATTTAATTCTGTATATAATTATCTATCTAACTATTTCGGCTGGAAATTTGAATGGTATAGATTTCTTGAAGGATTTTCTCATCTTTGGTCTATTCAAATACTTTTTGCAGTTATATATATTATAAGTATATTTGGTATGCTGACATACCCTGTATGGAAGGACGGTAAAGGTGATTATATAGGTAATGGTGTGCCGGCATCATGGTTAATTATCAGTATTGTATTTCTAACACTAGGTAATTTTCCACCACATGCTCCAATAACTCTTCCTCTTTTGTATATTATATTTCTTATACTTTGTGCAATAATAAAAAATTCTGCAGAGAAATTTTTTGGCCTCTTAGTGATTGGTTTGGTTCTTATCTCTCCAGTATTTATCTTATGGAATATGGTTAGTGGAGAGAGTGGTAGTGGTAAGTAGTGGTAGTTTATAGTTAGATTACTTAATATCATCTATGCGTTTTATGAATTTGGTGAAGTGTTCTTCTTGTGGATTATAGGCGTCACTAATACTAGTAGCGGATTTTCTTAATAGTAACTAGGTTTTTCGTTTTCAATGTCGATAATTTTTAATATTTCTTTAATGAAGATCGATGTGTTTTTATTAAAATGGTATTGGTATGCACATCCTAGATTAATATATAGACAATTATTTTTATCTATCCAAGTATAATCTTCATATGTTATTATGAGGTATTCAGCTAGGCTGAAAGACTAGTTGCGAATAAAAATCCTTGTTGTCTAAATTCATGGCATTTTAAAGGTGGGGCATGAGTTCAGATGGTGTGCCCTTACCCCGTTTCATAATCCGACGCAAAAGACACATTGCTATGCGCACTTGGCGTATCCGGAGAACGTGGCACAGTATTAGGGTCGGGTACCTCTGTTTCTCCTTGTCGTGTACACCGGTGCCAAGTCAACCAGAAGTCATTCATGGCTAAACATGCTTTCAGATTCGCACCCAGAAAAATGATCCCCTGCACAACCGAGAACACCTGACAGTACCAAGCTAAGGGCCTGGGGAACATTGGGAAATACGCACACATGAAAGTGCGCGATCATACGCTCAACGACCGCCTGGTGGTCTCTTCATCGGCGCGGGGCGGGGGCACCTCTAAGGAATAATCCTTATATGGAGGATACCCTAAAATTGAATTATCAGTTTGAGCTGTGAGTGCTCGTGAAGGTATTGATATTACTGTAGCTGCGAGTGGAATGGTTGAACCTGGTAGTAATGGTATATCTGCGTCTGCCTCACCTGAAGATCTTCTCTCACAGACGACTTGCTGAATGCAGCTGAACTTGTAAAGGCCCAGTTTGGTAAATTGATACGAGTGGCTTAGGCGATGATGCGAAGTATGTTCCACATAAACCTGGATGCAGAACAATTTAAGCCTCTAAAAGAATGGCCTTAGAAAGATATAAGCAGGCCTTTGACTTTCTAAGGTGTAAGCATCAAAAATGGATTTAATAGTGCTCAGTGATTATGATAAAAAATTATTATTAGAAATAATAAAAAATCAGGAAACATCTCTATTGGAGATTAAGGGGTATCTGATTAATCTGCAAAATGAGAATGTGTCCCAAGATGAATTATATTTATTTCTAGAAGAACTTCGTTCCGATGCAAAAACAGAAAGCGAAGAAGACCGCATTTTAGAAATAATGGATTTAGTATGCGGATGGTGTTCTTTAGATTTACAAATTTATCCGCAAAAATGATTGAGTTGAAAATTTGGAGGCTCTGGTTCGCAAAAATAACCCAGGAATACCTGGCGTATGCTCAAACTGGCATATTAATATATAATAGTTCTGGACTCAGATGCTATAAAATATTGACCACACACATACCTGGAGGCTTCTATGGATTTATCTCAAATAGTTAAACACTATAGAAACTGTTTGTCCGTATTGCCTGACGCCCCTTTATATGGAAATATTCCTCAAGGGGCTGATAAAGTGAGTGGGCAACTAGACTCTTTTTTGACGTTGGAACATAAACAGTTTTTATTATTGTGCAACGGAGGATCTTTCGGGGATATAGATTTGTGGAGCGCGGAAGAAATATTGGATAAACAATACAGAGTGCCAAAAAATTTACAAGATTCTATGTATGAAGCAGGGCAAGTTTTATATGAGCCAATTTTTTTAAATAGAATCAATAACCAGGTAACATATAATGTTGATGGCGAAAAAAGCGTCCCTTTCTCTTCGTTCATCGAGGAATACGTGTTTGGGGAAAAATACAAATATATATTTGATGATGCTGATATAGATGATATGTGGTACTTCTTCCTGCACGACAACCCTATTTAGAATCTAATCGCTCAAGCCATAGTCCTCACCCCAAAAGGCAGTGCGTGCGGAACACACGCACATGGTTTCCCGCTTTTCAGGCGGCTTCCCTCCCTCTATGGGCCTCTGAAACCGAAACAAAAGACGATTTTCCAACATGCTGAATGGGGGAGCAGTAAGGCGAGGAGCGAGACACCGTGTCATAAACCGACACAAACGACACATTGCTACGCGCACTTGGCGCATCCGGGGACCGTGGCACAGTATAGGGTTGAGTACCTCTGTTCCTCGACCTTGGCGCATCATTCGGCTGCGCTAAGCCAACCAGGAGTCATGCATGGCTGAACATACTTTCGGATTCCGCACCCGCGCCCTGCACGCGGGCGGCACCCCGGACGCTGAACACGGCGCCCGCGCTGTCCCTATCTACCAGACCACCTCGTTCGTTTTCAAAGACACCGACGATGCCGCTAACCTCTTCTCACTGCAGAAATACGGCAACGTCTACTCGCGCCTATCGAACCCGACCGTTGCCGCGCTGGAAGAGCGCATCGCATCCCTAGAGGGCGGTATTGGGGCGGTGGCGACCGCATCCGGCATGGCCGCCGAGTTCATCACCTTCGCCGCGCTCTGCCAGGCAGGCGACCATATTGTGGCATCCTCCCAGCTGTACGGCGGAACAGTCACCCAGCTGGATGTCTCCCTGCGCCGATTCGGTATCGAAACCACCTTCGTGGAAGGCACCGACCCCGCAGACTACAAGGCGGCGCTGACCGAGAACACCAAGGCAATCTACACGGAGGTTGTCGCCAACCCCTCCGGCGAGATCGCAGACCTTGAAGGGCTCGCCGCTGTAGCCCATGAGGCGGGAGTTCCCCTCGTTGTGGACGCCACGATCTCAACCCCGTACCTGATTCGCCCGCTGGAACACGGGGCTGACATTGTGATTCACTCCGCCACCAAATTCCTGGGCGGGCACGGAACCACCCTCGGCGGCGTGGTTGTTGAGAGCGGACGGTTCAACTGGGCGAACGGCAACTTCCCGCTCATGACCGAGCCGGTGCCTTCGTACAATAACGTCTCGTGGTGGGGGAACTTCGGCGAATACGGGTTCCTCACAAAACTGCGTTCCGAGCAGCTGCGCGACTTCGGCCCCGCACTCTCACCGCAGTCGGCATTCAACCTGCTTCAGGGTGTGGAAACCCTGCCGCAGCGCATGGATGCGCACCTCGCCAACGCGAAAAAGGTCGTGGATTGGCTGGTTGAGGATGCGCGCATCGCCTACGTAAACTACGCAGGCTTGCCGGGGCATGCGCACTACGAACGCGCGAAAAAACTGTTGCCGTTGGGCGTTGGGTCTGTGTTCTCTTTTGGGGTGAAGGGTACCGAGAAGGCGAGCGGCCGCGTGGTTGGCGGCGAGTTCATTAGCGCGCTCGTGCTGGCATCGCATCTGGCGAATATTGGTGACTCGCGCACCCTGGTGCTGCATCCGGGTTCGACCACGCATCAGCAGCTTTCCAGTGAGCAGCTTGCTGCTGCGGGCGTGGGTGAAGACCTGATCCGTATTTCGGTTGGGCTTGAGGATGTTGAAGACATTATCTGGGATCTTGACCAGGCACTCACCCACGCGACTGGCCTGAACCACGCGGGTGAACGTGTGGGCGAATCCAGCGCCGATAAGCTCGTTGCGGCGCAAGAGGCTCTCGCCGCCGAAGAGGCTGACCCGCAGCAGGGCGCCGCCTGTGCGCTGCCGAATAGCGCCGCAGCTTCGGGCGCCTCAGAGCCCAAGGATGCACCCGCGAAGGAGGGCAACTAATGACTGAGAAACGTACCTGGGTAGGCCCGAGCGCCCCCGAGCGGCTGAACATTCTGCGCAATACCCGCACTATCGCGATTGTGGGGATGAGCGATAAGATTTCGCGCGCCTCAAACTTCGTGGCAACTTACCTGCTGTCTTCATCGCCGTATACGGTGTATTTTGTGAACCCGATTCTTGCGGCGAAAGGCAAGACCGTGCTGGGGCAGCCGGTGTACGCCTCGCTTCAGGATCTACCTGAGGTGCCCGATCTCGTCGAGATTTTCCGCCGTAATGAAGACCTCCCGGGTGTGGTTCAGGAGGCGGTTGATCTGGGCGCGAAAACCGTGTGGATGCAGCTGGGCTCGTGGAATGAGGAAGCTGCCGCTATCGGTGAGGCAGCCGGGCTGAATGTGGTCATGGACCGGTGCGTAAAGATCGAGCACGCGCGCTTCCATGGCGGCCTGCACCTTGCGGGCTTCAATACCGGTGTGATTTCCTCGAAACGCCAGGTCACGGCGTAGCTCGGCGACTGTCGCAGGCCTAATCTTCAAAGCGGCGGCTGTTTGGGAGTAATAAGCTTCCGAACGGCCGCCGCTCTCGTGTGATAGGTGCGCATCTTCCTGTCCTACAGAAAGGGGAGCGGTATGTTCCGCATCTGGGGTGCTTGGGTGGTTATCATCACAACATCTTCACGGCATCATTACAAAAAGTTGTGATGATATTGGGATGACAGAACAGTCGCAAAAATCTTGAAATATCAGGGGTTTTTCCCTATGAGCCGCAACGCCAACAAGCGTCATAACAACATCATCTCAACATCTTCACAAAAAAGTTGTGATGATATTGGGAAGATATTGTGATGATGCTGTCCCTCTGCTAGCGGAAGAAGGCTGGACGGGTTAGGAGGGCTGGTTGGGGTGTTTTAGCGCGGTCGTATCGCTGCCGCAGCGGAGCCTATCCTTAGAAAATGGTGGGCATACGGGGTATGCTGGTATGAGTACCTTGTGGCAGGAGCTTTCGCGGCGGTCGCAGGGTACTTCTGTGGCGGCGGGGTGTTTGGCACACATGAACACCCCGCCGTCTTTTAGTTTTCGGGGCTTAATATGACGGTGTGCCTCTTCCCGGTGTAAAAGGTTTACGTTTTACCGCCGGGGCGGACAGGTTTGAGCGGACCGGTGGCTAGTCGCCGCGTTGTTCCCGTTCACGGTGCAGCTGCTCACGGTACGCCTGAATCTGGTCCTCTGTAATCACATCCAGCTGGTTTGTGAGCGGAGTGCCCGGTGCCCAGCCCTCGTTCTCAAGGTGTTCGTGGTCGCGGCGGAATACGTCCAGCAGGCGCGGGCGCTGAACTTTCAGCGTGGTAGGCATCGGCAGCCGCCAGTCGCGCCACCGCGCCACAATCCCCAATACCGTGCAGGTGAGCACTGATACTGCGACCGCCACGTTAGGGCGTTCCAGTATCTTGAAACAGATCGCGGTCTCGGCGGCACCCACGAACGCCACCGTGGCGTAGAGCGAGTTTCCGCCGAAGATAGCGGGGATGCGGTTCACCATAATGTCACGGATCACCCCGCCGCCAACCGCCGTGGTCACACCCAGCGCAATAGCCGGGAGCCAGTGCAGCCCCAGGGTAAGGGACTTGATGGTGCCGGTAGCCGCCCAGCAGCCCATGCCCAGAAAGTCCACGACCACTAGGGCGCGGGTGGCCCAATTCGAGCTCAGATCCAGCACATACGCCAAAGCCGCCGAGGTGATGGCACCCACCCAGTACCAGCCGTCGGTGAGCGCTATCGGAAGCCCCGCGTTCAGCAGCACGTCACGGATCATGCCGCCGCCCATGCTGCAGACAACCGCCAGCAGCAAGAAGCCCACCATGTCAAACCGCAGGGCGCGCGCCACCGCGCCGCCGAGCAGGCCGTTAGCCACCACGGCTGCAATATCTACGACGCGGAACAGCGTCTCGGGCTCGATGGTGCTGAGCACGGTCTGACTCCTTTCGGGGTGAGGTACGGCGAATAATATAGGTCGCATAAGGACGGATACGGCCCGCAGTTTTAGGCGCAACGTCTGCTATCTTACCGCGTGTGCTGCCGCTACGATACCCGCAGGTTTGTGGTGTGCCACATACACCGGAGCCGTGCGAGACAATGGAAGAAAGCAAACGCAGATTGAAAGTGCTGAGAGGAACGCCATGGCGGTTTCACGTGAGCAGGTTTTTGAGGTTCTTCAGCGGGTGCAGCCGGCACTAGAGCAGGGCCTGCCCGGCTGGTCGGTGCGCCCAAATATCACGGGAACCGGCGCGGTGGGACTGTACCTTGACGGCCCCGAGCTACCGCTGATGGGCGTGAACCTGGCGGGCAAGCCCGTGGCACGGCACCTGTGCGGGACGGTCCAGAGCGCCGACCGTGGCCTTCCCGACGGGCTGGATCAGGTGCGGTATCAGTACATTCTGGGTGTGAGCGTGACCGAGCGTGACGAGGAATATCCCGAATTGACCGACCTGCCCAAGACGGGGGAACCCAGCTGGGTTAATGCTCTGCGGGTGCTGGATCAGCAGGTTCTCGCTAAACGCAGGGATGAATTTTTCATTAGCCGCGGTGGTTATGTGCCCGGTCGTCGGGCTTTGGGGAAACGCCGGGTGGCGCTGCGGCGCGAGTTCTTCCCCGGCAAACCCTGGCTGGGTCTGGGCACGATTGACTGGTGCGCGGGTGTGCGGTCAACTCCGGTCTACGCCGATGAGCTGGATGCGCTCGCCGCCGCCGCGGTGCGCCTCGCCTCCACCTGGGACGCGGCGCTCCGGTCGGTCTAAAATTCATCTGACAAGTGGTTTTATACGTGACATGCTCACGTTATACATATAGGCAGGCATATTACCCACAGAGGGCAGCGGGCGAGTCTTCAGCGCTCGGCGCCCACAGTTTTCACCCGTGCGGGTAACCCCTAAAGCGCTCTTAGCCCTTTCCCGTTCTGCGGCGTGTTCAGTGTCTAAAACACATACTTCGTGAGGGTCACGCATCCGTTATCCTGCACCGGAGTGAAGCCGAAGCGCCGATAGAGCTCGATGACGGGTGTGTCCACAATATCTGTAGTGATGAACCTCTGGCGAATGCTCTCCCGGTCAAAATCGGCGAGGATCTTTCCCAGTAGAGCCGAGCCGATGCCGTGGTGCTGAGCCTGCGGGTGCACCAGTAGATCCTGGATATACGCAATGGTTTGTCCATCACCCACCGCACGTACCAGGCCGATAAGCCGCTCGGCTCCTTCCGCCGTGTTCTCACGCGCTACATAGAGGTACCGCGACCCAGCTAGCATAGGGACTAATCGCTCTGGTGTGCGAGTGTAGACACTCCAGCCCACCGCATCGTACAGCTCAACGAGCTCTTCGGTGCTCGGCAGGGAATTCTCGGCGTTCAAAATACTGTACTGCATACCCACATTATCCTACGCCCGCGCACTAAAAGGCTCTTCTCCCATTAGCTTGCGTCAAAGACGCCGGTTGGTTCGGGAGAAGAGCCTTTTAGGCGAGATGTCTGCGCTGTGAGGCCAACGGGGCCTGTGTGTTTAGCCCAGTGCTTCAGCCAGCTGGATACCCTGTGCCACGCCGCCCAAAGTTGCCGCAATGCGGATCAGGTCGTTAACCTGCTCCTTGGAGGCACCCTCCTCGCGGATGGTGTGCTCGTGGGCAGCCACGCAGTGCGAACAACCGTTCACGGCAGAAACTGCGAGCGCCAGCATCTCAAAGTCGAGCTTGTCGATACCGCCGTTTTTGCCGATGATCTGCATGCGCAGGTTTGCGCGCTGATCGTCGTAGGCGCCGTCGAGGAAGCCGCGGGTGCGGTAGAAGATGTTGTTCATCCCCATGATGGTTGCCGCGCCGAGTGCCGCATCGAAGGCGGTGTCGCTCAGGTGCTCTTTCGCTTCTGCTGCGATCTCAACGATAACGGAATCAACCTTGGTTGCCGCTGCGGTGGCCAGGATTGCACCCCAGAGCTGCTGCTCGGTGAGCGAGGTGATGCGCGGCAGCGAAGACAGGTTCAGGTTCATGTCCTTCGCGTAGGAAGGCAGTGCGTTACGCAGGTTCTCGATGCTCATTACTTCATCTCCTTGAAGGCGTCGATGGTTTCTGCACCCTTCTTCCAGTTGCAGGCGCACAGTTCGTCGGACTGGAGCGCATCCAGCTGGCGGAGCACTTCGTCGGTGTTGCGGCCGACGGAATCTGCGGTAATGGACACCGACTGGATGGTGTTGTGCGGGTCGATGATGAAGGTTGCGCGGTCTGCCACGCCGTCCTTGTTGAGGACGCCCAGGGCGCTGGTGAGTTCGCGCTTGAGGTCGGATGCCATGACGATGGGCAGATCTACGAGCTCTTCGTGGGAGCGGCGCCATGCGTAGTGGGTGTATTCGTTATCCACGGATACGCCGATAACCTGGCAGTCGCGTGCCTCGAACTCGTCAGCGAGCTTGCCGAATGCGGCGATTTCGGTGGGGCAGACGAAGGTGAAGTCCTTGGGCCAGAAGAATACGACGCGCCAGGTGTCTTCGTCCAGACCCTCGGAGGAAACGGTGGTGAAGTAATCTTCGGGCTTGTTTGCCTCAATCTCGGCGAGCTTGCCGGGAACAACGCCGGTCAGCTCGTA
>ERZ773077.434-NODE-434-length-31558-cov-4.577374_pt1 | contig 31558 bp, 10 predicted proteins | sample MGYA00580612_ERZ773077 | MGnify/ENA primary metagenome ERZ773077 (study PRJEB29015, sample SAMEA2737971) | human oral metagenome | biome: human oral; feature: human-associated habitat; material: dental | place: China | collected 2021 ...
CTCACGAGAGGCCCCCGCTTGCTGCTCGGGTTGATCAGCCCTTGGAGGTCGGCGCGAGTTGCCACGCCCACTGGAGGCGACTGCTCATCAGGGCGGCCAGTTCCGCGCTGTGTTCCTGGAGGAAGAAGTGTCCGCCGTCGAACAAATGTACCTCAGGGGCCCGGGCCACGTAGCGCGGCCAGGAGTCCAGACGGACGGGGTCGTCCCGCCCCTCCATCAGCACCAACGGACAGTTCAACCGCTCGAACTCGACATCCTGGTACTGGCCCAGCAACGTCAGGTCCGCCTTGATGATCGGTGCGAAGTAGTTCATGAAGTCGGGGTTGTCCATGCTCTCCGGGGAGACGCCCCCATACCGCAGGAGCACCTCCCGGAAGCCCAGCGCCGAGGAGAGGCTGGGCACAGCCTTGAACCGGCTCTCACAGGGCGCCGACGAGCCGGAGCTGAAGAACACCAGCGGAGCCCTGCCCGAGAGTCGCTGGGCCAGCTTGGCGACCTCGTACCCTATGACGGTGCCCATGCTGTGCCCCCAGAGGGAGTACGGCCCTTCGAACACCCGTGCGTACTCCGCATGGATGTTGGCAGCCAACTGCTGGACGGTGGCGGGCATGCGCTCTTTGTACCGGTTCTCCCGCTCGGGATACTGCACAACCTCGAAGGAGATGCCGTCGCCGAACAGCGCACCCCACCGGGCGTAGTACAGGCGACCCGCCCCCGCATGGGGGAAGCAGAGGAGCGGCACGCGGTCGCCCCGGTTCGCGTCACGCAACATACACGTCACCCACTTTGCGGCTTACGGTCCCCGGGCGCCCCGTGAGGTCGGCGAGCTCTTCGTCGAGGAGCCCGATGAAGGCCTCGGGGTCATCGACCCATCGTGTCAGGATCAGCAAGTCCAAACGCCCCTCGTTGATCTTCGAGATGCCGTAGAAGTCCGCGTAATCGAGCTTCGACTGGTCCTCGTCCTCCAACTGGGCCAGCGTCATCCTCCAGACCTCCTCGTACTCGTTCTCCACGTTGCCGACGAAGTTGAGCAGGCACGTGGAGCGCAGGTCGGCGCCTCGCTCCTCCCCCACCGCCAGGACTCGGCCATACAGTTCTTCGGAGCGTTCGTCATGCACCAGGTTCAGGAAGCTGATGTTGTGGGTGTTCAGCAGCCCGAACTTCTGGATGATCTCCTGCCCAACCTCGTTTTGTGCCTTCGGACGCGCCGGCATGACCACGGGGAGCGCACCCAGGACCATACCCATGACCTCAGAGTAGTCGCGACCCTCGTACCCCCGGGAGCGGAAGATGATGTCGAAGGCGACGTCGTCCACGCCCGTGAGCCGCCCCAGCGCCCGTGAGTACAGCTGGACTACCAGGGAGAAGGTCTCCAACTCGTCCCCGTCCGTACCCCGGATGTTATCGAGCTCGATGGAGTACCGGATCCCACGCACACGTCGCTGGCTGAAGGAAACAGACTGCTCCTTGATCTTGGCCATGGCCCGTTCCCAGCGTTCGAGCTCGAACCGCTCGATGATCTCATCCCCTGTGATGCCCACGGGCCCCTTGTAGATCTGGTCCTGGAGTTCACGGAAGCTGTGTGCGGGGACCAGCGCCCGCGTGGTCCCCCGGCGCAACTCCCGGTATCGCTTGATCAGGTCACCGCGCAGGGTCTGCCCGGAGGTGACGTCGAAGATGGAGTGGTCGAACTGGAACAGGAGATCCCACGAACGCTCGTTGTACTTCACCAGGACGGCGTGGTACATGAGCTTGCCGGTGTCCTTGAAGTCGGCCGCCCACTCGCGTTGCACGAGTTGGGAGCGCACCGTCTCCTGCTGGGCCGGGGTCATGTGGGAGAGGTCGAGACAGGGAAGCTCGAAGCCCATCGGGGGCTCGTACTCCTCCCACACGAACAGGCCGTCATGCTTGGCCAGGAAGCTGCGCATCAGCCCGTGACGCCCCACCACATCGCGCAGCGCCCTGCGCAGCACATTGGGATCCAGCAGCTCTCGCAGCCGAATCAGGTAGAGCTGGAGACGGGTTTCGCCCTCGAAGTGGGCCTGCTGGGTGCCGTTGATCGGGTACACCCCCTCGAGCCGGCCCTCGCCAATGAGGCGACGCAGATGCTCCTGGCTCGCGTCGACCACGTGGAACAGATCGGTCAGACCGGCGTCGGGATCCACGCCGTCGCCTAGGCCCAAAGAGGCGTGCGTCGGCTCCTCCAGGAATGCGGCCTCCTTCTCGAGCGGCACGATGTGGTGGGGAACGAAGTCATCGGCGAGGCTCAGCGCCTCCACCGCCCCGACGATGGCGGAACGACCCTCGTCGTCCAGACCATCCACGAACAACACAGTCTGGTCCTCCCCGAACGGGGATGCCTCCAACTGGTGGAGTCGGCACGGCCGGCCGAGCTGCTCGGTCAGTAGGTCGGAGACCGACTCCAAGGAGTCCCCTTCGCCGCGCGCAGACCGGGCGGACTCGGCGATGAACCGGGACAGGCCGGCGATGGTCGGGTTGTTGTACACATCGCTCGCGACGACCTTGTGCCCCCGCTTCTCCAAGAGGTTCGTCAGCCGAACCAGCCGCACGGAGTCCAGCCCGAGGTCGAACACCGACACGTGATGGTCGACCTCGGCGTAGCCGATAAGTTTGCCGATCTCTGCCTCCAGAAGTCCCGCCAGATCGGAGTACTGCGCCGGTGTGCCCGCCTGCTCGTCCTCTGCGGACATTTCGAGGGCACTAACCAACGACAACAGGGCCTCGCCCCGGTAACCGGTCCCGACGCCAGCAGCGGCCATGTGGCCCACCAGATCGAAGGGGCTGTGACGACCAGCGGACGCGTCGAGTGGCTGGTAAAGACGCACCACGTCCTCGGCAGCGTCGAGTTCGCTGTTCGCGGCCATCCAGGCCGTGAGCTGGGGCGTCCATTCGCCCTCCGTCGTCACGTGGGACAAGACACCAACCAGGAGACCCCTCTCCCGCGCGGCGCGGATGCAGCCGCGGATCAACTCGGTCCATTCCGCGGACGGCCCCTCGTTCGGGGCCGCCTCCCACAGCAGCACATCGGTAACGGGGGCATCCTTCAGGTGGTGAGCGAATGCCGCCACTAGGCCGGAAGTCTGATCGGCCACGATCGGCGGCAACACGAACACCTCGCCCTCCCCCGCAGCGACGCTTCGGGATGGGCCCCCCGCATCGGACCGCGACAAGGGCAAGACGTCCAGGCGACCCGACGGCGGATACTGGCGCGCCGTGTCCACGACCCGATCGACGTCCCCAGCGGCGCAGACGACCAAATGCCGGGACCGCGTCGCGGCAAGCGGTTGCTCAGCCCCCGCGACGGGCATCAGTGAGCGGATGAGTCGGCGTCCGCCCTCATAGCGGACCGCCGAGCTGCGGGGGCCACCGTCGGACACCTCACTGCGCAGCCTTTCCCGCAGGTAGTCCACCGCTCCAGGATCACCAACGCGTTGCCCCAGATCGACCGCCTTGGTCCGGACACGCGGGTGTTCCAAGTTGCGACCCAGCAGTCGGGTGAGGCCGACCGGTTGGGCATTCAGGTCCGACTCCAGGACCAGAAGATCCACCGTTGCCTCGGTGACGCGCACGATCTCAGGGAGAAGGCTGTCAGCCCACTCCAGCGCGCGCCCGGTGTCACGGGACTGCACGACGAAGGTGTCCCCCAGAAGGGACTCTCCTGCCAGGTCATCGAGCAGGCGCGCCCAGTCCTGCGGGTCGTCCAAGCGGATCGTCGCCCCCTGGAAGCCGTGGAACGCGTACTCGTGGCCGGGCTCAACCCACAGGCACCGCCAGCGGGGAACGTCAGCCATTACCCGGCGCAATTCCTCTTCCTGATCCGTGAGAACGAGCAGGACACGTCCACGATCGTCCACGGGCGAGGCCATGGAGGGCTGCCATTCCCACTCGGCAAGCTCGCTCGCACGCTCGGGCACCCTCATACGCAACCGCCCCCGGTCGCCGGCGTCGCCCAACGCCATCTGGAACTCCTCGATGTCCAACGGGTACTCGTCCTCGGCGAAGGGGTAGAGCGGCAGCGGCAGGAGTGGGGCCGGCTGCCCACCTTGGATGCGCTTCCAGTCGGGAGCCACTCCGTACTCCCACAGGCGCCCCACCGAGGCAGCCAGATGCTGGGCGTCGTGCACGTCCTCCCTGCGGTGGCGCAGGACATTGATGCACCGCAGCGACGCCTGGTTCGCCGTGGCGCGAACATGCTTCGTCAGCATACGCCCCGGGCCGACTTCGACGAACACGGGAGGTTCCCCCTCCAACAGCGTCTCCAGTCCGGCCTGGAACTGCACCGTCTGGCGGATGTGGTCCCGGTAATAGTGGGGGTCGGTCGCCTGCTCGTCCGTGATCCACCTGCCGGTGACGTTCGAAAGGTACGGAATCCGCGGTGCCCGGAGCTCCAGCTTGGCCGCAACCGCCTCGAAACGGTCGAGCACCGGCTCCATGAAGCGCGAGTGGTAGGCGTGATCGGCGCGAATGCGCACGCACTCTATCCCGTGCTCGGTGAGCGCGGCCATCGCGGCATCCACTGCCTCAACGGTTCCAGTCAAGGTGCAATCCTCGGGGCTGTTGATCGCGCCCACGGACAGGTTGTCGTTCAAGAAGAGCGCCAACGCGTCTGCCGAGGCCTTCACCGAGAGCATCGTGCCCGGGGGTGTCTGGTCCATGAGTTCGCCGCGGGCCGCAACCAGCGCGATCGCGTCCTTCAACGACATCACCCCGGCCACGCACGCCGCCACCAACTCCCCCGTGCTGTGACCGATCATCGCCCGCGGCTGGATCCCCCACGACAGCAGGAGTTGGGCCATGGCGTACTGCACCATAAACAGCAACGACTGAGCGATCGCGATGGTGTCGAGCCGGGTGGTGTCCTGATCGCTGTCACCCAGGAAAACACAGCGCTCGGTTCCCCGTCCGATCGCCTCGCTCAGTTCGAAACACAGGTCCAGTTGGTCGCGGAACACAGACTCGGACTCGTAAAGGCCGCGGGCCATGCCCACGTGCTGGGCACCCAGGCCGCTGAACAGGAAGACCACGTCAGGCGCTGATCGCACCGTGCGCGTCGCCGGCTGGGCCGCGGCGATGCTCTCACGCAGACTTTTGGCCAGGCCAGCCGCGTCGGCGAAGGGGACGGAGAAGCGGAACGGAAGCGACGGCTGCCGCCGTTGCATCGTCCACGCGATCGCGGCCGGGTTGAGGTCGTCAGCACGCTCGAGGTGCTCGGCCAGGCGTCCCTTGATGGTCGACACGGCCGACTCCGAGGCTCCCGCGATCACGAGAGTCTGGAACGGACGCCTCTGCTCGGCGTCCGCAAAGAGGCGGGGCGCCTGCTCCAACACCACGTGGGCGTTCGTGCCGCCGATCCCGAACGCGCTCACAGCTGCACGAGCCAACCCGGCGTCGCCGACGCGGCCGGGCAAGGGGGTGTTGGCGCCAACCACGTAGAAGGGCCCGTTGTCGATGTCGAGGCGCGGGTTGGGTCGGGAGTAGTGAAGGGACGCCGGCATCAGTTCCTGCTCCAGGACCTTGCAGGTCTTGATGAAGGACGAGACGCCTGCAGCGACGTCGGCGTGTCCGATGGTGGACTTGAGCGAGCCGATGCCGACCGTCCCCTGCGGCAGATCACCGAAGGCCTGGCGGAGCGCCTCCACCTCGATGGGGTCGCCCAAGGCCGTGCCCGTGCCGTGTGCCTCGACGTAACTGATCGAGTCCGGCTGAACGCGGGCCATGCGATGGGCCCGGCGGATCACTTCCGCCTGCCCCTCGATGCTCGGTGCCGAGTATCCCACCTTGCGGTTACCGTCGTTGTTGACGGCGGAACCCTTGATGACCGCGTAGATGCGATCCCCATCACGTACAGCGTCGGTGAGCCTCTTCAGCGCGACGACGCCCACGCCGTTCCCCTCGACCGTCCCCGACGCATCCTCGTCGAAGGCTCGGCAGGTCCCGTCCGGGGAGAAGATCATGTTCGGTTCGTACAGGTAACCCTTCTTGTGCGGCAGCGTCAGCCCGCTGCCGCCCGCCAGTGCGATCTGGCAACTGCCTGTCCACAGATGTCGGCAGGCGGTGTCGATGGCGACCAACGACGTCGAGCAAGCGGTGTGCAGGGTGACGGCAGGCCCCTGCAGGCCCAACGAGTGCGCGATCCTGGTCGCGGCGAAGTCCTTGTCGTTCAACTGGGTGCCACTGAACATGACGCCCTCGTCCATGACGAACCGGCGCAACGAGTGGAACTCCCAAGGCATGTTGTTGGTGGCTCCAAGGAAGAGCCCGATCGAGCGCGTCTGTCCTTCGCCGCTGTAACCGGCGTCCTCCAACGCGTGGTACACCTCTTCGTGCAGCGCACGTACCTGCGGGTCGAGCACCGTGGCGTCCGCCGGGGTATAGCCGAAGAAGTTGGCATCAAAATACTCCAAGCGCGGGAATACGCCCTTGGCCCGGACGTAGTTCTCCTTGGACATTTCGCCACTGGTGATGCCGGAGCCACGCAACTCGTGCTCCTCCAGCCGCGAGATCGCGTCCACCCCGCTGACGAGGTTGCGCCACAACTGGTCGATGTCGTCGGCTGCGGGGAACCGACCGGCCATGCCGATGACGGCGATCTCCAGGCCAGTCTCGGTTCGGGGTTGGGTCGTGGTCTGTGCGTCAGGCATGGTCAAGGGATCCTTCGGAGTCATCGAGAAAGTGGGTCAGGATCGGAAGATCCGTGAGGTCGGGTTCGGATGTGGAGGGAAGTGCAGTGCCGGACGTGGTCGCTGCGTCCGGGATTGGTGTCCCTCGCACGTGCCTCTCCAGGGCCGCGACGGACGTGTACTGGAACAAGAGCGTGATGGGCACGTCGCGGCCCAGACGGGCACGGAGCCGGTTGCTGACCGCGAGGAGATCCAGTGACGTGAGTCCGAGGTCGAAGAAGCTGGCATCGATATCGACCGTGGGCCGGCCGAGCACCTCGGCGACGACGGAGTGTACCGGCCCCAGGGAAGCCTGCGGCTCAGAGGTCCTCGGCTCCCCTGCGGGAGGCTCCACGGTCGCCAAGCGGACCCGGTCGACCTTGCCGTTGCGATTCAGGGGCATGTCGTCGATCTGCACCAGCGTCGAGGGCACCATGTAAGGCGGCAGGAGCGCGACCAACTCACGCCGCACACCGTCCAGGCTGGCCCCGGGCTGGAGGACGACGTAGCCGCGCAGGCGTTTCACCCCCGCCTGGTCCAGTGCGAGCACGGCTCCGTCCCGGACGCCGGACACCCCGAGCAGGATGCCCTCCACCTCCCCCAATTCCACCCGGAAGCCGCTGACCTTGACCTGGTCGTCGATGCGACCGATGTAGTCGAACTCGCCTGTCCGCGTTTGTCGCACCAGGTCGCCCGAGCGATACCACACCGCGCCCGTGTCAGGATCGGACACGAACCGGCTGGCGGTGAGGTCGATCCGCCCGTGATAGCCGCGGGATAGGCCCATCCCCCCCAGCAGAAGTTCGCCCAAGGCACCGACCGGGACAGGTTTGAGGTCGCGCCCAACCACCCGGGCTGTGGAGTAGCGCAGCGTCCGCCCGATCGGAATGCGTGGCCGCGTCAGGTCATCAGGGACGATGCGGTGGGTCGTGGAGAAGGTCGAGTTCTCGGTCGGGCCGTACCCGTTGGTGACCCGAACGTGGGGACACGCCCGGCTGAACTGCGCCACGTGCGGCACCGATAGGGCGCTGCCGCCCACCAGCAGGTCCGCCAAGGAGCCGAGCAGCGTGGGGTCGTGGTCGCAGACTTGGTTGAACAGGGGTGCCGTCAGCCACAGGGTGTCGACCCCCTTCTCACGGATGATCGCCCCCAGCGCCTTGGGGTCCAGCACGTCTCCTCGATCGGGCAGGACGAGCCGGCTCCCATGGAGCAGCGAACCCCACACCTCGAGGGTGCACGCGTCGAACGCCGGCGAACTCGCCTGCAAGAAGACGCGGTCAGGACCGAAGTCGAGATACTCCTGGCCGAAAACCAGCCGAAGGATGCCCCGCTCTGGGATGAAACATCCCTTCGGGCCGCCGGTCGACCCCGAGGTATACATCAAGAAGGCGTCCGCCTCGCAATCGCGGTGCTCCCAGGGGAACTGGCGCCCGGACCGATCGGTTTCGTCCAGCAACACCACGTTGGGCACGTCGGCGAGTCCTTGGAAGTCCGTCACCGTGCAGACGACGCCCAGACCCGCATCGGCGATCACGCCCGCCCGTCGCACGGCCACGTCGCGGACGTCCAGCGGGACGTAGGGACGCCCGATCTTGAGGATGGCGAGCATACCGACGACCAGTTCCGGCCGAGAATCCACCAACAGACCCACGCCGCCTTCGGACGGGACACAGCCGCGCAAACGCCACGCCACCGCGTCCGACCAGGCATCCAACTCGGCGTAGGTGAGAGTGCCCCCATTCCAGTCGAGGGCAATGCGGTCCCCGTGAACCGCAACGACGTCCTTGAAGACCTCCATTAGCGATCGCCCCAACTCGGGGGCTGGCCGAGACGCTGGTACATCCGAATCGGCCTCAACGGGCCCGGCCGGGAGGGTGCTAAGCGGGGCGAGCGGGCTGGAAAGCGCCGCTGTGAGGACGTCGACCAGTGCGTGCGCCAGCGCCGTCACGAGCTCGTGTGAGTAGGCCAACGCGTTGTAGGTGAAGGTGACACGGAGGTCGCGTCCGGGATTGACCACCACGTGCATCCCGTAACTGGTCCGCTCGTACACCTCCACACCCTCGAGGCCGAGCGACCCACCATCGCCGTCGAACGACTGAAGCTGCTCCGACAAGGGGTAGTTCTCGAACGCGACGACGTGATCGATCAGGGCTCCGCGCAGCGGGCTCACCCCCAGCACCTCGTGCAGCGGGAACCAGGCATGCTCGGTGGCGCGATGATGGTCGGTCTGGACGCGCCGAGCGACGTCCACGAATGTTTCATCGGCACCAGCGGACACGCGGACGGGCTGGGTGTTGACGAACAGTCCCACCATGGACTCGATGCCTTCCAGAGCGATGCCCCGGCCCGACACGACAGCACCAAACACGGCGTCCTCAGCGTAGTTGAAGCGCTGCAACACTAGGCCCCAGGCCGCGAGGAAGACGGCGCTCGGGGTGAGGCGATGGGCCACCGCAACATCATTCATTCTCGCTGTGAGGGCCTCGCCGAGAGTGAAGATGTGGTTCGCGGCTTTGAACCCCTCCCCCCCTAGGTCGGCGTGGATGCCCGTCGGTTCCTGGTAGTCACCGATCTCCTCCGCCCAGAACTCCCGGGCACGCACATCGGACTGGTTCTCGCACCAGGCCACGTAGTCCAGGTACGGACGATCCTCGATCCCCTGACGCCAGGTCCCCGTGCGGCGGATCTCCTCGTAGTACGAGAACAACGTGATGAACAGGGGCGCGAGAGACCACCCATCGAGAATGGCGTGGTGGAAGGTCAGGAGCAGGTGAGTCCGTCCCGGACCGAGCCGGACGACGGTGCACCGCAGCAGCGGGTCGGAGCTGAGGTCGAAACCGCGGGAGCGGTCCTCCCGCTTGACCGCCTCAAGCGCTGCGTCCGGATCCGGCCGCCCCGTGAGGTCCACCACCTCCAGCGGGGGCCGGCGGTCGCGCAGCACGATCTGGTAAGGGTCATCAGTGTTGCGGAAGGAAAACACGGTCCTGAGCACGCTGAAGTGCCGCGACGTGGCGACGAGCGCGTCGCGCAGAGCGTCCTCCTCCACCTCCCCTCGAGCGCGGAGGTCAAACTGTTCCACATAGGCGTCCGAGCGCGGATCGCGAGCATGATCGAACACCATGCCCCGCTGCATCGCCCCCAGCCCACTTACGGACTCGATGTTGTCCTGATCGATCATGACGGGCTTCCTTCATTTGTTGTCACGGTGAGTTCTGTTTCGTCCGGGGCGCCAGGTGTCCCGGTGACGCCCCCCATGATCGCCGCGAGCAGCCGCTGCGACATGGGCGAGGACGTCCTGATCTGCGACTGGGCACCCCCAGCCACGTGCTCGCAGGCCGCCTCGAACGCGTTCTGGACACCTCGGTGCAGGGCTGCGCGGGTGCCATCGGTCGACCAGGCGCGGGGCGCGCGGATCTGCAAGACCACGTCGCTTCCCCTGCGATAACCGATGACGTCCACGACGATCTCGGTAGGATGGTTCGGGTCGACGGTGATCTCCGCTGGCAAGAACTCCACTCCGACACCGTCGCGCGTGCGGTCATGGTCCCCGAGGTAGTTGAACCCAACCTGCGGAGCGACCGCGGCGAGCCGATCCGCCTCCGCCCCAAGCCCAGGATCCAGCCACCGCAGCGGGCCGAAGCCGAACCCCTTGGATGGCAAGCGCACACCCGCTTCCCGCACAGCGGCGAGCGTGTCGCTGATCTCCGGGCCCACGGTAATGACCTGGGGGTACACGCTGGTGAACCACCCGACGGTTCGCACGATGTCCTGGCCGTCGCCGAACGGTTCACGCCCGTGACCCTCCAGGGCGACCGGCACCGCCGTGTGACCCCACGCAGTACCCAACGCGTGAGTGAGAATCGCCAGGAGGGCATCCGCGGGCGACAGGTTCCAGAGAGTCCGTGCCTGGTCGAACAGGCGGCTGGCTCGGTCGCCGTCTAGGACGAGTTCCTCTTGCTCCGTCTCCCCTCGGGTCAGCGGTTCGCGGGGGAAGAGGTCACCCGCCGCTTCGGCTCGGGCAGCCACCTCACCCCAGTACGCCAGCTCACCACGGAAACCTCCCTGTCGAGCGTGCTCCGCAAGGGACGCGGACCACGCTGGGAAGGAAAGGGTCTTGGGCGGCAAGGCGACGTCGTGATCCGCCAGGCAGGCCAGGAGGTCTTCCAGGATGACCCCCCACGACACCACGTCCACCACCAAGTGGTGCGCAGCAACGAAGAAGGACCGCCCGCCGGGGCCGAGTCCGGCAGCCGCGACCACCAACGGGCCGTTCACGAGATCGATCCGACGCTGCAGACGCTCGAAATAGTCACGGCCGCTCGCCGGGTCCGTCGCATCCTCACACTGGACCAAGGGGCCGTCCGAGTCGCGAATCAACAGCGCACCTGACGGGTCGAGGCCCAGCCGGAGGAGGTCATGGTGGACCGCCACCTTATGGAGCGCGCGGCCGAGGCGTTCGGCACCCACCCGTTCGGGCACAGTGACGACCAACGCCTGCGTGAAGAGGCGAGTGGCGGCGCCCTCCTGCGCGAGGAAGGAACGCTGGATGGGCGTGGCCACCACCGGCCCCGTCACCACGTCGGCATGCTCCGCCTCCAACCCCACCGACGACTCCCCGGACAGGAGCTCAGCCAACGCGCGGACGCTTGGACGCTCCAGCAAGTCACCGACCTGCACGTGGTGCCCGGCTGAACGGAGTCGCGCCACGATCTGGATCGCCTTGATCGAGTCGCCGCCCAGCGCGAAGAAGCTAGCGTCTGGGTCATCAACCCGGGCCCCGAGGACCTCCGCCCACGCGGCCGCGACCACAGCTTGGGGCTCGGTCAGCTTGGTCTGGGTGCTGGTGATCGGAACGCTCGGACGCGGCAGAGCCGCCTCGTCCACCTTGCCGTTCTTGTTCAGCGGTACCTGGTCCACCTCCACGATGAACGCGGGAATCATGAAGTCCGGCAGGCGCCGAGCCAGAGCGGCGCGCGCAGCCTGCTCGTCGTGCACGCTCCCCTCCTCATGCTGCACCCACAAGACGAGGTTCTGGCTCCCCTGCTCGCCCACCACCGCGCAGTGGGCCCACCGCAGGCCCATGTGGTCGACGGCGACGCGGGTGATCTCCCCCAGTTCGATCCGGTAGCCGCGCAGCTTGATCTGATCGTCCAGGCGGCCGTGGTAGCGAACCAGACCGTCGCCGCCGAACGACACAAGATCTCCGGTCCGATAAAGCACCTCGCCGGGGAACGTGGGCAGGCGGACGAAACGCTCCGCGGTGAGTTCCGGTTGATTCAGATACCCGGCCCCGACTCCCCCGCCGCCGATGTACAGCTCGCCTCGGGTACCCAAGGGGACCCGTCGGCCGTCTTCGTCCAGGATGCGGAGGTTTGTGTCCCCGATGGGGCGCCCGATGGGAATCTCCGCCTCGGGCCGGAACGAGTCGAAGACGTGAACCGCCGCAAAGACGGTCGTCTCGGTCGGCCCGTAGCCGTTGGCGAGCCGTCCCGGTCCTAGCATCTCGTAGGCACGCGCCACGTGGGAAGCTGACAGCGCCTCGCCCCCCACGATGACTCGGCGGACACCCGTCAAGCACTCGGGGGCGTGATCGATGAGGGCGTTGAACAAGGAAGACGTCATGAAGAAACGCGTCACGCCGCACCGGACGATCGCCGCGGCGAGCCGATCCAGCTCCAACACGTCTTCACGGTCGATCAGCACCAAGGTCGCACCGTTGGTCAAAGCGGCATACATGTCGTAGGTCGACCCGTCGAAGGAGTAGTCCGACAGCATCAGGAACACGTCGTCAGGGTCCGCCTCGGCGAACGAGGCACCGTGAGCAACACGCAGGACTCCGCGGTTGCTGATGGTGACGCCCTTCGGCGTCCCCGTCGTCCCAGAGGTGTACATGACATAGACCGGTGCCTCCCCGCCGACGCTGCGGCTGGGGAAGGGCGGTACGTCCCCGCCACCGGCATCGTCGACCACCAGTGCGGCCACGCCCTGGGGTGCGACCTCGTTCGCCTCGGAGCTGCGCACCGCACTGGTGAGCACCACGCGCGCGCCCGAGTCCGCCACCATCACGGTAAGCCGTTCCGGCGGGAATGTCGTGCTCAAAGGGACATAGACCGCGCCCGCCTTCAGCGTGCCGAGGATGGCCGCCACCATGTCAAACCCTCGGTCGAACAGCAAGGCCACGCGGTCCCCCGGCCCGACACCGTGAGCGACCAGGGCATGCGCCACCTGATCGGCTCGCGCGTCGAGCGCTCCGTAGGTGAGCCGCTCTGCGCCGTGGACCAGAGCCGGGTGGTCGGGCCGCGAGGCCACGCACTGCTGGAAGAGATCAACGATGCTCACGGCGGACTCCGCCCGTGCCGGGCCGGCACCCCAGCGTGTCAAGAGCTCGATCTCGTGCGCGGGCAACAGGTCCAGTCCGGCCAACTCCGCATCCTCCGGCGCCGCGACGAGCGCACCCAGCAGCTGCTGGAAACGTTCGATATGACGCACGATGGTGGCCTCGTCGAAGAGGGCCGTCGCATACTCCCAGTCGAGGTGAAGGCCGTCGGACGCCTCGCGCGTCGTGACGGTGATGTCGTATTTGGCTGTCCCATCGTCGAAGGGCACCCAGGTGGTCCCGTCGTCGAAGTCCAGACCCATATCGATGTTCTGGTGGGCGTAACAGACGTCGAACAGCGGACGTCGTCCGGGGTCGCGGGGCATGCCTAGTGCCGCGATGAGCCGCTCCAGGGGCAGCGCCTGGTGGGCGAAGGCATCCAGTACCGTGGCTCGCACCGCGGAGGTGAAATCGCCGACCGTCCACCCACGATCGCTGGCCAAACGGACCGGGAGCGTGTTCACGAACATGCCGATGTGCTCGTGGTCACGGACGTCAGCCCGCCCCATCACCGGGGTGCCGATGACGAGATCGTCCTGCCCGCTGACCCGCGAGAGCACCTGGTGCAGCACTCCGAACAGCACCATGAACAGCGTGAGCCCCCGCTCGCTCGCGTACTCCTTGGCGCAGGCAAGGAGCTCGGGCCCCAAGAGCGCGGAGACGGTCTCGCCGCGACCGGCCACCACGCCCGTCCGGCGCCGATCCGTGGGCAGCTCGAGCCTCGGGACGCCCTCCGCGAAGACGCCGCGCCAATAGTCTTCGTGGGGAGCGAGGTCGACCTCGTTGAGTCGCTGGAGAACCTCGGTGACCACGGCACGGTACGGCCGAGCCAAGGGCGGCAGGGCACCTCCGTTCAGCAGCACGTTGAGGTCGTGGATGAGGACGCCCATCGACGACCCATCTGTGACGATGTGGTGGACGTCGATAGCCAGGCAGGTAACTCCGTCGTCGAACCTGAAGCAGCCGACCCGGATCAGGGGGCCCTCATCCAGACGGAACGGACGCACGAATGCGGCCATGGCCTCGCGCGCACGGGACTCGTGGGTCTGGCCCGCGCCGAGCGCCCCCAAGTCGTGATGCTCCGCAGTCACCGTCATCTCGGGGTGCACCACCTGCACCAGGCGTCCGTGTCGTTCGTGGAAGGTCGTCCGGAGCGCGTCATGGCGATTCACCAGACTCGCCAGCGCCTCGTCCAACCCGCCCAGAACCGCACCGGTGGAGATGGTCAGCCCGGTCACGTTGTAGGCCACGGAGTCCTCTGCCACGGACACAGCCGCGTACACGTCGCGTTGCGCGGGTGTCAGCGGAAGCTCGTACCCGGTCGGCCCGGGCTCAAGGGGCTGCTCGGCCGGGGCGCCTCCCTCGGCTGCACGCGCCCACAGGAGGTCGTCATCGAGACCATGGTGTGTCCCGAGCGCGGCCACGAAATCGTCGAACACGGGATGGGTGAGAATCGCGCTGGGCGGGATCGTCAGGCCCGCCAGGTCGTTGAGTGACTGGCCGATCCTGAGCGAGGACAAGGAGTCACCGCCCAGTGCGAAGAAGCTATCTCCACCGCTGATGGTGGGATAGCCGAGTTCCTCCGACCACACCCAGGCGACCACCCGTCGGGTCGCGGTCGGGTCAGGCTCGCCGGCCAGGCGGGACGCTCCGGTGAGCGCCCGCTGCCACGGCGCCTCCACCGACACTGCAACCGGCGCGGTCGCCTCGGCCCCAGGCGTTCGTTCAGCTTCCCCATCGCCCCAGTAGCGGACGCGGTGCATCACCTGGCCGGGCAGCGAGACGCGGCGGCCCGTCGAAACCCGCCCCTGAGCATCATCGAACGGGCGGGCATCCCCGGACAGGAACGCGGCCGCGGCGGCAAGCAGATCGTCGCGCAGGAGCGTTCCTTCGAGGCGGTCCTTGGGCCAGAACACGCGCGCGGGCGAATCCGCAGCGGAGCCCTTATCTGCCAGGCCCGCCAGGCCGCGCAGGGAAACGAGGAGTTCCTCGACGGTGCGGGCCACCACGAGGACCCTGTGCTGGCGATGATCGCGGGCGATCTGCTGCGTGTGGCACACATCGTCGAGGCGGAGCTCAGGGTGCGCCACGAGGTGGTGATGGAGTCTGAGCGCGGCGACACGGAGATCTTCCTCGTCATGCGCGGAGAGCGGGAGCATGTGGTCGCCGGGAGCCAGGGGGGGCCGGTCGTCTCGGCGCGGCGCCTCCTGAAGGACCACATGGCTGTTCGTCCCGCTCAGACTGAAGCTGCTGACGCCGGCGCGCCTCGGCTCTCCGGTCTCCTCCCACGCCGTGAGGCGGTCGTTGATGAAGACTGGCGATGACGCGATGTCCAGCAACGGGTTGGGGGTGTCGAAGTGGATGGTGGGTGGGATCTGCGCGTTCTCCAGGCAGAGGGACGTCTTGATGAGCGAGGCCAATCCGGCCACCCCCACGGTGTGCCCGATGTTCGACTTCACAGAACCCATGGCACAGAACTGCTTGTTGTCGGTGAACGCCGCGAACGCCTTGGTCAGCCCGAGGATCTCAATCGGATCTCCGAGCCGCGTGCCCGTTCCGTGGGCCTCGAGGTAACCCATGGACGCCGGCGAGAGCCGAGCCCTGTTCCAGGCCGCGACGATCACATCCTTTTGCGCCTGGGCGTTGGGAGCGGTAATCCCGTTAGTGCGCCCGTCGTTGTTGGTCGCCACCCCCAACACGACGCTGTGGATCGGGTCCCCATCGGCCAGAGCGCGAGAGAGAGGCTTCACCAGGAGCGCGGCGACGCCCTCACTCCAAACCGTACCGTTCGCAGCCGCGTCAAACGCCCGCACCCGCGCTTCGTGCGACTCGGTCTCGTGGCCGATACTCGTGGGACACAAGAAGAGGTTCGCTCCCGCGACGAAGGCCGTCTCGCAGTCGCCGTTCCGCAGCGCAGAGATGGCCGCATCGAGGGCGACCAGGGCGGATGAGCAGCCGGTGTCGATGACCTGCGCCGGACCACCCAGGTCGAAGTAGTAGGCCAGGCGGCTCGCCAGCATGCCGGTCCACGACCCCAGGATCGTGGAGAAGTCGGACGAAGAGACGAAAGGCAGGTACGAGATCACCTGTCGATGGGTGTGATCATTTCCGACGAAGATGCCGGTGCGCGAGCCCTGTACCTGCGAGCGGCAGTAGCCTGCGTCCTCCAGTGCTTCGACCAACACCTCCAGCAGGTTGCGATGATACGGGTCCAAGACCTGCGCTGCCTTGGGTGGGATGCCGAAGTAATCCGCGTCGAACAGGTCGATGCGGTCCAGGTAACCCCCCTCCCGGAAGTCTTCACCGTGGCCCGACATCCGCGCGTAGTCGTCGGCCCGGTGCTGGGGGAAAGCCCGGATGGATTGGCGTCCCTCCTTGAGGTTCTCCCAAAACGAACCATAGTCATCAGCGTCCGGAAACCGGCAGGCCATACCGATGATGGCAACCGGCTCCGGGGCCGGGTCCAGGCCGGCGATGAAAGCCTTGGCCCGGGCGGCGTCCAGCCTTTCGGCCTGGACCTCCGCCAGCAGGTACCGCAGCAGGTCCTTGCGCTCCGCTACCGGGGACGTCATGAGCGCTTCCCCGCTTCCTGGAACGCTGCTGTCAGATCGCTGTCGCCGAACTCGGCCAGCACCTCGCGCAGTTCGTCACCGACGGTGGCGCCGGCCTCGGAGGAATCGGAGCTGGGCTGCGTCGAGCCCGTCTGCTGCTCCACGAAGCCCGCCAGTGACTCGACGGTCACATAGGAGAACAGGTCGGCGATGTCGACCGAGCCCGGATAGATCGCGTCCAGCCGCTTCAGCAGTTGGGCGGTCATCAAGGAGTTGCCTCCGAGGTCCTGGAACGTGGCGAACACGTCGATCTCGGACAACCCCAGTACGGCGGCATACACCTCCCCAATGCGCACCTGCGTGGGAGTGGGCTGGGCCAGACCGGTGAGGCGGACCTCGACCGACGCCTCCGCCGCCTGCGCATCGGATTGCCCCTGCACGGATGCGGCGAGCATGGGCTCCAGCAAAAACGGAAGTTCCCCAAGCATGGCCCCCAGCCCCACGGAGTTGACCTCGGCTGGGATCCGGCCGGGATCCGAGGCGCCGATGAGCTGCTCCATCCAGTCGAGTGCGTTCCGGACGGGAATCGAGCGGAAGGGGGACGTTCGCTCATCGACCCCGTACTGCACCGCCATGCCGATCTCGGCCCACGCAGGCCAGTTGATCGCCCACGCGCGAATGCCCTCTCCCCGGGCGCGCACGGCCAGTGCGTCCATGAAGGCGTTGGCCGCGCAGTAGTCGCCTTGTCCCTGTCCACCCGTGAGCGCCGTGACAGAGGAGAAGAACACGAGGAAGGCACCCCGATGCTGTCGGGCCAACCCCAGCATCGCCTCGGCACCAGCCACCTTGGGCTGGACAACAGCCTCGAAGGTGGCGCGTTCCTTCGTGCCCAGGAAGCCATCGCCGGCGCGGCCGGCCGCATGCACGATCCCGTCGAGCACCACGTTCTGGTCGATCAGGTGCTGGCCGAGCCGCTGCACATCCTGGGGGTCAGTCACGTCGCACTGAACGTACTCGACGGCCGGCCCGAACGCGGCCACTCGGGCAGCCGTGTCCGCCTCCAGCACCCGGCGGCCGCAGAGCAGCACGCGGCGGGCACCCTTGCGCACCATCTCCTCAGCCACGCTGAGCCCGAGTCCCCCGGCGCCTCCAGTGACCAAGAAATTGCCGTCCCGATAAACGTCCTCGACAACCGGTTCGTCCTTGGCGATGACCATCCCCATCTGTCGCACAAACGAGACACCACCTCGGACGCTCCGGATGGCCGTGCCGTACCGGGCAAGGCCGGCCGACGCCGTCTCGGTTGCGTCGGCACTGTGTTCGACATCGACAACCTCCACCTGCAGGTGTGGGTTCTCCTGGCCAACCACAACCGCCAACGACTCGGTGGCGGCTGAGTAAGGATCGACAGGTGCTGACTCCTCGATCTGCCAAGCCGCCCGCCCGACCACAGCCAGGCCGTCCTTCGGCTTCACGCGATGGGCCAGGAGCGCCCGCGTCAACTCGAAGAGCGCGCCGGCGCCGAAGGCGTGACGGTCCTCAGGTGCATCGTCGGGGTCACAGGTGGCGTCCGTCGCGAAGATGATGCGGTCACATTCCTGGAGGGCCATCTGCTCGCACACCGTGAACAGGCCCACCTCGTCAGGACCGTATCCGTCCCCGTTGGGGCTGGTCGTGAGCCGGAACGGTGTGACCTGACGCCCTGAGGCTCGCAGGGCGGCGATGAGGGCGTCTCCGGTCGGTGTCGCCCGGACGATCGCGCCCACCCGAGCAGCCGGCACCATCTCCACCTTGCCCGGGGCGGGAACCCACGAGACCTCGAGTTGGCGGTGCACCTCGTCAAGGTTGAGGCGCGACCAGTCCACCTTCTTGGTGGTGTATTTCCTGATCTCGGCGAACACGGTCCCCGTCGCGTCAACGAGGTCGATGTCATAGGTGATCGTCTCCCCCGACGACTCCCCCACGGTGCGGATGACCACATCGAAGGATGCCGGCATCGGAGCATGCAGAACGAAGTCTTGGTACACGTAAGGCAGGAACGTACCGTCGTGATCCTGAGAGATAGCGTTGACGGCGTTGTCTAGCTTGGCCGGGTGCAGCCCCAGCGTCCCCATCTCGCTGTCGATGCCCGCGGGCAACGCGATCTCAACGGCTACCGCATCCGGTGCGGTCTGGATCCGTCGGATGGAGTGCCAGTGGGGGCCGAACTGGAACACACCGGTGTAGTCGTTGGCTAGATCTGGCTCCACCATCACGGTGGCGCTGTCCCGGATGGCCTGGACATCGCAGGTCGTCGGCGGCCGCGTCCCACGGACAACGTGCCCTTGGGCATGCGTGGTCCAAGTCCCGTCCTGCTCGCTGGTCACGTCGAAGCGGTACCCGCCCTGGGGGTCCGAGACTAGCCGTGTGCGGATCCGCACCGCCTCGTCATCGGGCACGGCCAACGGGACAGTGAACAGTGTCTCGGAGAGGTGCACCTGCCCCGGGCCCTCGGCTGCCTCGAACGCGGCGCGCACCATCTCCAGATAAGCGGTGCCGGGCAGCACGGCACGCTGGTTGATCCGATGGTCGGCCAGCACCCAATGTGTCCCCACCGCCAGCGAGTTCTCGAAGGTGATGGCCGTCGCGTCACGCTCTACCTGTGCCCCGAGAAGCGGGTGCTCCCGCGTCATGGCCACCGAGGCGACCTTGGACTGCAGAACCGGCGCCCAGTATCGCGTCTGCGCGTACGGATAGGCCGGGAGCATCACCCGACGCCGGCCCGTACCGCCGTGCAGCGGCGCGAAGTCGAGTTGTGCCCCACGCGTGTACAGGTCGGCTACCCGCCTGAGCGATTCCGCATCGCTGCCACTCAGGTGGTCTCGGAGAGCGGCCTGCGCGGCGCCGGACAGCTCCTTGCGCGCCGTGGTGGTGAGATCGCCCGGGGCGAGTTCGACCTGGCGATCGCTGACCATGCGGTGCGCAGCCGTGAACAACCCAGCCTCCGGACGCGAGCGCAGGCCGTTGGTGCGAACCAGGGCGAGCAGGTCGAGCAGTTCCCCTTTGGACGTGGCCACGATCGCCAGGCGGTGCTCATAGTGCCCGCGACCGACGTGCGTGGTGAAGCAGATGTCTGCCAGTGTGGCCGTGGTTTCCGGCAGCGCCACGGCGTACCGGTCGACCAGGATCTGGAGCGCCTCCTCCGTGCGTGCGCTGAGCGTAAACAGATGGTGCGACGCATCCGCCGGAGCGGGCTGATACTGAGGCCCTTCCTCCAAAACCAAGTGACAGTTGGTTCGGATGAACCCGAACGAACTGATGCCGGCACGGCGCGGCTCCGCTCCCCGCTCCCACGGAGTCAGCCTGTCGCTCACGTAGAGAGGGCTCTGGATGAAATCCACGTACGGATTGGGGACGCCGAAGTTACCGGTGGGGGCAAGCATCCCCGTCTCGAGCGACTTGACCACCTTAGCCACCGAAGCGATCCCGGAGGCCGCCACCAAGTGCCCCATCGTGGTCTTGAGGGACCCGATCCCACAGAACTGTCGCCGGGACGTGTGCTGACGGAAGGCTCCGGTTAGACCCTTCAGCTCGATGGGATCCCCGAGCACCGTGCCGGTGCCGTGAGCCTCCACATACGTGATCGTTTCCGCCGAGAAGTCCGTCTGGCTCCACGCGTCCAAGATCACCTTCTCCTGCATCGGGGAGCTGGGGGCGGTGATGCTGCTGGACATGCCATCGTTGTTGATCGCCGACGCCCTGATGATGGCGCGGATGTTGTCACCATCACGCTGGGCCTGGGCGAGCGGCTTGAGGAGGACGAGGCCAACGCCTTCGCCCCACAGGGTGCCATCGGCCCGCGCGTCGAAGGTACGAATGGTGTTCTGTCCCGAGGTCACGCTGTCCATGGCCGCACCCGCCGCATAATCGGGCTTCACCTCGCCGGTGGTGAGGTTGATCCCGCCGGCCAGCGCCATGTCACACTCGCCGAGCGTCAAGGACTGGACTGCCTGGTGGATGCTGACCGCGCCGGCCGAGCAGGCGGTGTCCGTCATCAGGCAGGGGCCCTTGAGGTCGTACAGGTACGAGATCCGGCTGGCGACCAGACCTTCCCAGGAACCCGACAACTGGAGTGGGTGACGCTCGGAGAACATCTTGTAGTAGGAGATATTGGTCTGGTCACGCCCCAGGAACACACCCGTGCGCGTGCCCTTGGCCGCATCACCCCCGTAGCCGGCATTCTCAAAGGTCTCGTGCGCGATCTCGAGGGCGACCCTTTGATGTGGGTCCATGTACTCGGCCTCGATCGGCGGAATGCCGAACAGGTGCGCATCGAACGTGTCGATGCGATTGAGATAGCCGCTCTTGGCATAGAGCCCGTCGAAGTCACCGTCGATCACAGGGGATCCCAAGAGGAGCTCAGCGTGGTGCGGGTTGCGTAGGATCGCGTTCATGTCCTCCTTCCGGAGGCTGGGGTAGTCGCGGATCGTGGACTGTCCCTGCTTGAGGTACTCCCAGAACTCGTCGATGCTGTCTGCGGCGGAGAACCGCCCCGCCATGCCGATGATGGCGATGTCACCGACCCCTTGCCGGGCCTCCAGGTCCAGCAGAAGTTCCTTCGCACGGCTGCGCTCGATCTTCTTCTCTACCAGTTGGGTGAGGATGAACGACTTGATCTTGTCCATGGTCAGGTGCTCCTTCAGAGGCTCTGCAGTTGTTCGACAGTGATGTCTCCCTGTTCCAGGAGATCCAAGAGATGGTCGAGTTCACCCTCGGAGTTGGCTGTCGCTATGGGTGACTCAGGGGCATCCGGCTGTGGGACACCCAGACGCTGCCGGACATGCTCGGCCTGGGCCATGACGGTGGTGTGGCGGAACAGGTCGGTGATGTCCATGACGCCGGGGAATCGTTCCTCGAACAAGCGCAGCATCTGTGTTGTCAGCAGCGAGCTCCCGCCCAGGGCCGCAAAGTCGTCGTCGGCCTCGACCTCGACCAGATCGAGAGTCTGGGCCCAGATCTCGGCGACGCTCTGCTCGATGTCGCCGACGTGATCCAGTCCGTAGAGCACGACGGTGCCCGTGCCAGACACCGTGGACGTCCGCGACTCGCGGGACGGCCGAGCCTGCTTGAGGCGGCCGGGCATCAGGACGGGCGGCGCCTCGTCCCAAGCGAAGATCCGCTCCAGCAGGTCGAGTGCTTCCTCGGTGCCGACCGGAACAAAGGTGCCATCCTCGTCCACGGCGTCCCATCGGGCTGCCATGCCCGTCTCACGCCACGCCGGCCATTGCAGGCTGACGCCCGGCAGTCCTTGCTCGCGGCGCAGCCGCATCAGGCCGTCCAACGCCATGTTGGCGGCCGTGTAGTCGCTCTGCCCCATCTCGGGCTCGACCGCGGACACACTGGAGAAGGCGATGAAGAAGTCCAGTTCCTCCTCGCGCGTGGCGTCGTGGAGGTGGAGAGCCCCCAACGCCTTGGGGTCGAAGACACGGGCGAACGTCTCGTCGGTCTTGGTCACGAGATAGCCGGCGCCCGCACGACCGGCGAGGTGTACGACACCCGCCACCCGACCGTAGCGCTGCCGCGTCTGCGTCACCAGATCCCGCACAGCCCGGGCGTCGCCCATGTCGATCCTGACGACCTCGCTTGACGCACCGAGCTTCGGCTCCCCGGGGGAGGAATCAGGCTCGGTCGAGCCGACGACCACGACGTGCTCAGCGCCCAGCGCCTCCAGCCGACGGACTACTTCCCGTCCGAGGCCGCCGGTGCCACCCGAGACGATGACCGCCCCCGCGCCGACAACGGGGCGCCCGGGCACGGAATCGGGCACGGGGCAGGCCTCCAGGCCGGACTCGTGCGCGATGCCGGCGGCGTAGCACACCAGGGCCGGCCGGTCGGTGGCTCCGGCCTCGTCGGCCAGGACGTCCACGCCGGTGTCGCGGTCGAGATCGACGCAGCGCACCTTGAGACCCGCGAACTCGAGAGCGGCCACGCGCATCAGGCCCAGCACCGCCGCTTGCTCCGGGCGCGCACCATGCCCGTCCTTGGTCGCCACGATGATGCCTCGGTCGAACGTGACGCCCTGGCCCGATGTGGCGGCGAGGAATGCACGGGCGGCGGCCACGCCCCCGCCCAACGCGGCCTCGTCCAGCACGGCATCCCACGCGGCGGGGGCCACGATGGCCAGACCGGGGGTGACCCCCTCGAACTCGGCTGGGTCGTCGCCGAGCCCGCCCCGCACGAGGGTGAACCCACGCTCGGTCAGGGCTGACTCGAGGGCCGGCCCGCTGGCCCCGAAGTCCCCCCAGAGCAGTACCGATCCCCCCGCCCCACGGGAGCGGGACGGCTTCGGCACAGGTCGCAGCGCGGGGACGTGCCCTGGCCGAGATGCATCGCCGAGGTCGAGGGTGTCGGCCGATCGGATCGCGTAGTTCTCGACCGTGAGGACAACATCGCCGTCGTCGTCGCAGACCACAATGTCGAAGGCGTACATCTGTCCGTCGATCGAATCAGACCTCTTGCGATAGTGGGCATTGACCCGGCTTGGGAGCGCACGGTGAACGGTCAGGGAACCATAGGACAACGGAAGGTACAGCCTCGAAGGGTCGTACAGGCTGCTTGCAGCGTTCATGAGGGTGTCGAGCAGAGCTGGGTGAAGGCAGTAGTTCGCCACCTCCTCGTGGTACTGCTCTGGCAACTCCAGGGCGTAGAGAATCTCGTCGCAGGCTTCGTCGGCCACTGCCCCGCGGATGCTTCCGCTCCAGCGGTCACCCACGGCCAGCCCGTTGGCTCGGTCCGTGGTGTCGATCTCGGCCGGGGACAACGCTCGGGTGAGGCGAGCACGAATCCCGTCCAGATCCAGATGGCCACCCTCCGCGACGCCCGGACTGAGGGCCGCCTCGGCTCGCGCGTGCTCAACCCAGGTACCTGAGCTGTCGTCGCGGACCGCCACAACGATCTCAGCCGTCTCGCCGTGGTGCCGTGTCACGACGTGCACCTCCACCTCGTCGCCGTCCTGGACGGCCAAGGGCACCAGGAAGACGATTGTGCGCAGCAGCACCGCCGACGAGGTGGGCAGCACGCGACGGAGCGCGGCGACCATCAGCTCGACGAACGCCGTGCCTGGCAGAACCGCCACATCCTGGATGCGGTGCTGGTCGAGCTCCCAGTGGCGTCGCGGCGACAACCGACAGACGAGGACGTCCTGACCCACGGTCTGGAACATCTCCGCCTCGGTCATCAGGCCCTCACCTGCCGGGACGGGGGCATCCACCCAACAACGCGTCCGCTCGAAGGGATAAGTGGGCAGCGGAATCCGGCGTGCCCCGGGTGCCATGCCGCGGCCCCAGTCGATCTCCGCGCCGTCGGCGTACAGCCGTGCCACCCGGCGCATCGTCGCCAGGTCGTTGGACGGTGCGAGCAGGAGGTTCGCCTCCGCATCCAGGGCGCGGCGCTCAGCCACCGTCACGTCCTGTGGACCCCGCTTGTCAGCGGGCTCCAGCACAACACGTGCCTCGCCCTGGCAGATGTCGCCGGACGAACCCGTTTCGTCGGAGGTACTGTCAGCGAGGAAATCCGCCAACAGTTGGCACAGATCCTCGACTCGCTCGTAAACGAAGGCGACCCGGTGACGATGATGGGTGCGCCCAACCGAGGCGGTGAACATCAGGTCGTCTGGGTGGACGTCGTGCGCGAGGAGGTGCTCGTGGTAGCGGGTGGCCAGACGCAGCAACCCATCGGCGTTCGGCGCGCTGAGGGGCAGGATCCGCGCGGTCGATTCGAGAGTGCCACGCTGGGGGATGGGGTCCGGGCTGCGCAGGATCAGGTGGCAGTTGGTACCGCTCAACCCAAAGGCGCTTACGCCGGCGTAAAGGACTCCCTCCGCCCCTGTAGAGCCGTGCCAGGGAGACAGCCTGTCCTGGACATAGACGGGGGTCTGGGAGAAGTCGATGAACGCATTGGGCTCATGAAAGTACAGGTTGGCCGGTAGGACCCGCTCACGCAGGGCGAGGGACAGCTTGGCCAAGCCCGCGAACCCGGCGACGCAGTCCATGTGACCGATGTTGGTCTTGACGGTGCCGATAGCGCAGAACTGTCGTTGCTCTGTGTGCCGCGAGAACGCGCGGGTAATGCCGCTGACCTCGATGGGGTCACCCAGGCGCGTGCCCGTACCATGGGCCTCGATGTAGCTGATATCCTCCGCCGCCACGCCCGCATCGGCCAAGGCGGCGTCGATCAGGTCGGCCTGAGCGTCGGCGTTGGGCGTCGTGATACCACTCGAGGCCCCGTCCTGGTTGATGGCCCCGCCCATGATGACAGCGTGGACGTGATCCCCATCCCGCCGGGCCGCCGCCAGATCCTTGAGCACGAACGCGAACACCCCTTCGGCGGCGTTCGTGCCGTCGCTGCTCCGGTCGAAGGTGCGTGTCCGGTGATCCGAGGACTCGGTGTCACCGATCTCCTTGATGCCAACGCCCGAGCTATCCGAGACCAAAGGCACCAAGTCACACTTCACCCCGCCGACCACCGCCATGCTGCACTCCCCAGACTGGATGGCCCGCATCGCCATGTAGACGGCGACCAGTCCCGACGAGCACGCGGTGTCGACGACCATGGCCGGGCCGGTGAGGTCGAGCAGGAAGGCGATCCGGCTCGCCATGAGCGACTTGACGTTCCCCGACACCCCGACGTCCGGCGCGTCAGGCGCGCAGGTCTGCACGATGGAGCGGTAATCGACGCCAAAGTCGGTGGAAAGCCCGACATAAACACCCACACGCTCACCCGAGAGCCCCCCGGACATCTGTCCGGCGTCCTCGAGGGCAGCCCAAGCGGCCTGCAGGAAGAGGCGCTGGTTGGGGTCGAGGAGCTTGGCCTCCTGACGCGACATTCCGAAGAAGCGGGGATCGAACTCGGCGATCGACCGGAGCCGGCTCCCCGGGATGTAGCGCTCGGGATCCGGCGGGGTGTCGATCCCGCGAGCGCGCAGGTACGCTTCGACGTCCGACTTGCGTTCCTCCGACAGCCCGGTCGCGCCGGATCGGCCCTCGCGCAGCATCGCCCAGAAGGCGGCGAGGTCCTCGGCAGGACCCGCGGATCCTGACATCCCAATGATGGCGACCTCCCGGACCCCGTCGGCCCGAACCCTGCTGACGCGCACGTCGGCCTCAGCCCCGAGAAGGGCGATATCCACGTCGTCCCAGCCCAACTGCCCGGTCATCGCACCGCCAAACCCAGCTCGGCCGCGAGGGCGTGGTTGGCTGTCCGGCCCAGGATGGTGCCGATCCGGTCCTCCTGCTCTGCGGACGGGACGAGCTTGGTCGTCATGATCGTCCGCAACAGCTCGATGGCCTGACGGCCGGTGACATCGGTCAGGACGTCCGCAGACACGGAGTTGTTCAGATCGACCAGCTGCCGGTAGGGCTCAACCACCCCAGCGGTATAGGCCGCGTCGTCGAAGTTTCGGTTTCGGGTGGCCGCCGCTGCTCCCAGGCACAGGGCCACCAGGTTCGGTCCGGGCTCGGCCGTCGCGATCTGCTCGAAAACACGTTCGAGTTGAGCGGGATCGCCGTCGACGCCGGCCGCGAGATGGCCATCGCCGAGGATGCGGGACACCATCTTGGTGAGGACCGTCTTCGGGCCCACTTCCAGCCATGCTAGAGGCTCACGCCGAGCGATCTCCTGGACGACCGTCCTCCAGAGGACAGGGCTGGTGAGCTGAACCGCGAGCGCGTCGCGGATGTCGTCCGCGTCGCGGTAGACCCGCCCGGTCACGGTGCTGACCACGGGAACGCGAGGGGTGGACAGCGCGCAGCCGGCAGTCGCTTCGACGAAGGGGGCGACGGCCTCGGCCATGTACGGGCTGTGGAAGGCACCGGCGACGTTCAGCAGGGCCACCCGCACCCCCGCATCCTCGAGAACCGGGCTGAGCTCCTTGAGGGAGGCCCGTGAACCTGCCAGCACCGTCTGGGTGGGGCCGTTGTCATTGGCCACGCGGACGTCGTGGCCGCGCATGTTGAACCGGCGCACGAGCCGCGTAACCTCGTCGGCGGGGACTTCGAGGGCCGCGATCATGCCGGAATCCTCCGTGGCCGCACACCGATCCATGGCCTCGCCACGAACCTTGACCAACGCCACGGCGTCCTCGAACGATAGCGCTCCGGCGGCCGCCAGGGCGGTGATCTCCCCCAAGCTGTGGCCTGCCATGCACGACACCTGCGGGTGACGCTCCTGCACGAGCACCTCATACATCGAATAACTAAGGACAAGTAGGGCAACCTGGGCGTGCGCCGTCCGCGTCAACTCGGCGGGAGTGGCCTCGAAGCATAGGTGCTCAAGGGAGTAACCGACGATGTCGGAGGCCTGCTCGAAACGGGACCGCACTGAAGCGTGGGTGCGGTGCGCTTCGCGGCCCATCCCGGTGTACTGGGATCCCTGGCCCGGGAAGATGATGGCAACGGTGGACATGGGTGAACTCACTTTCCGGTGGTCGTGGTCAGGAGATGGCGCTGCGGAGAACAAGGACGCCGAGTAGTTTCATGGCGCTGGCCAACAGGCGCTCCATGGAGAGTGTGGTGAGACGCCGGGCGTAGCGGACGATGACGGTATGCGGATCGCTCGGTTGGTCGACGCCGATCACGATGTCGAACGCACGCAGCGCGTCGTCCACCCCGTCGTATGGCCCGACGAGGCAGGCGATGGTCACGGCGCCGTCATCCACGGTAAGAGACACTTGGCCGGGCGCGATGTCGTCCCCCCGCGCCAGTGCAGCGAGGTGCACGTTCAGGACGGTGGGGAAGTCCCCCTGCGCGGCGAAGTCGATGCGTGTGGGCCACACGCGGCCATCCGGTCCGGACAGCCAGAACGTAATCGCTTCTGCGGCGAGAAGCTTGTGCAGCGTGACGGCGAACGCGACGTGGATCGCGGCCAAGGCGGCCTGACGGGACTCACCGCCACCGGCGAGCGCCCCGAGCCGCTCCCGTACCGCCGCAGGGATGGTCGCCTCGATCTGCGTCGAGCCCGAACCTGCACGCGACGAGGCGAACCAGGCCTTGGGTAGCGTGACCCCGGCCGCGTCGGCCACAGACTCGGCACGAGCGATGAACCGACGCTCCAAGTGGTCGAGCAAGTGGCCGAACGTCGCGTGCGCGAAGAGTTCGGTGACCTCGACCATGCCCGGCAGGACCCGATTTAGTTCTTCCCGCAGCATGATCACGTTCAGCGAGTTGCCGCCGAGGTCAAAGAAGCTGTCCGTCACGGAGATCGGCACGTTGCCCAAGACCTTCCGCCACGCGGCCAACACCAAAGGACTAAGGCTGGCGGAGGGCTCCGGGGCATCGTCGCTCGCCGTCCACGCATCCAGGTTCTCGGCGCGGGTTCGCACAGCGTTGCGGTCCACCTTGCCGCTGGTGGTCATGGGGATGCTCGGGACCGCGACAAGGGTGGCGGGGACCATCGGCCCGGGTAGAAGGCCAGTCAGGAAATCCTTCAGGTCCCGGGGCGCCACTGACACCCCCGGCCGGGTCTGGTAGAAGCCCCGAAGTAACTGGTTGCCACGCGATACCTGATCCACTATCACGGCCGCGTCCACGACGTCCTCGTGGTGCGTGATGACGTGTTCGATCTCCTCGAGTTCCATCCGGAAGCCACGGATCTTGACCTGGTTGTCCACGCGCCCCAAGTAGTGCAGTTCGCCGTCCCGCCAGACTCCTCGATCACCGGTCCGGTACATCGGCTCGCCGCCGTGAGGGCTGGTGAGGAACACCGACTGGTTGAGGTCAGGGCGGTTGAGGTAACCGGGGGACACCCCGCGTCCCCCGATCCAGATGTCGCCGGGGAAGCCCTCCGGGACCATGCGCAGATCCTCGTCCAGCACGTAGATCGTGGTGTTGAGCAGGGGCGTCCCCAAGCTGACGTCAGAGCCCTGTTCGAGGTGCTTGACGCTGGACCAGATGCACGTTTCGGTGGGTCCGTACACGTTGTATAGGGCCAGACCGGGGTGGCGCCGGAGATTGACAAGCAACTCTTCCGGGAAGGCCTCACCACCAACGAGCAACGTGTCCAACCCCGCGAGGGCTTGATCCGCAGCCTCAGCATCCGCGTGGAGGAGACGCAGCCGCGACGGGGTCATCTGGGCGTGGGTGACGCGATTCGCGGTGAGGAAGTCAGCAATCTCCCCCGGCGTCCGAGCCTCGTCGTCGCCGGCGATGACAACGGTGGAGGCCGTGGCCAGGCTCATCCACGTCTCCAGGATGTAGATGTCGAACGACGTCGCCGTCAGACACCCCACGCGAGCGCCACTCCCCCAGCTCAGGGCAGTGGGCATGCCCGCAATGAAGTTCTCGAGGGCGGCATTAGTGAGCCGGACGCCCTTGGGCTGGCCCGTCGATCCCGAGGTGAAGATCACGTAGGCCAACTCGTCGCCTGCCCCCGACACGAAGGGCCCGGAATCGCCCTGGAGCCCGTCGGTGTCCTCGAGCACGAGGGCACGCTCCCCGAGTTCGAGTGCGTCGGCCAGTTCCCGCGAACACACCACCTTCACCGGGTCGGCGGCCTTGATAACAGTCGCGATCCGCGCCACCGGATCACCGGCCTCCATGGGCAGCCACGCACCCCCGATACGTTTGATGCCGAGCATGGTGGCCACCTGATCGGTCGAGGCCGGGAGGATGACTCCGACGACGTCACCGGGGCGGACCCCGGCGTCGCGGAGCAGCGCCCCCACCGCACGGGACCTCCGGTCGAGGTCGGCGTAGGACGTGTCCACCCCCCGGTATCGGACCGCAATGCGGTCCGGGAACTGGGAAAACACGCGCTCGAACACGGTCGCCAACGTGGCCACGTCGGTTTGGACGGGTCCCTTCCCGAGATTCTGGAGGGCGTGCTCATCGGCCTCACCCACCAGGCCGAGCTGCACCACGGGCGTGGCCTTGGCGGAGGGCGTTCCCAGTTGGCCGACGAGGTGACGCAGCGCCTGGACGGCCCCCGCGGACACGCCGGGTTCACCGACTACGGTGAAATCCCCATCCGCCCGCAGTTGCAGGTCAGCGCCGGGCAGGGCGAGCTGGCCGTGGGCAAACCCATAGGTAGCAGACGGCGCGGAGGAAGGGCTGCCCGCTGCGTGCCGGACGCCCGCCAGAACAGCGGCCCGGGCCCGCAGGGCGAGCTCACCGATCTGGTCTGTCGGAGTGAAGTCGATCGTGGCCGACACACGGTCGGTCGCGGAGACCTGCACGTCGACGCTCAGGCTCGTCTCGCCGCTCAGGCGTTGAAGGACCACACACCACAGTGCGAGATAAACATCGGCAGGTTCCACCCCGACCTGGGCGGCGAATTCGCACACGGCGGGAGGGTCGGTGGCGCCGGAAGAGTGTCCTCCCCCGAGCAAGAGATCGAGCTGGGCGGTGATGCGATGCAATGCACCCACCAGCTCCTCGAGCACCTGCACACTAGCGTTGATACCCGGCACCGCGTAGGCGCCGGGAGTAGTCAAGGGGATTGAGTCGTCCTGAATCGCGTCGCTCATGTCGTCCGTTTCCGGCTCGGAGAAGCACGCCCCATTGCCGATGGTTGCGCGCCATCCGGAGCCTCAGCTTGGGGGCGGGTTTCGGTTACGCGGAGGTAACGCTACATGTATCTAATAGACATCTGCAAGTCTACGTATCGCCCGCACCTCGGACTCATCTGGCGCCCGATTCGGCACCACTTATCAGCGCGGTTTGGGGCACCGCGATCGCCGTTACGAGGAGGCCTCCTCCCCTTCCCCAGGCAACCACGAGCTCCCGCACCACCGGGTGGCCGTAGCTGCGCCCATCACCCTGGATGCCCACGTTGCGCACCTCGGCAAGCAACATCACCGCCGCAACCACACCAACACATCAGCGACTCGCACCGTCAAGAAACCACCCCAGGACAGTGCCAGATCAACGAATAGCGCCACAACGGAAGACGCCGCCACACCATCCCCGGCAAGAGCTCAGCAGCCACCCGCCGAACCGTGCTGTAATCGTGGGACGGCGGCCACACCGTCGGGGCCGTGTGCTCCCAAAAACCAAACCGCGCCGAAAACCACCAGTGCTGAAACAGACCCGGAACGTGGACCAATCGATCCCCAAACCTCGTCGCCCGTGCCAAACCGACGACAGCCAGGACCCCACCCGGGGCGGTCAGCGCGGCCAACCGTTCCAAGGCCATCCGGAGGTCGGGGATGTGGTGCAGCACGGCCACCGAAGCCACCACGTCGAAACGACGGCCGAAATCATGAGTCAGGACGTCTCCGAACACCCAATCGACGTCTCCGCAGTCCCGGCGCGCCTGGCCCAGGACCCCCTCATCGGCATCGATGCCCACGACCTCGGGCACGACACGTTGCAGTTCCCGGGTCAGCAGTCCATTGCCGCAACCGACGTCGAGGGCCGTCCGGGCCCCTTCCGGTATCTCCCCGAGGATCACGCCGTGGTAGTGAATGTTGTGGTTCCAACCCGACGGGTACGGCGCCCTCCCATGTCGAAAAAACATGATCAACCCTACCCCGACACGGCATCCCAAACTGTGCCGCGGCCGGCCTGTTCACATCGTTGTCCCGTTGCCTCGGAATCTCAATTCGCCGCCCTTCCCTCCGGGTGACCCCGCGGTTCTCCTACCATGGTTGGTGAGGAGCAGTACATGACCGATTACCCTTCTTCCAACATGAACCAGCCTGGTGGACAGCCATCCTGGGGTGCTCAACCCCAGCGGGGCTATCCGCGACAGCAACCACAACAGGGCTATCCGCAACAGCAACCCCAGCAGGGCTATCCGCAACAGGGGGGATATTCACAACAGAACTACCCCCAGCAGCCGCAGCAGGGATATGCCCAGCAGGCAGAGGCCTATGGACAGCCCGGATATCAGCAGCCATATGCACAAGCTGGATATCAGCAGCCCTACGGACAAGCTGGATACGTACAGCCCCCACAGCCGCCCGGCGGAGGGGCGGG
>ERZ773077.437-NODE-437-length-31479-cov-10.258847_pt1 | contig 31479 bp, 33 predicted proteins | sample MGYA00580612_ERZ773077 | MGnify/ENA primary metagenome ERZ773077 (study PRJEB29015, sample SAMEA2737971) | human oral metagenome | biome: human oral; feature: human-associated habitat; material: dental | place: China | collected 2021 ...
ACACGATGCTCTCCCACCTGTATTATGAACATTCTGAAAAAATTCCCATTCCCTTATTATAATTTGTTGAATCGTATTCTGTTTAATTTCTTCCTCTTCTGTATTTCCCTTCATTCAGATTACCTCCTAATCAAGCCACGGGCTCCAGTTTCTAAGTTTTTCATCTGCTATACTTCTTTGAATTTCCGGACCGTAATCAAGCAGAAAATCATTTTTTACATTTTTTATTATCTTCTGTCTTTTCAGCTCTGTGATTATATCTCTACATATTTCTTCTATTATTTCTATTTTTTTATCCACATCATCAAAAGAAAATTTCACAAGATTTTCTATCATCATATATGTTTTCTCTCCTAAAATCGGCAGTTCTTTCAGCCTTCTGTGGAACCATTTATAAAACGGCTTATACCTTCTGTTAAGCAAGTAAATCATATGTACTGCTTCATCTAAAAATTCCGTTTCTGCCATTCTTGCCGCAACAATTTCATTTCTTTTCATACATCTCGAAAAGTTATATTGTCCTGACTGCGCAATTTTCATACATCTTGTTGCTATTTTATTCAATCTTATGTCTTCAGGAAAATACTCAGACAGTTTATCCCTTATTTTAGTAAATTCCCCTAGTTTATCAACAAACACCTTTCCGTTAGTTGCCGCAGCAAGGGCTGTTTCAGGTATAAGACGCCAGTCATATAGATTTGAAGGATATGTTTCCATTCCTAAAAATTTATAATACCAGTCATTCATGTTTAAAACTCCGCGCCTGTTATTTCCCCACTCACTTATATTTAAAGCTCTAAAACCCATAAATTCCTTTGGAAGGGATTCAAGTGTATTAGACAGCTTTCTTCCGTATTTTTCATAATCTTCCTGTGTCAGCCATATACAGCAGGATGGCCCAAAGTCATGATCCTGCGATATTTCATCATCATATCCGAAACATTCTGACCCTTCTCCTGCAAGACCTGCTGCCATTTTTTTATATAAATCCGGAAAATCTTTTTCCAAAACTGGTAAATATACACTTTTAAAATACAGTTCAGACAGTTCCATACCTTTCATTTTATTATTCATTTTTTTCTAATCGTTCCTTTACAATTTCTATGTTCTGTAATAAACTCTTATAATTACCGCTATTTTCACCAGATGACTTTCTGCAGATTTCAGCACTTTCTTCAAAATATTTAAGCGCCTTTTCAAATTCTCCTTCATTATAATATTGTACTGCCATATTATTTAGTGATGCGGAATAAAGGCTATGTCCTTTTCCGACAGTGTTTTCTATCAGTTTTAATGATTTATCTAGAACCTCTTCTGATTTTTCCTTCTCTCCTGTTTTTAAATACGGAAGTACCATATTACTAAGAGTAGTAGCATATTGAAGTTTGTATTCAGGTAATTTTTCCAGTATTTCCAGGCTTTTTTCATGTAAAGTCAGAGCATCCTGAAATCTTCCGGTATCCTGATAAAACAAACCAAAATTATTACATACACTTGCATAAAGATAGTCATTCTGCAGATTATTCTTCTGATATATCTCCATCGTCTCCAGATAAAGTCCCTCAATTTTATCAAATTTTTTCATAAATCTATAGACTTCAGCGAGATTTAAGTTACATGTGGCATAAGAAACTATATCCTTACCATACTTTTTTTCTATTATATTTTTTGCCTTTATTATTGTATTAACAGCTGTTTCAAATTCACCTGTGTATTTCAAAGTCCCACCAAGTTCATTTAAAATTTGTATATTTTCATTACTTTCTTCTCCATAAACTTCTTCAGTAAGTTCTGCAAGTTCCTTTAAAACTTTCACTTCTTCAAGTGTTTTTCCCTTCTGCATATACTCATTTCTCTGTTTTACAAGTTCATAAATTCTATCTTTATTCTTATCATCAGCCATATTTTTCCCCAATCATTAGTAATTTGTATAGAAAATCATAACATTTTTAGTATCTGTTGTCAAAAAAAGAATATCCCAGCGTTCTATTTCTTCCGAGACATTCTCATTCCTGATATAATATCCTGTAAAACTTCTATTTACAGTATCTTTCCCTTAAAATATGTGAAGCTTCCACCATCGAAGACATTTTTTGCTTTATTATTTCATATGAATTTAGAGGTCTTTTAGAAAATGTTGCAAAACCGCAGTCAGGATTTAGCCATATTTTTTCAGGCGGAAGAAAATCCAGAACCTTTTCAGTTGCTTTTACTATCTGTTCAGGAGTTTCCACAATTGTATTTCTAGGATTTAGACATCCAAATCCAAGCATTATCTTTTTATCCAGAAAATTATTTGAAAAAAGCTGTTTTACTTCACCTGCACGAGATGTTGAAAATTCAAGCGCCAGCATATCCACATCCAGCGAATCAAAAAACTGCCCAAGTCTATCATAGGCTCCTTCCAGCAACACAGTTTCATCACAAGTCCAGTTTCCACGGCATACATGCATTGCCCCCAGTACATTTTCATGCTTACGGAGCTCTGCAAATACAGGAGCAAGCAACTCATTTACAAATTTAAGTTCTCGATCAACCTTGATCTTCTCTGACAGGGCACCTCAGTAAAACGAATTATCCCCTTTTTTCCTTGTAAAAACAACTTCCGATAAAATTGGCTCATCAATCTGAATAATACCTGCTCCCATCTCAACTAGCCGTCTTATTTCATTAATTAGAAGCTTTACTACATCATTTCCAAGCTCTTTACGGTCACTATATACTTTCCCTGTAATTTCCTTCATCCACATGGAACGTGTCAACAGATACGGACTTGGTAAAGTCATTTTAAAAGGTTTTTTTGAAAATTTTTTTATCATATCAACTTCTTCTGTATTGAGCTCTATATCTGTAGAAATTCTGTCTACACACACAGGACTGTTCATCGTATTGTCTGCCGCATCCATTTCCTCAAGACTTTTATTGAATTCTTCCATATTTTCTGTAATTTCCTTTATATCTTCCATTGTCATGAGCTTTACTCCAGGAACATGTTCTGCAACATAACTCATGTAGTTATCTCTCGCCAATTCCCCACTTACAACCACATCAATTCCTACTTCTTCAGACATTTGAATAATCTTTTCTGTTTCTGAATATACTTTTTCCTTATATTCCTCAGCATATTTATCATCTTTTATGCTTTTTTCTTTTAAATCAAGCAATTCTTTACTTCTTGGCATACTTCCCATTAAAGTCGTTGAAAATGGCTTAAATCTGTTATTATCCATGTCAGCCTCCTTTACTGATTTCATTTTGTATAAATCTATCTTAATTTTACTACATCTTATATTTAAATTCAAAATTATATTTAATTTTTTCAATTCCTTTATATTTTTAAATAACAATAAGCAGACATCAGCTATCCATGCCTGCTTATATTTTTCAGTTATATTATTTTAAGGTTCAACAATTAAATTACTGTTAGTCAATATTTCAACAACTTCTGCCATTGTAGTTGTTCCACCTACTTCAAGGTGATCAGTAAGTTCATAATAATCAACACAGATACCACATGAAAGTATTTTTACACCTTTTTTCTCAAGTTCCTTTAAGTCTTCAAGACAAGGTGACCCTTTAGTAGTAAGTTTAGCTCCTTCTCCATAAAAAATAACATGAGCAGGTAAATTTTCCCTTTGAGCAAGAGTATGAATAAATCCATTCATAAGATTATCAATCAGAGCCTGCTCTCCAATTCCCATTCCAGTTCCTTTAATTACAACATCATAAGTTTGTGCCATAATATATTCCTCCTATTTAAAATATATGTTATCAACTATTTTATAATTAAAGTTTATTATATTAATTTTATTTCAAAGATAATTATTGACTGGTATAATTCATTTCATTTTAGGTATAACACATAAAACTTTGATTGTCAAATTAGTATTGAAAATTCAAATATTGAATAAGTTTTTTATATGGCAGAAAGCATTTCAATTATTGCATCTCCTAATTTTTTCAGTTATTCCAGCTATTTTCTATTTTTTTGTATTCTTTTCCGTAGCAAGACCTCAAATAAATTTCCTTCATTACTTTTTTCCTCCTATTTTTTATGTAAATATGATTACTCATATTCCAGAGATGTAGCATGCTCCTTCATTATAAAATCACTCTATTTTGAAGTTTTATTTTCCTATTTTTGAGAGAAAGTGATTTTTTTACATGGTTATTTTTTAATATGGAGTTTTTCTCCAACAAATAAATAGTACATCTAATTTTAACTTTTATCAAATTATTTTTTCTCTATTCTGTTTTTTTATATATATTGAGGTATTTTTTTTAATCTTAAAATTTTAAAAAATACCATTCCCAAAAATTACCAATTGCAACATTGCTATTATTCTGATACAATAAAAATCAATAAATTTAAAGGAGCTGTACATCCATGACAAAAAATGAAATCCGTAAAAATCTGATTTTAAAAAGAAAACAGCTTTCTAAGGAAACTGTCCAGAAAAATAGCAATTATATTATGGAAAAGCTTCATCCCTATGTTAAAAAAACTGAAAATATAATGATTTTTATGAATATGGGAAATGAAGTTGAAATCACAAGGCTAATTACTCTTTATCCTGGTAAAAAGTTTTATATTCCAAAAACTTTGTCAGACAGAAATATGAAAATTAATCTTTATGATGAAAATGAACTGATTTTACATAAATTTGGATATTATGAGTCTTCATCTGATATTTTTTATGATGAAAATATTCTTGATTTAATTATAGTTCCTGCAGTTGCTTTTGATTACACAAAAAATCGTATTGGATTTGGTGGAGGATATTATGATACTTTTTTAAGCAGAATTCTTTTAAGTGACCAAAATAATGGAAAAAATCGCAACAAACCCATGATTATAGGAGTATGTTACGATTTTCAACTAATTGATTATATCCCTTCAGAAGTACACGATATAAAAGTGGACTATATTATTACTGAGAAGAATATTATTTTTTAATCTGTTTTATTTTACTGATTTATCTATGATTATTTCATTTTTATAAGTATCTATTTTAGCGTTGGCACCAATCGGCACTGTAATGAAAGGTCTTACATGTCCTGACTTGAAACCTTTTATTATTGGAATTTTCATGTCTCCAAAGTTATCTATAAAAACATCTTCTAAGGACATATCGTCAAGTTCTGATCTCTTGGCACCCTTAAAATCTCCCAAAATAATACCTTTTATATTTTTCAGCTTTCCGGCAAGTTTTAACTGCTTAAGCATTCTGTCCACTCTATAAGTTGCTTCATTCACTTCCTCTATAAACAGTATTTTACCATCTGTATTTATTTCATATTCTGTTCCTAATGAAGCTACTACGAGCGAAAGATTTCCACCTGTTATCTTTCCTTCTCCTCTTCCACTTTTCATTATTGAATAACTGTCATCAAACTCAAGCAGATTATATGATTTTTTTTCTATAAGCGCTTTATTAAAAGCATTTTCAGTAGTTTCAGGAATTTTATCAAAATTCGAGCTCATAGGTCCATGGAAAGTAACAAGACCTGTTTTTTCATTTATGGCAAGCAATAATGTCGTCAAATCACTGAATCCTGAAAATATTTTAGGATTTTTTCTTATTGTGTCATAATCAAGCTTGTCTACAATTCTTATAGTTCCATATCCTCCCCTTATGGCAAAAATTGCCTTTATGTTTTTATTTGCAAACATGTCATTTATATCTTTAGCTCTTATATAGTCAGTTCCACCAAATCCATACCATCTTGAATCATAGGAACGGCCATATACAACGTTAAATCCTCTACTAAGAAGATATTCCACTTCTGCATCTGCTGAAGTTCCTTTATAGTTTGCGGGAGCAATGAGTCCTATTGTATCTCCAGGCTTTAATGCCTCGGGAATAACAGTTTCACGCTTTTCCGCCTGTAATGTAAAAGCTGACATCAGCATAAATACAAACACTAGAAATATTTTTTTTATATTTGAAATTTTTCCAATAATATCAGTTAAACTTTTCATTTTAAAAATTCCTCCAGTTTCTGTTTAAGTTCAGTATAATCAGGAAGATGTATCCCTCTTATTCCTTCTTTTTCACAGGCATCAATATTCACTTTTGTATCATCAATAAAAACTGTTTCTTTAGGAATAAGATTAAATTTATCTATAAGAGTATCATAAATTTCCTTTTCAGGTTTCAGAAGATAGTAGTAACATGAAACTGTATGTCCATCAAATAACCTAAAAAATTCGTACTTTTTAAAAATATGCTCAAAGGCAGGCTGATGAAAGTTAGATAAAATGTATAAATTATATTTTTCCTTTAATTTCAACAACAATTTAACATTTTCTTCTATTGGTTGTAATATTTCAAAAAGATCCACATCAAAAAGCCTGTCAATCTGTTTATCTGCTCCAGGAACTCTTTCCTTGAATATTTTTTTTGCATCTTCATAGGAAAGAGTACCTCTGTCAAGCATCAGCCATTCAGTACTTCCAAATATCCCATTATAGAAGTCTTCCCTTTTTTCCTCAGGAACATTTTGTTCAATATATTCCTTAGGTTCAAACTTTATGAGAACTCTTCCAAGATCAAATACTATATTTTTTATTGACATTATTTTCTCCATTCTTTACAGTTAAGATTTTCTTTAACATCTGTAATAGCAATATACCGTTAGTCTTTCATAAAATTTTTTACAAACTGTAATACATCTTCTGCTTTAACTTCTGTACTTTCTCCTGTTCTTCTGTCCTTAATCTCAACTTTACCTTCGGCCGCACTTTTTCCGGCAACTATTTTTAAAGGGAATCCAATAAGATCGGCATCTTTAAACTTAAATCCTGCTCTTTCATTTCTATCATCTAAAACTACTTCTATTCCATTGGCAAGCAGCTCTTCGTATATTTTTTCTCCTAACACTGACTGTGCTTCATCCTTAACATTGGCAATTATTACATCAACTAAGTAAGGGGCAATATTTTTTGGCCAGATAATACCAAACTCATCATTATTCTGCTCTATCGCCGCTGCCATAACCCTTGAAATTCCGATACCGTAGCATCCCATTTTCATTATCTGCTGTTTTCCATTTTCATCAAGAACTGCGGCATTTAATGCTTTTGAATATTTATCTCCCAATTTAAATATGTGGCCTACTTCTATCCCTTTTGCAAGTTTCAAAGTTCCCTTTCCATCAGGTGCAGTATCTCCCTCTCTTGCATTTCTTATATCTGAAACCATATCATAAACTATATCTTCAAGATTTACATTTATGTAATGGTGTTCTTCCTTATTTGCACCTAATGCAAAGTTTCTTACATATTTAACTGTTTCATCTATTACTACTTTCAGCCCTTCTTTTTTCTCATAAGAACCTGCATATCCAGGAACTATTCCAAATTTTTCACAGTCTTCAGCTGTCATCATTTCAAGCTCAGTTTTTGCACCAATTGCATTTTTAAGTTTTATAGAGTTTACATCCAGATCCCCTCTTATTAATGCCAGTACAAAATTTTCTCCATCTTCTGTAATTTCCTTCAGCATTACTGCTTTTACTGTTTTTTCTTTTGGAATATTTAAGAAATTTGCCAAATCTTCTATTGTTTTTGCATGCGGAGTTTTTACTAATTCCTTAGGTAATCTTTCTTCATCGCTTTCCTTCAGCTCAATAATACTCTGAGCTTTTTCAATATTTGCGGCATAATTTGAAGAGTCATCATATAGGATGTCGTCTTCTCCACTTTCTGCAAGCACCATAAATTCATTTGAAGAGTCTCCTCCTATTGAACCTGAATCTGCCTCTACTGCCCTGAAATTAAGTCCACATCTTGTAAATATTCTTTCATATGCAGATTTCATATTCTGATATTCTTCATCAAGGGATTCCTGATTAATATGGAAACTGTAGGCATCCTTCATTACAAATTCCCTTCCCCTCATAAGTCCAAATCTAGGTCTTATTTCATCCCTGAATTTTGTCTGAATCTGATAAAGGTTAAAAGGTAAATCTTTGTATGAAGATACCATATTTCTTACTATATCTGTTACAACTTCTTCATGAGTAGGCCCTAAAGCAAACTCTCTTTCATTTCTGTCCTTAATTCTCATAAGTTCCGGACCATAAGCAAACCATCTTCCTGATTCTTCCCAAAGTGAAGCAGGCTGTAATACAGGCATGTGTATTTCCTGAGCTCCTGCTCTGTTCATTTCTTCCCTTGTAATGTTTTCTATTTTTCTTAAAACTCTGTATCCTAAAGGCAGGTAGCTGTATACTCCTCTTGTAAGCTGTTTTATCATGGATGTTCTCAGCATTAGCTGATGACTTGCCAGTTCGGCCTCCTTAGGAGACTCCTTGTACGTTTTTAAAAATGCTTTTGATAATCTCATATCTATTTCCTTTCATTTTTTGATTTTAATTTATCTGAATTATTTATCCTGTTCCCGTAAAGAGCCTATCTCAAAATAGCAAAAATATAAATGCAATATATGAAAACTATATTTATTCATTTGCTAAAATATAGTTTTTCACATTAATTTTTAAATTTTCTTTTTGAGACAGCCCCTTTTTTATTCTGCTTATAAAACTGTTTATTATTTCTTCTTCACTTTAACAGTCTTTTTTACTTTTTTTCTTAACTGGTTATAAGCCCATTCCACATATCCCAATGTTGAATTAAATAGGTTATTATTTCCAGCAAAAGATATTGCAAGTTCTTCTATTGTAGCCGGTCTATATCCAAAGTCATTTATCTCTTCTAAAATATCATCTATTTTTCCTTCATAAATGAATTTAAAAAATTTTTTTGTATCCTTGTTTCCTTCTTCAAGTTTTTTAAGATATTTGAATGATTCCTTCAAATCTTTCTTTCTATAATATAATATTGAAAGCGAAAGAATCAGAGAAGATTCAAAAAATTCAAACTTTTTATAAAGCTTAGCAGCCTTTTTCTCGTTTTCAGTAGCCGCATAAAGATACATAAGAGAATGTCTTACTCCTAAATTATCATTTTTACACAATCTCATCATGTCTTCATATTCAGAAATTGCAGCTATTAACATTCCACAATCCTTAAGAAGATTAGCATATGCAAATTTCACTCTCATATATGGTCGTGTTTCAACTATTAACCAAAAACTCCCAATATTTTCTTTATCCATGAATCCTTTTTCTATCATAAGTTTTTCGCCATATTCTAATATTTTTTCAGTTCTTTCAAGCATGTCAACATAACTATCAGCTTCTATTTCTGCAATGAAAAAAGCGGCATCTAAATTTTCTGGATCCAGTTTTAAAGATTTTTTTGCATATTTAAGAGACAAGGATAAATCTTCTGTCATTTTTGCAAGTTCAAAAAAATCATCTGATGTTTTTGCAGTTTTTGCATCAAGTACAAAATTCATATTCATTTTATTGTATTCTTTTATGAAAACCTGTATTAAACTATCCATTTCATCTTCTGTAGTTTTTTCTGTTGTATTTGCATCCAAAAATTTTTGAAGAGCTTTGTTCATTTTTTCTGTTTCTCTATTCATAAGTTTTCCTACCTCTATCCTTTTTTTTTATTATATCATAATTTTCCTTATTTTATTAACTCTATTTTCTTTTTTGGACATTCATATGCTATAATATACAAAAATCTAAATAAAACGAAATAATAAAATGTCAAACTGTATCTAAAAACTTGTAAGTATATGACAGGAAGGTGAAAACCATGGTTAAACCAAAAAAACTGAAAAAAGGAGACACAATAGCTGTAGTCAGTCTTTCAAGAGGAGTATTGGGGGAAGATCTTTGTAAACACAAGGTAAAAATGGGAACTGAAAGTCTTAAAAAAATGGGACTCAATGTAATTTTTATGCCTAATTCCCTAAAAGGTATAAAATATACGGAAGAACATCCTGAAAAAAGGGCACAAGACTTAAAAGAAGCTTTTAAAAATCCTGATATTAATGGAATATTATGCGCTGTTGGCGGAATTGACGGATTTAAAATTTTTCCTTACCTAATGGAAGATGAAGAATTTAAAAAAATAGTACTGGAAAATCCAAAGATATTTACCGGATTTTCTGATACTTCCGTACATCATATGATGTTTCATCGGCTAGGTCTTCAGACTTTTTATGGTCCTTCGTTTCTGACTGACATTGCAGAAACTGATAACAAAATGCTTCCTTATACGGAAAAATACTGGAATATTTATACAGGCAGCACTTTAAACGAAATAACTTCAAGTGACATATGGTATGAAGAAAGAACTGACTTTTCAGAAAAATCTATAGGTATTCCCAGAATATCCCATAAGGAAACTAAAGGTTTTGAACTGCTTCAGGGAAATGAAAATTTTAGTGGGAAACTGCTTGGAGGATGTCTTGAATCACTTTATAATGTAATCTCGGGACACAGATTTAAGGAACAGAAGGAAATATGTGAAAAGTATAATATCTTTCCATCTTCTGAAGAATGGAAGAATAAAATACTGTTTATTGAAACTTCTGAAGGAAAATCTTCCCCTGAAGAATATGAAAAGATGCTTAATATACTTAAAGAAAAAATCATTTTTGATTCATTAAGCGGTATTATTGTCGGAAAACCTCAGAATGAAGCCTACTACGAAGAATATAAAAAAATTTTATGTAAAGTTGTAAATAATCCCGACATTCCAATTGTTTATAATATAAACTTTGGACATGCTTATCCACGTTGCATTCTTCCTTATGGTGTAAATGCTGAATATAGACATTCTGAACGTAAGATTATTTTTAATGAACCTCTTTTTAGTGAATAGAACAGGAGAAAAAAATGGACTTAAAAAACTTATTCCTATATGTTAATATTTTATGTATAATCGGATATTTTGTAATAATGACCTATTTACATATAAAATTTAAAAATTATAATCCCATATTCCATGCTGTCAGTGATTATGGTGTGGGAAATTCTAAAAAATTTCAAATTATTTCAGGAATACTTTCTGTAACAGGTTCCCTATCATTAATAGCTGCTTTCCTGCTTATGAAAAGTGACTTCCACTTTAAACACGAAGCCATAATTTATTTAATGATAAGAGCCATAACTGTTATCGGTGTTTTAATCTTTCCAACAGACATTGAAGGTGAAAAAAGGACTAAAATCGGACTACTGCATTATTTATTTGCTATTTTACAGTTTACAGCCATTGTAAAACTTGCAGTAAACCTTACTTCTGCTTTTTCTGCAGTACTTCCGGACAGTTTTCTCATAACAGTGCTTTCTACACTCAGCACAGTTATTAATATTTCAATAGCAGGAGTTGTAGCAGGAATGATTATTCCTCCTGTTAAAAAGATTTTTGGTCTGATAGAAAGAATATTTCTATTTTCATCTGCTTTTTATTTTCTTGTACTAAGTTTTTTACTGTTGAATATTTCATAAAAATATGAATATTCTTATCTTTATTTAAGATTACAATGGTATAATATACCTAAAATAAATTTAGGAGGTCTTTGTATGGAAAAATTTATTAGATTATCAGTGCTGTCACTTGTAATTACAGCCACTTTAAATGCAGGTACTGTAAATGTAGGCAATCAGATAAAAATAAATGTGCCTGGAGCACCTTCCGTGAATGTTTCAAATGATGGAAATATAAGTGTAGATGGAAGCAATGTCAATTCAGAAGATAAAAATGAAAAAGGCGTTACAATAAGCGGTTCTTCACAGACTAAAACTATTACAGTAAATGGAGAAAATGTTCTTGTAGCAGGATCTGATAACAAGATAACTATCAAAGGGAATGCATCAATGATTATAGTCTCAGGTTCTAACAATAAGATATATGTTGATTCCGTCGCTAAAATTACAATAACAGGCTCTGATAATAAGATTTACTACAAAACAAGTCCTACAAAATCTGGAAAGCCATCTGTTTCAACTTCAGGATCAGATAATTTCGTTTCAAAAAGATAAAATTTTATAAAACATATTTTTTATAAGTTATATTAAAAAAAGAACTATTCAAACAGAAAAAATAAATTACCTTTGACTTTAATTTCATGTGTTTGATATAGTTCTTTTTTTATTTCAAATTATTTCTTTATTAAGCAAAATAATATCGTGTTTTATTTCAATATTTTCTGCTCAAATTTTTTTCCGTTATAAATCACATACTTCTTATCCTGTAGCGCTCCCGGATTCAAATATATGATATCATTTTTTTCATTCATATATTCCCTATGAGTATGTCCAAAAATACAGATATCCGCTTCTACTTCTTCTGCCCTTGCTTCTATTTCCTTCATTGTACTTTTTACTCCGTAAAGATGTCCATGTGTCAGAAATATTTTTTTCCCATTCAGTTCAAAAATTTCAGTATCTTTTGTATCATGATCATAATAATCGGTATTCCCCTTTACTATCTTAAAAGGAATCTCACTGTAAACCAGCGCCATATCTATGGCATCTGTACTGTGATCTCCGGCAAAGATTACTATTTCAGGCTCTTCCAGATTCATTATCTTCTGAAAATAATCAAGTCTTGTATGACTGTCTGAACATATCAGAACTTTCATTTATTTTTCCTCCCTGTATTGAATAAACATTTTGTTTTCCCATTTTAAACTTATCATAATTTTTATACTATGAATATTGGTACATCGAGATTTTCCAGCAGTCTTATTCCAAGTTTTCCTGTAATTCTTTCTACCATTACTGTATATCTCAAATCTCCCATTAACACAAAATCATATTTTTTTGACTCTTCCATTATTGTTTTGAAAGTATCTCCCTCTTTTAGAATCAGATTATAGTTATCTCCAAATCTTTCACTTAATTTTTCATTTGATTCATCTGCCTCAACATTTACCCTTAAAACATTTACTTTTTGTTCGTCAAACATGTAGAAAAATGTAAACAATGTTTTATTTGCATTGTAGGCTCCATCATCAAGAAGAAGAAGATTTTCAATTTTAAAATTTTTCCTGTTTGGCAATACAATAAGAGGCTTATAGATACTTCTCAGAAGTTCCTTCATATATGGACTTATTTTTTCATTTTTTACTGTAACCATTAAATCATATTTTTTCAGTTCTTCCAAGGCAACTTCAGCCGACTCCCCTTCTTTCGTGTAGACTTTTGAAAATTCTTCTTCCAGACGGCCTTTTATCTTTTCAAAAGTCTTATTTTCAATGTTTCTGAATTCCTTATATGCAAAATTTGTTCCCAGATTTATTCCTATTCCTTCGACAGTCACAGGAAAAACATCGTATTTAAGAATATCCTTCACATAAACCGCATCCACTTTTACATTGTATCTTTTCTTAAATACTTTGGCAAATTCCACCAAAGGTTCAACTTCATTTTCTGCAGATACTAAAAATAACGCCCTTTTCAATAACATCTGAATCACTCCTTCTGTTCTTTTTCGTAATATCTTATTTTCTTAATATTATTTATCTGGATTCTGCTACTTAAAAGATTTATATAAAATTTTCGTTTAACGTTTATTTAAAGTAATTCCCTTATCCTAATTTTCTTCCAGTTCCTTTTCAGAAGTAATTTTTACAGTTGAAGCAACTTTTTCATTATTTCTTACCTTCATAATTCTCACTCCTGACGTTGATCTTCCAATTACTGATATGGAATCAACCCTTGTTCTTATAAGAGTTCCTTCTGATGTAATAAGCATTACTTCTGTTTCATTATCTACTATTTTTACTCCTACTATTTTTCCAGTTTTTTCATTCATTTTCAAGTTGATTATTCCTTTTCCTCCTCTTGACTGAACTCTATATTCATCAAGTTTAGTTCTTTTTCCATATCCTTCTTCTGTTACTGTAAGGACACTCAGTTTATTAAATTCCTCTTCTCCTACTGTAGGATCAATAATTGCAGCCGCAACAACAATGTCATCCTTTCTAAGATCTATTCCCTTTACTCCTGCGGCAGTTCTTCCCATGCTTCTTACATCCTCTTCAGAGAACCTTATTGCAACACCGTTTCTTGTAGCTATAAATATTTCATTTTTATGATTTCCGTTTGTAAGTCCGATATAAGTCAGTTCATCTTCGTCATTTAATGTAAGCGCCCTTATTCCTGCTTTATTTATATTTGCAAACAGTGTAAGATCCGTTTTCTTAACTTTTCCTCCTCTTGTTATGAAGAAAAGTTTCTTATTTTCCTCAAATTCACGTACTTTTATTACCGTACTTACCTTCTCATCGCTTGAAAGCTTAATCAGATTGCTTATAAGCTTACCTCTTGCCTGCTTTCCTGATTCAGGTATCTCATACACTTTCATGCTGAATACTTTTCCTTTTGTTGTAAATATAAGCAGTGTATCAAGATTTTTAGCAATATACATATCTTTTATGATATCATCTTCTACAGTGTTTGTAGCATTTACACCTACTCCTCCTCTTCTTTGAGAGTGATAAGTGTCTATTGCCACTCTTTTTACATATCCTTTTTCTGTCAATGTCACTACAACATCTTCATCTTTTATCAGATCTTCAATTCCAATTTCAACTCTCTGTTTTCTTATTTCAGTTCTTCTCTTATCACCGAAATCTTCCTTAAGTTTCATTGTCTCTTCCTTTATTATCTGATATTTTCTTGTGTCGTCTGCCAGTATTGCCTTCAGGTCAGTAATTAAAAGCATAAGCTCATTGTATTCCTGATCTATCTTATCTCTTTCCAGTCCTGTCAGTCTCTGCAGTCTCATATCCAGTATTGCCCTTGCCTGAATTTCAGTAAAGTCAAAGTTTTCCATCAGCTGTTCCCTTGCAATATTTGCATCCCTTGAAGCTCTTATTATTCTAATTACTTCATCTATATTGTCAAGAGCTATTCTGAATCCTTCCAATATATGCGCCCTTGCTTCAGCCTTATTCAGTTCAAACTGAACTCTTCTTGTAATTACAGTATATCTATGTTTTAAATAATTTTCAAGTATTTGTTTCAAATTTAATATTCTCGGTGTATTGTCCACAAGTGCAAGCATTATTACACCAAATGTATTCTGTAAATCAGTATACTTATAAAGGCTGTTCAGTATAAGTTCACTTTCTTCGCCTCTTTTAAGCTCTATAACTACCCTTATTCCTTCCCTGTCTGATTCATCCCTAAGGTCAGAAATTCCTGTAAGTTTTTTCTGTCTTACAAGATCGGCAATCTTTTCTATAAGTCTTGCCTTATTTACCTGATAAGGAAGTTCTGAAACAATAATCGACTCTTTTCCAGTTTTTGATGTTTCAACATCAATTTTTGCCGCAACTTTTATTTTTCCTCTTCCAGTTTTGTAGGCATCTATTATTCCCTGTCTTCCATTTATTATTGCTCCTGTAGGAAAATCCGGACCTTTTATATGAGTCATCAGTTCATCAATTGTTATTTCAGGATTATCAACCATGGCAATTATTCCGTCACATACTTCATTCAGGTTGTGCGGCGGTATATTGGTAGCCATCCCTACTGCGATTCCTGTTGCTCCGTTTAAAAGCAGGTTAGGAAGTTTTGCTGGAAGTACTGTAGGCTCATCCAGACTTTCATCAAAGTTCTTTCTGTAGTCAATTGTATCCTTATTTATATCGGCAAGCAGCTCTTCTGTTATTTTTGCCATTCTCGCCTCACTATATCTCATTGCGGCAGCTTCATCACCGTCAACTGAACCAAAGTTTCCATGTCCGTCAACAAGCTCATATCTCATGTTAAAATCCTGTGCCATTCTTACCATTGCACCATATACGGCACTGTCTCCATGAGGGTGATACTTACCAAGAACGTCTCCGACGATTCTGGCAGACTTTTTAAACGGAGCCTTGTGAGTCATCCCCATATCATTCATTGCAAACAGAATTCTTCTGTGTACCGGTTTCAGTCCATCACGTACATCAGGCAGTGCCCTGCTCACAATAACGCTCATTGAATAATCCAGATATGCAGATTTTATCTCATCTTCTATGTATACGTTGCTTTCATTGGAAAGATCCGTTGCCTTTGTCATTCCCTCCACAACAATTTCCCTGTCATCATTTTCCTCTGTTTCATCAATGACATCTTCTATTTCATCTTCTCTTTCGTCATCATCAAAAAAATTATCCGACATTATATCATTTCAGTATAACTCCAAATAATCATGGATATCCTTCCAGAATTATTCCTTTTCCTGTTATACTTCTCCTTTCATTTTATTTTCCAATTTATCAATCTCTAATTCAGTATTTTTTCCATTACAACTTTCTGAACTTTCATTCCGCATTTTTCATAAAATTTTATAGCCTGTTCATTACATGACCATACATCAAGTGTCACATTATAGCATCCATTTTTTAAGGCAAAATCCACAACATATTCGTAAAGCTTTGCACCAAGTCCTTTTCCTCTTGCTTTTTCACTTACACACAGATCATCAACAAAAAGCGTAACTATATCTGCCAGGCTTTCCCTCTTATTTTCCTTAAATATACAAAATACGTGTCCTAGTAAATTTTTTTTTTCATCCACTGCTACAAAAACTGGCTCTCCGTCATTATTTATAATTTTTTCCAGTTCTTCCTCATTATACTTTTTTTTCCTTCTTTAAATAAATCAGGTCTCTTATCAGCATGTACTTTATGTACTTGATGCAGAAGTTCATTTAATCCTGGAATATCACTTATTTTTGCTCTTCTTATACTAATTTCCATTCCAATCTCCTTATTCTGAAAAAATTTTCTGAATTTATATTCATTATTTACACTTTAAATTTTGCAATCTTTATAAATTTAAAGAATAATAAGACTTAAACATATATAATTTTTAAAAAATTTATCAATTACTATATGTCCAGATTTCTTACATAATTTGCATTTTCCTCAATAAACTGTCTTCTAGGTTCCACTTTGTCCCCCATAAGTATGTTGAACATCTTGTCAGCATATGAAGCATCTTCCATCGAAACCTTCAGAAGCGTTCTTACCTCAGGATCAAGTGTTGTTTCCCACAGCTGTTCAGGATTCATTTCTCCAAGTCCTTTATATCTCTGTATTGTATATTTTCTATTTTCATTTTCAAGTGATTTTGTAACCTGCTTCAGCTGATCATCAGAATATGCATATTTTATTGCTTTTCCTGACTGAATTTTATATAAAGGCGGCTGAGCTATATATATATACCCTTCATTTATAAGTTCTCTCAGATGTCTGTAGAAGAATGTCAGCATAAGTGTTCTTATATGTGCTCCATCCACATCGGCATCTGTCATTATTACTATTTTATGATATCTCAGTTTGGAAAGATCCATTTCTTCTCCGAATCCTGCCCCGAATGCTGTTATCATTGTTCTTATTTCTGCATTTTCCAGTGCCCTGTTTATTCCTGATTTTTCTACGTTCAGTATTTTTCCCTTCAGAGGCAATATTGCCTGAAATCTTCTGTCCCTTCCCTGCTTTGCCGAACCTCCTGCAGAGTTTCCTTCGACTATGAATATTTCTGACTCGGAAGGATCCTTTGAAGAACAGTCGGCAAGCTTTCCAGGTAATGATCCGACTTCAAGGCTGTTTTTTCTGAGTACAAGTTCCCTTGCTTTTTTTGCGGCTTCCCTCGCCTTCTTTGACATGGACATTTTCTCAATTATTTTTTCCGCTTCCTTCGGATGGTCTTCAAGATAGACTTTAAGGTTGTTTCCCACAATATTTGAAACTATTCCAGTCACTTCACTGTTCCCAAGCTTAGTCTTTGTCTGTCCTTCAAACTGAGGTTCAGGTATTTTCACACTTATTACGCAGAAAAGTCCTTCCCTTACATCAGAACCCTGAAAAGATCCATCTTTTTCCTTTATAATATTCATCTGCTTCGCAATGTCGTTTATTGTCCTTGTAAGTGCTGTTCTGAATCCGCTTACATGAGTTCCGCCTTCATATGTATTTATGTTATTTACAAAGGAATACACATTTTCCTTCTGGGATACTGTATATGCCATTGCAATTTCCACTTCCACAAATTTAGCGGATTTATGTTTTTTTACAATATTTCCTTCAGAATCAGTTGTTTCAATGTCTTCTTCTTCCTGAATTTTATATGTATCGCTCATATATATTATTTCATCTGAAATTTTTTCCTCATCTGTTATTTCATTCAGGAAGTCCTTTATACCTCCCTCAAACAGAAATTCCTCAGATTTTATATTTTCACTGTTTCTTTCGTCAGAAAGTGTTATTTTAAGCCCTTTATTTAGATAGGCAAGCTCTTTCAGTCTGGATTCAAGGACAGAATAATCATAGACTGTCGTTTCAAATATTTCATCATCAGCCCTGAATCTTATAACTGTTCCATGCTTATCTTCCGGAGCTTCAGCTATCTGGACAGGATCGCTTACAGGTATCCCTCTTTTAAATGTCTGTCTTACTGTCTTTCCATCTCTTGTAACTGTAGCCTCCACCCATTCAGAGAGGGCATTCACAACTGAAATTCCTACTCCGTGAAGTCCTCCAGATACTTTATAGTTATCATTGTCAAACTTTCCTCCTGCGTGAAGTACCGTCATTACAACTTCAAGTGTTGATTTTCCTGTTTCATGCATTCCTATAGGTATTCCTCTTCCATTATCCATAACTTCTATAACATTATCAGGTAATATTTTTACAGATATGTTGTCGCATATTCCAGCCAGAGCCTCATCGACACTGTTATCCACTACCTCCCATACAAGGTGATGAAGTCCTTTTGAAGAAGTTGATCCTATGTACATTCCCGGTCTTACCCTTACAGCTTCCAGTCCTTCCAGTACCCTTATATCCTCAGCTCCATAATTATTAGACATTTTTTCCTCCGTTTATTTCTTATTTCGTTTTTCTCAATTTATCTTTTTATTTTACAATATATATTTTAGTTTAGCATTTGTATTATTAGTATTTTTATTTTTCTAAATGTTTATTTAATTTTTTATTTTCCAACACAGAAGTTTCCAAATACATGATCCAGAATATCTTCAGAGGAAATTTCTCCAGTTATTTCCGAAAGGGAATCAAGCGCTTCCTTCAGATCTACTGAAATCAGATCCATAGGCATTCCTGCATCTATCGTTTCAAAAATATTTCTTATTGCATCCTTTGTCTTTTCCAGTGCAGTCTTATGCCGTATATTTGTTATTATAAGCTTTTCAGATGAATCCTCTACCTTTTCCTCAACTATATACGAGTATATTCTTTCCTCCATGTCTTCTATTCCTATATTGTCCTTTGCAGATATTTCCAGTATATTTTCAAGTCCGAATTCATCAAGCTCTATTTTTCTTTCAAGGTCTATCTTATTTAAAAGTACTATCGTTTTCTTATTATTATTCTGTATTTCCTGGATTACTTCCCTGTCCTCGCTTTCAAGCTCCCTTGAAGCATCAAGCACAAGCAGTACAAGATCAGCATTTTCAATAAATTTCTTTGATTTCTCCACCCCGATATTTTCTACTATATCTTCTGTTTTTCTTATTCCTGCAGTATCTGTCAGTACCAGCGGAATTCCCTTTATATTAATTATTTCCTCTATTACATCCCTTGTTGTACCTGGAATATGTGTAACTATTGCCCTTTCTTCCTTTAGAAGCGAATTCAGAAGGGTTGATTTTCCAACATTAGGCTTTCCTGCAATTACAGTTTTTATCCCTTCCTTTATTTTTTTTCCTTTGTCATAGGAAGATATAAGCCTTTCTGCCTCCGCATATACATTTTCGAGATTTTCCCTGAGATTGGAAGGAAGGGGATCATCTATTCCCTCTTCAGGATAGTCAAGTACAACATTTACATGTGCTGTCACATCAAGTAACGCCTTCTTGAAACTTCCTATTTTATCCCTCAGGTCTCCACGAAGCTGTTCCAGCGACAGCGAAATGCTCTTTTCAGTCTTTCCCTGAATGATGTCCATTACTGCTTCTGCCTGCGAAAGATCTATCCTTCCGTTCATGAATGCCCTTTTAGTAAATTCTCCCTGTTCAGCATGCCTTGCACCATTTTTAAGTACAAGCTCCAGAACCTTTTCACTTATGAGATGCCCTCCATGACAGTTTATTTCAACAACATCTTCACATGTATATGTTTTTGGCGCCTTCATTCTTACCGCCATTACTTCATCTATTATTTTTCCATTATCGTGGATAAACCCGTAATTAAACTTATAAAAACCCAAATCTCTGTTTGGGTTTTTAGTATTAAATATTTTATCCAGTATTTCAAATGATTTATCCCCCGATATTCTTATTATTCCTATTCCGCCTTCACCTCTTGGAGTCGAAATTGCGGCTATTGTATCAAATAACATTTTTATACCTCATTTTTTTACTAGTCTTTTATTCTTTTTATAACAAGATATCTCTTAGGCTCTTCACCGACACTTTCTGTCTTAAGACCCTTTATAAAGGAAATTTCTTCATGTATTATTTTTCTTTCCCTTGCGGACATAGGATTAAGCTTTACATTTCTTCCTGAATCAAGAACCTTTTTACCTTTCTTTCTTGCCAGGTCCCTTAATGCCTCTTCCCTTTTTTCTTTATAGTTGTTTGAATCTATAACTACTTTTATATTTTTTAAAGTCTTTACAGAAGTAAGAAGATATTCAATTGCATTTAATGAGCTACCTTTTTCTCCTATAAGATATCTTATGTCCTTACCGTCAACATTTACAACATATCTTTCGCCTTCTTTGGATATGTTTACTATTTTAAGGCTAAGTTTTGAGTTTACGATAAATTCCTTCATGAAACTTCTTATTCTGTCAAAGTTAGGATCATTAGAGTTTTCAGCTTCTGTTTCAGCTTTTCTATTTTCTTCCTTCTGGATTTTTACATTTTCACTATTCAGATGTTCATTCCCCGGATTTTTTTCCTTATTTTCTGTATTCTGTCCATTCCAGTTTTTTCTTCCGGATTTTGTATTTTCTTTAGTGTTTTTTCCGTCATTTTTTCTATTTTCCCTGTGACCATTTCCTGAATTTCTTGCCTCATTCTTTTTATTTTCATGTTTTCCGTCATTTTTTCCGGAACCTTTCCTGTTTTCAGCAGGCTTTACTCTTGAAACTTCCCTTTTTTCACCTTTTTTTACAATATCTATTTCATATTCCCCATTTATATTGAAAAAAAGTATTTTTTTAGGCTCTTTCAGTACTTTTATCCTGAACTCCTCATCTTCCCCGAGTGTGAGGGTTCTTTTTACCATACTGTCTAATTCTTCTCTGTTTTTAGCTTTTAATACTATCTTTTCCATCATCACTTCTTCCTTTCATAATGATATACTGTTGTGCTAGTGAAAGAACTCCTGAAACTAAATAATATAATGTTACTCCCGAAGGCATTCTGTAGAAAAGGAACAGCATCATAAGAGGCATTGTATACATCATCGACTGAAGCTGGTTGCTCCCTTCCTGCCCTTGGGTAGCTCCTGACATCATTTTCTGCTGCAGATAAGTCACTCCTGTATTTAAAATTGGGAGCAGGTTAAACGCAAAGTTTCCCATCATGAACAGTTTATCAGGCTGTTTTAGGTTGAACCATAAAAATGTTGCATCATTTGGAATTGTCTTTCCACTAAATGCATAATATAGTGCCACGAATACCGGCAGCTGTATTAAAAGAGGAAGACATCCTCCCAAAGGATTTACATTGTTTTCCTTGTATATTTCAGATACCCTTTTCTGATATTCCTGCGGATTGTCCTTGTATTTTTCCTTTATTTTGTCCATTTCAGGCTGTAATTCCCTCATTTTTTTCATTGATTTTTCCTGTTTCAATGTCAGCGGGAAAACAACTATTCTCATTAAAATTGTTATTATAATTATTGCTATACCAAATTTACCTGGGACTCCCAGATGACCTACTGCATCCGCTATTTTTTCCAAAAGAAAAACGACTGCATCTTCAAGTATCTTTATTCTGAACATTTATCTTTTTCCTCCATTACATATTTTTATTTTAACGGATCATATCCGCCCCTGCTGAAGGGGTGACATTTTAAAATCCTTCTTATACTCAGGTACGTCCCCTTAACGGCACCATACTTTATAATAGCCTGTCTTGAATATTCTGAACATGTTGGATAAAACCTGCATCTTCTGCCGAATGCACCTGAAAAGAACTTCTGATATATTTTTATCAAAAATAGAAGCACATGTTTCATTTTTTTATCACCTTTGACATATCCCTTTCAATATCCTCGTATTTTAAAGTTCCCAATTTTTCCTTCAGAACTGCCTTACCTACAAAAATATAGTCTGTACCTTCCTTAAATTTTTCCTTGTTATTTTTTACAAATTCTCTAAAAAGTCTTTTTATTCTGTTTCTCTGAACTGCATTTCCTGTTTTTTTACTTGCCACAAATCCAAAACGCTGTATATTATTTTTATTTTCAGACACAAAAACAATGGCATACCTAGTGTACACCTTCCTGGATTTGTTGTAGATTGTTGTGAAGTCCCTGCTTCTCTTTAACTTTTCAATCATCTTTATAAGCTTTCTGATATTTTGTTAAAAACCCGGTGTTGTTTTAAAGTCACCGGGTTATGCTGATAGTCTTGCTCTTCCTTTGTTTCTTCTTCTTTTTAAGACATTTCTACCGCTTTTAGTCTGCATTCTTTTTCTGAATCCATGATCTTTTTTTCTTTTTCTTTTATTTGGTTGGTATGTTCTTTTTGTCATTTTTTATCCTTTCTGAGTTATTTAATTGTAAGTCTTTTTTTCAAGTAGTTTACATACTATGATAAACAAATTTTACGAAAAAGTCAAGGAATATTTGTATTAAAATTCTTTTTTATTATTAAACAGTGATTTTTCTGATATAATATAGGAGGTTTTTATTAGTTTCATGCCTGAATTATGAAAAAATTTCTTTTCCACTTTGCTATAATATTTGATAAATAAATATTCATTTTATATTAGTATTATTATAGCATGATGGATTTGTTTAAATATAGGAAAATAGGGATTTATTTTAATAGAAAATGTGTTGAAAAGAAAAGTGTAATTTGTTGATAAAAGATTGTAACAAAAATTTTAACATGATTTTTAACATAAAATCTTGAAAAAAAATAAAAAAAATTTTCAGTGTGTAAAAAAAGTTAGTTTCTAAAAAATACAAAGCTTTAAGATAATGTGGAAAACTATGTTAAAATGTTGAAAAAATAAAAAAAGCTTTTAGAATTATGAAAAAAAATGTTGATATTAGTGTTGAAAAGTTGAAAAGAGGCTTCCTTGATTAATTATTTTTTTTATGTTATATTCAATATGGAAATAACATAAAAGGAGTTGTAAATATATGGAACTAAGTGCCTCAAAACTATGGGAGAAAATCTTAAAACTTATAAAAAAGAGAGTGAACGAGGTAGAGTATAACACATTTTTTAAGAATGTAGAGGCGGAAGAAATTTCAGATGACACATTAAAGCTGGTTTGCAGCACAAATCTTGTAAAAAAGAACATTGAGAAATATAAGGATCAGATAGAAGAAATAATTGAAATAATGACTGATGAGGAAATAAAAACAGTTTTTGAAGTGAAGGTTCAGGAAACTGTACAGAACAGCAGCTACAGATTTTCAGAAAACAGGTCTGACAGGAATGAAAGACTGAATACAGGTCTGAATGAAAAAAATAAGCTTGAAAATTTTGTAGTAGGTGAAAATAGCAAGCTCGCATTTAATGCATGTCTTGCTGTGGTTGAAAATGAAATACCTGTTTATAATCCGCTTCTTATATATGGAGGTTCAGGCCTCGGAAAGACACATCTGCTTCAGGCAGTGGGAAATGCCGTAGTTGAGAGATATCCTTACAAGAAGGTATTTTATTCCACTTCAGAAGAATTTTCAAATACATTCTTCCAGATGCTTCAGAAAGGTGAAATACAGGAGTTCAGAGATGTTTTCAGAAGTCTTGATGTACTTCTTCTGGATGATATACAGTTTTTTGAAAAGGTTTTCGGAAAAGGTGGAGGAACAATTGAAGAGGAGTTTTTTCATACATTCAACAAACTGCAGGAACTTGGAAAACAGATAATAATGATAAGTGACAGATACCCTAAGGATATAAAAAATCTTTCCAAAAGAATGGAGTCAAGGTTTCTGTCGGGTCTTTCAGTGGAAATGCAGCAGCCGGGCTTTGAAACAAGGGTGGCGATTCTAAAAAATTATGCGGTTGTAAGAAATATTGAAATTGATGATAATATACTTGAATATATAGCGGACACTGTTGATACGAATGTAAGGGAAATGGAAGGGATGCTGACGTCAATGAGTGCCAGATCAAAACTTCTTAATGAAAAGATAACGTTGCAGCAGGTTCAGGATGAGCTGGCTAACAGGATAAGAAAGCAGCGTGCTGAAATAACGGCTGAAAAGATAATAGAAACAGTATCTGTAGAATATGAAGTTCCTGTTTCTGATATGAAATCTAAGAAAAGACAGAAGAAAATAGTGAATGCAAGACAGATTGCAATGTTCCTTCTGAAAAACAGGCTGGATCTTAATCTTACTACAATTGGAGGGCTTTTTGGCGGAAAGGATCACAGTACTGTTATAAGCAGTATAAGAAAAATTGAAGGTAAAATGGAAGAAAGCAAGATATTTAAAGGGGAAATGGACAGGCTGAAACAGAGCATCTCAAAATAAGGGATGTAAAAGGCTGAAGAATATAAAAGGTTATGCCGGAAAGGAAAAATATGAAAAAAAAAGATGATGAAATCGAAATTGTTGAAATAAATACAGAATTTATAAAACTGGACCAGCTTTTAAAATGGGCAAATTTTACAGCTTCCGGAGTGGAATCCAAGATGTTCATACTGAACGGGGAAGTGAAAGTAAACGGAGAAGTTGAAACAAGAAGAGGAAAGAAAATATATGACGGATACATTGTGGAGTTTAACGGAGAAAAGATAAAAGTTAAGGCTCCTACAGAATAGCTGTCTAAAAATATAGAAAAATACAGAGGGGAAAATATATGTATTTGAACCAGATAAGCTATAGCAATTTTCGCTGTCTTGAAGATGGAAAAATAGACCTGGACAGAAATTTCAACTTAATATATGGAAAAAATGGACAGGGAAAAACTTCTTTTATAGAGGCTGTTCATTTTTTAGCAACAGGAAAAAGCTTCAGAACAAAGAAACTGAAGGAACTTTTCAGATACAACAGGAACAGGGTAATAGTATTTGGAAAATATACCGGAAAAAATAACGAAGAAAATACAATGGCAATTGATGTGAATGAAGACAGGAAGGATTTCTACATCAACAGGAACAAAAATAAATATATAGACTATGTGGGACTTTTGAATATAATTTCTTTCATACCTGAAGATATAGAAATAATTATCGGGAATCCCGGAGTAAGAAGAAATTTTTTCAATTATGAAATATCCCAGGCAAGAAAGGATTATCTGAGGTCAATTGTGGATTTTGAAAAAATACTTAAGATACGTAATAAATTAATCAGGGAAAAGAAGATGAGAGAAGAAATATATAAGATATACAATGAAAAGTTTGTGGAAGAGGGAGTGAACATCATAGTTCACAGAAGGGAATTCATAAGGAATATTTCGATTCTCCTGAATCTAAATTATAGAAAACTTTTCGATGAAAAATCCGAACTGAAGCTGAAATATGAATGTTTTTTAGGGGAAGTTGAAAAAAAATCGAGGGAAGAACTGAAGGAGAAGTTTGAGGAACTGTGCATAAGGAAGGCTGAAAGGGAAAGATTTCTTGGATACAGTCTTATCGGACCGCAGAAGGATGACTTTGTATTTGAACTGAATGGAAAAAATGCAAAATCTTTTTCTTCGCAGGGGGAAAAGAAATCAATCATATTTTCCCTTAAAATTTCTGAAATAGACATGCTTGTAAAGGAAAAAAATGAATATCCCGTATTTATAATGGACGACATTGCATCCTACTTTGATGAAATAAGAAAAAAAAGCATACTGGATTATTTTATAAACAAGAAAATACAGTGTTTCATAACTTCAACGGAAGACCTGAACATAAAGGGGAAAAGATTCATAGTGGATAAAGGGAAAGTGAAGGTTTATGACTAGGGAAATAAAAAAACTGGATAAAAATATATTTGAGCTGAAATGTTCGGCTTTTAAAGGTGAAGGATATACTCTCTGGAAGCTGAGAAAAAACTGGGAACTCATTGCCGGAGATATAATAGCTGAAAAATCTGAGCCAAAAAATTTATATATGAGGGAACTTACAATATATGTACATGATCCGGTCATTCATCACAGTATTGTTTTATACTCTTCCATAATAATGAAAAAAATAAATGAATTTTTTCAGGGAAATGTTGTGGAAAAAGTTGAAGTACGTAAAATAAATAAAAATCTACGAAAAAATGTACTGGATTTCAGTCAGAAGGAAAAATCCGAAAAAATATCGGAAATAAATGAAAAAACAGGAAAAAAAATTCTTTTTCATGAGGAGGAACAGGAACTGTCCTTTGAAGAAAAAGAAAAAATAAGGGAAAATATTGAAAAAATAGATAAAAAATATGAAAATTTTGCCATAAGGCTAAAAGAAATCGCAGAAAATAACAGAAAAAAGGAAAAATACCTTTTAAAAAACGGCTTTATCGAGTGCAGTGAATGCGGTAAAATATTTTATCCGGGAGAAAATGAAAAAATATGCTTTAACTGCTACGACAGGAAAGAAAGCAGGAAAATAGATGGAATGGCAAGACTGTTAACTGAAATGCCTCTCATCGGGGAAAGGGATGCCGTAAGAATGACAGAAACTGATGCATATACCTATTATAAGGTCAGGGACATGCTTGCACAGAGGGTTTACCGGGATCTTCTCTATTTCTGCATTGAGAAGAATCTCCAGATAAAGGGCAATGAAGAATGGAGTGAAGAAATAAGGAAGGAAACAATTGTAGATTTTGAAATTTATGTAAAGAACTATATAGATTTTAAAATAGGAACAGACAATATGGAAATTTTTTCAAAGGAAAGGGAAAAAGTAATAAGAAAGCTGAATAATGACAGGAGATTTAGAAAATGAATGTGGAGGAATTATTAAAGGAAGCCCTGGATTCTTATACAGAAGGTAAAATTTATGACGCTGTAATATATTTTGAAACAGTCCTTGAAATGGAAGAAGGAAATTACCAGGCATTGACAATGCTTTCAAAAATATATTCAGATACGGGATTTTACAAGGAAGCCATGAAATACAGTGAAACAGCATATAAAAAGTATAGTGATAATCTTGAAGTAATATTTAACATGGGATATCTCAGTCAGGCCACAGGAAAGTATAAAAAGGCACTTTCCTATTATGAGAAATATTCTGAATCTGAAAGCAATTACCATGTGATGCTTAATATGGGACTCTGCTATATGGAACTGAAATATTACAGGAAAGCGCTGGAAATGCTGGACAGGGCCATAGAAAGGGAGCCTTCAAATACTGAAGGATATATGGACAAGGCTGAATGCCTTATAAGAATGAATCAGTTTGACAGGGCAATGGATATATATGAGGAAAGACTTGCAGATAGGGATAACAATGTAGAGGAGTATTATATTTACATGAAGATGGGGGAACTGAAAAATACTGCAGGAAACATTGAAGAAGCAATAAAATATTATAATATTGCTATAAATTTCAGCAATGCGGAGGATTTTGTATTTGAAAACTTTTATGAAATGCTCATTAAGGCTGAAAAATATGAGGAGATAGAACTGCTTCTTATAAATTATGCTAATAGCGGAATTGCAAAGGAAAAGGTACTGAATCTGGAAGGAAGGTATGCTTCCTCGACAAAAGATTTTGAGAGGGCAAAGAAAGTATGCGACAAGCTGCTTATGCTGGAACCTGAAAACCCTTTACATTATTTTAATTCCGCATATGTTGCCGAAATGCGGAACAAGTTTGACGAGGCGCTTGAATTTATAGATAAATCTGAAAAATATGTAAATGACAAGGAACTTCTGAAGGATGCAAAGAAAAGGATAAAAAAGGCAAAGGAAAAATACATTAAAAGCAACGGTAAATAGTCCGGTTAATGTATTCAAATTACTGATTATGTTTGATAAAACAGGAAAATTATGATAAAATCTATGAATTGAATTTTATAAAAAAAAATAAAGAGGATTATATGTCTGAAAAAACTAATTATGAAATAACGGAAGGTTATGACAGGGAAGTTCTTCTGGAAGTTTTAAGAAACTTTGATAATTCAGGAGAATCAGTAAATGAAGAAAGAAACAGGATAAAAAGATTTAAAATAGAACATAACGGAAAAGAAAAGGAAATAAATGTAAAATGCTTCAGTAAAAAAAGTCCGCTTATACAGCTTGTATACAAATATTTTAAGGGTTCAAAAGGAAAAAGGTCGTATCTGTATGGAAGAAGGCTTGTGGAACTTGGAGTAAATACACCTGAACCTATAGCATATTTTGATGAATATTATGATGAAGCTGCAGGAGAAAAAAGAACTTTCTATATAAGTGAAGATCTAAAGTACCAGTTTACATGCAGGGAGCTTTTATGGCGTGAAAAATTAAAACCTGAAGTGAAGGAAATACTAGACAGGGACAGGGAAAAAATAATAGGACAGTTTGCCGCTTTTACTTTTAATCTGCATGAAAAGGGTGTTGAATTTGATGACTATTCGCCTGGAAATGTTCTTATACGTAGGGAAGATAGCGACAGATATGGGTTTTATCTGATAGATCTGAACAGAATGACATTCCGTAAGAAGCTTGATTTTAATGCAAGAATGAAGAATGTATCTAGAATGCTCGAAGACAGGGAATATGTTGAAATATTTTCAAAATATTATTCCGAGCTTTATAAAAAAACTTACAGCGAAGTATATGACAAGCTTTACGGTTATATAAACAGACATAAAATTTATGTTGCAGTAAAGGATAACACGAGAACCTTCAGATATTTCTTTAAGAGGAAAAAGAGATAATCTGGAATAAAGGGAAATGAAAGGGATAACAGGAAATGAATAGAAATTATGATATAATTGTTGTAGGGGCAGGGCATGCAGGAGTGGAAGCCGCTCTTGCATCAGCAAGAATGGGACTGAAAACAGCACTGTTTACAATATATTTAGACAGCATTGCCATGATGTCCTGCAATCCTTCAGTGGGAGGACCGGGAAAAAGCCATCTTGTATCAGAGCTTGGAATGCTTGGTGGAGAGATGGCAAGACATATAGACAGCTACAACCTTCAGCTTAAAAATCTGAATCATACAAAAGGACTGGCTTCAAGAATAACAAGAGCACAGGCTGACAAATACTGGTACAGGGTAAAAATGAGGGAAATAGTGGAAACTGAAGAAAATCTGTATCTTGTTCAGGGAATTGTAAATGATCTTATTGTTGAAAACGGAAGTGTAAAAGGTGTAATAGACAATCTGGGAGTGGAATATTCCGCAAAAGTTGTAGTACTCTGTACAGGTACATTTTTAAAGGGACAGTTTATAATGGGAGATGTGAAATATTCTGCTGGAAGACAGGGAGAACCTTCAAGTGATGAACTGCCTGACAACCTTATAAAATATGGATTTGAACTTGACAGATATCAGACTGCGACACCGCCGAGAGTGGATAGAAACAGCATTGATTTTTCAAAAATGGAGGAACTGAAGGGAGAAGACAGGCCAAGATATTTTTCATATGAAACAGAAAAGGAATATAATCAGGTACTTCCGACATGGCTTACATTTACAACTGAAAAAACGATAGAAACAGGAAAGGAGATGCTTAAATATTCTCCGATTGTTACAGGAATTGTAAGTACGAAGGGACCGAGACACTGTCCTTCACTGGATAGAAAAATAATGAACTTTCCGGAAAAAACAAATCATCAGATTTTTCTTGAGCAGGAATCTGTTGAATCAAATGAAATATATATAAACGGATTTACAACAGCAATGCCTCCGTTTGCACAGGAAGCAATGCTTAAAACAATTGCGGGGCTTGAAAATGCTAAAATAGTCAGATACGGATATGCTGTGGAATATGACTTTATTCCGGCACATCAGCTGAACCTGACTCTTGAAACAAAAGTAGTTAAAGGCCTTTATACAGCAGGTACAATAAATGGTACGAGCGGTTATGAGGAGGCTGCATGTCAGGGATTCATGGCGGGAGTAAATGCCGCAAGGAAAATACTTGGCAAAAAGGAAATTGTCATTGAAAGAAGTGAAGGATATATAGGAGTCCTGATAGATGACATAATAAACAAGAAAACACCCGAGCCATACAGGGTATTACCGTCAAGGGCGGAATACAGGCTGACTCTCAGACAGGACAACATCTTTATAAGGCTGCTTGAAAAATCAAAGGAGATAGGTCTTTTAAATAGTGAAAAGCTTAAGGAACTGGAAAATGTCAGAAATGAAATAGAGATGGAAATAGAAAGACTTAAAGGAATAACTGTATATCCGACAAAGGAAACAAATGAAAAGCTTGAAATAATAGGAAAAGAATTTAATATGAAAAATGGAAGCGAGGATATTTCCACAAAAAGTGCAAACAGCCCTGTTTCAGCTTTTGAATTTCTTGCGAGAAAAGAGATAAGTTATGACAACCTTTCAGAGTTTGTAGAAACTGAAAATCTTTCTCCTCTTGCAAAGGAGCAGGTTGAAATAAATGCAAAATATAATGTGTTTATTGAAAGGGAGAAGGCACAGATTGAAAAATTTGAAAAGCTTGAAAAAATGGAAATACCAGAGAACATTGACTATGAAAAAATACAGGGATTAAGTAATATAGCCATTTCAGGGCTTATGTACGGAAAGCCTGCTACAATAGGGCAGGCAAGCAGAATAAGCGGAGTTACTTACAATGATATTGCCCTGCTTATAGCAGTGATAAGGGAAAATTAGCGGCAATTACAGTATTTATAAAAAAGGAAGGAAAAAAGGAAGCAGATGAAGTTAATTGTAGGACTTGGAAATCCGGGAGAACAGTATAAGCTTACAAGACATAATGTAGGTTTTATATTTATAGATGAGTATCTTAGAAAAAATAACATAACAGATATAAGGGAAAAGTATAAATCAGAGTTTGTCCAGACTGATTACAGGGGTGAAAAGGTGTTTTACCAGAAACCCCTGACTTTCATGAATTTAAGCGGTGAAGCAGTAGGACAGGCAATAAGATTTTTTAAGATGGATCCTGCTACGGAACTGTTTGTAATATATGATGATATGGATATGGAATTCGGAAAAATAAAAATCAGAAAGGACGGAAGGTCAGCAGGACATAATGGTATTAAATCAATAATACAGCATGTTGGAGAAGAATTTGTAAGGATAAAATACGGAATAGGAAAGGCACAGTCAAAGGAAGAAACGATAGGACATGTCCTTGGAAAATTTTCTCCTGAAGAAAAGGAAATCATAAAGGAATCACGTGAAAAAATGTTTAATCTTATAGATGATATAAAAAATGATATGGATATTTCAAGATTAATGAATAAATACAATAAAAAATAGAAAAAATTCAAAAAAAGTAATAAAAGCTTTAAAATAGAGAAATTGAAAAGAAAATCAGAAGTCAGGAA